>APMI01061449.1_pt1 | contig 11692 bp, 4 predicted proteins | sample 667938 | NCBI WGS metagenome assembly APMI01 (sample SAMN01084076, study PRJNA167559) | wastewater metagenome | biome: Wastewater | place: Denmark: Ejby Moelle, Odense | collected 2011-11-28 | reverse complement strand
AACGCCGAAGCCTTGCCCCATCCGGGTAGTAGATGCGGACCGGCTGTTCCGTATAGCTGGCAATCAGCGGAGAGGTTTCAAAGAGGTAGAGCGCGTCGAGTTCGAGCAGGCCTTCGTAATGCACCATGCGGCCGGTTTTACGGCTGGGGAACTTGCCCCGGACGATGCCACCTGTTGAGCGAAGCACTTCGCGGGCGCGTTGATGAGACAGGCCGGCCGGGGATAGCCCCCGCCAAGTGCCTCTCCAGGATATGTGCGGCATAACAACTCCTTGCAGTGCCGGCAAAAGGGCGTAGAAACCCGTACCGACACCGCTGAACAGTTCGATATGTCCGGTTTCGGGCGTAAAAACCCCCCTATTCAGGCCGGAGGCCGAAAGAAAACCGGATGATTTTGTGGGGGAGAGCCTTGACGCCTGGAGGGCAGATGGCGATACTGAGGTTTCTCAGGCCGGTATCGTCAGATTCCGCAAGCGGGGCACTCCGAAAGGGTTGTCCCGTTTTTTACATTCTGGCCTCCGTATTTCTGCGCCGCTTCAGGCGTGTGATTGGTTCAGGCGTGCGCTTGGCCAGTTGATCGGGTAATTCAACGATTTCCCGAATCATCCTGACTTGGGCTGGGTGAAGGTGGGGCACACGTTCGCGCAGTGCAGCGAGCATCCAGAAGACCTCTGGTGGCGCTTCTGCATTGATGACCATCTTTCGGTCAGATGCAGCCACTGCTTCGTGTAGTTCTTCTCGCTCATCCGCACCGAGATCCAGGACGCGGATTAGCTTTTCGACAAACTCAGGCGGTGGTGGCCCCTTGATGCCGATTTCAAGGGCAGAGACGTAGCCCTGGTGATGCCCGAGCAGTTTTGCGAGGTCTCCTTGGCGAATGCCATGACGCATTCTAAGGTCGTGAAGTAGGAGGGCAAAAGGGCTCATTTTTCTGGGATCGGAAATATGTTTTCCCGCCAGCGTAAGCACCGAAAAATCGCATGTCAAACGCCAAAAATGCTGTTGCTTTCACGATGAAAGCAAGTAAGTTGACGAAACCATGACAAACCCCTTGGGGCTCTAAGGAACGCGAAATTTCGAGGAAATTTTCCTTGTTTTAGAAGATGTTGTAATCAGAGCTATCCAGCAAGATGTATTCAACTGTGTGCCCAACGTGATTCTGTACAAATAATTATTGTCCCTTAAGAGTGGGCTATGAAGAGCTTAACTAAACGAACATGGAGCCTTTCGCTAGTGTTTCGCTGAACTCGCCGAAGCTGCTGCTCCGGTGCAGCGTACGCACCTGCCAAAGGTAGAACGCCCGCAGCGTCCCACATTCAGGGCCAGCACCCTCGCGGTATGCCGTGCCTCGTGAGGTGAGCGCCGTCCCACAATTTCCACGAAGCTGCCTTGGTCGTGCTGGCCCCCACCCAGCGTTCCAGTAGCAAAGATCAGCGACGACATGATCTTCGACCTTGATTTCTAGCTGCCCATCACGAGGAGTGACTGCAACCTCATGCAAACCGGGCACCGTCGGGAAGAAGAGCCGTGACGGATACAGGTCGTGCTGGAGGTAGCCCATCCGATCGTAGTCGAGCGTTCCGGCCAGCGGCCAGGCCTTGCAGTCGTCGTCCATCAGTTGTTCGAGAGTTGGTGGAACTACGATGGTTGTTGTGCTGAGTGGGTCTGCAACCGCGCTATGAAGAATCTGCTCGCGCGCCCAAAAGGCATCGAGATGAGCCGCCAAGTCCGCATCGTCAATGTTGCTCCCTGGGGCCTGCGACCACCTCACCAGAGACACCTCCACACACCGTTCCATTGACATCACAACTGGCGAGATGAAGGAGATCAGTTCATCACCTGGACGCGCCGCCTCCACGCGGGCAACCAGGGCTCGAAATGCTGCTTCGATCGCCTCGGTATCGCCGTCGAAGTCAGCTGACGCCGGAAACCAGTGTGGGCGCCGTGGCTTAAGCAAGGCCATAGTCGGATGGACAGGCAGTGCCAAAAGCGACTGTTCGTCTGCAAACTCCGACGGCATGTTCCAGAACTGCTTGGCCACCGCCAGCGTACGAAGGTAGGCAGATATGGCGCGAAGAGCGGCGCGCGCGGAAAGCTGGCCTATGAAACCATCACCAAGCGGTCGTGTGAAGTGCCACGGGTCGCCTTGGTATGGCGCGTCCGGGTATGTCGCTCGGTTCTCCGTCCACTCAAAAGCCATCTGCCGGACGAAAGGAAATCCAGAATAGGCTTCGAGCCTGCTCATGGACGTTCGGAACATCCTGGGCAAGTCCACACCTTGCACGCCGTCGAAGTCATCTGGGATCACGAAGTCATCAGGCACCTCCTTCAAGCCGGCGTCGCAGGCATGAACCGACAGCCCAAGACTCGCCACCAGCATGCCTGAGAGCAGAGAGGGCTTCGGGATGCTCTTAGCGACCTCTGCTGCAGGCGAGTAGCCGTGCCCTTGTACCGCCATCCAGAAGATGCACAGAACCTCGATAACCTCGGCCTCGAGCTTGCGCGAGCGCAGAAACTGGAGCAGCGCAACCTCGGTTTCGGCCCTCGCAGCCGGTTCGCCCAGCCGGGCCGCCAGCTCCTGCATGGCCCACCACCGTACGGACGTGGAAGGCCATCCGAGGCGGGCTATGAGAATGCGAAGCTCGTCCATCAAGCCCCCGACGAGGAACGCGAGGCCAACTCAGCCGCCCAGCCAGGCTGGTCCAGCGGGAGGGTACGGGTGTCCTCGATGACGCAGTTGACCATGGTCTCCGCGAACGTCACGGCCTCCGCTATGCACCCCTGTCGAGCATAAAAATAGACCATCAAATCCTTGGGTGCAACGCGTGGCGGCACAGGGTCGTCGAACATGCCGTAGGTCGTCTGGACCACAAACTCATCGCATCGTTGTGGGTAGTTTTCAGCCACCAAATCGAGCCTGCTACGGGTCTTGGTCTCGCTCTCCATGTACCCAATCCACCCACCGCTCAGAATCTGCGCACGGACAAGATACTTCCATGCTGCACTCACCCCGCTCAGCTTGCACTTCGTTTGGAAGGCTAGGTCGGAGAGGAGCAAAACTTCCCTATGCCGCCCTTCTTCTGATAGGAGCAGTCCGTCGAGTGCATCAAGCAACCTCTTGCCTTTACCCTTGGTGGCCCAGTGCTGATACCAGGCGCGAAGAAGCTGCGCTTGCTCGTTGTAACTTCCTGACAAACTCTCGAGCAGGTCGTACAGCTGTTCTGGCTCAAAAGTCGTCACGTCGCCCTCGTAGGGTTTGCTCTCAATGCCACTTCCTGAGTGCTCTTGACGCTGTAGCAACCCCATGTCCCACCCACCGTACTCCTCGAGGACGCGTAGCCGCTCGACAGCGCTCGAGCTGCCCTCCCGAACAAGTTGCAGAAGGGTGTCGCGTATTTCGGGGTGCAGACCTGTGCGCATCAGTGCGTCCAGGGGCCACCCTTCCTTCACCCCCTGCTCCACGTACGCTCGCAGGCTGTTCTCTGCCTGCGACCAGTCGCCCGCGTGCGTGTGCTCCTCATACTTGACCACCAACGCCGAAGGCTTCAACTTCGCTAGCAGGCAATCGGCCTCTGCCAGGACATGCCTCGTGCCTTTTCCGTCCGTGTACTTCAGTACATGGTGGATCTGCGGCGCGACCCGGGCGAGCAACCGGCGGGCATCCTCCGCAGCAACGTCCACCAGGTAGCCGATGGCATCGACCGAGTTGTTCAGCGTCGGATCTTTGCGATGCCCATAGCCTGTCGTTAGCTCCCAGGTCTGCCTGCAGAGCTGACGAGCTTCTGTCATCAAGTTGTGTGCCAGCGCAATCGCGCAGAGTTGCAGCGGCGTCTGAAGGCGCACGCTGGTTTCCTCCCAGACCTCCGCATCAAGCAATGAACGTTGAGACTGAACGAACGCCGCAGCCGCTTTATCGGCCATTCTGGTCAGTGATCCGGCTGCGTATTGGGCGCGGAAAGACGCGCCGTCGAACCAGGTGTACTGCCTAGCCGCTTCCATGGTTTCTTCTGTCGGTTTCTTCTGTCAGGGCCACATCGCCGCAGTTGGCCAACAAGATGCTGCCAAGGCGGATGTCACAAGCGATGCGATGTAGCGCCCGTCTAAAGTCCTCGGCTGCCAAACTCCAGTTATGGCTCTGCCTGAATCGTCGGAACTCGACTGGCTCGAGCAACGCAAAAAGCGCATGGAAATCCACGAACTCCCCGCGCCACCAGTGATGCGCGATCTGGGCACCGACGGCGGAGAGCGCATTGAGGAAGTCGGTGATGTTCTCTCTGTCTTCATAGATTGGGGCTCGCGCAAACTCGAAGGCAGTCTGGTCCTCCGCAGCCATGCACAGGCCTAGATGCACGGCACTGAAGAACCAGTGGTACGCGAGCGCCGCCAAGTCTTCCTTGCGTTCATAGTAGTCGCCCTTCAGCCACTCCACCGGGATCGGTTCGTTGAGCGGCTTGGAGGAACGTGTGAGCGCCGCCTCCACCGTAGCAACGAAGGGAGTTCGGGCTAGAGCGTCGAAGTCATCGCGCCCGGCAATGCTTACCCCCGCCTTCGCGGCCGCGCGGATGCATGCATCGCTGATGATGTTCTTGTTCTCCCCGCTTGCAAGCGAGGCAACAACCGTCATCAAGTCGTCTAAATTGCCCTCCTCAACCAACATCCGGACTCGAGGCAGCCATACGACCGGGCTGTTCTCAGCTACCAGCCTAGCAAGTTCCACAGGAGTGGCGCCGATGGCGCCTAGTTGCGCGAATGCGCCAACCAAGAACTCGAACTCATCAGACCCCGTTCTCGATCCATACCTGTCGGAGAACCGGCTCAAGCCCCTGAACCGACGAAGCGCCTCTTCACCACACGTTTCAGCCAAAACCTGGTCACCACGAGCACGTAGGGCCAGCCCAAGTGCGGCGACGCGCAGGATGTCCGTCTCATGTCTGGAGGCAACGGCCTCACGTACTACGCCTTCCTCCGGAGCTAGCGTCAATGTGAAGGAGATGAGTCTAGCCAGGTCGTCGTTCTGCATCTGGAACTCGCTGCCACCAACCATGCGGGCCTTGAGATGCTCCAGACGATAAGCATCCGCGAACTCGGTGGTCTCAAGCGCGGCAATCAGGGCTTCCGAGAGCAGTGTCTCGAACAGCGACTCTGGGTATCCCTCCTCAAGGCGAAGCATGATCCAGTCGCGGGTGAGTCCTTTGATGAGGTTCTTCGGGTCGCCCAGCCTCGCTTGAACCGTCCAGAGCCAGTTCACGCGCAGCGAGGTGGGAGCCCATCTTTCCAGCCAGTTCGCGACTACAGGCATCAGCTCCTTGATGCGGTCTTCGTAGTTAGCTGTAATGCGTACGAAAACCGCCAGGCTCTCGTGGAAAACCTTTAGGCCGGCCGTAGACGAATGGAGCAAATGCTCCACGCTCCCGACTTCAGGTATTACAGTCTTTATCTCGGTGGCAATCTCACCGAATGCCGTCCTTGGCCAGAAGAACGGGAAGGCACAGACTAGCCGCAACGTGTCCTTCAGGCTTGGAAGTAGACTCTCCCAAAGCGATGCATAGTAGAACTTGGCATCCTTGCTCAGGTCCCCCTTTAGCCGCTCGACGTCCCAACTGGACAGATTGCGACCAGCATATTCCAGCTCCGCGGTGGCGTAGATAACGTGAAGGGGGTGGCCGTTGGTTCTTGCATGGAGGGCGGATGCTGCTTTTTGAAGTTGTTCCTCAGCCTGTTCCCTGTCCTCGAATCCAGTCGTGAGTCTTCCTTCTTGAACTGCCTTACGAAGGTAGGAAAGAACTGCGTTTCCAGACATTGCCGGCAACGTACGCCATTCTACCTTTGGCGCCCAAGCGAGGAGATCCCTCGGCAACTGTGCATCATCCACAGGTTGCGTACCGACGAGCAGCACCATGTTGTCCGGACAAGGGATCACCTGAGCAAATAGGTCATCCAGCGGCTGCTTGTCCTCTGCATTGGTGCGCCAGACATGATCCAGGCCATCTAGGATGAGCACGAGCGGCTTGCCCTGCGCCTTGTAGTGGGAAGCGCACGCCTCCAGGAGAGCACGCAGGCTGCCTAGCGTAGCCGGGACACCCTCGCCAAGCTGCTTAACCTGAGCCCTAATGGACTGCTCGACCACGTAGCTGTTCACCCGGTCGCGGCCACGCTCCGTCGTCGAGAGGAAGTAGTGATGGCGCACCGTCGGGATATCCCGTTTGACGAGTGTGTCGCACAAGACGCTCAGGTAAGTGCTCTTTCCTCGGCCAGGCGGCCCTGTCAGAACAATCGCCTTCCCGGCAGCACCGATTGCGTCTCGGACAAACTCCTGGTGGAACGTGGCGTCGGGGACCTCATACCCCTTGGGGACAACGAAGTCTTCAGGCAGCGGTGCTGGCGGTGACGCCCGCAGGATGGCGCGGACATCTGCCAGCATGATCCAGCCGTCAGGAGCGGGGAAGTTCTTCTGCGTCGCCCAGTTCAGAGCCACGTTTTTTAGGATCGCGATCCCTTCAGGGGTGCCATGCATCCGAAGTCGCGCATCGACCTCGTGCTCCAGTGTGACGTAACCCTTATCGCTGTGCCGAATGCGTAGCTGGCTGAAAAACTCTTCGCAGTCTGCGGCGCTGCCAAACTCAGCGATGACCTCCGAGCGCCTCGGCTCGGGGATCTTGGCGAAGGAAATCCCACCAGCATCCAGACAGGCTTCGATGGCGGCATCCGGTCGGCGGTTTGTTATGAGCGAGATCTCTCCAATGCGCACGGCATCAAGCTTTTTGAAGGCGTCGAACCACTTGCGAAGCATCGACCTCGACCGCGCTGTCTTGCCAGCCTTCTCGAGCATCCAATCCCAGGAAAGCAGATGCGCGTCCGGGTTGGGGGTAAACTTGACCTGGAAAAGGTCGATGACACCATCACTTCGTTCAATGACAATGTCGTCCAGCCCTGTTGGCGCTACGTTCTCGTCGTCGCACTCGAACCTCACCCGGCTGTAGCGAGCCGGTGCGTCGAGCCAATCGCACAGGGCCTTGAGTCCCTGCCGATTTTGGTAAACGTAGCCAGCCGCAGTGATTGCGGTGTTTTTGATGCTATCAGACATGACTACACGACGTGCTGAGCTCAGTCTTGATCCAGGTGTCTAGTGTGTCCACTCGCACGAACTTGGTCGGAACAGGGTAAGGCGGATGGACCATCCAGTAGTAAACGTCACGGCTCACGTAGAGCTCAATATGCCTGAGGGGCTCGGCTCCCAATTTGGGCCACTTCAAAAGCTCAAGCATCCTTGCGCAGTTTTTCTCGAGAAACTTCCTTCGACGCAGGATTCTACTGAATTGCCCAGCATTGTCGTCCTCTACTTTGCCGAATATCCGGTCACGAAGTCGACGGCCATCTTTTACTGTGTAGGCAGGCTGGTTGTACTTGCACTCTACCGTCACGAGCAGGTTTGCATCTGGCCAGTAGGCGAAAACGTCGAAGTCACCAACGTCCTCGAATCCCTCCCTGCGAAACTTCCTGAAGAAGTCGATGCCCTGCTGGACGAATGAAGTGTACCTCCGGAATATCTCTTCGGTGCGAAGCTCCAGCCTACTCTCGATGCTCGCCTTGACCTCTCGAATGACTGCTTCAACATGGGGCCACCCAAAGTCTGCAGGGAGATAACCATCCCGCACCGCCGACATCCAGTTGTACATCGACCGACTAGCCGCTTCTGCACCCCAACGCAAGTCTGTGCCATCGACAATCAGTGGCCTGATTGCGTATCGATGGATTCGCTTACTGTGCTCCCAGTACGGGACGTCGGCCTCGTCGACATCCTTTCCGGACAGTCGGCGAACGCCTTTCTCTGAAAGCGTGAGGAATGCCACAATCCTTTCAGCTTGTACAAGATCAAGCCCCTCAACGTTGTCGGCCAGTCCCTGTGCGACACGGCTTGGAGCTGCGGCATAAGAGAGCGCTAGCTCATCGCCGAAACCATACCTCTGAGCTTGTGACAAGACTGCGAGAGCAGTGACTAGGCTCTGCAGCTCAAATCCCAAGTCGGCGACGAAAGCACTCTTGAGCTTCTCTGAGGACAGCAAATCTTCCGACACACCTTCCACCGCATCTTCGCTGTTTGCTCCTAGCCCCAGCCGTGACTTCGCATACTCGCGTGAGAAGTCGGTCTCGCGGTCGTCGGAGCCGGTAGAGTAGAAAACCTCTGGAATGTACGAATCGTCGATCACGACGCCACCAACGTCTATGCCGTTATGTAGGACATCGCTGGCTCCGGTAAGCACCATGAACCAATCAACCAAGCCAACCAACTCGCGCAGTACGTCATCAGTGACTTCCACATTGTCGGTCGTCGGTGAGCTAACTGTTTTTTCCAGTAGATATCGATAGTGACGAGCTGTGGAGCCGAATTCTTTCCGAGCTTCTTCAACGGCATCTAGCCTGTCGTAGTCAACCGCATGGGCGAGGCTCTGGCGGGCCCGTTGAATCTTTATTCTCTCGGTTACAAGAAGTGCATCGTGCTGCTCAATGAATGCTCGAATAAGTTGATGCCTGTCGAGGGATGCGAGCCGATTCTCGATATAAAGACGCAAACGGGTGCTGGCAGGATCAATCCTTGCCTTGGCATCTGACAGCTCATATCGACCTGGCTCCAAACCAAGCTCCATGATTTCCGTGGCCAAATGCTTGCGTGCAAGCTTGTAGTCTGTGGGAGAGGGGATGACAGGCTCCACGTAATCAGGGACATCAACATATCTAGCTGCAACTCTCAGGTGGTACCGAGCTGGTTCCGATGCCTTGTTACAAAGCCGCTTGGCAAAGTTGTTGGGCAGTTCCAAGCCGCATGCAGCGTGACTCCTTTCAAGTGTTTCCAGTAAGCAACGAACTTCAAACGATCCATCTTTAGCTGCGTTTAGCCCCGCAAGGACCGCGCGAGTATTAACTTGCAGTTGAAACAAGCCCTTGCATACGGGATCTTCTTTCGCTGCATATACTGCTTGCTCGAATTCCTCAATTGGCAGGGGAGCCTCATCATCGCTAATAGGTTTGGATGGGTCGGACCGGCAGATGAACAAAATATGTTGCTGTCGAAAGAGTGGGATGTCTGACAGCAGCTCTCTGCACCGATAGGTGCAGTCCGCGAGCAGTTGGGCGAACATGTCGACCATGCGAGCATCATTGACCAGCAGACCTTCAGAGATTTCCAGTAGGGTTTGGACGGTGCAGGTGCCGACTGATGTTGAGTACGCCATTGCCTTATGATGGCGCGATTGGAGATCAACGACGCCTTCAGTGCCATTAGTCAGCCGCCAGCCAGCAGAACCGTCTGGAAATACGCTCGGTGCAAGTGACCAGAAGTCAGCAAGCGCCTTGAAACGCCAGGAGGTTCCCCAGTGAGTATCCAATCCTATAAAGGTGGGTGAAATCGCCCCTTCAACAAGTACACCGTGTGTGTCCTTGAATGACGCATATAGGTCCGCAGGACCGGTCGAGAAGGGGCTGAGAGAGCGTCTATGAGAGTCAACGAATTTCCAGTAGCGTTCCAACTCGTCGAGGTCACTCAGACAATCGAAGATGGTGATGAAGTCCGCCAGCGGTAGCAGGCGTGCGGGCCTCTCGGGTACAGCTATGGAGCCCAATGCCGTGCCAGCCAGGGTGACCACAATAATGATTCTAATGTCGTCGGCGCTCGGTCCTGTGGTTCCATCCTTGGACAACATAAGTCCGCGCCCGTCAGCGAGACGGAAGTGGATCGGTGCGCCGCGTCTCACTTTGGCGTACGTACCTTTCGCTGCGATTGATAGCCGCTCATTCGATGCGTGGTCACATGCGCAAATGAGATACACACCAGAGTCGGCCGAGATAACGCAGCTGACAGGGAGGTCTTCACAGGCAGTTTCACCGACAAAGAGCGTCAGGGGACCCATGACCGTCCCTCGGAATCGCTCGGCAACAAACCGAGCAAGCGTCCTGTGGGTATGAGTGCTGACTCCATCCAATTCTTTGTTGGCCCAATGGTCAACGACAACTCCCGGGGCGCTGCGAACTGACATCGGCACCCAAGTGCCGTCGCTTTCGACCGCTAAGAAAGGAAGAGCTGCCCCCTGCATTGCGGCGTCACCGAAGGCACTCCAAGTTAGCGGTGCCTTGAAAGTGCCAAAGCCAGTCTCTAGCACGCTGCTAGCCTTGTCTCGCCACTCAGCAATATCTGCGCCGACCTGCAGCAGCGTTGACCGACAAGCTAGCCAGAAGTCCTCAGGAGGCACCTCGACGAGAGCACGTTGTGACTCTTCCGCGGAGGTAGCCCCCAGGCTGGGCATTGCCTCGATGATCCGCGCTTGCAACGCGACAGCGAGATCCATTTGGGCTAGGGCTTCGGGAATATGCGCGTAAGTGATGCGGAATGCCTCTACGAAGTCGGGTGTGCGCTCAATGCAGCTACCGTAGAACATTGGGACAAAGGCCCGGCCAAGGCGTACCTTGGTTTGACCCCAGTCCGTCTCGGGAGAGAAGTCTTCAAGCATCGGGAACTCTGGCCACGTCTTATATAGCTTCTCCGCAAACGCCTTGAAGTCTACGTAGCTAGCGATGGGCATCCCTCCTTGAGCATTTTCCGGGAGGTCTAGCAGAACGCCCCAGGCATAGATGTGTTTAATGGGGCTTCCCGAGTTGGCAGGCCACAACTCAGAGACACTCAGGGCAATCGCGGCATCAAGGCGCCGATATTGGCGGAGCAACGCGCGTGTTGCCTCGAGTCGCTTGTGAAATGGATTTTCCTGATCATCTTCGTAAGCAACTCGATCATGAAACCTGAGCATCTCACGCATCAGAAAGCCAGGATCGCCATCCATTCGCGCGAGTCGGCGCTCTCTCTTTTCTCGGGACTTCTTGCCCATGTTATTTTTTTCCGTAAGCAGTAGGTCTGACCATCGGCCATAAAAGCACCACGCCGGTTGCCGTGAATGCTTTAGCGGTATGTCGATGAGCTTTTTGAATCACGCAAAACACGCAATTAGCATGTTACCGCCTTCGGGCATGGAGGATTATCTTCTTGTCGCCCGGAAGGAGTGAGTAGGTCTAGCGTGCGAGTTCATCAGACGGAGAAGTCCTCCGTTATCTTTGCGTCTCGCTTCAAAGTGGCCTAGACTGGCAGCAGTTAATGACTTACCTGCTCTGCTACTTGTGGGTGGGATGCTCGGAGACTTCCTAGGTGGTCTGCTGATCCTCGCCTCCATCATTTCAATGTTGGAGGTAAAGTTCTCAATCGATGGTTCGCCAAAGAAAAGGAGCAAGAAATGAAGGTCAAAGTAAACCTGAAATGCAAGTGTAATGGCGCCAAGTCTCTGGGGGTTAAGGCAACAGATCACTGAGGGAAGCTAGAACGTTCGCTGCAAGTGGTGGGTAAGAGCAGACTCCCCCGCCAAATTACAAAGCGCCCCTTGGGCGCTTTGTCTTTTCTTGAACGACACTGCTTCTCATGTTCCGCAGCGACGCCTGAGACGCTGTATCTGGAAAGCCGTCCGAAATAGCCAATCACCGGAACACTGGAAATGACCGGCGTTCAGCTATATCTGCAATCAGTAATTGTTCATTATTTCTGGCAGCAGTTTTTCACTAACCTGGCACGTTTTTCACTAACTGCGTCAACCTACAGGCGCACCTGCAACAAATCCTTCATTTGACTACCTTAAATATTTCTATATTATTCGAAATAT
>APMI01013550.1_pt1 | contig 11692 bp, 9 predicted proteins | sample 667938 | NCBI WGS metagenome assembly APMI01 (sample SAMN01084076, study PRJNA167559) | wastewater metagenome | biome: Wastewater | place: Denmark: Ejby Moelle, Odense | collected 2011-11-28 | reverse complement strand
GCCAAACCTGGGTGTACATCGGGTGTCCTTTCTGAAATCGACAACGGAACACCACGATTATCTAAGTTCGTTGGGCGCGCTTCAAGCGTGCAACCTTAACGTTGCGTTACAGCTCTACCGCAGTGGGCAGTAGGCTGCGATCTCTGCTGTACGGAATTGCCCGAAAGAGCGTTTCGATTATTGCTGTTTACAATCTTCCTTCTCAAACCTTCGCGTCTTCGTGGCAAAATCAGCCGCTGATCGACACGCCAATCAGCCGGCCAATGCCAAAGGTGATCGCCGCCGCCGCAAAGCCAATCACCACCTGGCGCAAGCCCGATCGCAGCACGCTCCGCCCGGTCAGCAATGTGATCGCCGCGCCAATGCCAAACAAGCCCAGGCCGCACAGCGCCACGCTGACTACCACGGCGGTCAGCCCGCTGAGGAACAGAAACGGCGCAACCGGAATGATTGCGCCAAGCGCAAACAGGAAGAACGAAGTAAGCGCCGCTTCCCAGGCCGAACCCCCCAGCTCCTCGGGGTCGACACCCAGTTCTTCGCGCGCCAGCGTGTCGAGGGCATTGGCTGGCTCGGCGGTCAGGCGGGCGGCCAGCGCCTGCGCCTGGTCTTCGGGTAAACCCTTGGCCTGGTAGATCAGCGCCAGCTCTTCCTGCTCTTCGGCGGGGTTGGCCGCCAGTTCGTCGCGCTCAATGCCGATCTGGCGCTCGTACAGCTCGCGCGAGCTTTGAACCGAAATCCATTCGCCCAGCGCCATTGAGAACGCGCCCGCCAGCAGACCAGCAAGGCCGGCCACCAGCACGCCGTTGCCATTCATCTCCGCGCCGGCCACCCCCATCACCAGGCTGAAATTCGAAAGCAGGCCGTCGCTCGCGCCCAGCACCGCCGCGCGCAGGGCGTTGCCGCTGGCGGCGCGATGCCGGCCTTCAAGCTGGGCGATTGCGCTACCTTCCATGCCACCGCGCATCCCGCCCACAATCGTCTGAATCAGGCGCGAGTGCGAGCGCTCCTGCGCGGCCATGGGCGTTGCGCGGCTTTCGGGCTGCGCGCGGTAGCCAGTGTCGTCGGCCTGCTCAAGCGAGGCGATCGTGGGCAGCACAAACTGCGGGCCAAAGCGCCGCCCCAGCCATATCAGCGTGCGTGTGCGCCAGCCGAGCCGGCGCTGCGGGATGGCCTGGCCAGCCGCACGTAGCTGCGTTTCCCAGAACTGGGCGTGCTGTTCTTCGGTGGCGGCAAGCCGGCGGTAAACTTCGGCGAGCTGGGATTGCTGCTCGTGGTCGGCAATCGCCTGGTAGAGCGCGGCGCTCTCAATCTCGTCTTGCCAGTTCGTGCGGTAGCGGTTGATATCTTCTGCGCTTGCCATCGGCGTTCTCTTTCGTGTGGAAAGGATGCGGGGTTCCGGCTGGCTATTATAGCAGGGCGAGCGGCTGGCAGAATGACAGGGTCGTAGTCGGCAGTCAAGGCAGAAATTTGCTCGTCGGTTGCCGCCAGCACCATTCGACACAGCCTTCGGCCGGGGAACCCTATGGCGCCAGGATGCTGCAAGATTGTGTTCGCATTCCTCCCACGCTCAAAATCTCCGTGCCTCTGTGCCTCCGTGGCAAGCCTTCTGGTCGTTTGTCCTTCGCCCTTCGTCGTTTGTCAGTCATCCACGCCGCGATCAAACAGCAACATTGCTGATACTGTTCCGCATATGTCTAGTAATCTGGGCGTCATCATGCATTCTATACGGAAAATCAACTACTTGCTATCCTAAAACCAGTTCGGCGATGGCCCGACGAAGTACTTTTGAGGCTGAGGAGCAAGGCAACTATGAGTGATAGCGCAGTTGAACTGTACGACAGCTACATGCACTGGAAAACCACGCCAGTGAGCGACACGCCACTACTCTCGATTGTTATCCCCGCCTATAACGAGGCGGTGCGGATTGTTCCCACGATTGGCGCGATAGCCGCCCATGTTTCCGACCTGGGCTTCGAGTGGGAGCTGATCATTGCCGACGACGGCTCGAAAGACGAAACGGTTGAGCTGGTTGAGGAACTGGGATTTGCGAACCTGCGTGTGCTGCGCGCCGAGTGCAATGGCGGCAAGGGTAGCGCAGTGCGGCGCGGCATGCTCGCGGCGCGCGGCCAGTACATCCTGTTCGACGACGCCGACAACTCCACCCCGATCGAGGAGCTGGGCAAGCTGCTGGCGAAAGTCGCGCACGAAGACTACGACGTTGCAGTGGGCTCGCGTGCGGCCAATGGCGCGGAAGAAGCGCACCGCTCGGCCCTGCGCCAGCTGATGAGCAATGGCCTGCGCTGGATCGTCAAGCACATATTCCGCATCGGTGTGCGTGATACCCAGTGTGGCTTCAAGCTCTTCTCGCGTACGGCAGCCCAGCGCCTGTATAGCTCGCAGACCATCGCAGGCTTCTCGTTCGACCTTGAAATTCCCTACCTGGCAGCGAAGTATGGCTATCAGGTGGCCGAAGTTCCCGTCGCCTGGATCGATGCACCCGGCTCCAAAGTCGATGCGCTGAAAGAAGCGCGCCGTTTCATGCGCGACCTGCTGAAAATCAAGTGGAATGATTTGCGCGGTGTGTACGTGTAGACCGGTGCTGCCACCCCGCGACTCCTGACATCAACCCATTAGCACAACGAGGCCAATCATGCGAGTTGCTTTTGTTTCTACCTATGCCCCCAGCACCGGCACGCTCAACGAGTATGCTTACCATTTCGTCAAGTTCCTGCGCCAGAAACCTGATGTACACGAAGTGATTGTGCTGGCCGACGAGCTGCCCGACATGCCGGCGGCGACGATTGTTGATACCAGCCCGGGCCTGGCCCCGCTGCGGCGGATCGCCTGCTGGCACTTCGGCGGGCTAAGCAATGCCTGGCGCATTCTGCAAGCCGTGCGCGCCGAGCAGCCCGACGTCGTGCTGTTCAACATTCAGTTCGCCACCTTTGGCAGCGGCAAAATCCCGGCATCGCTGGGCCTGCTGGCACCGGCAATGGTGCGGGCAGCCGGCTTCCCCTGTATTGTGCTGTTGCACAACATCATGGAAACGGTAGATCTCAAGCAGGCCGGCTATAGCGCGAACCCGCTCAGCGAACGCATTATTCGCATGGCTGGCGCGGCAATCACTCGCATGCTGCTGCGCGCCAACCTCGTCGCGCTGACGATCCCGAAGTATGTCGAAATTCTGGAAACGACCTACCACGCCAAGAATGTGCTGCTCGCGCCGCACGGCACCTTCGAGCAGGCCCCGCCACCACCAACCTTTGCAGACGATGGCCCGCTGCAGATCATGACCTTTGGCAAGTTCGGCACCTACAAAAAAGTCGAAATTCTGATCGAGGCGTTCAAGCTGCTGCAAGTGCGCTACCCCGGCCTGGAGCTGGTAATCGCCGGCACCGACAGCCCGAACGCGGCCGGCTACCTTGAAGGCGTGCGCGCGGCCAACCCCGACCTGCCCGGCCTGCGTTTCACTGGCTATGTGTCCGAGCAGGCAGTGCCGCAGCTCTTCTACGATTCCAGCGTGGTGGCCTTCCCCTACGACAGCACCACCGGCAGCTCGGGCGTGCTGCACCAGGCCGGCAATTATGGCCGCGCCGTGGTGATGCCCAATATCGGCGATCTGGCCGAGATCATTGCCGAAGAAGGCTATGTCGGCGAGTTTTTCGAGCCGGGCGATGTTGCCAGCCTGGCCGCCGCGCTCGACCGCGTGCTGGCCGACTCGGCGCACCGCCACGAGCTGGGCACGCGTAACTATCTCGCCGCCTGCGGCCTGCCCATCTCCGACGTTGTCGACTGGTACCTGCTTCATGCGCAAACACTGTTGCAAAAGCTCGGTACTGCGCCGCGCCGCCAGACGATTGATCCACTTCCCGAAGCAGCATCCAGCGAAGGCTTACGCCCTGCCCCAACTCATACCCGAAACTAATACAGTATCAGGAGGCTCCAATGACGATCAATGCTCAATCGCACGGCGCGATCGACATACTGAACCTGCGTGGCCGTTTCGACGCGCATATGGCTCCCCAGCTCAAAAACTGGCAGGACACCACGACCGAACGCAACCATGTCGTTGTGAATCTTGCTGGCGTGACGTTTATCGACTCGTCGGCGCTGGCGATGCTGGTGCGCGGCCTGAAGCGCTGCCGCCAGCAGGGCGGCGATGTGCACCTGTGCGCTATGCAGCCACCCGTACGTATTATTTTCGAGCTGACCAAACTCGACAAAGCCTTCAAGATTTTCACAACCGAGCAGGAAGCAATTGCCGCATTTCGCTAATGGCTGTGGGCGCTCGCATCGTCGGTTGGAAAGAATGGGATAGCTACCGTGTTTAGTGCCTATCGTGCACATCTGTCGGCGCTGGCCGATACCTGGCTGGCTGCCGGGGCGCAGGGGTTTTACCTTTCCTGTGACAGCCGGGTTCAGATGCAATGGGGTGATACTGAGCTGCCTGGCCTTGCCGCGCCCATCCAGCACGGCCGCGAAACGTTTGGCGAAATCGGTGTGAGCGGCGTTTCTGGCCACGCCGCCGAGCAACGCCTGGCCGCCGATGCGCGCCTGCTGGCCCAGCTGGTGGCGCGTGAAACCGAACTGCAGCAGATGACCGGCGAAATGGTCGAAATGCAGGATCAGCTGCTGGCCTTCTACGACCTGATGCGCGCCACGCGTGGCGAAATTGGGATCGTGGAAATGCTGCAACTGCTTGCCAGCGAAACCATGCGCTTATCACAGGCCGAAGGCGCGCTGTTCCTGATGGACGGCATGCAGGTGCAGTATCCAAGCGCGCAAATCGCGGCTGACGTGCTGGCTGAAACGTTTGCCCAGGTGCGCGCCAGCGGCCACGAGTTGGTGCTTGTGGCGAGTGGCGAAATCGAGCAGGAAGGCGAACCGCTCAATCTTTGCCTCTTGCCGATGACCATTCGCGACGAAGTGCGGGGCGTGCTTGGCCTGTTCAGCAAGAGTTCGTCGTTCTCCGCGCCAGAGCTCAAACTGGCCCGTGCCATGGCCGAACATGCCAGCTCGCAGATTGAGCAGGCGCTACTGCACCAGGAGTTGCTTGGCCAGGCGCGCTTGCAGGCCGAAATGGAAGTGGCGCGCAAGGTACAGCTACAAATGCTGCCCCAGCACCACCCCAACCTGGCTATGCTCGATGTCTATGCATCATCGCGGCCGGCGCGCGAGGTGGGCGGCGACTTCTATGATTTTGTGGCCCAGCCCGATCGCCCGCTGATCGCCATTCTGGGCGATGTCTCGGGCAAAGGAATATCGGCTGCGCTGATTATGGGTATGATCCACGCCATCACCAACAGCGCCGCGCGCTTCATGCCGGTGCCCGACCCTGCGGCGATCCTGTCGCGCGCTAACGAATACCTGTACGACGATTTCACCACGCTCGATACGTTTGCCACGGCATTTGTGTGCTCGTACAACCCGGCCGAGCAGCGCATGGATTACGCCAACGCCGGGCACGCACCCGTGATCTTTCGCCCGGCTGGCGGCGCGGCTGCCCTGCTGGAAGGCGATGGCGTGCCGGTGGGCGTGCTGCGCATGAGCCTGAGCCATACCCAATCGATTGCGTTTGGCCCCGGCGACATTCTGGTGGTAGCCACCGATGGCTTTAGTGAAGCTGCCAACCACACTGGCGAAATGATGGGATACGAGCGTTTGCTCGAATTAGTTGATACGCTGGCAGCCGAGTCGGCCGAGCAGATTGCTCTCAAGCTCTTCGATGCGGTGCATATCTTTGGCGCTGGCCACGAGCAGGGCGACGACCAGACCGTCATTGTAATAAAGGGGGTAGAGCGATGAGCCAGCCAATCACGCTGCTCCGGCTCCAGATCCTGGCTGAACACCAATACTTAAACGTTCTTGGCGCGTGCGTCAACGGGCTGATTGAGCGATTGGATAACGTCGACAACGCGGAAATACTGAGTTACAACGTGCAACTTGGGGTCAATGAAATATTTGCCAATATTGTTGACCATGCCTATGCTGGCGAGGCGGGCCACTGGGTCAATATTGTCTTCAGCCTTGACGACGAACCGCGCCAGCTGCGGATCGATCTGCACGACAGCGGGTGCGAGTTCGAGCCAGACAGCGTGGCCATGCCGAACCTCGACGACGCCCAGATACGCGGCTATGGCCTGTTCCTGGTCGAACAGCTTATGGAGCAGGTGGAATACCAGCGCCGGCCCGACGGCAACCACTGGCAATTGGCAAAACATCTTTAAGGAGAAACGCAATGGACATGCAGGTAACGGAACATATTGTTCGCATCATGCTGGTTGCGCCGCACCAGCGCATCGATGCCTTTAGCGCGCCCAAGTTGCGCGCCCGGCTGGATGGCCTGCTCGAACAAGGCACCACGCGCTTTGTGCTCGATCTGTCGGCGGTGCCCTTTCTTGATAGCGCCGGCATGGCGGTGCTGGTGAGCCTGCTGAAGCGCACCCGCCAGCTGGGTGGCGATGTTCGGCTGGTGTGGCCCACCGAAGAAGCGGCTAAGCGCATTCTGCGGCTTACCAAATTCGATCAGGTCTTCACAATGGCCGAGAGCGTCAGCGCCGCCATGAAAGATTTTTGAGGAACCTATGGCGACAGTACTCGTAGTCGACGATTCACCCGTCAGCCAGCGCCTGCTGAGCTACACACTGCAGCGAGCCGGCTACACTGTCATGATGGCTTCAAATGGGTGTGAGGCGCTCGATATTCTGAACGGTCACATGGTCGATCTGGTGATCTCCGACCTTGCAATGCCCGAAATGGATGGCCTGAGCCTGCTTGAAGCTATTCGCGCCGATCAGGGTCTATGCAATCTTCGGCTTGTGATGCTGACCGCCAGCGGGCAGGAGCATGATCGCTCCCTGGCCGAGGCGGCTGGTGCCAGCGACTTTTTGACCAAACCCACCAGCACGCGCGATCTGCTGGCCACGGTGGGCCGGCTGGTCGGCTAATTCAAGAGGAGCAGAACATCCATGTACGGATTAGTCAACAAAGCGGTTGAGCAGATGGTGTGTAGCCATTTCAGCCTTGAAAGCTGGGAAGCGATCAAGCAGCACGCTGGCATCGATATTTCGACATTCGTGTCGCTGCGCCCCTACTCCGATGAACTGACTTACCAGCTGGTCGACTCGGCGCACCACACGCTCAACCTGAGCCATGCCGATATTTTACGCGCCTTTGGCCGCTACTGGGTGCTGTATACGGCAACCGAGGGTTATGGCGAGCTGTTGAATGTCACCGGGCGCACGTTTGATGAGTTCCTGGAAAACCTGCCCAACCTGCATGCCCGCGTCAATCTGAGCTACCCGCAGCTCGTGCCGCCAATCTTCGATACCGAGCCCTTCGATGGCGGTGTGATCATGCACTACTATTCCGAGCGGCAGGGCCTGGTGCCGATGGTCATTGGCCTGCTGGAAGGACTGGCGGAGCGCTTCCAAACATCGATTGCAATTGAACTGATCGCGAGCCGAGAGGCAGGTGACGATCACGAAGTCTTTCGGATCGACTATAAATAATTCTATAGAGTGGCGCAGTGCCACTTGGTGGGGCCGCGTGTCGGCAGAAGCATAGATCTCCTGCTGCGCCGGGTATTTTGCTCGGCGCTGCATTTTTGTGCGAAACGGCACGGCGGCTCGCCCACGAAGATCTGTTGGATTTTGTGAACAATACCATGAACAACATTAGTACTGGCCTCACAGCTTCGGAGCTTAGTACGCTCTTCCCATTCCACTTCATTGTGGATTGTGATTTGCGCGTGGTGCAATTTGGCGCATCGCTGGCACGCCTCTGCCCGGAACTCGAGCTGGGCAAGCCGCTCACCGATTTCTATACCGTCAACCGCCCGCTGAACACGGCCACGTTTGTGGCAATCAGCCGGCGGCAGAAGATGGTCTTTCTCCTCGAAGCCGTTCAAGGCGGCCCGCAACTGCGCGGCCAGATGCTGGTGATTGCAGACGGAACCTTGCTTGCCTTTCTTGGATCGCCCTGGCTGACGAGTGTCGACGATCTCAGCACGGCTGGCCTCTCGCTCAGCGATTTTGCCGTGCACGACCCAATTTCCGACATGCTGTTGCTGCTGCGCTCGGAACGCACCGCGCTCAGCGACTCGGTGACGCTCGCTGCCCAGCTTGAGGTACAGCGCGGCGAACTGCTGGCGCGCAACCACGAGCTTCAGGAAGCCCAGCAACGCTATCGCAACCTGCTCGCCGCCGCCAACCGCCAGGCGCGCGAGCTTACGCTGCTGGAGCAGGTGCGCAGTGCGCTGGCGGTAGAAACCGACCTGGCGCAGGTATTCTATACTGTTGTCGAGGCGATCTCGCACGCCTTCGGTTACGCACTGGTGAGCTTATTCTTGCGCGAAGGCGATGATCTGGTGCTGCAACATCAGAAGGGCTACGACCACGTGCTCACGCAGGTGCGGCTTGGGCAGGGCATTATTGGGCGGGTGGCACAGAATGGCAAGCCGGTGCTGATCGAAGATGTGGGCAGCCACCCGGACTATACGAGCATCTACGAAGGCATTCGCGCCGAGTTGTGCGTGCCGCTGTTCAACCAGGGGGTAGTGGCCGGCGTATTGAACATCGAAAGCACCGCCGATCAGCCACTCACGCTCGACGATCTGCGCCTCATGACGGTGATGGGCGAGCAGATCGATATTGCGATCAATCGGGCCTGGCTGTTCGCCGAAGCGCGGCGTGAACGCGATTTCAATACTGCACTGGTCGATACGCTTGATAGCCTGGTGGTTGTGGTCGACCGAGCAGGTCGGGTCGTGCGCCTCAACCAGGCTTGTGAACGCATCACCGGCTACACCTTCGACGAAATTCGTGGTCGCTACGTGTGGGACACGGTGCTGGGGGGGCGCGAACGTTCGCGTGCTGAAGCCAATATTGCGGTGATGCTGGCGGGTGATCTGCCCGCGCCCGATGAAGTTGCGCTGCTAACCCGTTCTGGCGAGTCCAGGCTGATTTCCTGGTCGTATGCTCTGCTGCGCGACGCCCTCGGCCAGCCCGAATATTTTATTAGCACTGGCATCGACATTACCGAGCAACGCCAGGCCGCTGCCGCCCTGCACGATAGTGAAAAGCGCTACCGCGAGCTGGTGAATAACAGTCAGGGCCTGATCTGCTCGCACGATCTCGATGGTGTGCTGCGCTCGATCAACCCGGCTGCAACTGAGCTGCTGGGCTACGAGATTGCTGAAATGATCGGGCACAATCTGCGCGATTTCCTCACCCCACAAGCACAGCCATACTTCGACGCTTACCTATACGAGATCGCCACCAAGCACGTAGCCAATGGCCAGCTGCATATTCGCACCAAGGATGGCGATATGCGCGTGCTTCTGTATCGCAACATGCTCTACACCGAGGCCGGTGAACCGCCCTATGTCATGGGCTACGGGCAGGATATTACCGACCTCAAGCGCGCTGAAGAAGCGCTCAGCGCCAGCGAGGCGATCTTGCGCAGCTTCTACGATAGCACGCCACTCATGATGGGCGTTGTTGAATTGCAGGAAGACGACGTCATTCACTTATCCGACAACAAGGCGACGGCTCAGCTCTTTGGCCGTACCCAGCAGCAAATGCGCAATCAGCGCGCCAGCGCCATGGGCGTTTCCCCCGAGCAGCTGGTGCTCTGGGTGAAGAACTATCGCGAAAGCCAGCGGCGCGGCGGCCCAATGACGTTTGAGTATAAGCATCCGGTAAATAATATGACGCGCTGGTTCTCGGCGACGGTCTGCCCAATTAACCCAGCCGCTGGCGATAACGCGCGCTTTTCGTATGTCGTCGACGACACTACGTCGCGCAAGATGGCTGAGGCTGCGCTGCGGGAAAGCGAAGCCCGCCACCGCACGCTGATCGAACAGTTGCCAGCCATCATCTATACCGCCGACCTGAACCCAGAGAGCCCAACGCGCTATGTCAGCCCGCAGATCAAGGATATTCTGGGTTTTACGCCTGCCGAATGGCTGGATGACCCCAACTTGTGGATTGAGCAGGTCCATCCCGATGATCGGCCAGGCGTGCTTGCAGCTGTGGAAAAAGTGCAAAGCAGCACCGAGTCCTATTCAAGCGAGTACCGCGCCATTCGTCGCGACGGCGAGATCATCTGGCTGCGCGACACAGCAAAAACTGTGTACGATGTACATAACAACCCATTATTTATGCAGGGCCTGACGCTCGATATCACCGAGCAGCGCCAGGCCGAAGAAACCCGCGCGCGGCTGGCCGCAATCGTCGATTCCTCGGGCGATGCAATCATTGGCGTGGGGATGGATAGCCGGATCATGAGCTGGAATGCGGGTGCCGAGCGTATGTGTGGCTACGAAGCCAAAGAAATAATCGGGCGCTCGACTCTCAAGGTGGTGCCATCCAGCCTGCGCGATGAGCGTATGATACTCTACGATGAGCTGATACGCACTGATGAAGTGATTCATAACGAGACGATCTGGAAGCACAAGGACGGCCACCTGATCGATGTGGCGCTCACGATCTCGCCGATCAAGGGCGCAGATGGCCTTGCGGGATTTGCCATCATTGCGCGCGATATCACCGACCGCAAGCTGGCCGAAGCCGAGCTGGCGCAGGCCCGCGACGCCGCGCTTGAGTCGTCGCGCCTTAAGTCAGAATTCCTCGCGACCATGAGCCACGAGATCCGCACGCCCATGAATGGCGTGATTGGCATGAGCGAGCTGCTGATTGATACGCCGCTGGATGAAACACAGCGCGAATTCGTCGATACGATCAACAATTCGGCCCAGGCGCTGATGACGATTATCAACGATATTCTTGATTTCTCGAAGATTGAAGCCGGGCATATTTCGATTGCGATTGAGACGATGTCGATCGCCGACCTGGTGGCCAGCGTGGTGAGCCTGATGCGCGCGCGTGCGCGCAGCAAGCAGCTTTCGCTGCTCACCGAGATCAGTGCCGATGTGCCAGCGCTGCTGGCCGGCGACACGATACGGCTGCGGCAGGTGCTTTTGAATCTGATCGGCAATGCCGTGAAATTCACGCACGAGGGCAGCGTGTCGATGCGCGTTGAACTCGATCGGCGCGAGGCCGATATGCTTGTGGTGCGCTTTCTGGTGAGCGATACCGGCATTGGCATCCCGGCCGCCGCACAGGCGCGCATGTTCCAGCCATTCACCCAGGCCGATGGCTCGGTAACGCGCAAGTATGGCGGCACCGGCCTGGGCCTGGCGATCAGCCGCAAGCTGGTTGAGCTGATGGGTGGCGAGATTGGCTTTGAAAGCACTGAAGGCAAGGGTACAACCTTCTGGTTTACGGCCCGGGTTGGGGTTGTGGAAGATGCGTCCCAGGCCGTGGGCATTCCAAAGGCGCAAGCGCCAGCGCCCGCCGGCAAGGGGTGTGGGCGCATCCTGCTGGTGGAAGATAACCCGGTGAATGTTCAGATCGCGCTGCGCCAGCTCCAGCGCCTGGGCTATAGCGCCGACGTAGCCAACAACGGCTACCAGGCGCTTGATCGCCTGTTCGCGAACGAACACGAGTACTGTATGGTACTGATGGATTGCCACATGCCCGAAATGGATGGTTTTACGGCAGCGCGCGCGATTCGCGAGCACGAGTCAGCGGTGGATCTTCCGATCATTGCTATGACAGCGAGCGCGCTTCAAAGCGATCGCGAGGCGTGCCAGGCGGCGGGTATGAACGACTTCCTGGCCAAGCCGGTG
>APMI01007561.1_pt1 | contig 11695 bp, 8 predicted proteins | sample 667938 | NCBI WGS metagenome assembly APMI01 (sample SAMN01084076, study PRJNA167559) | wastewater metagenome | biome: Wastewater | place: Denmark: Ejby Moelle, Odense | collected 2011-11-28 | reverse complement strand
GGTGTAAAAGTAGGCTGTGGCAGGGCCTTTATCTAAAAAAGCGCCCTCGTTAACCCGCCATAAACATGGCGTTAACCAACTGTTTACAAATTGGCTTAAATATTAATGTAATAATCGAAAATCAATTGATAACAAGATTTCCACATTTTTTTGGGCACTGTATAAATGAACTTTGATGAAGGCTATTTTAGATTACTTTTGTTTTCCCCATAAAAATTATAGAGTTGTGCGATTAAAGTCCCTGGAAATTAAAGGGTTCAAATCATTTGCTGATAAGACCCACGTGATACTGGACCACCCCATTACCGGCATAGTAGGCCCCAATGGTTGTGGTAAATCGAATATTGTAGATGCCATCCGTTGGGTGATAGGTGAGCATAAGATCAAAGCCCTGCGTTCCGATAACCTGGAAGACCTGATATTCAACGGCTCGCGCACGAGGAGTGGCTCGGGCATGGCCGAGGTATCGCTTACTTTTGAGAATACCCGCAACCTGCTGCCTACTGAATTCACTACTGTTACCATTACCCGTAAGTTTTATAAGAACGGCGAAAGTGAGTACCGCCTGAACGACGTGACCTGCCGCCTGAAGGATATACATAACCTGTTCCTTGACACGGGTGTGAGCAATGACTCATATGCCATCATAGAGCTGGGCATGGTGGATGACATAATAAAGGATAAAGACAACAGCCGTCGCCGCATGCTGGAGCAAGCTGCCGGTATATCTATATATAAGACAAGGAAGAAAGAGGCTAAGCTAAAGCTGGAAGGAACTGAACAGGATCTTTCTCGTATTGAGGACCTGCTGTTTGAAATAGGCAATAACCTGAGGACACTGGAAAGCCAGGCTAAGAAGGCCGAGCGTTACTTCCAGATAAAGGGAGAATATAAAGAAGTAAGCATAGAGCTTGTAAAAGCATCGCTGGAGCATTTTAATGACCAGTACAAAGAGCTGAACGAGCAGCACGATAAGGAGACCGACCGTAAGACACAGCTAGAGGCGATCGTTGCGACCGAAGAAGCGGGTGTTGAAAAGGATAAAGTGCAACTGATAGAAAAAGAGCAGGAACTGAATGGCTTGCAAAAGCAATTTAATGAAATGATAAACCGCCTGCGCCAGCTGGAAAGTGACAAACGCCTGGCAGCGCAAAGGCTGGAACACCTGAAAGAGCGTGAGAAGAACCTGGGTGAATTCCTTTCGGGTGCTGATGCACAATTACAGCAACTTCAAGAGTCGATAACCTTTGCAGGAACGCAGATAGATGAAGAAAGCAATGTAATGGAAGAGCTGCGTGGACAGCTGGAGACACTGCGCGGCCTGGTAGATGAGAAACGTGAGGCTTTTGACAGCAAGAAACAAGTGGTGGAACAAAGCCGCAGTTTATTTCAACAGGAACAGCGCCGCCACTTTGAGGCAGAAAAGAAAGTAGCCGTAGCCGATACTTCGATCATGAACCTGCAACGCAGCATACAGCAGGTGCAGGAAGAAAGGTCTCAACGATCGGCACAGGTAGCACAACTGAGCACGGAAAAGCAAGACAGCGAAGGCGACCTGCAGGAAAAACACGATGAGCTGCAAACGCTTGTTACCAAACATGAAGAAGTAAAAGGAAAGATACTGCAGGGGCAGGAACAGGTGGAGAACCTGCGTGCAAGGCTGGTGGACGAAAACCGTAAACTGGATTCGCGCAGGAATGAGCATGACCTGCTGAAATCGCTGGTGGAGAGCCTGGAAGGATATCCGGACAGTATCAAATTCCTGAAGAAAAATAAAGAATGGAATAATGAAGCGCCGTTGTTGTCGGATGTGTTCGTAGTACAAAACGAATACCGTACCGCACTGGAAAACCTGCTGGACAGCTACCTGAACTACTATGTGGTAAACAATGTAGAAGAGGCGGCAAAAGCGGTGCACCTGCTGGAGGCCAATAAAAAAGGCAAAGCGAATTTCTTTATACAAGACCAATTCAAACAATACCAGCCATCGGCACATGCGGCCCCGCAAAATGCGATACCTGCATTGAGTGTGATAACTATTGATGAGCAATATATGCCGCTGGCACAGCACCTGCTAGGCCATGTATACATTGCCAATGATGGTGCAGACGTGGTAGCTGCAGACCTGCAAAATGGTTATGTGCTGGTGGAGAAGAGCGGTAAGATGGTGCGAGGGCGCTATACATTAGGAGGAGGTTCGATAGGCTTGTTCGAAGGCAATAAGATAGGCCGTGCGAAGAACCTGGAACGCCTTGCCAAAGAAATAGAAGACCTGACCGCTACCACAGGCAAACTGAAACAAGAGATAAGCGATACACAAACGCTGATAAGCGGTTTCAACGAAGACCTGAACGATAAAGCAATAGAGCAGACAAGGCAGGATATAAACCGCCTGCAGAATCATGTCATTAACTTGGGCCACAGGGTAGAGAACTTTGAGCAACTGAACCAGGCCGGCGAAAAGCGATTGGCTGAACTGCAAGAACAACTGGACAATACCCATGAGAGCATTAGCGATGCGCGCGAGGAGATGGAGACCGTAGCACAACAGCTACAGGTATTGCAGGAAAACATCCGTAATGCTGAGGCTGAGTTTGCAGCGGTGGAGCAGGAGTTCAATGCAGTGACACAACAATACAACCAGCAGAATATACAATATACCAGGCAGCAGAGCAAGCTGGAAAGCCTGAAGCAGGAACTTAGCTTCCGTACCAACCAGCTGGGTGACCTGCAAAAGCAAATAACCAGCAATAGCGAACAACTGCAACAAACAAGCGCACAGTTGGCCGAAACTGAAACACAGCTGCATGCGGGTGATAATGAGCTATATGAACTGATGACGCGTAAGGAGACGGACGAGCGTGTACTGAATGAGAAGGACAGGGCATACTACGAAATGCGTAACGCTATATCGGCGGTGGAAGGGCAACTGAACCAGAAGCGCAGGGAAAAGGAACATGCCGAAATGTTGCTGAACAGCATTAAGGATAAACTGAATGATATGAAGCTGCAACTGGCGGGTATGAAAGAGCGCCTGAGTGTAGAATTTAAAATAAACCTGGACGAGATACTGGACCAGGCCCGCACGGGTGAGCAAAGCGTGGACGAACTGACCGCTGAAAGTGAAAGGATGAAGAAGCGCCTGGAGAATATGGGCGAGATAAACCCCACAGCGATAGAGGCCTATTCGGAAATGAAAGCCCGTTACGACTTTATTGTAGAGCAGAAGACGGACCTTGTGAATGCCAAGGATTCACTGCTGGCTACCATAGAAGAAGTGGAGAATACCGCCAATACCAAGTTCAAAGAGACATTCGACCTGGTGCGTGCGAACTTTACGGAAGTATTCAAGGCGCTCTTTACCGAAGAAGACAGCGCCGACCTTCGCCTGACAGACCCGGATAATATAGCGGACAGTGGTATTGAAATATACGCACAGCCTAAGGGTAAGAAGCCAAGTACGCTTACCCAGCTATCGGGTGGTGAGAAGACGCTTACGTCCACGGCCTTCCTGTTTGCCATCTACCTGATCAAGCCAGCACCATTCTGTATACTGGATGAAGTTGATGCGCCGCTGGATGACGCGAACGTAGGCAAGTTCACGCAGATGATCCGCAAGTTCTCGGACAACTCGCAGTTCATCATTGTTACCCACAACAAGCAGACAATGGCTGCGGTGGACGTGATATACGGTGTGACGATGCAAGAGCCCGGTGTGAGCAAGTTGGTGCCTGTGGATTTCAGGAGTTTGAACTAAACAAAAAATTGTCAGTCAATATAAGGGCAGCTACTAGCTGCCCTTTCTTTTTGCAATAAAAGTTAAAGTTTAGCAAAACCACCGAGCGCTACTAACCTCCTTAACAAGTTTTTCGTCTATCTTTCATTGTATCCTCAAAACTATATGTAATGAAAGCAGCCTGTAGCACCATTCTTTTCCTGTTGTTATTTATATTCAATGCTAATGCGCAAACCGCCACTTTAAAGGGTAAGGTGATTGACAAGAACGGTGCGACTGTACCATCAGCTACCGTGAGCATCTTAAAGGCTGTGGACTCCAGTTGGCTGCGTTCGGAGATAGCGGGAGACGATGGGAGCTTTACAATCGGTGGTATTCCCGTGGGTAGTTACCTACTGGATATGAATGCAATAGGTTTTGAGCATACGAAGCAGCCTGTGATATTGAAGGCAGGGTTAAATGAAGATTTAGTCGTTACAATGCAAAAAGCAAGCACCTCGCTAAAAGAGGTAACGGTAACAGGCAAGAAATCATTTATAGAGAATGGGCTTGGGAAAACAATAGTAAATGTAGAGGGTTCGGGGATAGCTGTTGGTTCTAATATTCTTGAATTGCTGCGTAAGCTGCCGGGAGTTACAGTGGATGCCAATAACAATATCTCAATGGCGGGGAAACAAGGTGTGCTGGTGCTTATCAACGGGAAGGAGACCTATTTGTCAGCAGACCAACTCGCAGATTACCTGAAAAGCATGTCGGCAAACGAGCTTTCGCAAATAGAGCTGATCACGCAGCCTTCGGCCAAGTATGATGCATCGGGCAATGCGGGTATCATTAATATCAAGATGAAGAAGAGCCGTAAAGAAGGGTTTAACGGCAGTGCCGACCTTGAATATGGCCAAGGCGTGTACCCCGCAGAATATGCTGCCCTGCGTGCCAATTACCATAAAGATAAACTGAACCTGTACGCCGACGGCACTTATTTTAATGCAATAGGCTGGGCGAGGATAACAAGGGACAGGACCTTTTTTGATCCACAGAGCGGAGCAGCAAGCGGCTATGATAATTCTGTACAAGTATCGAAAGAATATTTTTCGAACGACAAGTTGCAACTAGGTGCGGACTATGATATTGACTCCCAAACCACAGTGGGCCTCTCTGCCACGGACGTGTATCATCCCAACCACGAATCGACATACACCAGTGCGGATATCGCAGATAATACCAGCGGCAACATTGTGCATAATGACGCATTGACCTTAGATACCTTTTTGCGTACCAATGCCATTGCAAATGCTTACCTGAAACACGAGTTTGGTAAAGACCATACGCTTGATATAAACCTCGACTTCATCAACTACAACCAGCATACAAAGCAAAATACCACCAACTCGAATTATGCAAGCCAGGGAGCAGCGCCGCCCGGGCTAGACCTGAGAGGAGACATGCCTTTTAATATGAACATATATAGTGCCAAGGCTGACTATGCAAGAATGGTGGGTAAAGTAAAACTGGAGACCGGGCTGAAGAGCAGCCTGGTGGCGATAAATAATACCGCAGATTACACGGTACTTGAAAATAACAGCTGGCTGCCCGATACTACGCGCAGCAATAGTTTTTTGTACAATGAAAATGTGAACTCTGCGTATGTAAATGTGAGCAAAGAACTTGGTAAAAAATGGCAAGCTCAAGCAGGCCTGAGGGCAGAACAAGTGAACCTAAGGGGCAAGCAGGCGGTAGGGAGCAAGGAATTTAGCAAGAACTATCTTTCTTTATTCCCAACAGCTTTTGTCTCTTACAAGGCCAATGACGATAATCAACTGGAGCTGAATTACGGCAGGCGTATCGACCGGCCTAATTACAAAAGGCTGAACCCCTTCGTTTCATTCATTAACCAGTATAGCTATTCGGTAGGCAATCCTGAACTGAGGCCACAGTTCAGTCACAACATGGAGCTGAAACATAGCTATAAGAACCAACTGGTTACCAGCCTGAGCTGTTCCTACTCAAAAGACATCATCGGCACAATAGTGATACCTGATGCCCATACAAAAGGCACCGTGCGGACAGATAGAAATATCGGCATTCAGCAAGCCGTCAATGCATCGATCAGTTACAACAAGCAGTTGTATAAATGGTTCCTGATGGCAATAGCCTGCGATGGGTATTATGCGGAGTATGCGGGTAAGCTGCTTGATGAGGAAATACGATCGGAAGGAGGAGGCTGTTTTGTGACCGTTGATACCCAATTTGTATTTGGCAAGTGGCAAGTGGACCTATACTATCATGGTAGCACCGGCTACAGGGACGACCTGCTGGTGACCACAAAACCACAGCACGATCTGGATGCCTACGTATCACGAAAACTATTTAAAGATACCTGCCTTGTAAAGCTTCACGTAAGGGACCCCCTGGGCCTTAACCGGGATACAGAGCATGCTGTTTTTGACAATACAATTGGCGATACTGATTATCGATTCCATTCAAGGCAAGTGGCACTGAGTGTTAGTTACTCATTTGGTAAGAACAGTGCTAAAGCAAAGCATGAGAGCCAGCTGGACGAGATGAAGCGGCTGAATTAAATTAATAGCGGTAGCTTTGTGTACAAGAATAAGCACCATTGGATAAGTATAAAATAGACCTGCCTTTCATTGCAGAGGAGCTGGTAAATAAAGAGGAAGAGAACAGTGCCTTCCTGCAATTTATAACATTGCAACCGGGTGCCGCACTGGATGATATTGTGCATGCGCTGAACAGGGAAGTGAGCGCGGCTATAAACTGTACTGCATGCGGCAATTGCTGCAGTACACTTGTTGTAAATATTACCAGACAGGAGATAGACGGCCTTGCTGTGTACCTGGATATGCCTGTAGCTGCCGTAAAGGAGCAATATATAGAAGAGAGCCTGGCCGGAGCTTGCTTCATCAACTCCGTACCCTGCCATTTTTTTGCAGACAAGAAGTGCACTATTTATGAGGGGCGTTTTACCGAGTGCCGTGATTTCCCGCATTTACATAAGCCGGGTTTTAAGGAACGCCTTCCCGGCACTATGCTGCATTATGGCAGCTGCCCGATCATATACAATGTGGTGGAAGAATTAAAACTCAAGCTTGGCTTCAGGGAATAAAAAAACAGCCGGGCGATAGCCTGGCTGCTTATCTTTAAAATACTTACTAAGTATGGTTAATACCTTGCGCAGGTCATAGCGTACTTGGTATAAGTACTAAAATGCTGCTCGGGGTACTGGGCTGCAAAATTCAATATTTCTTCCTCGCTCATATTGCACTGCCATGAAGTGTCGAAGGCTGTGTGAGCGCCATAGGGAGGGTTATCCGGGTATGAATAAGTGTTTACACAAAACCAGCAAAATGTTTCTTTCTTCTTGCATGAGAATGCAAGAACAGAGAAGGCACAAAGTAATAGTAATGTTTTTTTCATCTTTTTTGTCAATTAAACGCTTAAAGATAGTATATCCTTTTTAAAATAAGGGCATATTAAGCATACAATATAGGTTTTTTCCCCGCTATTGTCAAGCCTGCTTACCTGCGGCGACCGTAGAGGTACATGAGCAAGGCCAGTGCCAGCGCGGCTGCAAGGATAAAAATGGTAAAATATTTATCTATGCCTGCCTGTTTTCTATGCCTGTCAATTGTGCGTGTGATGAGACTTTGCAAGGCCTCGTCGGTGCCTGCCAACTGCCGTAGCGGAGCGGCAATTTCCCGCATATATTCGTACTGCAGGCTGTGGGTAGCCTTCAGTAATTCCTGTACTATGGCGGTATTGGTGGCAGGCTCATTATGGTGCAGCAGCACGCCTATATGCGCGTCCGATAGCAGGAGGAAGATATAGTCGCGCAGGGAGCGGTGGCTCATGCGGTAGGTATCAACGGTGGCCATATGGCGGCTCAGCTTTTGGCATTCTGCCAATATCCATTGGGGAGTGATGGCTTGCTGATGACGTGCTTTGCTACCCATGCCGGCCAGCCATCTTTCCTCGTCATATTTCCGGCGTTTGTTGTTGTTTGATAATATCGAGTAGGCTTCCTGAAGTTCCTTAAAATTGGCCTCGGCAAATGCATTTCCGGGGTTCTGGTCGGGGTGGTATTGGAAGGCGAGCTTGCGCCAGGCATTTTTAATATCCTGTGCGCTTGCCGTTGTGGGTACGCCCAATGTTTTATAGTGGTCTTTTATCCGCATTTGTGCCGGGGGGGCTAAATTACGCTTTTAGCCTTGCGCTTATATGCCTGCATCTTTATAGCGCCAGAGGTACATGCATGCATAAGTGCGGTAGGGGCTCCATTTGGCCGATATTTTCAACATTTTTTCGCGCAGGGCTTTTTTATCTGTGGGGTCCAGCTTGTAAAGCTGTATCATGCCCTGTTGAATGCCGAGGTCATCGGGGGCGAAAATATCCTCGCGACCAAGGGTGAACATGAGCATCATCTCCACCGTCCAGCGGCCGACCCCTTTTATGGGGGTGAGGAAATCGAGGACTTCTTCATTGCTCATTTTATAGAGCATCTTGTCGGTAATGTTGTGCTCTATGGCGTAGCGGGCCACATTCTGCACATAGCTGACCTTTGCATTGGAGAGGCCAATGGCGCGCAGGGTGGCAGGAGGTGTATCTACGATCTGCTGCGGGGTAGGCTCGCCACCATCGTAGAGCTCCAGGAAGCGCTCGTAGATGACCTTGGCTACTTTGGTGGATAGCTGCTGGCTCATGATGGAGGCGCACAGGCGCAGGCAGATATTCTTCCGCTTTTTCAACTTAAATGGCGGTATGGCGTTGATGAGCCTAAGTAGCTTTTTGTCTTTGGAGAGCTGTTCTAAATATATGGGGGTGGACATGATGCTGGATGCTGCTACTAAGATACAAAGGACGATTGCTGCTCCAAATGAAGATATCCACATTTTACAGGCGATAAAAGATACCCACAACTGTGGAAAACCCCTGCCCGCCTGATGCCTGCGTAATTATAAAATGTACCGGATTTTATATAAGTTTGTATAACCGGTAATATATGAGGATATACCATTACACTTTCTCTCTTTTTATTTCCCTATTCTTAGCATCGTTATCTCAACCGGTTTTTGCACAGCAAGAAATTAACGGCCTGGTAAAAGACCTGCAGAGCAATGATCCGCTCGTGGGCGTGAACGTAGTGGTAAAGGGTACGCAAAACGGGACCGTGACTGATGAGAATGGTAAATTCCTGATACGGACGAATGAGGCTTTCCCGCTGACGGTAGTGGTTTCTTACATAAGCTATACGAGCCAGGAAATAGTGGTAAAAAATTCTAAAAGAATTACGGTAAGGCTGCAAAGCAGCGAGGTGCAGCTGAGCGATGTAAATGTGCTGGGCAACCGTATAACGGAGAAACAAAAAGAGTCGCCACTGACAGTGGAGTCGATGAGCAGGATAGGTATAAAGGAAACACCTGCGGTGAACTTCTACGAAGGGCTGGGGCAGCTAAAAGGCGTGGACCTTGCATCGGCCAGCTTTGGTTTTAAGGTGTTGAATACGCGCGGTTTCAGCAGCACATCTCCGGTGCGCTCACTGCAGCTTATTGACGGGGTGGACAACCAGAGCCCGGGACTGAATTTTTCGCTGGGCAATTTTTTGGGCGCAAGTGAACTGGATGTGCAGAAGGTGGAACTGATAGTGGGTGCCAGCTCGGCATTTTACGGGCCGAATGCCTTTAATGGTGTGATCAGCATCAATAGTCGCAGCCCCTTTGATAAGCCCGGACTCGAGGTGAGCCTGAAGGCGGGTGAGCGCGATATGTTTGAAGGCGCGCTGCGCTGGGCACAGGTGTTTAAGAATAAAAAAGGCGAGCAGAAATTCGGCTACAAGGTGAACCTGTACTACCTGCGCGCAAAGGACTGGGCTGCAGATAACAAGAGTGCTACCCCACAATCGCTAACGGGCGAACACAACCCGGGAGGCTATGATGCAGTAAATACCTACGGGGATGAGTTTATAACGGGCACTGATTTCAGAAACGCGCCGGGATCGTATATAGGCCTTGGTACCTTTAACCGGAAGGGCTAAGAAGAAAAGGACCTTGTAGACTATAACATGCATAATGTGAAGGCGGGCCTGGCCATGCATTATAAAATAACACCGAAGACAGAAGCCATACTGGCATCGAACCTGGGCAGCGGCACTACGATATACCAGGGTGATAACCGATATATGCTTAAAGACATCTTCCTGCTGCAAAACAGGATAGAGATAAGGCATGAGAACAAGTGGTTCATTAGGGCATATGCTACTAATGAAAATGCAGGGAACTCATACGATGCTTATTTCACTGCACTGCAATTGCAGAGCGAAGCAAAATCGAACGACCACTGGGTGCAGGATTATGAGAACGAGTGGGCAAGGACAGACAGGCTGGCACGCATAAAGGCACTGCCGGGGGCTCCGCCGCAGCCAACCGTATTCGGGGCGCCATATATTCAATGGTTATCGGACCTTAATGCTTTTGCCTTCAACAACTACTATGATACACTCGCACTATGGCATGCGCAGACACAGGAATACGCAAACGGTGTGGGCGATACAAAAAGAGTACCCAATGACAAGCCCTATTTTGCGCCGGGTACGCATGAATTTGATACTGCATTTGCAGGGATCACATCGAGAAAGACATACGGGCAAAAGGGTTCTATGTTCTACGATCATTCGGCGCTATACCATGCCCAAGCCGAGTATAAATTCACGCCCGCATTTTGTGACATAACAACGGGTGCCAACTTCAGGCTGTACGCCCCTAATTCGCAGGGCACCATATTCGCAGATACAAATGGAGCAACTATCCGGAACTGGGAATTTGGGGTATATGCAGGTGCGGAGAAAAGATTGCTGAATGACAAGCTGAAGGCCAACGTAACGATGAGGATGGACAAGAACCAGAATTTTCCCTTCCTGTTCTCGCCGGCCGCCTCGCTGGTATATCAGCCCGCAAAAGAGCAATATGTGCGTGTATCATTCTCGAGTGCGATACGCAATCCCACACTTGCCGACCAGTACCTTTATTACCAAACTGGCAGGGCAATACTAATAGGCAACAGGAATGGATTTAATAACCTGGTGACCGTGCCCTCTCTTATCAAGGCATTTGATGCGAATATCAATTTCGACTCGCTGGAATACTTCAATGTGAAGCCGGTAGTGCCCGAAAAAGTGAAGACAATAGAAGTGGGCTACAGGGGAACGTTGTTCAGCAGGCTGTATGTAGACCTGGGTGCATACTATAGCTGGTACAAAGATTTCATCGGCTATAAGATAGGCCTGTCTGTAGATACGCTGAGGCATAGCGGGGCACCTGAGATAATCTACAATAATGCATACAGGGTGGCCAGCAATTCCATAGACCAGGTGACAACGATGGGTCTGTCGCTGGGGCTTAACTACTATATAGGTAAGTACTTTGCAGTGATCACCAACTATTCTTATAACAAACTAGACAGGCATGGATCCACAGATCCACTGATACCTGCTTATAATACACCGGAAAACAAATTCAATGTTGGTTTCAACGCCAGGGACCTAAAGCATTGGGGTTTTAATGTGAATTACAAATGGGTGCAGGGCTTTGATTTTGAGGGCTCGCCCCAATTTACCGGGCATATAGACAGTTATGGACTAATAGACGCACAAGTGAACAGGCGTTTCCCAAGAATGTACTCGACCCTAAAGCTTGGAGCAAGTAATGTATTGAATACAATGCATTATGAAGTATACGGAGGCCCCAGGGTGGGACGTGTGGCTTATGTGTCTCTATTGATAGAGTTAAATAATATGTAAAATCTCGCGTTTAAATATTAAAATTAAAAGTTTTATTATCTTTAATTGACTAAAACTACGAATATGCGGAAGTACATTTACTTATTTATCGTGGCAATGGCCATGAGTTCGTTAGTAAACGCCCAGCGGTTTATTAGCGAGATATTCCC
>APMI01003162.1_pt1 | contig 11696 bp, 10 predicted proteins | sample 667938 | NCBI WGS metagenome assembly APMI01 (sample SAMN01084076, study PRJNA167559) | wastewater metagenome | biome: Wastewater | place: Denmark: Ejby Moelle, Odense | collected 2011-11-28 | reverse complement strand
GGCTAAACCGCCTGAACCCCTTTACCACCGCTGGTGTTGCGTTACGGAGTTGAACTCGCCCCTGAAACTGGTACAGGAGTTGATTCGAGATCTCCCAAGGTGCGGTGTTCCAGCGACTTACCGTGCACGATTTTTTCCTCGTGCGACGCCTCCGACAAATCCGCTCCAATTTGGGCCGCCCCCAGGAAACCTCTCCAAAGGGCGTTACAACAGAGTCGGACAATTTGCGTTATATCTGAGCGCGGATCTGTTCGGGCTGAAAGCCGAAACGGGGCAAAGCGCAGACAGCACAAACCACCTCTACTACGCTCGTTATCGCCCTATCAACTCGCTTTCGGTCGTTGACTTATCGGATACCAGCATTCATGCCGCCCTGCAGTTGGCATTCGATCGAGCGGAACGCCTGGATACACCGTATGAAACAAGCCAGAAGCTCGCGGATGTGGTTCGGTTGCTTGGGATTGATGGAATGATTGTTCCCGGCGTGCGAGGGTGTCCCGATCACCACTACCGCAATGTCGTGCTGTTTAATTGCGGAGACTGGGAAAAATGGGTGGATACCTCGCACCCGCCTAAAACCATGACAATCGTCGTGGGCGCTGATTAACTACTGACATGCTCTTTTGTGCATACAAATGAGATTGGCTAATTAAGCTAATACAAAGCGATCAGCTCACCGGTACTGCTCGGTGGCATTACGGCCTCCGGCCAGAAGTGAACGCCCTATTTGGTGCCATTTTCGATGGCACTAGAGTCGAGCAGTGATGCTACCCACAAGATCACTGTTTCGTGAGGGATTAGTCGACCAGCATCCGCATCGGCCAATCCGAGCAGTATTCGCCGATGCTTCTCGTCATCCAATAACTCTGGCAAAACTGCCAATAAGTCGGGGTCACTTTTATTCATGCCCAAGACTCCATCCAGATGGGAGCACTATACCGCTTGAGACAATCACTATTGTCGGACGACCGCGCCTTGTCATGCCAGGCCAAAAGCAGACAGCGACTTACGCATAAATGCCTAGCCAGAACCAACAACCGCACCAGTCGCTCCTGACGAGGATTATTTGTCATGATCACTCTCGTGTGATTTTCGTCAGCGTGCCGTCCATGCCGGTAGAAGTGAATTCGAAATCGACCTGATCACCGGACTTCAAACCGCTGATGTCGATGTCACCCGCCTTGAAGGTCATGGTCATCGCTGGCCACTTCAATGCCTCGACCGGGCCATGGGCAATAGTGACGGTCCCGGCGGTGGTATCTACAGCCTCGACCTTGCCGGAGGCGGAGGCCATCGTGGCGCCGGCAGGCATGTCGGCCATGGGCGCTGCGGACGCCGCCGCCTCAGTCGTCGCGGTCTGTGGCTGTGGTGCAGCGGTCGCTTCGAACTTTGTGGCTTCGCCTTGCGGTGCCGAACAGGCGGCGAGCAAGACAACCACAGACAAGGTAGCAACGGTTTTCATGATGACGCTCCTATGGTGGGTGGCCGCGAAGGACAATGCCTCCCCGGCGCGGCAGCCGGCGCGCACAGGAGATCGATGGACTTTAGCGAGAGTGCGTTCATGTCATGACCGGAGCGGGCCATGTAGCAGACGTCGGCGCTGCAACAAGGCATAAGCCGCCGGAATCACCAGCATGGAGAGCAGCGGCGCGCTGAGCATGCCGCCGACCATGGGCGCGGCGATGCGCTGCATCACTTCCGAACCAGCGCCGCTGCCAATCAGGATCGGGAACAGACCGGCGAGGATCACCGCGACGGTCATCGCCTTCGGCCGCACGCGTTGCACCGCGCCTTCGCGGATGGCGGCATCAAGCTCGGCCTCGCCGGCATCGGGATTGGCCGCGAGTTGCCGTTCCCAAGCATGGCGCAGGTACAGCAACATGATGATGCCGAACTCAGCGGCGACGCCGGCCAGCGCGATGAACCCGATCAAAGTTGCGACTGATACGGCATGACCCATCGCCCAGATCAGCCACAGCCCACCGACAAGTGCGAGCGGCAAGCTGAGCATGATGATCGCGGCCTCTGATGCGCGCCGGAACACCAAGTAGATCAAGCCGAAGATGATCACCAGCGTGGCGGGCACCACGACTCGCAAGCGCTCACTGGCACGTTTGAGGTACTCGTACTGGCCGGACCAGCCCACGGCGTAACCGGCCGGCATCGGCACCTGCTGTGCGACGGCGCGTTGCAGCTCCTGCACCACTGAACCGAGGTCACGCCCGGCCACATCGACGTACACATAATTGCTGAGGCGGGCGTTATCGCTGCGTAGCATCGGCGGGCCTTCACTAAAGCTCAGTTCCGCCACCTGTCCCAGCGTAAGTTGCACACCGCCAGGTGCCAGCAATGGCAGCTGCGCCAATGCAGATGGTGAATCGCGGATCTCGCGCGGATAGCGCACCACTACCGGATAGCGTTCGCGGCCTTGGATGGTCTCCGTGACCGGCTCGCCCCCCACCACCGTCGCAATCAATCGTTGCACGTCTGCCTGGCTGAAGCCGTACCGCGCAGCGACATCGGGTCGCACCTTCACGTCGATGTAGCGGCCACCCGCGATGCGCTCGGCCAGCGCAGAACTCACACCAGGTACGGTGCGTACAACCAGCTCGATGCGATCACTCAACTTCGCCAGCACCGCAACGTCAGGCCCGGAGACCTTAATGCCGATCGGGCTCTTGATGCCGGTGGCTAGCATGTCGATACGATTGCGAATCGGCGGCACAAACAGATTCGTCAGGCCCGGTACTTTGACGGCACGGTCAAGCTCCTCGCGCAGCTTCTCGGGTGTCATCCCGGGTCGCCATTGGCTGCGTGGTTTGAAAGTGATCGTCGTCTCGAACATCTCCAGAGGGGCCGGGTCGGTCGCAGTTTCCGCCCGACCCGCCTTGCCGAACACGTGATCCACTTCGGGCACGGTCTTGAGCATACGATCGGTCTGTTGCAACAACTGTGATGCCTTGCCCGCGGACAATCCGGGCAAGGCCGTGGGCATATACAACAAGGTGCCCTCTTCCAGCGGTGGCATGAACTCACTGCCAAGACGCAGCAATGGGATCACGCTTAGCACTAGCACTACGCCTGCAAGCGCCAACGTCAGCTTAGGGAACCTCAGCACCGCATCGAGTACTGGTTGATACAGTGCAATCAAAGTGCGATTGAGCGGGTTGTCTTTCTCGGACCGGATATGGCCGCGGATCAGGTAGCCCATCAGCACCGGAATCAGGGTGATGGACAGGCCCGCCGCCGCGGCCATGGCGTAGGTCTTGGTATAGGCCAACGGCGAGAACAAGCGTCCTTCCTGTGCCTGCAGCGCGAACACTGGTACGAACGACAGCGTAATCACCAGCAGACTGACAAACAGCGCCGGGCCGACCTCACTGGCGGATTCCGCAATCAACTCCCAGCGTTCACTGCCCTCCGGCTCTCGGTCATGGGCGTCGCGGTAATGCTCCAAGTGCTTATGCACGTTTTCGATCATCACCACGGCGGCATCGACCATTGCGCCGATGGCAATCGCGATGCCGCCAAGCGACAGCAGATTCGCGCTGATGCCTTGATAACGCATGACGATGAACGCAGCCAGGACCCCCAAAGGCAAGGTGATCACCGCCACCAACGAAGAGCGCACATGCCACAGGAATAGCGCGCAAACCAACGCGACGACGAGGAACTCCTCGCCGAGCTTGCGGGCCAGGTTGTGCACCGCATCGCGGATCAACTCGGAGCGGTCGTAAGTCGGCACGATCTCGACACCGGCAGGCAAGCTTGCTTTCAAATCGTTCAATCTGGCCTTGACGGCTTCGATCGCCGCCAAGGCGTTCTTGCCCGAACGCAAGATGATCACGCCACCGGCGACCTCCCCCTCCCCGTCCAGTTCGGCAATGCCGCGCCGCAAGGTCGGGCCGCGTTGCACGATCGCTACGTCTTGAAGCAATACAGGAATGCCATCGGCACCGGTTGTGACTGGTACGCGCTCGAAGTCGGCCCGGTTTCGCAGATAGCCTTCGCTGCGCACCATGAATTCGGCTTCGCCCTGTTCGATCACCGAACCACCGGTGGCCCCGTTGGCAGCCTGGATCGCTTCCGTCAGCTGCTTGATCGTGATGCCGCGTGCCGCCAACGCTTGCGGGTCGGGCGTGATCTGCCATGCCTGCACCATGCCGCCCACGCTGGCGACTTCGGCCACATCGGGCACGGTCTTGAGGTCATAGCGCAGGAACCAATCCTGCAACGCCCGTAGCTGCCCCAGATCATGTTTTCCGGTGCGATCGACGAGCGCGTATTCGTAGACCCAGCCCAGCCCTGTCGCATCAGGCCCGATCGCCGGACTGACCTGCGACGGCAGACGATCACGTACCTGGCTCAGGTACTCGAGCACACGTGAGCGCGCCCAATACAGATCGGTCTTGTCATCGAACAGCACGTAGACGAACGAATCGCCAAAGAACGAGAAGCCGCGCACTGCCTTCACACCTGGCACCGACAGCATCGTGGTCGTCAACGGGTACGTGACCTGATCTTCGACAATGCGCGGCGTTTGCCCGGGCCATTCGGTGCGAATGATGACTTGGGTGTCGGATAGGTCGGGCAAGGCATCAAGCGGTGTGTGTAGTACCGACCAAATACCGGCAGCGGCCAGCGCTATGGCGGCCACCAACACGAACAAGCGGTTGGCAATCGACGCCCGGATAATGCGAGCGATCATGGCTGCTGCCCCGCCGATGGCACGTCCTTGATGGTGCAATCCTGATCAGCCCCAGGTGCGAACTTGGGCACCAGCTGCATATCCATGAAGGGCGACTTGCCGGGTTGGTCGAAATGCTTGTCCGGCACCATCGGGTCGTACCAATACGCCACCAGGCATTGCCGCACTTTGGGCACCGCACTGGCCACCGGCTTTGTAGTGGGCACAGCCGCCTTCTTAGGCAGTACTGCGGACGCTTTTTTGCTCATCGGCGCAGTCTGCTGCGTCGCCGGCATCGCCATATCCGGCATGCCGGGCATGACATCGCTCGGCATTTTTGCTTCATCATCCTCCGGCCTGTCATTGAGGCGTTCGAGCGCCCCCGATAGATTCGCTTCCGAATCGATCAGAAACTGCCCCGAGGCCACGACCTTCTCGCCGCCCTTCAAGCCCGCGAGAATTTCAGTCATGCCGCCGCCACTGCGTCCGGTCTGCACGCGCACAGGACGGAATGTGTTGTCCTCATCCAATACGATCACGCGGGCCTGTGCACCTGCCCCGACCAGTACTTCCGTCGGTACTAGCGGTCGCTCTGCGGCCGCGGTTGGTTGCAGGGCAACCTGCGCGAACATGCCCGGCGCGAGCAGGCTCTGCGGATTGTCCAGGACGATACGAGCGCGCTGTGTGCGGCTGCTGATATCGACCTGCGGCAACAACGTTTCCACGCGACCGTGGAAGGTTTCGCCCGGCAACGCATCGACCGACGCTTCCACCGGCGTCCCCGACGTGATGCCATCGATTCCCGCCTGCGGAATCGAGGCTTCGAGCCAGACGGTTCGTGTGCCGTTGATGCGGAACAGTAACGTGCCCATCGGCGCAGACTGGCCTTCACGAACGCCAATCTCACTGACCACACCAGTCACCGGCGACGCCAAGGTCAGCCTCCCGCCCTGCCCCGCTCTACTGCCGGACGGCAGCCCCAACGCACGCAGCCGTTCTTGAGCGGCAGACTGCAGTCCGCGCGCCGCCGCGGAGTGAGCACCGCCCAGCGCCCGTGCTTCGGCGATCGCGGTGTTCCAGCTTGGCGCGATGATGCTCGCCAACGGTTGTCCCGCACGGACCGGTTCAAACGGAGCGCGTACGTGTAACTGTTCGACGACCGCGTCGACTCGCGCACTGACGATGCGCTCCTGACGCAGATCCCAGCCGATGGTGCCGGGTACGCGGACGGCAGCCGCCAATTGGCCTCGTTTGACCACGACCGTGCGGATGCCGAGGTTCTGACGTACCCCCGGTGCGATGGCGATGCCGCCGGCTGTCGCCTCATCGGCGTATTTCGGCACCATCTGCATATCCATGAAGGCGGATTTGCCGGGTTTGTCGAAGTGCTGGTCCGGCACCATGGGGTCGTACCAATAAAGGACCTTACGTTCGGCCGATGTAGTCATCGAATTTGCCGACGTTGCTTCCTTTTCACTTGAACGTCCCCACCAATAACCAAGGCCAAGCACTGCAACAAGCGACAGAGAAACAGCGGCAATCACCAGGCTGCGATGAGTGGTGTTCATGGCTGCGTCTCCGAGGGAAGAAGAAAGGCTAAAGCGGCCCATGCACGCCCCAGCTCGCCGAGATGCTCGGCGTGCACGAGATGGGCGTCGAGTTCATCGCGCCGGGCATTGAGCCAAGGCTGCAGCTCGCCGCCAGCACGGTACGCAGCGAGTGTGGTGGCGCTGCGGTCCTGGGCAAGCGGCAACAGCGATTTCTCGTGCAGGGCGACTTGGCGTTTCAAACCCTCCCATCGGGCGATGTCCGCACGAATCCTGGCTGCTTCCTGGCGACGCAAGTCTTCGCGTGTTGCCAGTGCGACTTGGTAGTCCGCCTCGCGGGCGGCGATACCGCGGTCTTGTCGGTTGCGAGTAAACAGCGGCAGGCCAACTCCGACCTCAAACATGATCATGTCGTCACGCCCGCCAGCCCGCTGCCCGTAGGAAGCCGCCACGCTCCAGTCAGGTCGCTTGTCGGCGCGAGCGACATCGATCGCGGCGGCCGCGGTCTCGACTTGCGCGGTGGCGGGCAGCAAGGGCCCCACTCGATCGACCGCCATCAGCAATTGCGCTTCCGACACTGGCAACGAATCGAAATTCGGCGCGACATCGCTCACTTCAATGGTTGTGTCGCCTAACCAGCGCGCCAGCCCGGCTTGCGCCACGATCTTTTCGGCCCGTGCCGCTTCGATGCGGTTGTCCAGATCCAGCACCGCAGCCTCGGTAGCAAGCGCGTCGCTGGCCGGTTCACCGCCGCTGGCGACACGCGCCTTGGACACCTTCGCCGCGAGAGCGGCCTGCTCGCGCAGCGTCTGCAACGCCACCAGTTGACGCTGCGCTGTCCATACCGCGACCCAGGCTTCGGCCGTAGCGCGGCGCACGGCCAGTCCTTCGGCCTGAGACTGGGCTTGGGCTTCGTCGATCTGGCGCGCAGCGAAGGATCGGCGCGCAGTGCGTTTCGCCCGCGACGGAATCTCTTGCCGCAGCCCGATCTTCTTCATGGTCATGTCGTCGACGCGGCTATCGAAGGCGTCGCTGCCCGTGACCGGCAGATTGTCGATACCGACGGTCAACATCGGATCAGGCAAGGCACTGGCGCGAGCTGCTTCTTCTTGTGCAGCCGTCACACCGGCGCGCCGCGCCTCGAGCATCGGGGCGCGGTCGTCGGCCAGGCGCAGGGCTTCGGGCAGCGTGAGCCCTGGAGACGCGGCCAAGACCGCTGACGATGCCACCAGGATGGCCAAGCACAAAGGCTGGATCAGCGCACGGCGCCGTGCACTCCGGGATCCGAAACAATCAAAACGGGAAATCATGACGCCTCCGAAACGGACATGCCAACGCGCACGGCGCATCGGCGCCGGCGCGGATTCGCTACGTCGTTTCGGGGCTAAATCAGAAGACTGCAGAAACGCAGTCGAGGCGGCGGATCCGAGCGCGCAATCGGCACGTCTGCCTGAAGGGCGACATGGGAGGCAGGTTGCGCGAAGACGGATGCTACGGTCAGTGACGGCATAGCCAGAGGCGGAACCGACAACTTGGCCGCATCAGTACTGACGGTGTAGTCCGGATTACAGTGCTTTTGGCACAACGCCGCGTTGTCTTGCTGCTGCGCCATGCCCATCTCAGCGCAGTCTTCGGCCATCGCCGTAGTCTCGGCGGGCATCTGGTCCAAGGGACACAGATATGCCGCCAGCGCCACCTGCTGGAACAGCAGGCAGGTAATCACCAAGATGGCGATTTGTAGGCGGTGGCGGGCGCGCCGGGTCATGAACCGATCTTACTCCTTTGGCGGGTCAAGTTCACTTCCTGGCTGACAGCGTAGAAACGAACAGGCTCGCCATTGGCGGGCCTGTTCGTTTGTGCAAACCCAGCGCAACCACTCTCGAACATCCGCATCAGCCAACGCCGCTCCCCGGCAAGACTTGGAACACCCTCACCCGCAGCCGTTACAACCCCCGCAATCGTGACCGCCACCCTGCCCGGGTGGCGCGATTTTTCTTGCCAGCGCACGCATCCAATTGGGCCGGGTGGTCTGCATCATGGATAGTGCCAACGCAATCCGCAGTCGCCGTGTGGCATTGGGGAATTGCTTGTACATCACCACCCCTGCGCTCACCAACACGGCCAGCACCACGATGATGTATTGCAACAGCAGGGATGCAGCCATCAGCCGCCCCCCATTGCCACGGCAATTCGATAGGTGATGAACGACGCTAGGTAGGCCAGACCAAACAAATACCCGGCGGCAAATGCGGTCTGCTTCCACGAATGGGTTTCGCGCTTGATCGTGGCCAAGGTGGACACGCATTGCGGCGCGTAGATAAACCACACCAGCAGCGACAACGCCGTGGCCAGTGACCATTGCGATTGAATCACCGGGGACAGGGCTTGCAGCGCCGCGTCGTCGCTGCCCGCCGACAGCGCGTACACCGTGGCCAGCGACGACACCACCACTTCGCGTGCGGCCATCCCGGGAATCAGCGCAATGCAGATCTGCCAGTTGAAGCCAATCGGCGCAAAAATCGTGACCATTGCCGCGCCGATGCGGCCGGCAAAACTGTAATCAATCGCCGGGCCGGTGGCACCCGCGGGTGCGCCCGGGAAACTCAGCAAAAACCACAGCAGGATGGTCATCGCCAAGATAATCCCCCCCACCCGCTTCAAGAAAATCATCGCGCGTTCCCACAGGCCAATGGCCACGTCGCGCACATGCGGAATGCGGTAGGACGGCAGTTCCATCAGCAGCGGGTGTTCACTCTTGTCGCGCCGCCAGAGTTTCATCGTCCAGGCCACACCCAACGCGCTGATGATGCCGGCGGCGTACAGTCCGAACAGCACCAAGCCTTGTTGGTTGAAGCCGGCAATGGTTTGCTTTGGCACAAACGCACCGATCAGCAAGGTATAGACCGGCAGCCTCGCCGAGCAGGTCATCAGCGGTGCCACCAGGATGGTGGCGAGGCGGTCACGTGGATCTTGAATCGACCGCGTGGACATGATCCCCGGCACCGCGCAGGCAAAGCTGGACAGTAGCGGGATAAAGCTGCGCCCCGACAACCCCGCCGCCGCCATGCTGCGATCCAGTAAAAATGCAGCGCGCGGCAGATAGCCGGATTCTTCCAGCGCCAAAATAAACGCGAACAGCACCAGGATTTGCGGCAGAAACACCACGACCCCGCCGGTGCCGGCGATGATGCCATCCACCAGCAAACTGCGCAGCGGGCCCTCCGGCATCCCTGTGGACACGGTGCTACCCAGCCACGTGGTGGCCGCCTCGATGCCATCCATCATCGGCGTGGCCCAGGCATACACCGCTTGGAAGATCAAAAACATCACCACCGCCAATGCCAGCAACCCGAACACCGGGTGCAGCAGCCAGCGATCCAGCGCATCGTCGATTTCAGCGGTGCGGCGCGGCATTGCTACTGTCAAGGCCAGCACCCGGCGTACCTCTGCATGCAGGGCATCATCCGCCATGGCCGCATGCGTGCCTTGATCGGCCAAATGCACCTGTTCCAGTTGTTGCAGCAATGCGCGGGCACCGTCGCGGCGCACCGCCACGGTCTCCACGACAGGCACGCCCAATGCCTGCTGCAAGGCGGCCACGTCAATCGTGATGCCGCGCTTGTGGGCAGCGTCCATCATGTTCAGCGCGATCAGCATGGGCCGGCCCAGTGCCCGCAGCTCCAATGCAAAACGCAGATGCAGGCGCAGATTGGTGGCATCGACCACGCACACCAGCAAATCCGGCGCGGCTTCGCCGGGATAAAACCCGCGAATCAAATCGCGAGTGACCGCTTCATCCAAGCTGGCCGCTTGCAGGCTGTACGCGCCCGGCAAATCCAGAATCGAATAGCTCCGCCCGGAAGGCGCAATCAGCCGCCCTTCCTTGCGTTCTACGGTGACGCCAGCGTAATTGGCCACTTTCTGGCGGCTGCCGGTCAGCAGGTTGAACAACGCGGTTTTGCCGCAATTGGGGTTGCCCACCAACGCGATGCGGGCCTGCGGCAGGCTGGTCAAGGTGGTGGCGGGGCTCATGCGGCTGCCTTGGCGTCGCGCAGCCGCACCCGCGCAGCTTCCACCCGCCGCAGCGCAAACCGGGTAAAGCCCACTTGCACCAACAGTGGCTCCGCCCCCAATGGGCCGGCGGCCACCACTTCGACAGCTTCCCCATGCACAAAGCCCAGCTCGCGCAGGCGACGCGCCACTGGGTCATTGGGGCTACGGTCTTCCACCGCTTCGACCACGGCAGGTTGGCGTTTGGGGAGTTCGCTCAAGTGCATTACCGCCGCACCACAATCTAAATAGGAATTGTTCTCAATTATAGCAGTTCCACCAACCGCTATCATGTGTCAGATCAAATTTTCGAAACTTGGATACCGGCATGTCCTTCGCCATGCAATTGCACCACGCTGGCCCCGTTGCCCGCCTGCGCCTGACCCGCGCGCGCGTCCACAACGCGTTTGATGATGGCTTGATTGCCGAGTTGACGGCGGCGCTGCTGCAGGTTGCAGGCGATGCCAGCGTGCGCGTGTTGGTACTGGAGGCCGAGGGTGCCTCGTTTTCCGCCGGTGCCGACCTCAACTGGATGCGCGGCATGGCCGCCGCCAGCGAGGACGCCAACCGGCAAGACTCGCTCACCTTGGCGCGCCTGATGCGCACACTGGATGAATTACCCAAGCCGACCATCGCCCGTGTGCAAGGCGCAGCCTTTGGCGGCGGCGTGGGCTTGGTGGCCTGTTGCGACATCGCCATCGGCGTGCCGGAAGCCAAATTCGGCCTGACCGAAAGCAAATTGGGCCTGCTGCCGGCGGTGATTTCACCCTACGTGATTCAGGCCATCGGTCCACGTCAAGCGCGCCGCTACTTTGCCACGGCAGAAATATTTGACGCCGCCGAAGCCCTGCGCATCGGCCTGCTGCATCAAGTGGTGGAAGCCGATGCCCTGGATGCCGCCGTGCAGCGGCAAATCGATCTACTCCTCAAGGCCGGCCCGGTGGCTGCCGCTAGCGCCAAAACCTTGATCCGCGACGTCTGCGCCCACACCGACGGCAGTCGCCACGACACCGACAACGCCGCCCTGATCGCCCGCCTGCGGGTCTCGCCCGAAGGCCAGGAAGGCCTGTCTGCCTTTCTCGACAAGCGCAAGCCCAGCTGGGCACACCCCCAAGAGAACACACCCTGATGTTCCACACCATCCTGATCGCCAACCGTGGCGAAATCGCCTGTCGCGTGATCCGCACCGCGCGCAAGTTGGGTATCCGCACCGTGGCGGTGTTTTCCGAAGCCGATGCCGATGCCCAGCATGTACGGCTGGCCGATGAAGCGCATTGCATCGGTGGACCGCGTCCGCAGGACAGCTATCTGCGCGGTGATGCCATTTTGGACGTCGCGAAAAAAACCGGCGCGCAGGCGATCCATCCTGGCTATGGTTTTCTCAGTGAGAACGCCGACTTTGCCGACGCGGT
>APMI01029085.1_pt1 | contig 11697 bp, 2 predicted proteins | sample 667938 | NCBI WGS metagenome assembly APMI01 (sample SAMN01084076, study PRJNA167559) | wastewater metagenome | biome: Wastewater | place: Denmark: Ejby Moelle, Odense | collected 2011-11-28 | reverse complement strand
TATACAATTATTGAGATATTCTGAATTTCAGGAAGTACTTGGTGTAATAATATTCTTATTTGATATTCTTAATATATATAATAGATAGTGTTATTAATAAATATAACTGATGCACAATTACTCCGTTCTGAACCGATTTAACCCGAAAACTCGCGTGGGTAACTGGTACTAATAAGCCCAACTATCATAATTTCACTTCAAATAGCACTTACATAACAAAAACATGGGCGTGAATGAAACTTTAAACACAAAATCTAAAATAGGATTCTCCACTCAACCTAAACAACTGGCAGCATATGGTGATGGACTTGTGCGATATTAAGATTGGGTCTGTATTGGAAATTAATGTACTCATGGAGTGCTTTCTTTCAATATTAATTAAGCAATACTTGGGGAAGATACATATGCGGTTACTACTTCTGGCAGTCTGAAACCATCGTTAAGAAATGTGTTCAAAATTATAGCAGCTTCAGAAACCAGTGATAATGTAGTCAGATATGGTGATAAAATTAGAATCATAACAGAATTATAAGGCAAAAAAGTAATATTTTTTAATATCTTAGCTGTATTTGCAAAGTTTACCTACATCACCTATGCGCAGTTCAAAATTTAGTAGACTTCAATAAGTGTCAGTTACTTCTGATATAAATTCAAATACTTTGTGGGTAATTGAACATTTTGACCCTAAACAAAGATTCGAGGGCAAGGGTTCATAAATTGCATCAGGGTAAATTATCCTGATCAAACACTGTACAACTGGACAATGGTTAGCAAGCGATAAAGTCGATTATGTTAATAATTTTGGTAAATAATATGAAGTTTGCGGTAAAAGTTGGCTAACCAATAACAAGACCCAGAATTTGTTTAGTGAAAAAGTTGGACATATTTCATCAGAAAATCCATTGAAGAACCAAGATGAAAGAAATGGATGGAGAATATTTAAAGGAAGCTAATGAACACAAGGAAAGAATGATTCATTTGTATGATACATTAAGACTCTCTTCAAAAATTTATTTTTCTGCAATTTTGCAATTAATTGGTATTAAAAAATAAAACTTATTTCATTGAACTATAATAATTGACTTTATTAGTTGTATATTAATCATCATGATTTGGGAGCCTATGTTTTTGGCTTCTGTTCCTCGACAGGCTTGGAGTCAGGGTTCTTATTCGGCATTTTTTAAGCTGTCAAGTTAACTTGTGGTGTTGTTTTGGTTTCACTAAGCAAGAAATTAGAAATCGGACTCACATCATGCACGTTTTCATATCCTTGACTGAATGGTCTCTGGTTGGACTGGTACTGAGTTGTAGAAACAGATTCAGGCTTATAATTCGACATCATCATTGTTGAACTGCGCATCTCGTAATGGGTGGGAGGTTGTGAATCTGCAGGATTATATGAAAATGTGATCCTTGGTTTACCCATCACCATTGGCATGGGCTGATAAACAGGCAGTGTGCTTGCTATGGGCAGAATGGTGTCATCAGGTTTCTTCTGGCTTGTGTCGACTACACTTTATTTAGTTTTGTCTTAGTCATCACCTGAGCAACAGTTTAGTCCAAGGAATGTTCGCTTCGTTGGTTTAGTTGTCATGATCTAGATAAATAATTAAAATTTTATTATTCATATCCAAGCCACTATATAAGCCTAGTTGCTCACATTTATATTGCCTTAATAAAAATTCACATATAATTTGTTTGGTATTGATAATTTTAATATTCAAGAATAAATAAAACTATCCGTATATATATAACAGTTCTGTATAAAACAAGCCAATAATGCCGACAAATTAATCCTAGATAGTATGCACGAATGCTCTTCAATTAATAATTTCCCATGGCGCTCAGTTAGCCAGAGACAACAAAACAATCCGAACCCATTTGACTGATTTTAGTAATCATCAGAATATGAGCGTGACCAATGGGTTGATGTACCAGACCGGGGTGCTAGATGCGAAGAGGAAGTACCAGGAAAATTAGGAATATATGCCTATAGGGGCTAGGAAAGATAGAATATGTGCAGGACAAATTAAAGTATAAAAATAATCTAATGAAAATAATACGGAAAAGAAGAATATTGACAGTAATAATCATAATAAAGATACAACATTTACTAGGAGCGGTATGATTAGTAGAAGAAGTTCAGTACAAGCTAATAAAAAGACAGCATTAAGAGCAAGATAGTCTAAAAGTATTAATGATAATTTTATTGATCTTTCTGGATTAATTCAACCACACGATGGTCGTAAAGTAACTTAAGCTATAAAGAGATAGTAAAAATAGATATAACAGCTTCGTAAAAAATGTGTATCTTAACATCGAATGAATAAAAAATTGAAAGATCAACAAATAAAATAATAATAGGTCTAGAAATAGAGAGTCTAGGTTTTAAAGAACAAGTTTAATCGCCATATGTCTCAGAAAAACAACAATTTTACATTTGATTTATAAGGCAAGCAACTACTTTTCACACCATAGAACCACCATCACTCTTTACGTCGTAAATACCCTCCTTCAAACTTGAACTACTAACTCGATCAGCCCTAGGACCCGAGCCCAGAAAAATCTGCCAACATGCACATAAAATAGAAAGCAGCACGAGGTCAAGCATTCGCATCAGCAGTACTAAAAACTGTGAACATGAGTAAGTTTAGCTTAAATATGACGAGTAAAACTTGTAATGTTGATTAGTTTGCATTTATGAAACGCAATGACCTGTTCAATAATAATCATAGCAGGCAGGTGACTACTATTCCTTTCTTGGAAATCAGCTAGGGCACCAACTATACGTAAACACAGACAAATCTATCTGTGAGTAAAAAGAAATCGGCAAGAACTAGCCACAGTGAAAATAAGTGCAAATTTAAAACACATCAACTAGAATTTATGTCATCGGCAGCAGGAGAGCACAACACTAAGACCTAAATTATATAGGCTGCTCATTAAGACCATTAACGGGAGAAACGCCGAATTCAAAGTTGTCGACCATACTATTTAAGACCTAAAACAAGTGTACCATTAACAGCTAAGACTACGGATCGGATCACTTCTGTAAATTAGCTACTTAAGAATTAGCTAATTTAATGATCTTGTATAATATTTCCCTTTGTCACTCACCTTACATTACGTAACAAACAATAAATTTTTAAGTTACATTATAAATATTCAAAAATCAAGTTTCAAATTGCTGGTGATATCACCATCGTTACCAAAGTGCTCTTTTATTATATTTTTCATAATAATTCTGTTGAGAGTAATATCACGACGGGTCAATATCTTTTTATTAATTAATTTCGATTTCATGAAATTTTAGAATGCATCTTCATTTTTTGGTTTTATTTTTGGCAATACACTTTAATTGGTCTGTTTCCTTAATTAATTTATCTCATCGATATGCTTTTTAACAGCGTCAAGTTCAGTTTATGAAATTCGAGGTTTAGTGACCAAAAGTTATTCCTATACAGCAGTGAGAGAATAAGATTGTCTCTTCTTTTTCTGTTGGCTATGATGCTGTGGCTTCTGAATTTTGGCCTGAGTTGTCAGTACGGGTTATCTTTTTCTTAAATTTGCAGGAGAAATTGATTACTTTTCAGAAAGTTGTGATGATCTCATGTCCAATAATGAGGGTTTTTACTATTGTCTACTTCTGTATATTTTGGGCTATTTTAACATTTAAAATTTGATCTATTGTTTCAACTATTTAATGTTCTTTATTGTTTATTGAACTGTTGCTCTTTCCATTTATTATTAATTCTATAAGAAAGTCTCATCAATTTATTGGGCTTATTTACTAGTGATCTTAAACCCAATATTTTTAAAATATAAAATTTTGAACCCATGCGAGACAAGCATTTCCAAAGGTCTAAACCAAACCACATTTTTGAGTCCTTAATCAAGCACAACTTAATATAGTAACACTTTATAATAGGTCCATATTTTTATTTTGTTATCACAAGCCGCAGTTAATAACAATTTTAGTTATGGGTCTGAGTCAAGTGATAGTATTTATTATTCATGATCTGCTCCTTTGGTATTCTTTAAACAATATTCAGTATCATTTGCTCTCACTTGGAATACCTAGAAGAATCCTTTTTTGAGCACAATTGCAAATCTGTCTTATAAACCTCGAATGAATGTAACAGTGTCGCCCGTATATATGCTGAGTATGCAGCTAGCTTTCTCATGATCAAATTTAACAATTTTCAAGTAAAGTTAAGCACAAGTGGTAACCAAATAACAGCATCCATTGGCTCTAAAACTTTACATGCCCATAATAGATTCTCTATGATACGTCACTCTCGTATAAATATTCTAAAAATGACCAATTTTCAAGAACACAACTGTGCCCTTATTACAGCCGATGGTCATTAATTTTAGTTACAAATATTGTTGACTTTCATCACCAGTTTTATTTGTATTTTTTTATAATGTGTTTTCATTTATTTACGAATCATACTGTGGCGGCACTATGGGTAGAAATTTTATATATGTTGGAGTCTGATTCAACTGATGAAACTATATATCTTTAGTGCGTTCAATAGAATACGATTACTATATCTTACCTGAATTCTGCTCAATACGTAACTTAAATATCTCACCATTTTCAACTAACAAATAATACTGATTAGCAATAAATGGGTTCGATATTACTTGCTTTATGCCTTTTGCTTTAAGAGGAGGGTATATATATTGAAGTTACATTTTATTTAGATCTTTACTGTCTAACTGCCAATCACTGATTTGGAAGCCTAAATTTGAGCCTAGTGTTATTTGTACACTTTATACAGGACTATTTTTATCTAATTTCGGTTATTTCCTGTATTTTTATACAAATATTATTTAACTAGTGACATCAGTGATGAAGCCTAAACTTTTGCCAAACCTTAATTTGCCCAATTAGCCATCCTTGACTGCGAGACTATAGCCAGCATTATAGAGTACAATTTTGGTATACTAGTCAATAAAATCATACTCCCTTAATAATTAGAAAGTCTCCAGTGACCACAAGCACACGATCATTTCTTATGAACTAGAAATAATCATTCTTTAATCTTAACCTTACACTATTTTTTATATTGCTTTGTTATGCTTTACGTATTTGTGAATTAAAATGTAGTCTTTTGGGTTAGGCTGAATTGGGGATTGAGGCAGTCTCCATACTTTTATATGCCCATTTATTAACCCAGTTATCGTATATTTGTAATGAAAATTGTATAATGTATATGTTATCGACAGCTATTTACGGGTTAATGATACTATGCGGGATTTTAGATTCATTGTCGAAAGTTAATAGAAATTTACGTCTTTGCTTGACCACAAATACAGTAAATTTTATTTTAAGTCATAATTATATCCTTTATTCCATTGCAATTTTGTCTATGGATCAGCTACGTACTTATCCTTCTTTTCAATGGCAAAGCTCATACTGGATACAAACTTAGTTGATTTAATATTAGAGAAAATCTTAACGTACTGTACTTAGACATCTGTGGCTCCGACCATTAGGAACATATTTCTCTTTTAAATAAACTCGAGCCCGACCGAATACTTAGATTCCCAGGGTATTCTCGCAATTTAGTTAAGATTTTAAGTATAGACATGCAGTCTGCCTTACTAGGACAGCACTATGAATGCACCATATTTTTCAGTATAACAGCAGTTTATTATCGATTTGCTTTACCAACGTAGAGAATTATTGCTGTTGCGGAAGTATAGCCTATGGGCATCGGCGACTATTAACGGAGATACCTAAAATATGTGCGAGTTTGGGATTGACAGTGGGTCGAATATTGGGTTCACTGATGTTGTGCCTTTCATATTATTATTATCTATAGAGTATAGGATGGGTATAACTGTTTAGAGATAGGCGCAGTTATATATTCTTGCTTATTTATTATATAAAATTAACATATTTGCTCATCATATCTTAATACAGCTAAATATACATAAACACAGAAAATGAGTCTGTCTTATTCTTAGAGTGTATGATATGTATATTTTAATATACACTTTGATCTTATATTACTATCTTATATAATTTAGGAGACTAAAGTGGTGATAATAATGATAAAAAATGATAGAATATATAATTATTGGAAATGAAATAATACTCAAACCCACTCTCGGGCATAGACGCTCTTCAATTACAGTTACCTCTTAATCTCCAATCATGCAAGCCATTATCAACACGAAGTCTACAGCCGACCCCAGTGATTCCTCCACCAAAATATAAAAAATAGTAACGAAAATTCAAAATGCCAAATTTCAATATTAGTAAAATTGTGTATGCCGGTAATACGACGATGTATGCGAACCCGCACATTATTCACGATAAAGAAAGTATACTTATTAACAAGAAAACTAATTATAATAGGGAATAATAAGAACAATAATTGATGAGCTATGATCCGTAATTTTTAGTGTAGTGTCAAAATGGGCGATATTGTATCGAACAGAAAATACAATCTTTATAGAAGGGGATTGAAGAATTTTCCGGTAAAGTTGGTGCTAATTTGGTATGTCTTAAATAAATTAATAAGACTAAGACAATCACTGATACTTTTAGTACTAAAGTCAAAGTCAATGCCAATGCAAATAATAAAGATAATATAACAATAAGAGGTGATTTCTAATCAGCAAATCTATCATAATACTGGCAAGTTGATTAAAAAGAATGCTTAATTACTCTAAAGAATGACACTAATACTCAAGGATACACTCAATGGTTTCAGTTATTCTTCCAGCGAAATGTGAATGACAAGATATTAAATGTAAGCGCAGCATTTGACAATAGCAATATAATTACCACTGATAACGGTAAAATATATAAGTTTTTAATTACTAATATTCGAAAACCTATAAAATTTATGCCATAGATGAAACTGTTGACTAAAGTTTACGAAAAATAGCAAAATTAAACTTAATGGGTCAGAAATTTAAAATTTTAATTATTTTAAAATACAACTTAAAGTAAAAACAATAAGAAGTGTTATGCACTTGCTTTCTGCTTAGAATAAAAATTATTAAATAATGGCATATTTGTTTCACTAAGTAATCCATACTCATTTTCAAGACTTGGTTGCCTAAATAAATAGATGACTCAATTGGGAAGTGAGTTCCAAATAATATAGATTGGTAAATCAACGCTTGGTAACTCAATAATATGCTACCGCTATATTTCATCTAACCCATCTTCCCGCACAATATTAATACTAGCCCGCCAACATGCATCATAAACTTCTTCATCATTCATCTGTTAATCGTTGATAAAACAGTTGACAATATACAACACATATGACAACTTACTTTATAAATTTAACTGGCACATAATCCCAATCGCTAACCCCGATGGCATAGTACATGGCAACTCAAGGACAACAATACGTGGGTACGATATGAACAGATGCTGGGGACCATATGTCATGCACTGCTCCTAATAAGTTATGGCCATTAATCAGTATATTATGGGGCTAGGGCTAAGAGACGGAGATATCATGCTGGATTTACATAGTCACAGTCGAGAATTCGGCATGTTTTCGTATGCTAATCAGAAAACAGATTTTGTTTAGTTCTTCAATAAAAATATGGCATAATTGTGTGAATACTATGAGATCAATAAGTGTAAAATAGGTTATGATAATTAAAAGAGAAATACATTTAGAGTGCAAATGCAGAGCAGATTCAAAATAAGAAATATTCTTACTTTATAAACATCATTCTATGGCTATATTGACAAAATAAGCAATAAACTAAAGTAGTTTTACCCTGTAGATTACTAAAAAATTGCAATAAATATTCTAACAACATTGGATCAATTTTCAAGGAGATAGCCAAAATTGTAAAATTTACTTGCCAGATTAGAAGCTATTGAAAAACAGGAACAATAGCAATAAGGGAAAGTCAAACAAAGAATTAATAAAATCGTTAATAACGAAAGCTAGTCTGATTCTGATCCTTAAGGCGATTATTTGAATTAACAAGATCGAAATTAAATTTAAAAGTAAATGTAACTTGAACCAGTTAGAAAATAGAAGATATTAGGAAATTTGTAATCTAAAATAAATATATGGCCAATACCGAACCGAAATATATTTTCTTCTCGCAGCAATAAGAAACGTAAGCATAGCGAAAAATCGTAAACAAATCAAAATAGACTGAATACAATCACCGATACAAATATAGTTAATCTTTACAAAGGCGCTATTAATGTAAATAACAAATTAGAAATTCATTCATGCAATTAGAGCAAATCTAATCGTAATTTGTCCTTATTAAATCGATAGCGTTTTAACTGCAGCTTTCAACTTAAGCATGAGCTTTTGAGTAATTAAGACAAAGAAAAATAAAGTCTCACGGTTATTAAATAGAGAAAATCGACCAAAAATTTCAATAATAGTAGCTATGAATAGCGTAGGTCATTTAAGTCTTTATTCGCATGTGCGCAAATGCGTAACTCCCAAAACATGAAATCCTAAAGTAAGGATAAATTTTCATCTTCCTACTATCCTCCGAGATCTGATGAGGCAAAAAATGTGAAAATTGAGACTAATCAACTTAGACTGTCTTTTTCATAAGATTCATAGTCGAAGAGGAAACTAAATAAAAGAGTAAAAACTATTGTGTTTCCAAAACAATAAAAATATTAATAGCAGGACGTACTTAGATTAAAGGCTTTACATTAAATATTTTAAAAGAAAATGCCTCCTCGCCAGTTGAAGAAACCACAGAATGTATAAAAAATAAAATCGCAAAGAAGCTAAAATGGTCGAAACTAAAAATTGAGTAATTAGAAAATAGCTCAACTATGTTAATACGTCAAAAAGATTTAAAAGGGTACTATTTTTACATGATTTTACTTACAATTTCTATCTCTACTAACATATTCATGTAATATGTATTATAATATATCTTGATCTGTAATCATAGAACAAAGCATCAATACAAAAATGGATGGTTAGAAATTATTTACATCTTGGTACAATTCCAAAGGGCTGCAATGCAAAATAGTGGGCCCTTCTACAAAATGTTTCTGTGATCATTTGTTTAAGCATCATACATCAGGTAATGGCAAACTGAAGTGTGGTACTGCAGGCTGCAAATGCTGTGATTTCTATTATTTGCCGATATATGGTTCACAGGATTTCAAATGTGGATGCAAGCATTCATATCAGCAGCATGATATAGCTAAGAAAAGTTGTAAATCATGCCCATGTAAATCATTTAACTCAAACTGGTCATGCACTTGTGGGCAGAAATTCGACTAGCACAAGACAGTATCATAGACAAAATAAGTAAAATAAGCTAAAGGGTAAGTTATACACGGTACTCAAGGCGGTGTGATATCGTATAGCAGTATGTTAGACGGAGCTGATCGGTTTTAAGCCGGCATCAATGATTAAGTCAAGAAGAAAGGCATCAAAGTTAAAATAGAGGAGTTTAGTATTGGCAAAGAGTTAATCGGGGCAGTAGCTGCCAGTGAATTGTATAATACGCCATTGAAATGGTGAATGTATGAATTAATATGTATCAAATGCATATATTTATCATATTTTAAATGCATTAATGTGTAAATATTGTACAAATACTACATGACAACTGACTTGATGTGATTGTAGTTACATAACTGTCATATTGATGATAGAAAATCCAATGATGATTAAAACTAGAATGATGATCATTTATTGATTCCAATGGATGCTTTACTCCCATTGTTTGTACTATTGCCATTATTTCCATTATTGCTATTATTATTGTTATCAGTAGTAGTGTTGATATAGTACTTGCCTTAAGTGATGTACTTCTTGGCGAATTCCCACTTTTCCTTTTTCTGCCAGAAATCTCGCCACTGTTAATCATCGATTAGCTTCTACTTGTCCAACTATGTGAACTATCTGTCATCGTTGTTGCTACTGCTATGTTTGGGATGATTAATCGATTACGACATCTTGCTTATTTAATAATTACTAACTTATCTATCTTATTTATTATCTTAATAGGTAAGATAATTTACGATTATTGAATAATAATAATATATAGTAATATTGATCTTAATATTAATCAACAATCAAATATGACTGCTTCTCAGGACAAAATCCAATCAATTCTGTAGCAGGTACTGTAATAGAGTCTGCCTCTAATTCATAAGGGCATATTTACTCCTTAGTAGCTGCAGTAGCAGATGTGCAATAGATAAAAACAGTAGAACAACATGCTGAAAACAAGTGCTAAACTATCAGATTTTCTCAAAGCTATATAATACTAGTATTCACTATAAAGATTAAGAAGATACCGTATCGATACTCTGTCTATTAATAACCCTTTATTTAAGAAACAATCTAAAACTGATTTTATTATAGTCAGACGTATCATCAAGCTATGGGAGCGTACTATGTTCAAGTATAAGTACAATGTTTAACTATGGAAACAATTTATTGATTTCTGTATCAAAAATCAGTCCAAAAAACAATTCTATAGGGCATTAAGCAGTGCCATCAGATTTGTGCCTTTCAGTGAATAATTATGGCTTATTGGAATCAATTACTAGATATAAATTGGACTCAATATGTGGAAAGCTAGGAAATTGTTCTTCAAGTGCTTGAAAATGAACCCAACTAAATACAGATTATGGTTATAAATGCTAAAATTTGAGATCAAATTCTTAAAAGTACTACACTCGAGAGAGAAAGCTATATAAGGAGGTTAGACCATGCAGTTCGTGCATGAAAATGATCATGATATCAATGATGAAAATGATGATGATGGGCATAATTAAATCATTGAAAAAGATGATGATGATCAGAAAGAAGCTAATAAATTTAGTGGTATTAAATTGGATTAACATGATGATATCCTGCTCATGGTGTTTGATTAAGCTATCAATAAAATATAGTCCAAAGATAGATAAAATTTCTAGACTCAAGTTAATAAATTATTTCAAACTAGCATAAAATAATAAAGTAATAAATAAGTAAATATAATAATCAAGCGAGCATATAAGAAAATCCAATAAAAACTAAACATAAAATTATAAAATATGACCAAATTCTAGCACAAAGTATAGAAAAGTATAACAAAATCATCAATAGATGAAAAATTAGAGCACTATCAGCAATATTTGTAAGCAAACCCTCAGTTGGATGCATCATAATATGATAAAATATTGGTACAGTTTGTCACTAAGCCTAGAATGATGTCGATATTGATTAATATTATATTGGGTCAGTCTGTTTCGCATGGTATTAAGTATTTGTTGTCAACAAATAAGTTCAAATTGCACAATTTAGAGCCAACAATGATCTCCGACATCCTAAGATCAAGTTTGTCATTCCTAACCCCAACTTCAACTTCAACTTCAACATCAACAAATAAATAATAATTTGCATATAATACTAAAATAAACAGCCTGATATCTCACATATAGACATCAAAGTACTTCACATGCCCATAACTGTTGCAGTCAGTGATCGCATGCAACTTGAGGATGAAAAATTACAAATCCAATAACAATATTTACAGGAGTGTGCTAGTCAATGGTAAAAAGTATCCCGAAGTTGTATAGAGGTGTATCGGATGGATCAAGGACGGCAATTCTACATAATGAAATATTTATATTCATATATTTATCTATATTTTTTTATACTAATATATATATATAAGATAGACAATGTTTATATTATATAGCCCTATATACATATATAT
>APMI01069912.1_pt1 | contig 11699 bp, 9 predicted proteins | sample 667938 | NCBI WGS metagenome assembly APMI01 (sample SAMN01084076, study PRJNA167559) | wastewater metagenome | biome: Wastewater | place: Denmark: Ejby Moelle, Odense | collected 2011-11-28 | reverse complement strand
GTTGTGCGGTATGCCAGCTCGCACTTCTGCGTCTGCGCCTTCGTGCTGAAGACCTTCCAGTTGAGAGTGGGCAAAGTGAAGAATCCGTCAGGCACAGAAGCAAGGTCCACCGCTGAGATCTTGTTGGCCACCACGATGCCGCGGTCGGTGCGCAGGATCACGCTCGGCGAGTAGGCCAGCAGCACGCCCGATATGCGCTTGGGCTCGTTGCCGAAGTCCGCCACGATGTCGACCTGCTTGTCGAGGTACTTCCGGAGCAGCCCCTCCTGCGTGATGAGGTTCTTCTCGAAGTTCTGCTCGTACACGCGCACGGACTGGCTGTCGGCCAGCGCCTTGAAGGTGACCGTCTCGGTCTGGATGTTCTCGGAGACGTCGGTGAAGTACAGCATCGACTCGCCCTGGTCGAAGCGGATGCTGCGCGTGTCCTTGACCAGCGCGAAGTCGTCGTTGTAGATGGTGACGGCCAGCTCTTCGGTGGACAGGATCTCGGATCCAACAGCCGCGACAATCAGCAAGAAGTAAACTATCATTTTATAACTATATAACATTTGATTTGATCTAAAAATATCAATTCATATATTAGAAATGCGAATTTTGAGATCGTTGAGAAACTTTCTGACGGGCTGTACAAAATCGACTTTGAAATTGAACTTAACATGTGTCATATTCTATGCTAATTTAAGTCTGGTAAACCCTTTACACTGCTGAAGAATACTTATTGAATGTTGGTATGGCACCAAAGTGTCTTTCAATCCATGAATTATTAGTATTGGACATTTAACTGTTTGAGCAATTATTGCGTTATCGAATGTTTATTTTAAAAATGTTGATGCTAATTTCCCATATAGATCTTCAGCGACTTTCTTGAGTGATAGAAAAGGACTCAGTAAAATTAAGCAACAAGGTTCAAAGTGTGATGCTGCTTAAAATGCAACTGCTCCTCCAATAGACCTACCAAAGAGTAAAATATCTTTTGGATCATAACCTGAACTGATTAAATATTAAATAACTGTTTTGGAGTCAGTAACTATACTTTGAGGATTAGCGCTGCCCTTGTATATTGAATAACCTTGATATTATACAATTAGAACAGATACTTCAAGTTAACTGCTAATGAAGTAACCAAATTCGTAACTGGTTGTTATGTCTTCGCCATTGCCGTGAAAGAATACCATAATTTTGTCTTTGCGGTGGCTAGGAATAAAGACGCATGGAATTTCATTTTCTACTTTTTATACTGTTTGATGATTTAGTTTCTGCTACAATGCGATCGGAGTGTTTTTCATATGTTGCGCTGACAATTTCTCAGCTTTTTACTTAAGACTAGTGTACACATCAAATTTCTTCATATTGGAGCTGTCATTTTCAGCAGTTGAAATTCTGAGGTTATTATTTTCCACTTTCTTTCTATTTTGAACGTGACACATGAATTCGTTGTTCAGATTATTAGTTTTTGTGATATATTTATCAACATAATATTGCGCCGGTTGAGTGGATTGCTTTGGAATTAGTACGATGTGTTGCTGAGTGAGAGGATGATTACAATTATTTTTGTGAGCTCGAATTAACTTGGTGCTGGAAATACGCAGCAATTGGCCTACATGTTTAATTTCGATATTTATAATAAAACTATATTTTAAACAGGCATGATGAATAAATAAATTTGATAAATATTTTATACGATAAATATTAATTATAGATAAACAATGACCTATATCAAAAAATAGTATAAATAAAAAATATAAATGGATGTTAATTTTGTCAGTTGCACTGAAACTAGCTGAGAAAGCTAATAAATTAAACAATTTGATCTTCAAGTTGATCATCAGCTTATACAATATCCTAAAGTATACTCTCGACTCCATGATAGTTTTTGAGTGCCAGATACAGTCGATTACTGCAGCCTGTATTACTTTAAATTAGCATGTGCCTCCATGTGTCTAAAATTTCAACAATAGTCTCAGGATTACGGTCATGTCGGCTTAAGCAATGAATTAACGCTTAAGTTATTTTCATATTCTGCAGCCAACAAAACACTGGTTAAGTATCTTCCAGTTTTCGCAGTATGTTGCAGATTGAATATACGGATTATTGGCTTATTTTCTATATCACAGATTATTTACTTGGTTGCCAGAATACACTGAGTCAAGTAAAATATCAGTAAAAATAGGATGAGCGATCACCATATTTTGAAATTCAATGTGATCGGCAGTGAAGTTGCTTAGAAATTTTAGAATTAATAGCTTGTTCTCATCCCGATTGCTCGTGAGCATATATGAAGCATATATTTTATCAAGAATTTGCTTGTTGCTCAAATATCTAGTGTGCTCAACATTTTAGGATAATAAAAATTACGATAAAAACTTAACAGCTTCAAGTCTGATTTCTGGTCTTTACTCAAACGAGACCATATCGATAGCTTTATTAAAAATATTTTCATGCTTGAGCAATTACTAAAATATTTCAGGTTTTTCCAGTCGACATAGTTATCTTAAAGATTTTAGCATATAAGATAAATTTGGTACGGAGTGCGGTTTCTATATTTATTTGCTAATAATTAACAACAATACAAGTACTGTCGATTTGCGGGGTTTGGAACTTGATGTAGGATCGAAATCATAGATTTTAAGAAGTCCGAATATTAAGTTAAATAGCGAGCGTATGAATTATGTATGAAAACATGATTATTAATTGAAAGAGTCAAATGTTTTTATAATATAATCCAGTAGACCAAGATTTATCATGTAGTTGCGTAGAGTTGGAGCAGCCTCACAAGTGTTGCCGATTAATCGGCAGTACTATGGTGCTTGATTTTACTTAAGCAAATTAATTGTTCTATCAATGTATTTTAGCTATAACATACTCTTAATGACTCGTTGACATTAATTTTTTGAAGCTATATACAGCACATCAGTTAGGATGTTCGCACTTATCTTCATAAGATTCAAATGGTAATGCTATTAGCTCATTAAATCACAGACTGACTTGACGATACCCAAAGTGATCCACCGTTAGTGATCATTTTCAAATAAAGGTACTACAGCGTATAAATTATTTAAAATTGAAGTCCAGCTTACATCAGGAACGCCAGACAGTTTCAATGCTGCGTCTTATAACCAGTTTTATCTTGTTTGTTTATCTTACAATCTGGATAGCAAAGATTAATTTTGAAGATATGCTTCATTTTTTCGGTATCGTTATCTTTGTGATTGAAACAGAGTGTCGATTTGCCTTCTGCGGATGCTCAATCTGAAATTTTACACTAGTTTTTTATATTAAGCCTCCATGGGCGCGAAAATTCCTAATTTTTATATTAAATTCGTATTTTATAGAAGCACAACTGATTATATTAGACACTTGAATTGAAGAAGTCAATAAATAACTAAAATTTATTACAAAAATATCAAGCAATAGGTTTTACTCAACGATAAGCTGCTTTTACTCACTTATTTAAATATAGGGGTCACTGACTGGGTTGAGGATAATGCTTGCTGAAGGTCTCAGCATCTACTGCGAGATATTTTGAGTAAGCTTTAGAGTATAGCCAGTCCGATAGCATTGACAGTTACTTTATGTATTATTTTTGGAGCTAGCGTTCAAGAAATCTGTTGTTGAGGCTTTGATAAAATATGTTCATAAAGTGGGGGACGAAATCGAGCGAACCATTCTTACAAAATTACGAATAGTTTTGATTCATGCTGAGCTCACCGAATGTATTGTTAATAAAAGCCTGAAATTCCGAAATAATTCTTAACCTATTTTCTGAATATTTTTAATTTGATTTTTATTTCTATTATAGGTATTTTCTGATGGTGCTTTTAAGTTTTTCCGACACTTGAAGATTTTAATTGGGCATTATCTTTGTCCCATCTGTAGAAGCTCTTATATCAGTTTTATTTTTAGGAGAGTCTCGACTTTGCTTTCTTTGAACAACCGAAATTGAACTTTCCTAGTTTTCTGAGTCATCAGCCATATTTTCTTCAACAAATTCATGAAAAACATTCTTAACATTGCCGCTCCATTCATGTTTAGTGTATTTTAGGCATTTCATGCTTAAACTCTGACCGTGTTTCTTCTTTGCGTGTAAATATAATGCAGAATAACTATTGTAATTTTTTGCACAAAAACAGACGTAAAATTATCTTTCCACCGTCGTTTTCTTGGTCAAAGAGGGTCCACTTGGAGGAGATCCAGAATTTTATTTATATTCCTTCATTTTAAAAATAATTAAATTGGATTAAATTTTAGTAGCATTTAAATCCTCTTCGTTTTCACATTTTTTATAAAAAAGCTGTAATTGAACTTATTTATAATCTTTAGTCTCTTGATCCTTAGCAATGCTATCGAATTCTATATTATTTTGATAAAGATGAAAATTTTCATCATCTGTTTTGACAAAACTGCCTTCTAGGAGCAATTTATCAAAAGAATTATACGGAATACATAAAAAGCAAAGATTTATTGAAATGAATGCCTTTGATATGAAAGCCCATTCGAAGGGATAATTTTTAATAAATTGTCAAAAAAATCACATCTCTAATTGTTGGGAAAAATGATGAGTGATTCCAATCTTTGGTTTAGAGCTTGATCGATGAGTCCGATTACCTTTATTCAACTCTTTAATCAAAAGACTTGCTTCCTGAGTCAGGTGGTAAATTTATCGGTACTTAATACTACTTTGTGGACGTTTTCCTAATAAAATCTGAGATCGACTTAAATGACTTATTGCAGTCTAACTTGAGCTAATTTCGTTTACATTATGAGCGCGAGAGGCCACCCAGATGCCATATGAGTCTAAAATATTTCGTTTCAGAAGCTATCTTTTAGGTTTAATTGATTATTCTATAACCCTGAAGGATTATTTATAATTCTACTTGACAACTTACTTTTTGCGAACAAAATATTTATTGATAAGACTTACTAAATTCTTGATTGTGTCTTTACCCCTCATCACATTATGAGCTTATTTTATCACAATTTTCTCATAATAACCTCGAAAATTAGAAATAATTTTTTTGGAATTTTCCGCATCAATGACCTCATCTTGCTAAGAGTACATGAAAATGGTCGGTACAGGACATTCAATAGGCTTATTAAGGTCAATTTCAAAAGGATTATACTATTTTGAAGATAAATTAGTGTTAACTGCTTACAAGACAAGCTTCACCAACAATTCTGGAATATTTAATTTCTTTTTCGTCAGTTATAAAGCTGCATTTGAGAAAGAAATAAACGGGGAGTCCAATATTTGCAGAAATACATCCTCTGGCTTCTCTTTGATGTTGAAAAGCAGAGTACATGTTGCTCCCATCGACCTGCCCCATAGTGCAAACTTATTATACCCGCATGTCCTCAGGTACCCTAAAACAGCCCCTATAATAAAACTAAGCTTACTGATGTCTTGCTTTTCCTTGAGTCCAAATGTGACAATGTTTCCTTCGCTTCTTCCCTAAGCCGAGAAATCAAAGCAACAGAGGGAGATGTCGGGTGGTAAAAATTGCAACAAGAAGATACCTTATAAACGATTAGAGCCATACCCATGCATATAGACAACGCATTTGCTTTTGGAATGATTACGATGGAAAAACAAAGAGACCTTGAGTCTTTAATTGTACTTGTTATAGACCGCGGAGTCGACGTGCTCATAGTCATCCTTGTAACTAAGCAAACTATCTAAGTAAAGCAATTGTTACAGATGGGATCCTAACTGTAAGTCGCTTGTTTAGGCTAGAGTATTTTTCTGCTGATCTTTGAAATTATTGTGCTTTCCGATAAATAATTCATCGATTTCTGAATATTATGCAATATGTAAATCACACCTTCTTTTTAAAAAACCTCACTTTTCACAAGCTCAATGGTGCGTAGCTGAATGATTTGATCAGTTTGATTTGATAGTCATATACTATCTTATTCTTAATGCTATTCTAAATATTCATCACTTTGACTTTGGCTTCTGCGTAAGCTTGACTGTACTCTGTCAACATTTCTTCAACTTCATGCAGGTAAGACTCATCAAGATAGCCATACAGGTTACAGTTGAAAGCAATATCGATAATTAATACTTTGGCAGATCCGCTAAATATTATATCTTTGCGATCTGGCTTTAATCCTCCTTCTTTGAAAATAGTCCAATTCGCTGATTCTATCTGACTATACGCTGGCGTGTTTTAACCGGGCTTACATGTGGAGCGAGTTTCTTAGAAAATAAGCATATTCACTGTATTTAACAGTATTAATGATATCTTTGTCAGATTATCGTAGAATGCTGTCTTGGTTTTACTACCAAAAGTGTCAATATAGCTAAACACAATTTATTTTAGTTTCTTCTGCTACTCGACATCTCTGCTGATATTCAAGTCCGACTCAATATTACAAGTTTGAATTAGTTGTTATTGGCTATAAGAGTCTACCGAAACACTTTACAATATTTTGCTTTTTGTGATATTACCTTGATAGTGCAAAAATTATTTAAGTTCCTTTCCGCCATTTATTTATAGTAAACTACAGTCAAGCCCATACACTATTAGGAGCGAATACATGTCTAGTTCTCTTTTACGAAATCCTTCGATTTCCTATATGCAAATTCTAGCTCCTTCCAAAAAAATAGAGCTTTGCACATCTTCTTAAGTTTAAGCTATTTTCATGAATAGATATTGGGTACTAAACGACTCTCTCTTGAAGAATATAATGCACTCCTGTTCAAGCATGTACTTGAATGTCCGAAACCCTCGGACTAGCAGTCCTCCAATTGCCACTTTTAGGGTTGTCCACATCTGTTGCATTCGCTCATTCTCTATTGGTTCAGTTTTACCTGACTGCAGACTTTATAACATTACTCGTGCGTACGATGGTTACATATTGGTGTTTTGAAGAGGGACTTCACCGCTATACATAATTGGTCAGTTTATGTAATTAGATTTGCGGTTTATATAGCTCATTCATTTTTAATTTGTTATAACGCAATGAGTAAACAAATTATTAGTTATTAAAATCATGCACCCTCGCTTTTGATGTGTTTGTTCTTGCTCAGTTTCTCAAGTTTATCAAGCACAGCAGCATCCAATTGTAGTTCTTATTTCATTCTCTCCTTTTCGTTCTTTTCGTAGCGCTCGCCTTAATTATCTTCAGTTTCTGTGTACAGTTTCAGTTGCTAGAACACTTAAATTTTATTAGTAAAAATCACACCAAACTCATTCTTTTGCATCCAAGGGGCTTCAGCACGGTTTTCAATTTCTGAAACTGTGAACTGACGAAGACACTCTTAGTAGGGCACTGCCTCAAGCTCAGGCACATGAATTCGAGGAAAAGGAATCAAATATTTGAACGACAAATCACTTATTTCTTCAATTGAGAAATAGTCGTTAATCATACTGTTTTATTTGAAAAATTGTAAAGAAGTCTGACATTTCTCCTGCCTCGATATTCTCTCGAGATGCTATTTTAGCTTTACAAGCTCGTCATAAACATGTCCTTCGTATACATCGTTAATTAAATTTTGACACATTTATTGAGCTAGGTCGAAAGATTTTCTGAATATATTGATGAAGATAGTGTTCACCTTAATGGCCAACAGTTTTTTCTCATCTTATTCTGCAAAAATCATACAATTTTCATCTTTCTTCAAATTTTACTCTGATTTTATTAGCATATCGATACACTTATCAAATAATTTGAGTTTGAAACAACAATATGACTGAATAAGATATATGTCATCTGCACCAAGACATCCGATTTGAAATTTAATATCGAGAGCATCTTGAAGTAAATTCATTACTTATTCATAGTTCTCACCTATTATTGCCATTATAACTTTACCAGCCGGACCTGCTTTTTAGAAATGACCAAGTTGGAAGTTAACGATATCCATTATAGCTTCTTCAGCTACTTTTTATTATTGAATATGAGAAAATCGGCGTTGATGAAGCTGAAAAAGTGGTCTCCATTACTAACACAGAGGATGATTAGACAGATCTTAATAAGCTTATTCACTCTCATCAGTCAAAATTCTCGCTTTGGCTCTTTAAAGGTAAGCATCAAAATATTTATCATCAATTGATAGGCATGTTGTAAATTAGGAAATTGCATTTTAATAATTTCTCTATTGAAAGAAGATAAGACCTCGGAGATAGAAAAATCTTGCAACATTTTATTAAGATTTTTAAACTGCTCGATCAACATCATCTAGTGCCTCTGCATTCATGCCTAAGAAGAAATAGAGTAGCCCTCGATAGAAGTACATTTGGTAATTTTCGCCAACTTTCAAACCAGAATCAATGATCTCAATAACTTTAGTAATGAGATCGGGATCCACGTTATTAGTTAGGCTTTTTTGAATGAGGATGACTGAAATATAGAAGTAAGGCTAAGCTCGCATTAGGTAATCGGTTGATGTTTAGAATAATTTTATTGATTATTCTAGCTTACCATCTTTATAAGCAAGAATGCCTTCACATAATCTTTTATTATAACAATGAGCCATATACTCACTTTAGGAACTGTCTGATTAGATACTTCTATACGCTTTGATTGCGTCTTTATACTCTCCCAAGCTGAAGTATGAGTATCCAAGTGCGCTGTAATGCAAATTTTTCAGATATTTGAAACTTTTAGTAGCATGTATACTTTTATATATGTTGGGATCTATTGCACCGATCATGAGCAAAGCTTCTCCATACTTTTTCTTCATAAGGAATGTTACAGCTTATGCAATTTTAAATAAACAAGTTGTTGCTTTGTTGTCAATTTTCAGATAATTGCTTCGCTTTGAATATTAAAATGCTTCATAAAAATCCTTTTGCTTCATAGCATGAATGACTAAAGTTTACAATGCTTAAATGACTTCCTTTCGATGATCTTTTAAAGTTATGCATTCATTTAATAACAAAATTTGTTAATCTGTTTTGCCTAAAGCGTGACATATTTTAGATTTTATCAGCAATGTCCATGAATCGCGTTTATATTTTTCTAAATTTATATTCACTTATATTTCAGCTTATTTGTATTTATTCATCGAAATAAGAGCGTCCGCTTTAATATTTCTACATTTTTTAATAACCTACACATCGGCTTCATTACTCTGCTATAAAGTTTGCAGTAATGAAGTAATTTAATCAACCAATTTGGCATTGTCTTTGCCTGCATAAAGCTGAGACTCATAATAGTAAAGTTTAGCCTGGTTGGTCTATACATGCATTTAATCGACTAAAACTTTGAAATCTTGTTGTGCTTTTTCATAGTCCATGTTTTTCAAATGCAATTTGCCCCTGTAAAACAGTGCGTCTACAGATTTGGCTTAGTCACATAGTTGATTTAAGTAATTAAAAGATTCATTAAGTTTATTAAGTTTATTTAAGCAGATGGACATAAGCAATAATGAATTATCTTTGTAATTCCCTTTATTCTTGATCACATGCCTCAAATACAGCTCAGCTTTGTCATAGTTACTGAGTGCCATGCATATGGTCGCCATATAATAGTACACATCAATAAGCCCTCGATCATCAGTATTCTAGCTCTGCCTAATATTTCTGATATGCTCTTCATAACAGAACAGTGCTTCTTTCAGTTAACCTTGAAGGTACAATTATTTTGCTTTAGATACCAGAAGTGTATTGTCACTGTGTTTGCTGAATTTGCGACTGCGAGTTCTAGTGTGCGAGTTACTGTACATTGTTGAAGATAAAGGGTTCGACTTTTGTTATAATTGCTGCTAGGATCTGCTCATCTGCGAAATTCAACCAGAGTTTATTGGGTTAAAATTATGCAGACAAAATACTCCATAATATCAATTATATTTTTACTTTAGCTTTCCTTCATCTAAAAATATATTCATTCTAATACGCTTTTCATAATGAGGCTGTTTCATGAGAATTAAGGGGTATGTTTATAATTAAGACTGGCAATAATAATATAGCCATGCTGCATAAATAACTGGCAGTCATAAGAGCATTCATGCACGGCTATCGAACTGCTCACTACAGAGGCTATTATGAAGTACTGGGTTTGCCGAGAACAGCGACCACTGCGGACATTAAGAAAAAGTATTACGAGTTAGCTAAATAATATCATCCCGATGTCAGCAAGGAAGCCAACTCACATGCTAAATTCAGCGAAATAACAATCGTACAACTATATAAATAGACAGGCTTATGAGACATTAACCGATGAAAGCAAGCGAGCAACTTACGATATGGACAATCTTAACTCAGGCATGACTCAGGCCACTAGAGACAAGTAGCCAAAACATGATGGATTTGCAGCGAGAAAACGTAGCCACAAACAGAGGCAGGCCAAGAACGAGCAGGATGAAGATCCATTCATGGCCTATGACCAGTATTACAAAAACAGCAAAGGATTTGCTAAGCCTAAACGAGGGGCAGATATTAATGTGAATGTGACTATCACTCTTTAATAATCAATATTAGGCATCAAGAAAGAACTTGCTTATGATCAGATGCAAGTTTGCGATTAATGTGCCAATGTTGAGAAGTAAACTTGCTTTGGCTGTGGAGGCAAAAGAGAAGTATTCAATAGAATCACAAGAGAAAAATAACAGTGTGGTAGCTGCCAAGGTAGAGGACTCATCAATGACTGTGAAGTCTGCTAAGGCAATTCCTTTGTGTCCAAGCAAGTCTCACAGGCAGTCTACATAGCAAAAAATACTCACAATAAAACAATTTTACGCATGGAAGGGCTGGGTCATCAAGGATACCGCAGTACTAATGGTGATCTATACATTACGGTATTAGTTGAAGAATCAAGCGATTTTAAAATAGATGGTATTTCATAAGTAAATTAGGTAATAATGTGACCAGTGAGGCTCAGGTTGATTACATTACTGCGATCTTAGGAGGCAAGATGAAGATCAAGACTGTGTACGGAATCAAATAAATAAATATCGAGCCGGGTACGCAATCTGGAAAATAAATTCGGTTATTTAATTTAGGACTTACAAGCCAATACTCAAAGCAAAAAGGAGATCATGTAATAATTATCTTTAATCTTAGATAGTTACATTAAGAATAAAAATACCACACAGCTTGACTTCTAAGCAAAAAATGCTGTTACAAGAGCTTAACTTGTGATTTTGTGTTATTACTCATTTCAAATTAATAATAATGATCAATTTTCTATGCCCGACTACCAGCAGCGACTCTCATGACTACAGAAGGCTCTATAAATCCGATGAGAAAAAGATAATCAAGCTTCGCCATGAAAAATGTAGAAAATCACAAGTTATTCCTATATTATTTAGAGCACATCAAAAATTAGATCAAGTAATACAGTATCGGGTTCAGGTCTTCAATCAAAATTTAGTCCTTTAGATTCGCGATTCCAAACATTGAAAAAGAACTTGCAGGTGGGCAGTATAGAATCGACAACGAACAAGAAAAGTTTAAAAATTATAGAAGGAGCATAAAGATAGCGCAAAACTTATATCAAATGTGAGGTTTTATAAAATTAGATATAATCTAATAATGCACTCGTATGGAACACTTTGAAAGATCTCATTATTGATAGTACTACAAGCTTGGATAAGAATATGGATAAAGTTCATCAGAAATGTTTAAATCTGGGCAAAAGACCAAAATTATCAATATATTGACAAGGTTATATTATTTTATTACAATAAACTTTTATTTAAATTAACTAATGTTTCACAAATTCGAAGGGCATATTTTGATTGCACATTAAAAGTC
>APMI01036705.1_pt1 | contig 11700 bp, 9 predicted proteins | sample 667938 | NCBI WGS metagenome assembly APMI01 (sample SAMN01084076, study PRJNA167559) | wastewater metagenome | biome: Wastewater | place: Denmark: Ejby Moelle, Odense | collected 2011-11-28 | reverse complement strand
TGTCGCCCGCCCATACACAAATTGAAGCACCGCTGCAAGCACGCCCGCAATCGGGATTCCAAATAGAATACCCCAGCCGCCAGCCACCGTCGCGCCTACCAGAATGGCCGCAAACACCAGCAGCGGGTGCAAGCCTACGATTCGCCCCATCAGGCGCGGCATGATCATGTTGAAGAGTACTTGCTGCACGGCCCCAAGCATCAACAGCATCAGCCAGATTTGCCCGGGGTCGCCAATGATCGCCACCACCAGCGGCGGTATCACCCCCAGCAGCCCGCCCACAATCGGCACCAGCACCAGCACCGCTGCGCTGACACTCACCAGCGCCACGTAATCAAGGCCCAGCCCGGCCATTACCACAGCGGTTGCCAGGCCGTAGATCATGGCTTGCAGGAGCTGCGCCCGCAAAAAACCACCAAACGTATAGTTCACAATACTGAAGAAACGCGTGGTATCGTCGCGCCACTGCTCGGGCATCAGGTCGAGCACGCGCGCGGAAATACGCGGGCCGTCGAGCGTGATGTAGTAGCTAATAATCAGCACCAGCGTAATGTTCACCAGCCATGTCGCAATGCCGCTCGCGATTCCAAGCGACTGCTGGATCAGCGTGCTGCCGACGGCAGTGGCCTGCTGCGCCAGCGTGTCGGGCTGCGCGATGCCGTTCAGGTTCCCGCGGAAACCGACCCGCCGTAGCTCACTTTCCAGGCCACCAATCCATTGCGAAATCTGGCTCACAGCATCGGGCAGCGTTTGATCAATGCCCACAAGCTGCGGCTCGATGATCGGCACCAGCGACACCACCAGCACGGCAATCAGTGCGACAATTGCAGTATATACCAGCGCCACCGCAATACTGCGCGGTATGCGCCACCCACCCTGCGTTTTTGCTCCGCCGGGAGCCATCGGCAATGGCAAGCTCAGCAATGTCAGCCGGTCGACCAGCGGCTTCAAGATCAGCGCCACCAGCCAGGCCAGGCTGAACAGCAGTAGCGGCGTAGCAAACAGCGCCGTCAAGAAAAACAGCCGCTCAAGCAAATACACTGAGACGGCCACAATCAACATCCAGATCAGAATACGCGAAAGGCGATCAACAAACATAGCTCATCTCGTTTGGGCCGGCGACAGGGCACACTCCGCCAGGGCGGTATAGTGCGGGCCTTCGCGGCGGAGCTCGCTGCGAAACAGGACGACACGCTCGCATTCCCACGCGGCGGGCGCGAGCTGTGGCAGGGCACGAATCGTATCGCCCAGCCGTTCGATCAGCTGTGGCGGGGCATCGCGGCGCGTTCGCCCCAGCGTCAGGTGCGGGCGAAATGGGTGCGCGTCGCCGGGCAGTCCAATCTGTGCCAGCGCGCTACGCAATGCTGCCGCTATCTGGCCGAGCACCACCGTATCACCGCCAATGCCAGCCCAGAGCACATTGGGCCGCCGGGAGTTTGGGAATGCGCCGGTGGTAGTCAGGCGCAGCTGCGGCGCGGAGTATTCCGCGCAGATCTGCTGTATCGCCGCCTCAATTCCCGGCACCATCGCGGTGTCGGTTTCGCCCAGGAAGTGCAGCGTCAGGTGCATTGCCTCGGCTGCCACCCAGCGCACCGGGGCACCAACCCGCCGTAGCCGCGCCTGCGCGCTCACGAGTGCGGTTTTCACCGGCAGTGGCAGCGGGGCCGCAATAAACAGACGGGTGCTTTCCATAGTGCTTACTCTGGCGGTAGGTCGTGGCCGGCGCCAAAAGCTGCCTGGCTATCAATCGGCCGGGCGCCTTCCTGCGGTTGCGCGCGAAAATACGAGCCATCGGGGTGCAACAGGTGCGCACGCGTGTTGTCACGCAGGTACACTTCAAGCATGTCGTTGCGAATATGTGACACCATGGCCGGGTCTTCAATCGGGAAGAGCGTTTCGACGCGTCGGTCGAGATTGCGCTGCATGAGGTCGGCGCTGCCCAGGTACACTTCCGGCGTGCCATCATTACCAAAATAATACACGCGGCTATGCTCCAGAAAGCGACCTATCACACTGCGCACGGTGATATTCTCGCTCATGCCCGGCACGCCTGGCCGCAGGCAGCAGATCCCGCGCACAATCAGGTCGATCTGCACACCCGCATTCGACGCAGCGTAAAGCTGACGGATCATCGCCGGGTCAACCAATGCGTTGAGCTTGAAGATCAGTTGGCCAACGCGCCCGCTATTGGCGTGCGCAATTTCGCGCTCGATCAGCCAGGTCAGCCGCTCACGCAGATTCACTGGTGCGACGAGCAGTTTGCGGTAGCGCGTCTGCCGCGAGTAGCCCGTAAGAAAATTGAACAGATCCGACGCGTCAGCACCGATGTCGGGGCGGCAGGTAAGTAGGCCGAGATCGGTGTAAACGCGCGCGGTGCCAGCGTTATAGTTGCCAGTGCCCAGGTGCACATAGCGCCGCAGGCCATCGTGCTCGCGCCGCACAATCAGGGCGATCTTGGCATGCGTTTTTAGCCCCACCAGCCCATACACCACATGCACGCCAGCCCGCTCCAGCGCGCGCGCCCAGGTAATGTTGTTTTCCTCGTCGAAGCGCGCCTTGAGCTCAACCAGCACCGTCACCTGCTTGTCCTGGTCGCGCGCGTGCATCAGCGCCTTGACGATTGGCGAGTTGCTGCCAACACGATACAGCGTCTGCTTGATCGCCAGCACCTCGGGGTCTTCCGCCGCCGCCTCGATGAGCTCCACCAAAGGCTGGAACGAATCGTAGGGATGGTGCAGCAGAATATCTTGCTGGCGAATCGCGCCAAAGATCTCGTTGCTGCTGCGCGCGTGGCGCAGCAGCGCTGGCGCTTTGGGGTAGAAAGGCGGGTCTTTCAGCTCGGGCCGGTCGATCTTGGTAAGCGCCATGATCTCGGAAAGGCCGAGCGGGCCGCGCACTTCGTACACATCTTCAGGGGTCAGCTTCAGGTTCGCCAGCAGCAGGTCGCGAATACGCTGCGGCATGTCGTGCTGAATGGTCAGGCGAACCACTGCGCCAAAGCGGCGGCGGCGCACGCCCTGCTCAATCGTGCGCAGCAGGTCGGCTGCTTCTTCTTCCTGAATCTCCACGTCGGCATTGCGCGTGATGCGGAACAGGTAGACTTCGGTGACAGCCATGCCCGGGAACAGCGCATCGACATGCCTGGCGATGACCTGATCGAGCCAGACAAAGGCAAAGCGGCGCTCGGGCTGAATTTCTTCGGGCGCGGGGCAATTGCCGCCGATCGGGATCATGCGGGGCAAAACCGCCGGCACCTTCACGCGGGCAAACAGTTCGCCTTCTTCAGGGTCGTTAATTACCACCGCCAGGTTGATGCTCAGGTTCGAGATTTGCGGGAATGGGTGGCTGGGGTCGAAGGCCAGTGGCGTAAGTACCGGGAAGACCTCGCGCTCGAAATAGTCTTTGCAGTAGGCGCGCTGGTGGTCGTCCAGCTCGTCGTAGTCAAGAATATACACGCCCTGAGCACGCAACTTGGGCTGAATATCGTCGAGCCAGCAATTACGCTGCTGGTCGGCCAGCTCACTCACGGCACGGCGAATTGCGAACAGCTGCTCGGTCGGCGTCATGCCGTCGGGCGAGCGGCCCACCACGCGCGCGGCAATCTGCTGTTTGATGCCGGCCACGCGGATCATAAAGAATTCGTCGAGATTGGTACTGAAGATCGAGAGGAACTTCACACGCTCCAGCAGGGGGTGGCGATCTTCCAGTGCTTCCTGCAACACCCGCTTGTTAAACTCAAGCCAGCTCTGCTCGCGGTTGATGTAGCGCGAAAGGCTCTGATAGGGGTTACGAAGCTCGGCCTCGGGCGCAATCTCAGTGGCAATCGCCATTGAAACCTTCCTTATCTTTCAGCAGCTGGGCCTTCTTTGGCGGCAATGTGCGGGCGGCAGCACGTTCGGCTCCAGTATAGCATTATGGATCATCACCGGCAAGACTCAAGCTGAGCATAAGAAAAAGCACCCGGCGTTGCTGCGCGGGTGCAAATACAATCGTAGCTTCAAAGGCCAGGTATATGGTCATTACGCCTTGATGTTTTCGTAGGGAATTGGCGCATTCCAATCGGGGCGTTAGTCGCTCAGCGCGATGACTTCGGCTGGTTCGCTGATTTCAAGCGGCACACCAGCAAGCTGGCCGCAGGCCGCCGCAATCGCAACGCCGCGCTCCACGCGCACGGTGCAGGCAATACCTTGTTCCTGCAACACCTGCTGGAAGCGCAGCACACGCGCCCGCTCCGAGCGACCCAGTGGCGCGCCGGGCACTGGATTCCATGGAATGAGGTTGACATGGCAAAGCATGCCTTTTAGCAGCGTGCCCAGTGCGGCGGCCTGCTCGGGCGAGTCGTTCTTGCCTTGCAGCAGCACATATTCAAACGACACGCGGCGATGTGTTGCGTCGATATAGTCCTGGGTGGCGGCCAGCAGATCGGCGATCGGGTAGCGCCGATTGATCGGCATCATTTCCGAGCGTAATTCATCGTCGGGGGCGTGGAGCGAAATCGCCAGGTTGATTGGCAGCGCCTCGCCCGCCAGCCGCCGGATGCCCGTCACCTGCCCAACCGTCGAAACCGTCAGGCTGCGCGCGCCCATGTTCAGGCCCTGTGGGTCGTGCAAGCGCTCAACCGCCTGCCACCAGCGGTCGTAGTTTGCAAATGGCTCACCCATGCCCATGAACACAATATTCGTCAGATGCTGCACTGCGGGCGCGGCACTGTGGCCAGCCGCCGCTTCGGCGCGCAGGACATCCAGCTCGCGCGCGGCCCACATCACCTGCTCGACAATCTCGCCCGCGCTGAGGTTGCGAAGCAGACCCAGCCGCCCGGTCGCGCAAAAGACGCAGCCCATCGCGCAGCCCGCCTGCGTCGAAACGCATACCGTCGCGCGGTCGGGGTAGACCATCAGTACACTTTCGACGACTTCGCCGCCAGGGATGCGAAACAACGCCTTGCGCGTCTGGCCATTGTCGGCAGTTTGCAGCCGCACCAGTTCCAGCGTGGTAATGCGTGTTTCAGCTGCGAGCCGCTCGCGCAGCGCCAACGGCAGATCGGTCATTGTGGCAGGCGTGCTGGCGAGCTTGGTGTACAACTGGCGATACACCTGGCGCGCGCGAAATACGGGGCGCGCGAAATGCGGGCTGCCCCCAGCCCGCCAGCAATTGCTCGATTTCGTCGAGCGAGAGATTATATAAATGCGGAATTTGTGTGTTCATAATGGGCGGAATTATACCATACGACAGCTTGTAAATACCCCAACAACAATGCAGGCAAGAAGCCCGAGCTTCTCGCCTGCACGGCATCTATATGAAGCGCTGCAGCCTCGCCACAGCGACAATGTACAGGGCTTAGCGGCGGCGGATTACGCGGCGCTGCGCCACACGGGCAGGAACGCGAACTGGAATGCGGCGGGCCTGTGCCGATCGAGCGGCCAGTGTAGCCATCACAGCGACAACTGCCAACAATGCAAAGAGTGCCATAACATCTCCTTCAGTGTGGGTGCGCTACACCGGGTGGTGCAGCGGATTTGCGGCTACATTCACTATACCATGTTCATTCACAAATTGCCATAGGTTATGTGTACTACAACAACAAGGTACTTTATGAAATAAACGTAGCGCGTGCCACTTTTTACAGCCGATACGCGCCACGTGTGCAAGATAAGTGCCACAAATTGTCGCAGGAACTTCGTGACTTTGTGAACTAATCGTCACTCCGATAGCCGAGCCACCGAAGTGAAGAAGGATCGTCGCGCCAGTTAGGGCGGGCTTTCACCCACAGGTCAAGGTAGGCACGCCGGCCAATCAGCGCCTCAATGGCCGGGCGAGCGCCGCTGCCGATTCGCTTGAGCATCGCGCCCTGCGCGCCGATAAGGATGCCTTTCTGCGATTCCTTTTCGACATAGATGGTCATGCGAATATACACAGCGTTTTCTTTTTCTTCCCATTCCTCAACTTCAACCGCCACGCCGTGCGGTACTTCCTGCTCGGTCAGGCGCAGCACCTGCTCGCGCACCAGCTCGGCGGCGTGCTCACGCTCAGTCTGATCAGTAATCTGGTCGGTGGGGTACAGGGCCGGGCCAGCCGGCAGCCGCGCAACGATCTCGTCGAGCAGCGTTTCCAATCCTTTATTCAGCAACGCCGACACCGCTACTTCCATATCCCACGGCCCAAGCGCACGGTAGGCCGCCAGGTTATCCTGCCCGCCGCGCGTGCGCTGGTCAAGCTTGTTCAGCACCAGAATGCGCCGTGCGCGCGAACGCGCCACCAGCGCCGCAATGCGCTGCTCGATCCGGTTTGGTGGCGTGGCGATATCGACCACAAAGCAGACCACGTCGGCGTCGGGAATACTGCGGCGCGCCTGCTCGACCATGAATGTGCCGAGCTTGGTGCGTGGGTCGTGAATGCCGGGCGTATCGACAAAGATGATCTGTGAGTCGGGCCGGTTGAGAATGCCGCGCATGGGTATACGCGTCGTTTGGGGTTTGGGCGAGACGATTGCGACCTTCTGGCCAAGCATTGTGTTGAGCAAAGTTGATTTGCCGACATTCGGCTTGCCCACGAGCGCCACAAAGCCAGCGCGGAAACCAGCCACCGAGGCAGGCGCGGACTGCTCGGTATCGGCCTCGGCAAGCGCCTGTGCCACCACCGCCGCCAGATCGCCCTCGCCAACACCAGTGCCGTCGGCATCGGCGAGCGCGTGCGTCACCAAGCTGGCGATATCATCTGAGGGTGCTTCTGCCTCGCTGGCATCGAGTGCTACCGCAGCGGCCAGATCCTCGGCGTCGAGTTCACCATCCTCAAGCTCGTCGGCGGCGAGCAGTTCGTCATCTTCTTCGCCGTCCAGCGCGTCATCATCAAGCTCGACGGCGTCGTCAACCCCGGCATCTTCTCCAAACGTCGAATCATCGAGTTCGGCTTCCTCGAAATCGATTTCGTCGCTCTCCTCGTCGTCTTCTAACTCTTCGTCGTCAAATTCCTCGTCGTCGAGCGCAAAGGCGGGCGGCGGCTCGTCTTCCAGCTCAACCATGAAAGGCTGCAAGCGGCTCAAGCGCAGGCCTAGCTCGAACTCGCGCGACGCCAGGACATCACAGCCCTGCAGGCGCTCGCTGGCGTCGAAATCGAGGATGATGGCTTCGTGAAGCGGCTGAACGCCACCCGGCTCTTCGTCGAAAAGCAGAACCGTGAGTGTTGCGGCGGCGCGGTCATAGCGCACATTCGGGTGCCCCAGCGCAAGGGCCAGGTCGGCGGGGCGGACGCTTTCGTCCAGCTCAAGTTCCAGGCCGATGACATCGCCGCGCGCATCGAGCAGAAGGATGCCGTTGCACTCGCCTTCCAGCTCGGTGCTGCCTGCTTCAATTTCTGTGAAATACCAATACAGTGTCCCAGCCTCGGGATCAAAGGAAACAGTTACCATACAAACCTTTATGTTTCTTATTGTGTGGCCGTCGCCACCGGGGTGGCAGGCGTGCCGGGCAAACCTGCCGGCGCCACGCACGGCCCAGCCGAACTCGTCACCGTCACCTGCGTAAACTCTAGCAGCTTGAGAAATTGCTCCATCGAGCGCTTGGCATCGTCGGCGGCCTTCTGCATAATATTGCTTTCGCAGGCCGCATTCATAATCTCGGCCTCGGCCTGGCCGCGCGCCTGAGTTTCAAGATCCTTGTTTTCGGACGCAAGCACGCCCTGCTGGCGGTCGTACACGCGCGTGCGGTCGTTATCCAGCCGCTTGCTGAAAACTTCCGACGGCGGCAGCTTCAGTGTAATACTCTTGCCATCGGGCGAAATCGTGACATCACCGTCGCGCAGCTTGCTCAGGTCAACACCTGCCACCACCTCGCCGCTGGCAATCAGCAGCAGGCGATCACCGAGCAGCAAATCGAGTGGATTGCCCCGTTCGACCTTCGCTTCGATCACGCGCTCGGCCGCAAAACTCTGCGTCTCAAGGCGGTTCAAGCTGCGAATTTGTAAGATCGTGCCGCCACGATCGCGCACTGTTGTCGTAGGCGTCGCAACAATCTCGCGTACCTGCTGCGGTACATTCGGCACCAGGTTGCTCATGAGCTGCGGGCCAACGATCAGGGCCACCAGCAGGAGCGCGATGCCGCCGAGCAGCAGGTAAAGAACTGAGCTGGCGCAACCGCCCCCAGCCACGCCATAGCCCATCCCACCGCCGCCACCCACGCGCGGGCGTGAGTAGCGTGGCTCTTCGAAATCGTCGTCGTAAAATTCTTCATCCTGCGCGCGGCGCAGCCGCCGATCCATAAGCGAATCGCGGCGGCGGGGGTAATCGTCGTTGAACTCGTCGTTGTTATCGCGCCGGCGCGGGCGATCATCGTCGTAGCGCCCCATAAGCCCCCTTTATCGTGGTTTCAGCGCAGTATGCACCGCCACCGCGCCCATTCCGAGCAGCGAAAAGCGAACCTCGGCCCAACCAGCTTCCTGCATGATTCGCGCCAGCGCCTCGGGCGGCGGGAAGGCGCGCGCCGACTGCGGCAGGTAGGTATACGCGGTCGGGTCGCCACCCAGCAGCGCCGTTATGCGCGGCACTACCTGCTCAAAATAAAGACGGTGGCCGAAGCGCAAGAGCGGGTTGCGCGGCCGCGCCACCTCCAGGCAAGCCAGCACGCAGCCCGGCCGCGCCACGCGCGCCATCTCGCGAAACGCCTGCCCAATATCGACGACATTACGCATGGTAAAGCCGGTGGTGATCGCATCAAACGAACCGTCGGCAAATGGCAGGCTTAGCGCATCACCGCCAACAAAACCCGCCCGCCCATCGGCAAGGTCGAGTTTCGGCAGGCCAGCCTGCATCATTGGCACCGTGAAATCCAGGCCCACGGCGAATCCTTCCGGCATCCAGGCGGCCAGCGTGGGCAGGAAATCGCCAGTGCCGGTGCCGACATCGAGCGCGCGACCATTGGCGGGCGGCGCAATCAGGTTGACAGCATAGTCGCGCCAGCCACGATCCATACCCATAGTCATCACGCGATTCATGCGATCGTAGCCCGGCGCGATGCGCGCAAACATGCGCTCGACGTAGGCGGCTTTTTGCTCAATTGGCGGTAAAACAGACACGGCTTCATCCTTACCGTATGGTGCCGGCGCAGTTCACGCCGGGCGATTCATGTCATAGATCATCTTCAAGCCTTCCAGCGTCAGGTAGGGCTCGACAACGGTAATCGCGTCGGTTTCGCCCGCAATCACCTCGGCCAGGCCTCCGGTGGCCACCACCGTGCATGGTGCGCCAAGCTCGGTTTGCATGCGCCGCACCAGGCCCTCCACCAGCCCAGCATAACCAAGAATCAGGCCCGATTGCATATAGTGTACCGTGTTTTTGCCAATCACCTGCGGCGGGCGCGCCAGCTCAACCTGGTAGAGCCGCGCGGCCAGGCGGAACAACGCATCAGCTGAAATGCCAATCCCCGGCGCAATTGCCCCACCGATGTATACGCCCGCCTCGGTAATGACATCAAACGCCGTCGCGGTGCCAAACGCAATTGCGATGACTGGCCCACCATAGCGGCGAAAGGCTGCCAGCGAATTCGCCACTCGATCAGCGCCAAGCTGGTCGGGGGTATCGATCTCATAGCGCAGCCCGCTCGCCACGCCTGGCCCAATAATTACGGGCTCGACGCCCAGGTAGTTGCGACTGAGCACGCGAAACTGGTTTGTGAGCGGCGGTACCACGCATGAGATCGCACAGCCCTGTATCTGTTTCACGTCAAGCCCGGCCAGCGCGAACAGGTTGTGAATCATCACGGCATATTCGTCGGCCAGCTTCAAGCGCTCGGTGGCCATGCGCCAGTGCGCCAGCAAGTCGTCACCTTGGTAGACGCCGAGTTTAATGTTTGTGTTGCCAATATCAATCGTTAAGAGCATAGTCGTGCGTTTCGATATTTCAGAGTGTCGGCTTGCGCAGCACCCATGCGATGCGCTGTGTGCGCTCGCTTAGCGCCTGGAAGGTGAAGCAGTCATAGATCGCCTCGACCAGCAAGCCCGTGGCCATAAACAATTCTGTCACCAAGTCGGGCGCGTATGCACGCTCAATATGCGTTTCATCAAAGCGCTGGTAGCCCTGCGCATCGTCGCCACTAAAACCCGTCAGCACCATAGTCGAACGTGCCGTTGCCGGGTCGAAATGGCTCTGCGACACCTGCACAAACCCTGGCAGCTCAAGAACCTCGCTTGGCTGCCAATCGTGCTCAAGAAAATGGCGCGTGTTCATGTCGAGCAGGGCCACGCCACCGGGCGCGAGCGCCCCGGCCACGCCAGCAAAACACGCCGCCAGCTCGCGTTCTTCGAGCAAATAGTTCAGGCTGTCATACACACAGGTCACCAGGTCGAACGAACCGAGCTGCGCATCAGTCGTACCCGTCAGTGCCGCGCCGATCTGGCGAATATCGCCTTCGACAAACACCACGTTGCCCGCAGTATCGAGGTTTGCCGCCTTGGCACGCGCCTGCACCAGCATCGCCGGGGAAGCATCCATCCCAACGACGTCCCAGCCCTCGTCGGCAAAGAGCAGCGCCAGCGTGCCCGTGCCGCAGGCCAGATCGAGCATATGGCGGCCGGGGGCCGGGTGGCGCGCCAGCACATCGCTCAGATATTGGCCCATCAGCACTGCAAAGCGGATCTGCCCGGTAGCGTCGTAGTATGGTGCGTAATTCTGGTATGCCGTCACGCCGCGTTCCTAGCTGTTTTCCTAGTGCTAGAGGCATATTCGCGCCCCGGCGGGTATTGTACCATGCCTGCCCGCAGCTTTGACATCACCGGAAGCGGGGCGTACAATACGGCCGCATGTCCATAAACTAAGGAAAAGTGTATGTTTCCACTCCATCCCCCGGGCGATCCCTTCCTGATCAACACCAGCCTGTTCGGCATCCCGATTGCGGTGCGCTGGTATGGCGTGCTCATTGTTGGCGGCGCGATGCTGGCCGGCTGGCTTTCGGCCCGGCGCGCCGAGCGGCGCGGCTATAGCGCCGACCATATCTGGAACCTCCTGCTGCTCGGCATGGTGCTTGGCATCGCCGGGGCGCGTATCTATTATGTCGCGTTTGAATGGCAGAGCTTCGCCGGACGTCCCTGGTTCGACCTGGTGAATACCACCAAAGGTGGCCTGGCGATCCATGGTGCGCTGATCGGCGCGGTGCTTGCGGCCGTGATCTACACACGGCGCAACAAGCTCCCGCTGATCAAATTTCTCGACATCTGCATGCCCGGCTTTTTGCTGGCACAGGCGGTGGGGCGCTGGGGCAACTTCATGAACCAGGAAGCCTATGGCCGGCCAACATCGCTGCCAATTGGCGTGACCATCGACGCCGACCGGCGGCTGCCGCCCTACAACGACATGACCGCATACCCGCCGAACACCTTCTTCCACGCAACCTTTTTGTATGAATCGATCTGGAATATCGTTGGTGTCGGGCTGCTGCTCACTCTTGAGCGGCGGCTGCGCGGCTGGCTGCGCACTGGCGACATTGCGCTGTTCTATGCGATCTGGTACGGCATTGGGCGTTTCTGGATCGAAGGGCTGCGTACCGACAGCCTGTGTACGAACGGCATTGGCGGCGAGTGCGGCGGCGCGCTGCGCACCGCCCAGATTGTGAGCCTGCTGCTCGTATTGATTGGCGCTGTGGGAATGTATTTGAACCACCGACGCGCGCTGCCGCCCCCTGCTGCCGAGGTAACTGAAGAAGACACTGAGGCACC
>APMI01028152.1_pt1 | contig 11702 bp, 10 predicted proteins | sample 667938 | NCBI WGS metagenome assembly APMI01 (sample SAMN01084076, study PRJNA167559) | wastewater metagenome | biome: Wastewater | place: Denmark: Ejby Moelle, Odense | collected 2011-11-28 | reverse complement strand
TAGTAAAGTCTTTAGTTTCTAGGCATTCGTTGGTTTAGTACTAAAATATATATATTACACACTCTAACTGCATTATAATATACAAATAAAGATAGTAATGTGGGTACGCAGAATAAGAGCGTAGAAAATATCAGTACCAACTGCCAAATTAGATATCAGAATGGTTGTAGTAAGTGAACTCTCCTACAGGTACTCCGTGTACAAATTTGGCTACTATCTTCTCATGTCCGTTGATGAAAAGAGTACCCATTCCGTGAAATTTGTTTTATAATAACTGGCCACAGTAGCTTGCTTCCCACAAGTACTTAGGGCAGTTTTAACTATAATTTTTTAAAGATTTTATATACCCTTGTCCACTAATTTAATCTAGACTCCACTGGCCTTAATAAAATACCATTCCATTCAAATTTATGGTTCCAATGCCATGCTTATAATTTTGCACAAAGCTGCCTTAATATTAAAATCCGTTATCATACAATAATTTTCCTTTGCCCCACCTCATGCCACTCTTCTTGTCTCCATCATATTTTACTTCGCGTTCTCTGGGTCCTTACCAAACTTTGTACTCCTGAAGTGCAGATCGAATTTATTTCACTAACTTTTTCAGATAGGCCTTGCCACCTAAATGAACTGAAGGACGCAGAGTCATTGGTGTTTTACGATTGTTGTTGTTATTTTTTGATGTGAAGTCTTTGAACTAATCAGGCACCATTTTGGATGTAATTTTGATTTTTTATTTTGAACCTGTCTTGCTTGCACTACGACTCTGCTTTTCGCTTTTACATTCAGATTTCTGGTCACCCTATGAGTGATTACGACGGTGAGGTGTTCGCTTCATTTCGATACAATGATTTTATTTAGTCGACTAATCTAAAGATAACTTCTTTGAGCTTCTTTTCAAGAATTGCATATTTTTAGGACTAGCAATCGATTTGGGTAAATTAATTTTATCAGTATCGCCTAGCTTCAAATCTTATACACTGCTCAAATGAGACTCATTCTGATTTTAATTATGAATATTTTATACATGCACGACTACGCTCTCATCGATATTTTTCCTAAAAAAGTTAAGAAATGTTTTGCTTTTATTTCCTGAAGTCTGTTTTTATTATTCAATCCATGAATCTTCATGAGTTTCGCTCATGTTGCTTATATTAGAATTTGCTTGAATGACTGAACCTTTTGCTGAGTTAGGCATACTGATTTATCGAATACTTTGCAAGCAAGATCCCGTATATTATGAGACCTCTTGAATCACTTCCAGTGAAGGACTCTTAAGCTTTTGCTCACCTTCATCAGTCATGTATGCTAGATTGCTTTTAAATTATTAACCAATTTATCCAGATTCTAGCATACCTAATTTATTTTTAAGACTTCTGATTTCTGAGTCTTTAGCTTCTATTTCTGAATTATAGCTTTTGACAAAATCATTGATCATTTACCTGAGTTGCACAACTTCCTTCCTCATGGTCTGGTTACTAAATTTGACAACATCAAGTTCCTATTTAAGTTGAGCAGTGTTGCCTAACTCGCGTTGTATAAAATTGGTGAGTTTACTCATCGACTTGCCTAGTTCAAATAAAGTGCTGCGTTTGAATTCCTAGAATGTGGACCCCACTTCTCTACACTACTATCGCAGATTAGACAGTTTCTGCCAAATAGGCACACACTTCGGATGCATTTATATCGACTATGAGAATAATTCGCTCACCGCTGGCGAAGTTAGTAAGATTGCTTTGTTTATGTTATGCTGCATACTGCTAGTTACTTGACTGTTATTATATACTATACACTATTTATATATGATTATCTGGGCGCATTATAATGTTAAATCAGCATATTTTAAGTAAGTATATTTTCTCACACATCACACACATTCACCATCACTGTGTGGTCATTAGGATCTTCTATTGACATGATTGGTATTTATAAATCTAGGAGCTTGTTCTTTGAGCCCATATCGACTAAGTAAAATCGAGAATGTGGGTTCCGATCCACCCAAATGAAATCGTATAAATTAGAAATTGGTTCTTCAGGACTGAATTTCTGTGATTTCTTTTTGCCATCTGGGAGTCTAAAAATTACATCCACTCCTTCTTTAATTTCAGCTTTGAGCTTCTCTTCGATAGCCATCTTCATAATTGAGATCATCTCAACATCTTAAGGACCAATTTCGAATTTGTCGTAATGAATATAGGTATCGCCAGCCATCGATACTCCAGTACCTGCGAAAGGTTTAATTTATTTCTTCTTATTGTCATCATCCCAGTCAGAGTCCTAACCACTGCTTTTGTAGCTTTAGTATTTTTTGCCTAATGAAATAGCGATAGCCTTTTCCATCTACTTATCTGTTCCTCCTCCGCTGATATTTGGCTTATAACCCTTTCTCTTCATTTTCTTTTCTTGATACTTTTTGATTCTTTTAGCAGGGTACCACTCCTGATGATCATTTACATGCTAAAATTGCTCTTATTTGGCAGGTGGAAAATCACCTTATACTGAAAATACTTGAAAACCACATTCCTTAACCGACATAATGAACGCAGATAAGTAAAAGTCTGAAATTATTTCAGGCAGTCTCATGCCTAGACTGTTCAAGTTATACCAAACTCCGTTAATTTTGCGTATGGCTATCCAATGTGCAGCATTGTTGCAGATAAATGCTTTTTTATTATTTAAGTCGTCTTTTTATCCGAGTGCTTCGATGGAGACCATTGATAGGTTCATAGTTTTAAGCGCCTCTGCATATAATACAAGTTATACCTTGCAAAACTTGAATGCTATAGTTACCGTCCATGGCGACATTGCCACTCTCCTCCTTCATGTACTTTATTAGGTCGCTGGTCATGCCTTCAGCGGCCATCAGCTCGTGCTCTTTCTTGTCCAATTACAGTGCTAGATGTGAGAGTGCAATCTCATCAAAGAAGGGTCCTGCATTATTTGTGAAGAATTATACCTTGAAGCAGAGAGTTTATGCAGTGCACTCCGCACAAGGAATCAAGTCCTTGCTTTTCCCAGTACACTTTGTAGTTGAGCCCATCGTTACTATTCTTGTTCATCGATATGTTTATAATGTGCTACACAATTATATATGAGTGATTGTATTTATTATTATAAAATGGTAAGATTTGCTAACTCTCCTCTTCTAGCACTATTAATAGTCGGCTTAGTGGTGTTAACTTGCTCTCAGAATTGCCTGCCGGGATGCTTATCCTGCTCTACTCCTTATAATTGTAATAGTTGTACACCAGGTCAATCTTGTTGTGCTCCAACCTGCGCTACCTGTGTGAATCAACTGCAATGCACTCAATGCCAACCTAGCTATACTTTGAACTCAAGTGCCAATTTATGTTACTTGACTAACTCGTGCTTACAGATGACATGCAACCAGTGTTCAAGTACTACCAATGTATGCACGTCCTGTTCTGCTGGCTATTTTTTAGATCAGTATACCTATGTCTGTGGGGCATGTCCTAATGCTTGTGTGGCATGTACTGCGGCTTCTGTCTGCACCCAATGTGCTTAGAGTTATTATCTTAATGGAAATGTGTGTTCTGCATGTGGGCCCAATTGCTATAACTGTAGCAGTCAGGCAGTATGCACAGTCTGTAATCAAGGATATGTAGCCAATCAGGGAGTATGCCAGCAGTGTGTCCCTAATTGTCAATATTGTACAACTACTACAACATGTAGTATATGCAGTCAAGGATACTTCATTAATACTCAAAATCAGTGCTCAGCGTGTAATCAAAACTGTAGAGCATGTGCTGTGGCTGCCAATAATTGCTCTTCGTGTTTACCTGGATTCAACTTAGTATCAAACAATTGTATTAACTGTGCAGCTGTGGTTAGTAACTGTTTATAATGTGAGCAATAAGGTAATATGCTGATGTGTTTAGGCTGTAGTCCTGGCTATTACGTATATCAGGCTAAACAATGCATAGCTTGTATTCAAAACTGCTTAAAATGCAATTCTACTTCTTGTTTCCAATGCGCTCAAGGCTATTTCTACAATTCCACAGCAAATACATGTTCTCAATGCAACCAAGTAGGCTGTCTGGCATGCACTGCCACATCATGCTCGCAGTGTATATTAGGCACTTTCTTGTCACCAGCTACTGCAACTTGTGAATTATGTGCGTAGGGCTGTGATGTCTGTGCCAGTCTGTCTTTCTGTCTATAATGTTAAGATGATTATTTTGTGCAAAATGGAGTATGTAAGCCATGTAGCTTCTAATGTGATTAGTGTAATTAAAATGCATATAACTGTTAAGATTGCAAATTAGGGTATTACCAGCCTATGGGAAGCAGCTTCTGTCTACCCTGTCCCTCATATTGTCCTGACTGCTCAAATACTCTACAGTGCCTCAGCTGCCCTTATGGATTCTATTTATCAAATGGTAACTGTGTAGCATGCTCTACTGCAAATTGTGCCAGTTGCAGTATAGCAGGTTCTAATTTATGCACTCTCTGCAACGTCGGTTATTACTTAACTAGTAATAACACATGCTCTAACTGCATAAGTAACTGTGCAGCATGTTAAGACTCCCAAACTTGTATAGCCTGCAACAATGGTTATTATTTGAACTCAAACCAGAATAGTTGTTTAAGTTGTTCTCCACACTGTGGCATATGCACAACAGGTACCAGTTGCAGCCAGTGCTATGACGGTTACTATGCTAAACTAGGCATCTGTTATCAATGTGCTAATTAATGCAATTAGTGTAATGGACTAGGGCAGTGCACACAATGCGCAAATGGGTACTACCTCTAATTCTCAAATGGAGTACCAACTGGAGAGTGTCTGGCTTGTTCATCGCCATGTCGCACATGTAACTAGAATTCTACTATCTGTACATCCTGTCAGGTTGGATATTATCTCAGTGAGAAAACTGAGACATGCCTGGCATGCACTTCTGGATGTCTTGTCTGTAATGATGTGCTAGGCTGCCTAATCTGTAATGTCGGATATCTCAAAATGAGAAATGCGAGTCATACTGATTAAGTGTATTACTGTCTGGCATGCCCTCGTAATTGTGTCAATTGCACTGCTCAGGTCAATAATGGAGTTATTGAAACTGTATGTTCGCAGTGTATAACTGGGTATCAAGAACTCACAACAGGAGGATGTTTCGCATGCGGTTCCACAGCTGCCACATTCGGATGCAAGGTATGCAATGTAAATATGGGATGTTCCACTTGTCAAGATGGACTAGTCTTGAACTCAACCGGTCAGTGTACGGCCTAGACAGTAGATGATACTAATAATAATGGATTTTACATCGCACTCATTGTCATTATGTCAGTAATCGCAGCTATTTTAGGTGGCCTTATCGCCTATAACTGTTGGACAGACAGAAACAGAGAGCAAGGAATTTACAGTCAAATTAAATGATTTATATCTTCTTATCTGTAATCATGTGGACTACCTAATAAATTGTATATTAATTATATAAGATATCCAGCACAGAGAAACTATGGCCGATAATTCAGACAAGCCAATAAGAGTGTACGCTGATGGAGTATTCGACAACTTCCATTTGGGTCACTCGAATATGCTCAAGCAGTGCAAGGAGGCTTTCCCTGGCAAGAAAGTTTGGGTCATCGCAGGCGTTTGCTCTCAAGCCGATGTCCTCAAGCGCAAAGGTACGTACATTATTATGCAGGTCCAACTATTAGCTCAGAAAAAGAGAGATATGAAATGGTGAGACAATGCCGATATGTTGACTAGGTATATGAGGGGTGTCCTTGGAACCTCAGCTAAGGTATAAATTTTTTAACACAGAATTCATTAACAAAATGAAAATTGATTTTGTAATGCACGACGAAGAACCATACAAAACAACTGAGGGAGATGACGCTTATGCTATCCCCAAGAAAATGGGCAAATTCAAAGCCACCAAAAGAACAGAGGGCGTGTCAACAACTGACGTGGTGGGAAAGATTCTTAAAAATAAGGACATGTATATCTTTAGGAATTTGAACAGAGGAGCAAGCAGGCAAGATCTAGGACTATCTTTACCTGTATTTTGGTTCTACAAGTTAAAAGGTAAATTCTGTCCTCCCAGAAATAGAGAAAAAGAATAATGATCAAATATAAATTATCTTCTTTATTGAACTTGCTTAGATGTTTTATGAATTTGAATTACAGCTAAGGATATTCTTGTAATATGTGCAATAATATCTGAACGTGTTGCCTCAATAATAACAGCTTAAATATAATATTAAGTCTCTAGTATAAGAAAATCCTTATGCCGACTTCAAAATAATCTGTAGTCACTGGACCTACAATGTATAGCAAAATACTGGTGAGCTTCTTGTACTTTCTGCAAGGTGTGTACTTGGTAATCCCATCCACAATGACTCTTACCTATAAGACGATGCCATCATACTCAATATTAAGCATGTTTTCAATGGCGGTATTACCTTTCAGTTTCAAGTTTATCGCAGCTCCTCTTATTGAAAAATACACGCTACCAACTTACGGTCGCAGGAAAACTTGGTTAATTATTAGTTTAGTCCTCAGTAGTTTGATACTTTTGGTGGCTGCAAATCTGACTGATGAGATTCCCAAAACTCAAGGATATCTAGCTTTGTGTCTCTTCGCTGCCATATTCATGATCGCGCTTTAAGACATCAGTACTGATGCATTATCTGTGAAATAACTTGACAGTGCCTAACTGGCTAGTTACATGCAGTGCGTGATGCAACCCATCGGAGCAGTGTTCGGCAGCTTATTTTTCCTATAACTGGTCTCAGGAAGTCTCTATCTAAAATTTGGTCTAAATTAACCTTTCATTAACACTGTACAATACTTTTATTTACTTGCTGGATTAACATTGATAGCTGCTCTAGTTATTCATTTAACTTATAAATAGAAAGGTAATTCTTAGCTGATATAGTGAATGATGAGTAGAGAGAGAATGCAGAATCATCTTTGATTGAAGTGATTAAGAACTACAAATATTTCTTCAATCCAAAATACAGATTATGTAGGCAGGGTATCACATTTCTGCTGCAGGCTCATGGCATAATCTACTTCTCTTCTAGTTTCACAGTGTAACTCATCAAGCAGGACATAATTACTAAGGACTCACTGACCAGTCTCAGCAATCTGATGATCATTCCTGTATTTTTAGTGACAAGCTGGCTGCGCGGACACTGGAATGATTTAAATTTAATTCATAGCCGTACTCGCATAATGCTGGCTCTAAGATTATCCCTAATCGTATTCCTATATATATCAGGCATAATCAACCCAGTAGCTCTGTATCTTCTGATCTGTTTATTATCTTTACTGTCAAATGTGCAGTTCTTCCTGAACAGCATGATCTGCAATAATTTCAAGGAGTCAAAATACGCGGGTATGTTCGTGACCATGATGGCCAGCTTTACCAATTTTGGCAATAATAGCACTGTCCAACTTTAAGCAATCAGTGTGTTCGGATATAATTCTGCTGTTATTTTTGGGTTCATATATACTGTAGTCATGGTATTGGCATTCGGGAAAATTTAAGCTTGGATCAAGAGAGGAAAAAGTGAGCATTAAGCCAGTGTATAGTTACAAAAGTTACAATGAATTTAATACTATTTATGTTTATTTCTGCAACAGTATATCTATATAAAAAACCAATAATCAAACATAAAACATAAATAAGATCCAACATGTAGAAGCCTAAATAACGCAAAATTGAATACATCAGATTATCATAAAAGGGGCAGAGACAGTATATCGAAGTATCGAAGCAGGCTTACTTCACGATGGGCATCTGGATGACATGGGGACTGCTTGGCGGATATGCTTTATATAAGATATTACCAAAACTCCCTGTCTTGAACCGCAATTACTATATCCGTAGATATCAGTTCACACCGCTGTTTATAGTGTTTGTCACTCTCACATACCATGGATACAAACTTATGGCTTTTCAGAAGCGAAAGGGTATACGAGAATTAGCCAAAGATCCAACTAATTTATATTCATAGCCCAAAACATCATAGACAGATACGTCTCAGACAACAGGGACTACAAGTCCGGCATGATTAATTTATCAATACTACTCAATTATGTATTCCATAATGCAATGCACTTCTAATGCATGAGTTATTATAATTGCCTTTCTTGTTTTAATAGGAAGCAAGCCCATGAAGAATAGCAATGCTGCAAGCCTAAATATCGAGATCCTTGCTCATCAACAGACGACGACAAGGCTATCATAGAAATTCCCATCCATTAACTTTACCTCAACCTCGCGTGCACTCATGTCACTGTCTAAGCGTAGTCGTGCTGATTAACCGATTGAGTTCGCATCTATTCAGGGCCATAAGAGTAAGGAAATGCTGGCTAGCAAGGAAAAACAGACTGGGGATACGCTCAGAGCTACCAACAGCACTGAAGTCAGCAATAATAACAATAAGCAGAAGGAAGCATAAATTATTTTGTCTAAGGTGAGCAAAACCTTACATTTCATGAAAAAGTACTAGAAATAGCGTGAGTACGTGCCTGTCAGTCTCACAAAATATTCTTCTAAGTTCAGCAGTAATCGGTACAAATAAGCAGAGCAGTCTATAAAGTAGAATAGAAAATCTCCCTTGAAGCCACCGATCCGGGAATAAATCAGCACTCTCACAGATGGACAGGTCAGATTCTGCGATAAGAAATTCGGCAGTGTAGATTAGTATGCGATTAGTTCGCATGTTGGTACGCTGTGCACGAGCAATAATATTCGTATAAGTGTTGCCACGAATATGGGAAAAAGTACTACAAATGCTCAAGCAAGATAAGTATCATTCTTTGGGCTTTTTGAAGGCAGAAATGGTTCAAACAAAGCTGAGTACATGCGCGAACATTTTCACAATTAACTATTAAGTGACGAACTATTTTATTACAATTTTTAAAGAGCAGTTATCCGTATTTTCCAAAAAATAGATCGTTAATTTAGCAATGATCCTAAGTACCAGGGAGATTTCTCTATTGCTTCCTCTATTATCTGTGTTATCATTGGTAATTTTTTTGTAAATTAGGTCATAAAATGCATATTGTACGATGTGGATCTCCTAACGCAACACTTAGCAAAAACTACGGCTCTTATATAAAAACTTTCGATGCTGATAGCCTAGACAATACAAATACAAATACAAAATTAAAAAAATCAGTGAGTTCACTTTCGCATTACCCTTCAACAAATAACTCATCGATAGGATTTGCTTCAGTAAAAAACATCAACAACGTGCAGGTGCATACATTCGACATAAACAAGCACATCGATTTCTTGATTTTAGGAAGTAATTCAATATTTATTGTAGTAAGATGAAGGATTGTACTGTGTTGCCAATTAAAATAATGCACTTGCTACCAACATGTGGAAAAATGTACTATAAGAACATATGAGCTATGATTCATATTCTGCGAAGCCAAAGCCTATACATTTGAATAGTAATAGTAAATTATCACGGGCTTGCAATAGACTGTGTGAATAGGCTGTCAAAAATGATGTACTTGGTAGATGCATGTCGATGATTGTGATACAATTTCAAGGCATGACTTCCTGCTTTGATGACAAAAATGACATAGAAATACCTTACATGACTCCAAAGGAATACAATTTGATAAATAAAACGACATAAAGTGAATATTTGGAGAGATAGATCATACAAAAGTAGGCTAGCATGAGCAAAATAAACACTCTTTATGCAGTCAATAACGAAGGATTTAAGTTCTAAATTAATGCTAGATATATTAGAAGCCTGAGTAACTTGTAATGACAACATTAACTCTTAATAATTTCTATTCTTACTTATTTGTTATGTTATGTTATGTTGTTTGTAAATTAATAATAATAAGGATCTTAATAAAATATTACTTCATGTTAGGATTCACCAAAAGACTCACGACAGCCGTTGCTAGAAATTTAGTAATGAGGAAGTCATTAGCACTTCAAGTGCCAATATTTTACTTCTGCAACAACAACAACGGCATGAACCCTGTTCTGGCCAAGATCAAGGAGGCCTATGTTACTAAAGGGCACAAGAGTGTTGAGTACCAACAAGAGATGTCTAAGGCCATGCGAGATGCGCTCTCTAAATATGATCATGATGCGGCTATTAATCTGGAACTGTTTCATTTAAGTCTCATCAAGGAGTCATAAGGTGAGAAAAGCGAAACATACACTAGTGAATTAAGGTAGATCGCCAAATTTTGTATCAATAGACTCCATTTCGATACTGCTGCCAAACTTATCGAGGAACTGCGAAGGATTGAGTAAACCATTTAGGGCATCAGTCCGCTTGACTTAGTTTCAACCTATTATTTACAAGGCTATGTTCATATGGAGCTGGAAAAGTACTAAGAGAGTAAACAGTGTTTCAATAAGTGCCTGGAAATGAAGCATGTCAAAGATGCACCATAAGTGTTCTTCAAAGTTTACTCAGAAATGGCCAGAGTACACGCAAGATGTGGAGAGAGCGAAGAGGCTTATAAAAAATTAGCTATGTGTGAATAGACCTTGAAAAATAGGAAATATGACGCAAACGCACCACCCATGACCATGGTTATGGATTTGCAAGATGTATTCCACTTGGCTGAGATATCCTCATCAATGAACGACAAAGCTTCAGCTGATAAATACTTGAACATGTACAAAGAAAAGCTTGATAAAGTCTCAAATTCGAAGGACCCCATGTATGTAGAATATCTTGAAAGAAAAGCTAAAATACATTTTAACCTAAAATAATTCAAAGAGGCTGTATAAAGACTAAGATAAGCTGCAGGCATGTCATAAGAACTTAGCAAAGTAGACCCTAACTTTAAATAGAATGTGAACATTATGAACGGTATTGCATAGTCAATAGAGAAAGAGTATCTCAAGAAATGATGTGCATGCTTATGTTTTACTAATTTTAAATAAAATGAAGAATATAAAGTAAGTGACTCATTTAGTGTTGCTTCGCTGCAATTAAAATTGGGTCATATACTCTTTTTGCATCTCCCAATCGTAACAGTAATCATACTCATAATTTTTGCTCTTCATACAGTTCTTTATCTCTTGCTTGATTAGTTCGTAGTTTGGTTTCTATTCGTATTTCAGTCCCCGAATATGGGAATGTATTGTGACGAATTATGACGGTAAATTTTTACATAACAAATCAGGACGATACTACAGTTTAAGACCCATAATTTTTTAGTATCTATCCTGCTTGGTTGGTGCTTTCTGATTCTGCCAAGGTAAGTTGCCTCGTAAAAAGTATATCAAGCAATAGAACCAACTTTATAGATCGTCTCTTCGTGTTGGTTAGATGCCGTAATGATTATTAAGTGATGCGTATCGAATTGTACCAATCATACTTTTACCTTATGCATATGGAATATGTTTGTTCTATTTTGTATACTTTTTGGCCAGCCCGAAATCAATTAAATAAATTTTACGGTCTTTTTTTGTGGACAATAGGAAATTTTATGGTTTTATGTCTCTATGTACATAACCCTTTAGATGCACATATTAAATCCTTTTGACCATCTGATCTGCAAGCATCAGAGTTGTTTTTAATGAGAATATGCCTTCACATTTTGCAAGGAGGTGCTCCAAAGACTAACCCAAAAGATCCATGACTAAATAGTTGAACTCGCCCTCAGTGCCTTTGGCGAATACATTAGGAATGCCTTTATCTGTGACTGTATCATTGCCTTGGATCTCTGAGAGCAC
>APMI01020946.1_pt1 | contig 11702 bp, 8 predicted proteins | sample 667938 | NCBI WGS metagenome assembly APMI01 (sample SAMN01084076, study PRJNA167559) | wastewater metagenome | biome: Wastewater | place: Denmark: Ejby Moelle, Odense | collected 2011-11-28 | reverse complement strand
CGTAAGCTCCCCCCAGAAGTAGACAGCCCGTAACTGGAGAATGCGGCCCGCCGAGAAGGAAGAGGCCGAAGATGAGGAAGAGCAAATTCAGCGAGAGCCAGATCGTGGCGATCCTGAAGGAAGGCGAGGCCGGGTTGCCGGTCGCGGAGGTGTGCCGTAAGCACGGCATCAGCGCGGCGACCTGGTATGGCTGGAAGAGCAAGTACGCAGGCGCCAGCGTGTCGGACTTGACCCGCATGCGGGAGCTCGAAGTCGAGAACGCGCGGCTCAAGCGGATGTATGCCGACCTGGCACTGGAGAACGCGGCCATGAAGGACGTGATCGCAAAAAAGTACTGACGCCGTCAGCCAGGCGGCTGGCGGCGCAGGATTTGATTCGGGAGCGAGGCTTGGCGGTACGCAAGGCATGCGCCGTGGTGGGCTTGTCCCGGGCGGCGTTCTACAAGGCTGGCGAGCCCGCAGTACGGCGTGACGCTGAAGTGATCGATGCGTTGAACGCGATCGTCGAACTCAGCCCACGCTGGGGCTTCTGGAAGTGTTTTGACCGGCTGCGCCTGGATGGGCGGCGCTGGAACCACAAGCGCGTCTGGCGCGTGTACTGCCAGCTCGGGCTGAACATCCCCAAGCGCACGAAGAAGCGCGTGCCTGAACGCGAGCCGGTGCCGTTGCAGGCCGGCACACTGGTCAACCAGGGTTGGGCGCTGGACTTCATGCATGACGTGCTCTACGACGGACGCCGGTTCCGCACGCTCAACGTGATCGACGAGGCCAATCGCGAAGCGCTGCTGATCGAGGTGGGCATCTCCATCCCCTCAGCGCGGCTCATCCGCGCGCTGGACCGGCTGATCGAGTGGTACGGCGCGCCCGACAGCATCCGCATGGACAACGGCCCGGAGATGACGAGTCACGACTTCATCGACTGGGCGAAACGCAAGGGGATCAGGCTCAACCACATCGAGCCTGGCGAGCCCAATCAGAACGCCTACATCGAGCGGTTCAACCGCACATACCGCCACGAGGTGCTGGACGCCTACGTGTTCAAGAGCATCGAGCAGGTGCAACACATCACCGAGGACTGGCTGCGCGTCTACAACGAGCAGCGACCTCACGACGCCCTGGGCGGGCTGCCTCCAAAGCAGTTCCTGCCCAGGCTAACCACTGCCGCGGATTCAAGTAATCGACTGTCTACTTGACAGGGGAGCTTACGGATCAGCTTGGGCAATCTCACGCCAAGGGCGTCAACGGTCGCCAGACTGTTTGCATAGGCCGCATCCGCCTCGGCATAGCCCACCATGCCATTGCCCGCGTACAAGAAGGTGGCATAGGCCAATGCCCCGGCGGCCGCGATGGTGTCAATCCCGCCGCTGCTGTTCAGGGTGGCGAAGGCGGTCTTGTGCAACTGCATTGCCTCGGCCGCAGCGCTCACAGCGGCCGGGCCTTGGGCGCGGATGCGCATCACGTCCGCGCCGGTGAGTTGCAACACGAGACCATCGGCCAGCTTAATTTGCGCGCTGGCCGCGAGTCGGGACTGCCCGTGCTCGCTGGCTTCGGCCTGCGCAATCGCTTTGCGCAGCAAGGGCGCTGCCTCCTGGAATCGATCTAGATCGTTCAGCGCCGCCGCCCGCAACAGGCTGGCTCTGGCCTGCTCCAGCAAGGGTCGCTTCGACCCCATCACGCGCCAGGCGATCAAGTTCGTCCAGGGCGGCGCTGGGCTGGCTGCGCTTGGTCAAGAGGTCGGCCAGCAGCAGACCACTGCGAACTGCTAGGTTTGCATCGCCAGCGGCCAGCGACGCCGCGACCAGGGCACTGCGTTTTGCGTCCTCGAATCGACCAGCATCCCTCAAGGCCTCGCCCAGCAGGGCCGCACCGGCGGCCCACTGGTCGGGCGCTGCAGCAGCTGCGTCGAGCGCCTGCACATGCTTGCTCGCGTACTCGACGGCGGACTTCGAGGCGCCCATGATCAGCATGATCTGCGCCACCACGCCGTACAGCCCGCCCTGCAATTCGCGAAGCCGGTGGTTCTGCGGACGAGTCGATGACCGCTTTGCTCCAAGCACTTTTAGCCAAGCCTTTGGCCGCGAGTGACGGCCGTCGCTATGGTGCCGCCTTTGTCGTCGATCTCGACCTTCCGCTTTGGGCACATAGCTGCCATTCGCGGTGCTGCATCAAACAGGGGGCTGGCAGGGAAGTGCGACCATCCCTGTTACCCGGAAGCTGCCGCTACAGCCGGCAGACGCGCCGTTGGAAAGAAGCGGCCGCCAGTCGGCCCAGCAGATTTCCGACTCCCCGGAGATCTTGAGTGAGCCAGCAGCCCATGGTGGCGGTTGCGCATGAAGCCGACGGTAAGCACGTGCTGCAGCAGCCGCTGCAGCGATCTCACGATGCTCAATGCTTCCCAAGCATGATGCTGCCGGAGGTTGCGGCGCCCGCTTCCCCACAGCACAGTTTTTGGACGGATCCTCGCTACCCATCTGGCGGCAGTAGTGCTTGCGCTCCAGCGTGCGCAAGGTGGCGAACTGTTGCCGCATCCAAGTAGGCAATACAGGCGAGGAACAGGCCGATTCGCCATGCGTGCCCCTCCGGTTCGCCGTGTGGTCCACAAAGCTGAAAACCTACCCACCGGGCGTACGCCCTTGCTTGACTCGGCGAGGTTCCCGGCGGCGGCAGGCGCTTGACCCGAATGTCGCGCGCGCGAGGTGATCTGAACCAATGCGGCAGTTTGGTGTCGTTCGGGTCCACCCGCCTGACGGTCAGCCGAATCTGCGTCGGCACGTAGCCGGCTACGTCCAGCAACTTCAGGAACCAGCGCGACGCGACCTCGTCTCCTTCACCGCGAAAACACACGTCGAGTCGGCGCAGGTTGAATCGAGAGATCGCGATGTTGAGCGCCTCGCAAAGAAGCTCGCGATGCGTGAGCGCGGTGCTGTCAAACCTTTGCGCGAGCTCATCAAGAGCAGCGACGGTCGAGCGATGCAGCGTCACATCTGGCGCGGGCACGCCCGGGAACGCACCTCCGTGCGCGCTTGTCGGCACTTTCATGCCGAATGCCGACGCCAGCACCCGCGCCGCGTCCAACCACCGCTCCACGGTGCGCGCGTCAAGTGAGAGGTGTCGCGCGACGTTGCTCACTCGAGTCTCGTTCGAATCAACATCACCGATTCGGTTGTAGAGCTGCAGCACCCGGCTGACCATGCCTATCTCATCGCCACCGCCGAAGCGAACCGGTGCGGCAGCGGACCGCTTGCGCCAAGATGTCGGCTCCGGAGCACCTGCTTGAGGAGCGGTAGCGAGCTTGTCAGCGGCGCGGTCAAGACGGGCGCGATGCCCTTGCACGACACCATGAGCGCCGTGTTCGAGCCACTCGTAGACGGTCGAGCGACTCGCACCCGTGAGCGCCTGCCAGACCGTCACCGGTGTGCTGCTCACGGTGCGCTGCGTTGTGGCCGCCAGGAAGAGGTCCGAGACATGGATGTAGTGCTCAAGACTGGTGCCGGGCATTCCGTGCCCCAGGATGCGGCTCACCACATTGCTGTAGCTGCGGAACGGTCCATCTACGGCGCCACAGAGCTGAATCCTCAGTCGTCGAGCCTGCAGCAGTTCACGACGAAGGGCTGGCATCGAAGAGAGATAGCCCGAGATCTGCGGGTAGTCGGGCGCTCTCAGTTTCAGCCAAAGCCAAGTCGCGGCGGAGTGCCGCAAATAATGCAGTACCAACCGCTGCTCCCCGGTTGCTGCGTGGACAGCCTGCATGACCCGGCGAACCGTGCCGTCGATCGAGGCTGGGCCTCTTGATGATCTCGGGTGGGCAAGCAGTCGTTGTTGCGGGCCGTCTTCGCCGCCGTCTGCAGCGCAATCATGGTTGCGCTTGGCAATCCATCTTCTGAGGAGCGCGCGCTCGCGCGCTGACATCAACACATCGATCCGGAGCGTCCGCGTCGAGTTCGGTGTCTTGAGCCGGTGGCCCGGGTAGCGACGCACGTGAAGATAGATGCCGCCCAGATCGTGAACGTCACATAGTCGCAGCCCAAAGACTTCGCCACGCCGGAGTCCGCCGCGGAAAGTCAGGATCAGCACAACCTGGCTGATCTGCGTCTGATTGGGGTCGGCGCCAAGTTGTAGTTGCTGTTCCAGCCAATTGAGAGAGGCCAAGTACTCGTCGACCGAAATCACGGTCGCGTCCACCGGCATCAATGCCCCGCCTTCGCCAAAAGTGGCACGCGGATCCGGTAGTGGCTTGGCTTTGTAAGCGCGAATCAAATGCTCGTGGAAAAGCCGGAGGCCGCGCGCAATCCGTTCAATCGGATCTCCCGGCTCGCAGGCGTCGAGGATCACACGGTAGGTCTCGTCCAGCTCACCAAGCGCCAGTCTGCAGACGTCGCCAGAACCAAAGTAGCTCAGCAAGCGCGGTGCCGCCAGAACGAAGGGGGCAACAAGAGCCTGCAGGCCAATGCCGATCTTCTCGTTCTTCGCCGGTGTGGCCAGCGTGGCGCATAGCCAGCCGAAGTAGACGTATCGGTAGTCGCTCGTTGGAATGTCGCTCAGGTTGGCTTCCGCCCACTCGCGTACACCTGCCAAGTCTTTGGACATCAGCACCTCGCGAACTTCGTTGAGCCAATCGTGCTCGGCAGCGACGGCGAGCCAAAGTTCGGCCTCGGTGTCAACTTCGTTCGCTGGAACTGCTGACTCGCCATAGCCCGGGTTCAGGATTGCGCCGGGTTCTCGTTGCGGTGTCCGACCGAGCAGGCGTGACCAGCATCTAGACGTCAAGCTGTGTGACGCGAAGGTGCGGCGCATCACATGAAGATCGACCGGTGCGCACCGCAGTGACCACCACGTCGATGCTGCTGTCAAGAGGTCCGTGACTTTCGAGGGCCGCAGGGCGGCTTTCACTCCAGCATTCGCGAGCAGCTTTCGCAGGTGTTTGATCGTCGACTTGAAGTCACCTATGTCTCCATCCGCCGGAAACCGTCCGAGCAGCAACTCGGTCACCGGATCGATCCACCAGCGCTGAAGGTGATGATTGCCGAGGCCTTCGAAGGGCATCAGGAAGTCGATGAAGGCGTGCCCCTCACCCGAAGTTCGTTCGATGTTCAGGTCCTTCCGCTCGAGCATCAATCTCAGGAGAATCAGCTTGGCGCGGTCAAGCAGCGCACCATTGCAAACTGCCGATAGGGCGGTCAGCGCCCAGAGGTTCGCGGCGTCTGTGGGCAGCCGTTGAGCCACGATGTCGTTCAATGCCTTGCGCCAGGCTTCAAGCTTTGCGACTGCGTGGGCGGTCTCTCGCGGAAACGGGCTGGGAGGCGGCCTGAGAAGGGTGGCGACCCAGGTTGGCGCCATGGGCAGTTGCTGCTTGCGAAGGCGCTTGCCAACGCGATGTAGCAGGTACAGGTATTGCGCGGCGGTGGTGCGGCTCAACTCGTTCCGCGCCACCCGGCCTAGCAGCAACGCTTCCAGTTCTCTGGCGCTGCGCTCATCTGCAGCGCCCGTATTCGTGTTGCCTGTCAGCAATGCGGCGTGCGAGTTCGGCTGTCTGGCAAGCCACTCCCGCAGGCCAGGGATGGCCTTTTTGTCCGCGTCCGTACTTCGGCGCAACACCGCTTGCCACGCTGAATCAACCGTCTCAGCGAAATCTTCTGGCAGCGTCGTTTGCATGTCAGGCTCCCGGTGCCAGAGCCACTGAAGGGCTGGCTTTCGGGTCCGCGAGCTTGGAGTGCACCGGCTCCAGTCCAAGCTCGTCGGCCATGCGATCGAGGCGCGTGCCGATCTGAGCGCGGTAGTGTGCGAAGTCGAAAGTGCCGTGCATTGCGGTCGGGCTCTGGCCAACCGCTGCGTGGCCAAGGAAGGCGTCGACCGTCTGCTCCGCGCAACCGTCGCGGATCAGCCAAGTCCTGACGTATGCGCGGGTGAAGTTGGGAGGCGCAGGAAGCCCAAACAGGGCCAGCTGGCGCGTGAGCCACTGCGCGTCAACGATATAGGCTTGAGGCTTTGCTTGGGCGTCTGCCCAGTCAAGGAACAGGCTCTGTGCCAGCGTTGTGGACGGAATGGACAGATCGACCGGGCGCCAGCGCCAGGCCGCCTTTCCGTGGTCGATCAGGTGGCCGAACTGTCGCCGCAGCTGGCTAGGTACTGCCACGGCACGGGACCGGGACTCGTACTGGTCGTCCTTCTCGACGAGGGCAGCGACGGAATCCTCGCTGTTGAGCAGTCTGCCGTGCGCGAGCAGGTCCGCCAAGAGGCGCTCAGGCTGGTTGGACGGACGTACGCTCATCAGCAGACCCTGCATCACGAGCGTATAAAGCATGAAGGCCTGGTGGTAGCGATGCCGCGCGCTTCGTGACAACGATGGCGCCTCCGCCAGTTCGGTACCCAGGCCGCCGATGAACGCGCGCAGGTTCCCTGTTGTGACTATCAGTCGGGCACCAACAACGACGCTCGCAAACGGCTGAACTGGCTGCCCTGAGGGTGCAATCGGATGGCCCGCTTCGGCAAACAGGCGCCGGATGGCCTTGGCGTAGGCCTTCACCAAATCATCCGATTCATGCTGCGTGTAGTGCACGCGCGCCTGGCTCTCATAGCGACGGTCGCAGCAGAGGATGGCGACTCCCACCTCGTCAACCCCTGCTCTTGAGAGCATGGATGCGAGCTTGCGTGAGACCTTCGTTGTGGTCAGCCTCGGCCTGGTCGCCACGTCAAGGCCGCGATTGGTGCTTGCCAGAAGACGTTCGACTTCACCTTCTAGTTCGACCGGAGACTCGCAAAACACGGGGCCTTCTAAAAGGTTGCTCGTTCGACGCTGGTGCCGCAGGAGCGCCGATCCGAGCCCGGTCAGGTCTGGAAGCGCGATGAAAGGCTGTGCCGCCTTTGCATGTTGAAAGAAACTGTTTGGCGGCCGAGATGAATATCGCGGACCGATGGCCGGGACCGCAAAGCCTGCGCACAGACCGGTGCTTGCGTCAACGAGCACGACGCGTGTCTCGAGTGCTTCGCCCGTTTTGACGCGCGCGATCAGCTCCATGGACGAAAGGGCTCGAATCGTCCGCGCATCTTCGAAGCTGCAACCGAAGACGAGCATGCACGACAGCGTCAATCTCGCTGCCTCAACCAGCCCTGCATCGAATGGCGTCGATCGGTCTGGCTGGTTGAGGTTGATGGCGTCCAGCAAGGCCGCGACCTCGAGGGGGGTCAGCTGTGACTTGTCCCAGTAGTTTTTGTGCGCGGCTGCCTCGGTGGCTTGCCGCATGGTCCACAGGCCGTGTATGCCGCCCGGTCGCTCTTCAATCGGAAAGAGGTCCATGATCGGTCGCAGATCTTCAGCAGGCGCGATGCCCTGCTCTTCGAGTTCAGCGATCGTTCGGGGCGTCAGCTCAGCGTCGTGGGTGTGCACTCGCGTGGCGTTTCGGCAGGGCACGTCCTCGTCACCGCTCTCCGGCTCAGGTGGCTCGAAGAAGACCATCGGGCTGTTGGTGAAGTGGATAAAGCCGGGTATTCCCCTGCGCACACCGCCCTTGCTGCCTCCACCGTCACGCCGGGGTTTGGTGGACTCGCCGTCGAAGATGCGCTTGAAGTCCTCGAAGTAGGCGACCATGGCGACGAGGCGCTGTTTTGCCTCGCCCTCCCCAAACTCGGCAAGAAGTTGATCTTTGCGGCCGACCAACTCGTCAGCGAAGGCATCAAGGCGGGTTTGGTACGGAAGTTCTTCGAGCAGGGTGTCGCAGTCGCCGTAGCTGAACTGCCGAAGTGCCAGGCCTACCGCAGCTGCTGGGCGTGGCCAGGCAGGCCATTCTGGGACTCGGTCGTAGTTGAGGTACTGCTCAAGCCTGCTGCGTCTGTGCCGAGCTTCTGCCTGGCTGCAAAAGAGATGCCATTCAAGGAGCCGGAACATTCGGCCCGGCGCGGCCAGACTGGCTGTGGGCAATGCCGGCTCTGGGTCGCTGCGGTGACGGATCCAAAGTGCACCTGCGCAGGGGTGTCGATTGATGCCGTGACGCATCAAGACGTGGTGGCTGACGCTGCGCGGGCCTCGAACGAAGTTGCCCAATCCGGAGGAGTCCCTCTGACCCAATCCTGCCGCCCAAGTGGCGGCACGCGCCCACGCCGGTATGTCGGCGGTCCAGGAGTCGGCCCACTCGCAGACGCCGTCCACGAACTCGGGGGTTGAGAGTAGGCTGGAAAGGTTTTGCAGGCATCGCTGATGTCCGACTAGCCTTGGGTGGGCGTTCATCAGCCAAAACAAGCGTGTTAGCGCATCCGGGTCCACGCCACTCAGGGCGGCAACGGCCAGCACCTCTTTGAATGCCGGAGACTGAGAAGGTGCGACTGTGTCGAGGCGCCCGAGCGCCTCTTGGTTGGGCAGATCATGTTCGTGGCTCATAGCGTGCCCGTGCTCGACTGCCAGTGCTGCTTTATGGCCGAGGCGCTCATGCCAGTCGCGGCTGCGAAGTCCCTGAGCGTCGACCGATTCAGGGCGCTGACTCCCGTCTTGTCGAGCGCTTTGACCGTAGCAGTTGCTACGGCCGGGTAGCCGGCTGACGCTCGGTGCAGAGCAGTTTGGAACAGCAGCTCGTAGCCGACGTAGACCAGCTTCTGCTGCAAGTTCAAAGTCTTTGCCTGCACGATCGTGGCAGGCAGTTTGTCGTCGTGAAGCGCGAGTCTCCGCGCCAAGGTCAACGCTTTGCCAGTCCCGAGCAGCACCAGCCGCCCACGCCTTGACCAAAGGACGAGATGCAGGTTCTGGAGCGCGCAGCGGCGCATGGCGGGGGACCAACGATCGACCTGCAGCCAGAGGTCGGTGCAGATGTCGTGTTCGCGGAGGAACTGCTCAATGTCTTCATCCACCCCGTCGATCTCGTCCAAGCTAACCCTGCGGACCTCGAAGTCCTGATCGTGCGCACTCTGTCGTCGTTGCGCTCTCGTGTCGGCCGACGTCGAGCGGTCCCCAGTAGCAGCCCGAGTCGGAGCTGGAGTCGACGTGCTGTCGTGCGATGGCTGGAGCGTGGGCGCAGCCGCTGTGCCGGCCACCTCATCTTCGGCTTCCGACGCTTGGGTTGGGGATGGTGTCCGCTGGTCGAGGAGAACGGGTTGGTCCGCTGAATCGTCTTGCTGCATCGCTGGTGCCATGTGTCGTTGATCGGTGTGCACAGGCTAGCTAGCGCCAGATTTCTATCTCCACAATTTCTACTTGGCGACCACGGAAAGTTGTTTTAAATCAACAACTTGCGGAGTCTCAATGCGAAGGCAAACCAAAGAGATGTCTTGCATCGGCGATGAACGCACTGGCGATCACGCTTGCGCCAGAGACACCGCAAGCAAAGCCCCGATTGGCCTTTCTCGGCCTCGCTATGCAGCCAGTCGTGCTGCGGCGCCTTGGACCCCCTCCAGAATGCTGTCTGCCACTTCCGCCGGAAATCCCTGCGGCAGAAGTGCGCGCACTTGGGCCAGGACCGCAGGCGTGCGCGCCACCAAGTCGTCGATCACGGCCTGCGCTGGGCGCCCGTCAGCCGTGACAACGCCGTGGCGTGTGCCGAGCTCCAGCCAGTGGCGCCGAAGGATGTCCTTTATCTTCCAGTGGGCGTTCTTCGTCCGTACGGCCATGGCCAGCTTGGCCTTGTGAGGCGAAATCTTCGCCGGACCTTCGCCCAGCACTGGGTAGGCTGACAACACGTCGTACAGCGGCGTCAGCTGGTAGCGCCCACCGGGCCGGATGAATAGGCTGAAGTTCTTTGCGTGCCCGTCAGTGGCGCACAGCATCCAGAACAGCACCTGCGCCTCAAAGAACACCCTTCGGTCGTGTTCCCGAGCCATCGAGCCATCCAGCAACTGGAAGATGGCGTCGATGCCAGGCCCGCCGTCCGCCTCGTACTTGGCCGTTGGCGGCATGCCCTTCGCTTGGCACAGGTCTTCCTGGGGGAGTCGCACAAGGCGTCTGTCCCCTTGCGGCGCGGTCCACCAGGCGCGGTCGAATCGTTCGACGGCCAGCACCGTCATGTCTTCGAAGCGCACAGGCTGGCAGGCAGCCACCGGCAGTCCGTAGGCCGCCAAAATTTGGGCGCACAGCCACTCGTTCTCGACCGAGAGGCGCATGTCAAGCTTCATGCCTCCAATCAGACCAAGTGGTAGCTTCAGGATGTGGGTGGTGGGTGTGGCACCGTGCGGCAGGTGCCACTGGCCATCAATCTGGAGCAGTGCCGTCTTTTCTTGAGCGCCGGCTATCGAGATGCGCAGGTCGACGTTCTCTCCCCCGAGTCCCAGCACCTGCCGCGTCGTGGTCGCGCGCAGCAGAGCTGCCACCTGAGACTCAGTCATGGGATCCGCCTCTATCCGAGCGATGCCCGCTGAAGTTGTGGCGCTTGCCTGCTCAGGCAGGATCTGCAGCGCGCCGGCACAGTCGCGACCAGCTTCGGATAGCAGGTCAAAAGCGTCGGTGGAGCGCGCTCGGTAGTGGCGCGCCATGCGCTCGCGGATGTCCTTGCTGTCAGGCAGCAAGTTCTCGAACCAGGCCCTCACCTGTGGACCGCGGTGGGGCAGATTGCCGGGCATGAAGGGCAACGACAGCGACAGCGGGCGACCCTGCTCGGAGCGAGTCCAGTCTGGGTCGTACTGAAGGGTGTCAGGCGCGTTCTGACCCAGGCTCCAGGAGCCCACGTAGGCCCCGTTCATCCAAAGGCCCAGCGGGCGGGCTGGTGAGCGGCGTTCCATGCTGGTCACCAGGCCGGCTTGTCGCCCGAGTCGGGCTGGGGGCCCGCAATCGGCGAGCCGGCGGAGCTGCCCGGCTTGCTCAGGACCAATTCGATTCCGAGGATGCCCAGCAACTTCAACAACCTTCCCACACCGACGGTCTCTGCATTGCGCTCCAGCGCCGAGTACGTCTGCTGGGTGACGCCCAAGCGCAGCGCCACCTCGCTCTGGGTCAAGCCCGCCTCCTTTCGGAAGGCCCGGAGCAAGATGGAGAGCTGCTCGGCGGTGTGCAGGTGGTAGTCGCTCATACAGTCCTTGATCTGTAGACCCATGCAACAGATCATAGGCTGTTTTTATAGGTAACAGTCTTTGGGCTGTATGTGCTGGCGACAGGCATGGGCTTGTGGCCATGCTTTAAAGCGCCGGCAGCGATGCAACGGCACGGCCCTATTGGAGGCACTTGCGTCATCAGCCCAGACTAGCCGTCTGGTGGGGTGCGCTGACGCGGCAGTTGAATGTGCTGCCTATTGGCGCATCACGTGACTGCCGGCGTTGCAATGGAAGCTCAGGAACCTAGCGAAGTTGAGGAGCAACGCTGACTAGTTCCTGCAGTATTACGGCGAACTTGCTTCAGAGCTGGAGCAAGCTGGGTCAGTGCGCGCTAGGGGTGTGCTGTGCCGTCTACTCGGTGACGATCACGCGTTGGCATGTGATCGTCCGGCGTGTGCGCTGCGAACTCGGCGGAACGAATGCAGCGAGGCGCTATCCACTACCGCGCGCCATCATCTGATGGCATGCGCCGAGTGTGCGACGCTGCGACTGACAAAAGTCAACCCAATGGTCGAACTGCAAGCACTCAGTGAGCGGGATGACCGATGGGTAGTCCGGGACAAAATGGTCAAAAGAGGCAAAAATTGTGGGAAAATTCGACTCTTAAAATGTTGGTAAGCCATTGATTGGCAACGATTTTTCCCGCTTTGCATCCATTGATGACGTGGTGCCTTATGGGTCTCATAACCCAAAGGTCGT
>APMI01023326.1_pt1 | contig 11709 bp, 7 predicted proteins | sample 667938 | NCBI WGS metagenome assembly APMI01 (sample SAMN01084076, study PRJNA167559) | wastewater metagenome | biome: Wastewater | place: Denmark: Ejby Moelle, Odense | collected 2011-11-28 | reverse complement strand
TTCTTTATCCAGTGCAATTTCAATCGGATGCGGTAGCTTAAAACCGTTGTTCACTTCCAGAATAGGTGATAAGTTCCCAAAATATACAGCTTGTTCTTTTAACTCGGTTTCAAAATAGGATTTTAGTTGAACTTCATCCAAAGGAACTATCATCTGTTTTTTACCCTGTTTGGAAGATATTTTTATCTTTTTTATTTCCGGCAGAGTATAACCTGTATGCAAAGTAAAACTCTCACAAGCTTTATATAATAACTCGAATTGCCTGCTTATTTGCCAAGAAGTAGTTTTAACAGCATCATTAAATATTGAGAATGCTTTTTCCAGATTCTTCAATTCTTTACGGCAAACACTCCATGCAGTGGAGGTAGAACGGTAGGGATCAAGTTTAGCAAAGTCTTCGCGGGGAACAATGGAGAACGGAAATTTTGTTTTAGTAAAATCATTATCCGAATTGATTGATAAATTATTTTGCTCCTGGAAAAGAATATGTTTAAATTTTAACAACACATCTGTAGCAGCAGGAATATCAGAACCTTTAATTACAAGCCTTGCTGTGTTCAATGAATGACCGTCATTTTCAATTTTGAGCAATATTATGGATTTGCCAGTTCGGGCAATTGAACGGTCGAAAAACAAAATTGAGGTTTTTACCCCGGCATAAGGCTGAAAAACACCGGATGGCAATGAAACTACTGCCCATAATCCCATTTCATTTACCGCCCATTTACGGAACTCAACAAAATGGTTGTTACTCGAATTGGTAATAATGCCTTCGGGGACAATAAATCCGGCTTTTCCGCCCGGTTTGAGGTGCTCCATGATGTAATCGCAGAAAAGCAATTCCGATTTACGGGCTTTGATTTTGAATTTATTGTGTGGTTTAACTCCTCCTTTTGGAGTCATAAACGGAGGGTTCGCCAGTATACAGTCGAACTTTTCGTTCCAGCGTTTCTCGGAACTAATTGTATCGTATTCGTTAATCTGAGGATCCTTGATCTTATGTAGAAACATATTGACCTTACTCAGGCGTACCATTAGCGGGGTATTGTCGTAGCCCTGTATATGAGAGGCTAAAAGCGTGTTTTCCTCGTTAGACAGGGTATCACCCCAATGATCGGGATTATCTAAGTTTTGTGTTGTAGTGTTCGATCTGCGGATATAATTCCAGGCAGAAATAAGAAAGCCGGATGTTCCACAGGCAGGATCGAGGATTTTATCACTTTTATGAGGCTGCACTACCTCAACAATAAAATCAATGATATGGCGCGGGGTCCGAAAAGCGCCAATATCCTTCTGATTGCCAAAGGTGAGTAACATGTACTCATATGCGTTTCCAAGTTCCTCGGAGTTAGAATACTCGAACTCGCTAATTGCATCCATAAAAGCCTTCAGGATACGTCCATCTTTAAGCGTAACGGAAGAGTTACGGAAGATACTCTGGAAAAACTCGGGAATGTCGGGAGCCTCGGAAATAGCCTTAATGGCTTTATTGAAATTTGTTACCAGTTGATCGGCGGCGTTTTCCTGCGATTTAGGTTTATATGCAGCAACTTTACGCCAAGAATGCTTTAACAATCCACCTTTAAAATAACCACGGCCCCCTCCTATCTTTATTGAACGTTCATCCATATCATCCATAAATTTATAGATGAGCGAGATGGTGATGAGTTCAAGTCTTTCAGATGGCAAAGGGAGTTTTCCTACCAGCAAATCATGTATATCGTCAATTCTCTTCTTTACTTCCCTGTTAAGCATTAGGCACTCTGGTTAAAATTTTGAATTATATGATTGTTTTTAATGAATGAAATAATATCTTTAATTTGCTTTTGACTCAGTTTTTCAAGGTCAGCTATGGAGAGACCAGAATGAACTTCGAGGCGTGGATATTCCTTTTTATCAATAATCCGGCGGATGTCGGGATTGAGGACGTAAGCAAAAATCAGGTTGCGAATTTCGTACATTTTTGCGGTATCTGCCTTATCGGTCATGAAAAATTGTTCAAAATAAGCATTTAATACTTCGTCGTTTGTCTTGAAACGTGGCCGTTTACCAAACAAAACCTGCAGATATTCAACAATATCAAGCTTACGCTTTAGTTTATGCTCATGGCTGATTTTGTCCATATTCCAGAACTCAACAGGCTTATTAAGAATATTTTCGTTAACAAACCTTACCAGACCGGGCATATCATCGTCATCAAGTAATTTCTGAGCTTCCGGACTATTTTGAACCTGTTCGCGAATTTCAAGGTCTACTTTGATAGGCTTGAACATCTCACGGTCAATTTTCATGCAATCCTCACCGATCTGCTCCTGGTCGATATTTTTAATTTCATCAGGTCCATCAAATTCGTAGGCTACAGATCCAGGTTCACTTGCACCACCAAAATCGCCAGATTTCTTAGGAAGCTCAATTTTTTGATCGTAATTAAATTCTTTCTCGAAATATTCGCAATTGGCGAAGAAATCGAAAAGGTAAAAATTGTCCTTGTCTGCGTGTTTAGTTGATCCCGAATGCTCAAACCTGTACAAGCGCGTTCCTCGGCCTTTTATCTGAACAAAATCAGTCGGAGAGAAAATAGGCCGACAAAAAACAACATTCAGAAGATCTTCGCAGTCGTACCCGGTTGTCATCATTCCAACAGTTACGCAAACACGGGTTTTTGAAGTTTTATAATCTTCAAACTTATCCGTATAGCGGGAATTGCCAGACAGGCAGTTCCGGTCGGTTTTAAAATCACTGGTACATCGCTGTGGATTGTCAATGTCAGAAGTAACTTTTAGGGCAAAATCAGAATTATATATTCCAGGATAGAGCAGCTCAATTTTATCATTTAGTATTTTAACCAGTTTAGCGGCATGGGTGCGTTTGACCGCAAAAAGGATTGTCTTGCCTATTTCGCCGGTTAACGGATCACGTTTAGCGTGTTTGAGGAAAGTTGAGATAAAAGCTTCGTTAGTAGCCTGGGAGAAAAATTTACGTTCAAAATCACGTTTGTAATACCGTTCCGGCTCTGGTTCGGCAGTTTCTTCCGTCTTATTTGTAATGTTTATATCCTGATTCTCTTCAATTTCCTCTTCTTCTTCGTTGCCGGTGACCACACTTGCCCATCCTTGCTTGGAGAGCAGTTCGGTAGTTATATCCGTGCGAACGTCGAGTACGTAAGGATTAACCAAGTAAGGAGGAACATGCTTTACAGCCTTTTGAAGATCGAACCTAAATGTTGGTTCACCGTTTTCGCAGCCAAAGGTTGTGTAGGTATCTTGCAATAGCCTATGTTCAAGTTCAAGCGTTTTATTCTCGCGCATCTTTTTTACATCGATCCCTTTCAGGTAATTGCGAGGAGTCGCTGTGAGGCCCAATTTTGAACCAATAAAATACTCGAAAATATTGCGGTTATTTCCACTAATGGTACGATGAGCTTCATCAGAGATAATAAGCTGAAAGTCGGAAGGGATAAATTCAGTACGGTAATGATTGTTATATGTGAGGCTTTGAATAGTTGTAACTACTATTTTAGCATGTTCCCAACTTGAACGGTTTTCCTTATAAATTACTGCCTTATAATTATCCTCCTTAAAGTATTTATCGAAAGCATCTTTAGCCTGGGTTTCAAGTTCCAAACGATCAACTAAAAACAAAACCCTTTCGGCATTGCCAGTTGCAAGGAAAAGTTTGACTATGGCAGCACTCAAGAGCGTTTTACCAGTACCGGTAGCCATCTCAAAGAGAAAGCGGTTTTTACCAGAGATGTATTCACGCTGAATAACCTGAGCCGCTTCAATCTGGTAATCGCGAAGTAGTTTGATATTTTTATTTTTCTTTACTATTTCCCGATCTTTGGCTGAATATCCCCGCCATTTGGCATCCTGAGAATACGCGATGTAATTTTCTTCTATCTCGATTTTTGCCATGCTCTTAGGGTCGGGTTCCCATTTTGCAGCTTCTCCTAATTGACTTAGATTAAGAAACCTGCGAACGGGTAAAGGATTTCCATGAAGAAGATCCCAATAATAATGGCGTTCACCATTTGACAGGAAGATATAACGTACGCCCTGACTTTCAGCATATTTACGTGCCTGATCCTTAGCATCAAGAGGGTCAATACCCGCCTTCTTAGCTTCAACTAAAGCAACTGGAAAGCCGCTTTCATTAAGGAGCAGATAGTCCAGAAAACCATTTTTGACTTTTTCAAAATTAGTACCCACATCCTGAATGCCAATTTTCAAACGGGAAAGATATTCACATTTGATGTTAGCCCTGCCTTCTGCAGTCTGAAAAAATCGCCAACCAGCTTCTTCAAGAAGTTTGTTGACTTTAATACGTGCTTGCGCTTCTTTTGCACCCATTATATCAAAATAAAATTGAAAAGTGTAAAAATAATAAAATGAGTGCAAAAAGATGCTAATTTGTTGGAAAGATTTATAGGGTAAGATGGGTAAGATGAATTGAACAGAAAAAAGAATAAATAAAAAGTGCCTCCATCCAGAAATGAAGGCACTGTAAGAAATAAAAGGGATTTACAGTATAAAAAATAAAAGTAAGAAAATGATTTGTCAAAACCTTCTTACCCTACTTACCCATGGTCAAAAAGGCAAATCTTCAGAATCAGAAACAGACTGTTCTTCAGTGTGTTGAGTAGTTTCCGAAGATTCACCAGGTGATTGGTGACTTTCGGATTCAACTTGTTCCCAGGTAAGTTCAATGACAGGATATACCCAGGCACCTCCTTTTTTAACTCTTTCGTATCCATGCTTACGCAGAGCTTTGCCTAAAGTGATGACATTACCCGTAGTTGCATTGATTTTGGCTAGAGTTGAAAGTTTCGAAAGCACCTGTGATGCTGACAAATAATGAGGGTACTCGCCTGCCTTAGGTTTCCTGAACCAGGACAGCAATAATTCTTCTTCGACAGTACGAATCTGATATTGCTCATTATTTGTAGTGATAGAAATAACCTCGGATTTGTCAAACCAAAATCTGAAACCATCCCTGAATAATTGGAGCGCCTGAGCATAAATCAGGTCAAGATCAATTTCAAATTCATATTGAATGCTTTTAATCTCAAAGCATAAAAAACGCCTTGAACCTGTCGAATCGTTCAGAAATTGAGAAGTATTTACTGAACCAATAAATGAAGCTCTTCGAACAAGTGATTCGTTGTTATGTCCATAAGCCCGTCGCATTCGGATATGGCTCTTTGTGATCATTTCTTTTAATGAGCCAATTTCAGTGCGGTTCAGGTTTTCGAGTTCATCAAGATTTATTAAAATACATTCAGTTAAGTGGATCAACGTGTCCTTATTATTCGGATTAATAGATCCTGAATAAACATAATTCATCAGTTTCGAGGGAACCAGTTTTAAGGACCAGGTAGTTTTACCGATACCCTGGCCACCTGTAAGAACAATAACTGTATGATTGATCACTTTTGGATCGATAGCAGTAGCTACCAAGGCAACTAACCACTTTTTGAAGTGAGTTAACCATAGGTCTTGTTGGGTGGTTGTAATGGTTCCAGCAAGCTGTGAAATATAATCTGTGCAACCATCCCAGGGAGGCAATGATTTGAAGTATTCAATAAAAGGGTTATGAGTAGGACAAAAATTTGAATTAAGAATACTCCGGAGAGTTGACTGGTTGCACCTTATGTTATTTTTAAGCAGGTTTCGTAGAACAGAATTTTCGATATAATCTGTCACAGCTTCGAAGGTTTCTTCAGTTCTATTTCTGATCTCAAGCCTTCCAGTTACTTCATTGAATCGGAAGGCATAATTGCGGGAAAGAAATTGTTCAATCTTGTCAATCAGCAATAGTTTCGGTTTTTTCTTTTTCGTGTTATGCTCCGTAGTTGTTGCATAGGCACCAGTGATTGTACTTTCAATTTCCTTTACAGGAAGGTCATATTTGCCGGTAATAAGATTTAGAGCAACTTCACGAGGGATACCATCCCGATTACAATTATGAGAGAGTAAATGAACGTAATTGTTACGATTGCCGGAGGCATAATCTTCCTTTTGATCAGTAAACTCAACGCACTTCTGAAAAGCTGAGGTAAAGTCTGATTCACAAGTCTGATCTGGTTCCGGGATCTGAATATCAGATTCGGGAAACTCAAAGGTTAAACTGTCGGAATTGAAATACAAATCTGGGTCATATGACATAAAACATAAGCGTGAAACATCTTTACCAGAACGATCGATACTAATATCAAGCTCTTTTTCATAAAAGTCTGCAACCAAGTTGTAAGAGTTTACATGCTGGTCGAGTTGTGTGCTTACCTTAACTAAAATCTTTAGTCCTAATCCTGAAGGGCTTCGGAAACAAGAATACGTGTAATCCAAACCAATAGCCAATAAAAAAAGAGTATTGACCTGATCAGGATTTAGTTTGTCAATATCCAGGACGATAAGACCTGAATATTCTTTTAGGAACTCAGGTTTTCTACCACCTTCGTATAAACCGGAAGGAGTAAAGGCCAACAACCTCTTTTTGAGGTTGTCGGCTTCTTCCTTCATGTTGGCCATCGCCAGTTCACGGATTTTAAGAACTTCATTTTCATATTTGCCGTCCTTAATATCTTGGAGGATTTCCGGAATGGACTTAATCTCAACGACTTCATTGAATTTGCGGAAGATACTTATGTTCATGGCTTACTTGTTTTTAGAAGCTTTTACATAATGATTCTTCAGGTGATCTTCAATGTCAGACGCCTTAAAATAGATTTTGCCAGCTATCTGAGAGAAACTAAGCACACCATTATCGCGGTATGATTGCAGGGTTCTCTTGGATATTTTGAGCAACAGGCATGTTTCCTGGATGTCGAGCCAACGCTCTGATAAAGGATTCTGCTGAGATTGTTTGTCGAACTTCGAGTGCAGATTGTCTACCTTGTTAAGAAGTTCATTGAGTTTGTCGGATGGAATGCAACAGGTTTCCATGGTTTTGAAATTTTAAGATTAAACAAAAGATTTGTTGTAATCTTCGTTTGGCCAAATGAAAGATTATGATGCAAAAATATAGCAATAAAATGCAATATACTGAATATCAGATTACTGTATTATTACTGTAATAATACATTGAGGGATGGCGAGGGGTTGGGGATGGTTGAAAAAAAAACTAAATGATAGTAGAAAACACGTAAAATGCCAGAATGATGCCTAAATGCAAATTCAGATATCAGTAATATGAAGAGCGACGAATACTATTATCTAATATTATTTTTACAAGCCAAAATGGGGGACTGTTGCGACAAGAATGCTGTAGAAATAATTATTTATCAGGAGTATAAGAGTAATATTTAATTAATTCCCTTAATTGTTCTACTAAGACAAAAACTGTCGTACTTGGGTTTGAATCTATTGGTTGATTCCCAATTTGCGCTGTTAACAGTATTTTTGCTCGCCTAATAGCTGCTGTCTCATTTCCTAATTGTATTAGCGCATCAATTACTTCGGATTTACCATGATCGTAAATGAATTGCGTGTGAGTTGGAAATGATTTTATTACTGCTTCAATCATGGCATAAATATCGGCTCTTAGAATTGGGACGGCAGAACTGACAGACCTAAAGTGGAGTAATAACCACAATTCAAAAACCTCATTACTGTATGCTATTTGTATATTATTCTCTTTCGCAGTTGTAAATGCATCAATAAACCTTTTTGCATTTGCGGGAACTAAATCTGCATCATCTTTATCAAATACAGACCATACTTCATCAACCTCTTTATTAGCTTCAGAAGCTAATTTGTCTCTTTCGATAATTGCTTGTTCAACAACTCCTATTGAACTTCTACCTGTTCCAACAGCTCTAAGAAAAATTGTTTCTTCAGGAATGTGTTTTTTAAACGTTTCAAAGTAATAAGGTTCGGTATTTCCGTCCTCACATACAATTAAAAATAAATGAGGATACTTCCGCCAACGGATTGGACGTTCTTCACTTTCTTTGAGTTCACTCTTGTTTACAACTCCTCTTTTTCCCATTGAGTGTTACGAATAAATTTTTGAAAATTGCCTAAAGCAGGAATTGCACCATATCTACCTTCAAAATAGCGCTTTTCTTTGTCTGTATCTGGTCTTTCTTTCTCTGATTTAAATTCGCCATTTTTTTCTTCAAAATAAACAAAATCAGAAAGAGAATAGATTTCGGTACTTTCCCATTTATTCTTTTCAGCAAAACATATTTGGTCACGTCGAAGCTTGGAATAGCTTAGAAGATTTGTATCATGCGTTGCAAATATCAATTGCGCGTTGTTAGGGTTGCTTTCCTTATCTAAGAATACATCAATTGTATTTAAAGTCATAACAGGGTGCAACTTAGCTTCTATTTCATCGATAATAAGAACACCTCCGTTAGCTAATGCCCACAATATAGGTCCACTTAATTGAAATGCTTTTTTTGATCCGGATGATTCTCTATCTTCCCATTTCCAAGTATGCGTTTTGTCTGTTGGTAAAGCATCGGAATCATATAAACGATGTTTTGCAAAAACAGTATAACTCTTTTTACCTCTCAATTGCTTTGACAATTGAGACCTCATACTTTTGGGCATGTCATCTGGTAATTCAGATTCTTCAAAATCTTTTGTTGTTACATCAACATCAACAATATTTATACAGAGTGCTGCTAAATATTGCCTGATTTTGTCTCTATAAACTTTATCTTCCCATAGTTCAACTGTCTGAATTTCTTCAATCTCCGTATTCAATCCATCTATCATGCTAAAGTTTCCAAACCATTTCATGATATTTTTTGCTTCTTCAACATTCAACATATCACAAGTAGAAAGGAACAAGGCATTAATTCTTGTTGCTTCTATTGCAGCATCAATTAATTTTTTAGACCCATTAAATCCTGAACTTACATCTATCGTTTCACCCTCTCTTTGAAATAAATTCACTTCTCTTCCAACAGATTTACGGAATAGCCACTCTTTATTTATTTCAACTGATGTAAACTCAAGCCCATACCTATAACGATTCTCATCAATCACAAATGAAATTTCAAAACCAGTCGGTTTTCCATCCCAACCATCACGAAGAAGAAATGGATCATAAGGCAAGCGAGTAGTAGATGAAGTCCTTGCAGATATATGAACTATTCTGTCTAAAAGACTCATTGATTTAAGGATATTCGATTTACCACCACTATTTGGCCCATAAAGCGATATTGCATTTAACGCTTCATGTTTACCCTTGGTAATAATATTTTGAAGATGGTCTTTTTGATTTGATGCGGGTATCAAACTTAATATCTGCTCTTCTCCAATAGACCTGTAGTTGGACACTCTAAATTCGAGCAACATGGCTTAAAATGTATTTATTCTACAAAAGTAGTAAACTTCGTTAAAGATTCAAGTGTCAAGTAAAAATATTTTTGTTATCATTTTTCATAAATATGGGATTTTTTCGTCCATGTCCAAGCTTTGGCACTATCTAGCGGATAGTAGAATTGTATTCTTTAAACTTTGTACAAAGGGAGCCTTCAGCGATTTCACCTTCTCCCCTGTCCTTTTCTACCATAAACATTGAGTGAAGGACTTTTACTAAGGGATCAGTATCAGAAACGCCGTTTAATGAAAGCTTGCCAGTCTTGATCAGCTTGGCAAAGCATTCTACAAATTCAGCAGCTGAACCCTCCCATTTAATCTTCTGGACTGGTCGGATGCCATGCTTAGGAGGAATATTCTTCTTGAAATCGTTGATTATAATAGAAATCTGATCATCTTGCTCCAGAGTGTCAAATAGGTATTCATAATCATGTACCAAGTCAATAGTGAGAACTTTAATCCTGTTCTCGCACATTTTGATAGCAAGTTCAAGGTGCAACTCAATAAAGAATAAAGATTCCGTACTTTGTGTTCCCTCAACTATATCCATTTCTTTATACTTCTTTTCTAAGTTGAGAGTATAAATTCCCATGTAGAGATTTATCCTGCCACAAAGATTGCTTAACCGAATTAAAACCTGTGAAATGTAAAGCTTGATAAATTCTTGCTGAGACATTATCTGAGTAGCATCATTAATAGCATTTTTAACTCTAATGCATTCATCGTTTACATAATGATAGAATTGGTTGTATGCTTCATGTTCATATTTAATAAAGTACTCGTTTAAGATAATTTCGTACTTGCTGAAATCGCTGAATGTATTATCGAGAGTCTGGAGTTCGTTTTTCATTCCTAAAAATCAAAGATTATAAGCGAAGGTAGTAATACAATGAAAATAGATCGACAAATTATTATGTTTATAATTATTAACAAGGCAGAAAAAGATAAAAAATATATCATTAATTGCATTGTAATTCACTAATAATCACTATATTTGTGGTGTGGCAATCCAGTTCTTTGCAATGAAAAACAACGAAAAAAAGTAGGTGGAATTATCGGTGGACTAAACGTCCAAGATTTATGAAACCCTATACCAATAAGGAAGACAGAGGAAAGGATCGAATCCCTGTCTCTCCGCTTAAAAGATTAACTCTGACTTAAAGCCACCATAGCACAATGCTTATGGTGGCTTTTTTCTGATAATTCCTGGGTCCATTCATGAGATTTACCAGGAAACTATACTGAATTTTTACTAATGTGCCTTATATTTGTATTTACAAAATATGAAGGCCATGGAAACCCCTAATGCTGAAATTTTTATAGATTCTACTGAACGTGATTTTAGGGAATTTATCCGGAAAGGTGATGACTTTTTTAAAATTGAACTGCTTAGGCAAGCACGTTCTTGGTATAAAAAAGCGTTGTTATTGAATGTCGATAACAATAAAGCTAAAGCCCAGATTGATGAATGCAACAGGTTATTAGCATATGAAAGCAGGGTCGTCAGGATTTTACTGGTTATTGCATCTGTTTTGATTGCCGGAATCCTGATTTTGAAATAAGCATTCAATTTAAAATTGGGCTTAAAATGGAATAAAGAATCCGGTTGGAATGCTCCCCTGTGGGTTTCAATCAACCAGAAACCTGTTGGGAATATTTAAGAGCATTTACATTTCAGCAATAAAAATGCCCGGGCACAATATGTCCGGGCTCTAAGTTTCTTAAAAATACTATTTATAAATGTATTGCTTATTAAAGAATGCCCTCTTTAAAAAATCCTGCATATCTTTCCATGAACTCTTGTCTGCATCAGCATTGTAGGCTATCGGCATATTGAACTGTTTCCCGATTCGTGTTGCATCAGGATTTGTAAAAGCATGAGTTGCATCAGGATAAGATTTAAATGTATAATCAGCACCTATCGAATCCATAGCATGCTTAAAAGCTATTATATCATTTTGTGGAACAAATTTATCAGCTTCACCATGGCAAACCAGTATTTTAGCTTTCAAAAGTCTTTTATCGGCCGGAACTCCGGCTAATCCGCCATGAAAACTTACAACCCCTCGCAGATCAGCACCCAATTTGGCATAATTCAATACTACCGACCCTCCAAAACAATACCCTATAGCAGCAATATTTGTAACATCTGTCTGCTCGTATTCTTTAAGTTTCGTAGTTGCAGCATCTAATCTTATTTTTGAAAGCGTCGGATCTTTATAAAACGGGGTAGCCAATTCCTGCGCCTGTTGTGGGTTCTCCGCAACCTTGCCATCTCCATACATATCAACAGCCATAGCAATATATCCTAACGATGCCAGTTGTCGAGCCCTGTTTTTGGCGTAATCATTTAATCCCCACCATTCATGTACTACAA
>APMI01046695.1_pt1 | contig 11710 bp, 10 predicted proteins | sample 667938 | NCBI WGS metagenome assembly APMI01 (sample SAMN01084076, study PRJNA167559) | wastewater metagenome | biome: Wastewater | place: Denmark: Ejby Moelle, Odense | collected 2011-11-28 | reverse complement strand
CAATTGCCTCTGTACTTCCCGGCGATATTAAGTACAAAGACATTGACGGCGATGGTGCCATTACCACAAAAGACAGAACCATCATCGGCAATCCCACGCCCGACTTTACCTATGGTGGTGGTGTAACTCTTTCATACAAAGGCTTAGATATTGGCATGGATCTTCAAGGCGTATATGGTAATGAAATATATAGAGCATGGAATCAAGGTACTTTTGCAGACTTTAACTATTTGGTAGCAAGAGAAGACAGATGGAGAGGAACAGGTACCTCCAATTGGGAACCTATTTTGAACACAGGAAGAGCCAACAATTATCAAAACTCCAGCTATTGGATAGAAGATGGTAGCTTTTTCCGAATCCGAAATATACAATTAGGGTATAGTTTTAAAACCGATCTGTTAAGAAAAGTTAGTTTAAAATCGTTAAGAGTATATTTCAATGCTCAAAATGTAGCAACATTTGCCAACAATACCGGATATACTCCAGAAATTGGAGGATCTGCTACCAGCTTTGGCGTGGACAATGGAACATATCCTGTTCCCGCAATTTATACGATTGGTTTAAACCTTAACTTTTAAACATTATTAATATGAGCAATAAATTAGTATATAAAATTTCTCACATGCTGTTATTAGTAATATTAACAGGCATGTTTGCCTCTTGCAAAAAGGATTTTTTGGATAGAAAGCCATTAGGTAGATATACCGAAGATGATGTGGCTATTGGAGCTTTTGATGGTAAAGTTTTTGGCATGTATGCCATCCTAAGAAGAGATGGATTTAACAATCATCTTTACTTAGGAATACATAGCTACAGATCCGATGAATCTCAAAAAGGAAGTAGCGCCTCGGATGGTGCAGCACACGGCCTTATGTATGATGACTTTCAATACGTAGCCACAAATGATGGACTTAGAAGCTACTGGACAGATCATTACGCAGCAATACTATCGGCTAATGAAATCATTAAAAATGTTGATTCCTTAGGCGCACAGGCTGATCCAGCAACACTTCTCAACAAAGCAGAAGCTAAATTTATTAGGGCATTTTGTTATTTTGATTTGGCACGCACTTTTGGAAGAGTACCTAAAATTGATTTTACAGGTACAGCAGCTCAGCTAAATATTGCCAAAGTGGGCAACGTTAGTGAACTGTTTACCCTCATTGATGCTGACCTTACCGAAGCCATCAATATTTTGCCAATATCTTGGGAGTCGAAATTTATAGGAAGGCTGACCAAGGGCGCTGCATTAGGGCTGCAAACAAGAACCTACTCGTGGAGGAGCAATTGGACGGCCGCACTATCCAGTGCAAAAGCCTTAATGGCACTAAGCAAGTATAGTCTTGTGTCAAACTACAGAAACCAATTTACCCGGGAAGGAGAAAATGGGCCAGAGTCTATTTTTGAAATACAAGCATATTATACCCCCACCAATGATCAGGGACTTATCTACGCCAACGTTCAGGGTGTGCGAGGTTCTGGTTCTTGGGATTTAGGCTGGGGATGGAACACTCCTACGAATATTTTGGAAAATGAATTTGAAACAGGAGATCCTCGAAAGGCCGCTACGCTATTGTATTCAGGCCAAACAGATCCTTACTATGGGCAAACGCTACCCGCCTATCCCTCGCCACTGGTGCAGCCATATTGGAATATGAAAGTGTACACCAACCCGGCTGACAGAACTTCACTCAATAATAGATTTGGCAGATGGATGAACCATCGTATTATCCGATATGCAGACGTTTTATTGTTAGCAGCCGAAGCTGCAAATGAGTTGGGCGGTGCTCAAAACACAACCGATGCGTTGGCTTATCTTGAAATGGTACGTGGGAGAGCCAGAGGAAGCAGTACCACCATTTTGCCAAAAGTTACCACTACCGATCAAACCCTACTTCGAAACGCTATCAGGCACGAAAGGTTTGTAGAATTAGGCATGGAAGAACAACGTTTTTACGACATAGTAAGATGGGGTATAGACCTAACTGTTTTGCCTGCTGCCGGAAAAACAGCTTATCAGGCCAAACACAGATTACTGCCTATTCCTCAAGGAGAGATAGACAAATCCGGCGGTATATTAATCCAAAATCCTGACTATTAAATCAAATCCCATTTTACTGGCAAGCACAATGCAATACAAAGAGGTTCACATGAAATATCAGAAGTAATTGCTACCCAAACGAAGCATGAATACTTAACATAACATGTGGCCATCAATACAATAAAAATCATTCACATGAAAAGAAACATACATCAACTAATTTTTGGCGGAGTAATGTTATTACTATTTACTGCCTGTCAAAAAATGGACAGGCCTGCCCTGGGCGATTATGCAAAGGACGCAAACGAACCAGGCGGTCCATTGAATTTTTACGCAGCCTTTGATGGCACCACCTCCAATGCTCAAAGAAATGCAGTAGATAGCATTAGAGCTAATTTCGCTTCAGACAATCCACTGGTTAGTGTGGATGGCGTTCGCGGAAAAGGTATAAAGGGAAGTGCTGGAAAGTTTGTCAAGTACCAAAAACCTAACGATTGGGCTACTAAAGCAAAAGGGTTTACTGTTTCGTTTTGGTATAAAAAGGATGGGCAAACCCAAAACAATATTGGCACCAATGGGCCAGAATTTCCGTTCAGTTTTAAATCAAGCAACGGGCACTGGTCGGGGAGTAATTTTATGTTGATGCTTGAAGGAAACAATACAGCTTGCGCTGTAAAGATGGTGATTGTGGATAAAAACATGGTCGATCCATGGTTTACCTGGGAAGGAGCAGGGGCTATTGCCGGACTGTTAAATAATCAATGGAGGCACATGGCATTGGTGTATGATGCAAGTGCTAGCGTGCTAACATTGTATGTTGATGGTGTGCCTAATCCTGTAACAAAACCTTGGGGTACACACGGAGATGTAAACATAGACAACTCCAAAATTAGTGAACTACGTATTGGTGCAGGACCCGGAACAGGTTATACAACCGATGATTGGCTTTCCTCCAGCTGGAAAGGAGATTTAGATCAATTTAGGCTATACAGTACGGCTTTATCTGCGGCAGAAATCGGTGCATTGTATTCCGGCAAGAAGTAGTTGCACCAAATTGTACAAATTATTTAATTGGGCTGTAACAAAGCAGTCCAATTTTTTCTTTTTATGTTTATCCGCAAAAAATACAATCTATTGATGATGTTGGTTTTGCTGCTATCTTGTGGCAGTAAAAAGGAAGTTATTCCCACGCCGACAGTAAAACCGCCAATACTAAGTAGCCTTACATTGAATGGAGTTTCATTTGCCAATACCTTAGTAGATGTTGGCGTATCACCTCAAATAGTGCTTCGCTTTTCCGAATCAATTAAGGCCGGCTCTTTAAGTACAATTACACTTACCGACAACAAGGGGAGCAATGTAAATATAACCACAACACTTGCCAACGGAGATTCGGTAATTAATGTACAAACCGTCAATCATATTGAGTATCTCACAAAATACAATTTCAACGTTGGCACTTTGTTACAGTCTGCCTCTGGTGGATCCTTACAATCACCCATCAGCAGGGCCTTTGTTACCACGCTCGATTCCTCTCGCAAATTTCCACTATTAGCGGATGCACTACTGCTGGACAAAATACAACAACAAACACTAAAATATTTTTGGGATTTTGCACATCCTGTTTCAGGTATGGCAAGAGAGGGATCAAAGCATGATGCTAAAATTGTTACCAGCGGAGGCTCAGGCTTTGGCATCATGGCCTTGTTGGTGGCAGCCAATAGAGGGTTTAAAACCCGATCTGAAGTATTAGCAAGATTACAAACTATAGTTTCGTTTTTAAAAAATACGGCACAAACATTTCACGGTGCATTTCCTCATTGGCTGGATGGCACCACCGGTGTCATGATCCCCTTTAGCACCAACGACAATGGTGCCGATCTGGTAGAAACTTCCTTTCTGGTGCAGGGGCTGCTATGTGCACGACAATACTTTGATGGTTCTGGCAGTTTGGAGACCAATCTGCGAAGCGATATTAATACAATTGTTGATAAAGTAGAATGGAACTGGTTTCGGCAAAACAATCAGAACGTATTGTACTGGCATTGGAGTGCCGACAAAGCCTGGACAATGAACCTACCAGTTAGGGGATGGAACGAATGTTTAATTACCTATGTTTTGGCTGCGGCATCCAAAAATTACTCAATACCTAAGATAGTTTACGATGAAGGTTGGGCACGAGGTGGGGCAATGAAAAACGGAAAATTATTTTACAACTATACCCTTCCGTTAGGTCAGGATTTTGGTGGACCGCTTTTCTTTTCCCATTATTCATTTTTAGGACTCAATCCTAATGGGCTAAGCGATACCTATGCTAATTATGAACAACAAACCAAAAACCATGCATTCATCAATTACAGCTATTGCAAAACCAATCCCAAAGGGTTTTATGGGTATAGCGATTCAGTTTGGGGGCTCACAGCCAGCAACATAAAAGGAGGCTATACCGCCAGTGCTCCTACCAACGATCGGGGATTTATAGCACCTACCGCTGCAATATCTTCCATTCCATATACACCTAACGAATCAATGGCAGCACTAAAGTTTTACTATTATGTATTAGGAGATAAGTTGTTTAAAGAATATGGCTTTGTGGATGCGTTTTCGTTGGATGTTGTTGGCAACAACGAAGCTTGGTTTGACGATGCTTTTTTAGCTATCGATCAAGGCCCCATTATTGTAATGATAGAAAACTATCGTAGTGGGTTAGTATGGAATTTGTTTATGAGTAATCCGGAGGTAAAATCGGGATTGCAGCACTTAGGGTTTAGCGGCTCTGGCATATAGTAGTGTTGGGGTATGGAGTAGGTTATAAAAGCATCCGTAGTTGATTGATAAAATCACCTAAGGATGCTTTTTATAAATGATGTTTGCGAAGAGCATATACGCTACTAAAATCTTTTTTTCTTGAAATTGCTATTGCCATTCCCGCTGCCGCTATTACTATTGCGACGGTTATTGTTGCCGTTGCCAGAGTTGCCGTTGCGTTGTTGTTGAAATTTGTTGCGTTTTCCAAAGTTGTTGTTGTTTTTAGCCATATCCTGTTTCATGCTATACGCTTTCACGTATGGCGTATTGGTAAAAGCCAATTGATTGTCAGTAATATTAGAAAGCTCGCTTTGGATCGTATCATCATGTACAACTTCTTTGTGCCAGTTATTGTAGGCCAGCTTCATGTAATAAGCGATGGCATTCGCAAATCCTTGACGTTTTTCAGGATCATGTTCGGCCAATGCCTTATTAATCACATCTTCTAGGTTTTTCCCCAAATGAGAAAATTTGGAAGAACGACTCGGGTAAGGCAAAGGTTGTGGTTTTGCTTTGTATGTTTCTTTAGTGGGAATGGGATAAGGCGATTGTACCTCTAACTTAAAATCTGAAATCCAAAATAAATGATCCCACAGTTTGTGTTTGAAATCTTCTACGCTTTTTAATTGGGGGTTTAAAATTCCCATAAGTTCAATAACGGCATCTGCATTTCGCTGTCTTCTTTCGGGATCTTCAATCGTAAGGATGTGTTCCACCATTTTCTGCACATGTCTGCCATACTCGCGCACTGCCAGGTGGTTTCTCGTTGTATTATATTCCATAAAAACTTTTGGTAAATAATGTATCTGCAAATAAAACTTTTTGTGTGGTGCTATACCTTTGCAGCAATTTGGCAAAGATATAGGAAAATCATTATTACTTATGGCGATTATTTTAGATGCAAACAATATGGATCAAAAATCTTATTTAGGATATTTGGAGTACACCTTGTTCACCAATTGGATCAAAAGCTTGCCCAATGAACAGTTTTTAATACCGTTCCAATCGGCCAATATTGATTTGCCGCTGAATACAAAGCAGGTAGTGTTTCCTTTTCAAAAAGGATTGTTTGCGCTGTCTAAAACCGAAAAATGGTTAAAAACACATGAGGCTAAGGTTTTTGTTAGTTTTAGGAGAACAATTAAAAGAGTAAAACCACTTATTCAGGTTTTGATAATTGATGCCCCCACTCAGTGGGTGGAAAAGAACTTTCAAAACGCCGATTTTATTGGATTTGTTACCGCTACGCTACAACAGCAATTCATAGAAAAATTTCCCAATTACAGCAGCAGGTGCTTTTTGTTGAAACATATTGTACAGCAAAATGTGCAGAACGAAAAAAATCATCAAGCAACAAAGGCGGCTCTTTCCGATGGAAAGGAATATTTTATTTCAGCCGATTTTGATTTGAGAAAGGAAAAATTCGTCACTTTACTGAAAGGGTTTTCTGTATTTAAAAAAAGACAGCAAAGCAGCTGGAAACTGATGGTGGTATTGCGCTCCACAGAATCGGTTTCGGAAGAAGATGCAGCCCAACTTATTGCAAACTACAAATATCGCGAAGATGTGATCCTTACAAACGATAACCAATTAATGGAAAAAATGGCAGCAGCACATTTGCTGATTACTTCCAGCGACAATATAATATACCCCATTCCCATTGCAGAAGCTGTTCAAAATCACATACCTGTTATTGCAAAGGCTACCAATACCGTGGAAGAGATTTTTGAAAATATGGTGTTGCATACTGATATGGGGCATAGCCAAACCATTGGCAACCAGCTCATGTTGCTTTACAAGGACGAAAAGCTATGGAGTGTAACCGCAAACAAAACAATGGAAAAAGCTGCATCCATCTCATTGTCCAAAACGCTTCATGAGCTAAATCAGCTACTGGCCATAACATAAGGTGTGAGAAATGCTTACTTTTGCGCTCTAAATTTTTGGAAATGGTAAAATCTACAATATCGATCAATGTACAAATGGATGCGGATCGTGTCCCCAACGAGATAAGCTGGAGTGCTACCGAAAGTACGGCAGATAAAATACAAAAGGCCAAAGCTATGATGATCTCTTTTTGGGATAGTGCCGATAAAGCCGCTCTTCGTATTGATCTTTGGACAAAAGACATGATGGTGGACGAAATGGCCGATTTCTTTTATCAAACTTTAATGACAATGGCCGATAGCTATGGCCGAGCCACTCGCCATTTGGATCAGGTAGAAGAGATGAAAACTTTTGCCAAAAGCTTCTATAAAAAATTTCAGGCCAAACAGTTAGAAGAAAATAAGGCCGGATAATTTTTTGTAAATACGCTCTTTTTGACGGCAAAGGCACGCTTCTTTTCTTCTGTAGGGTTGCTAGTGTCTTGAGAGCAATTAATTGTTTTAAAAACCCAAATAACTTGAGCATCAAACTCAAAGAACTAATCATTTTTGAAAATGACCATCTGGTGGCACTTAATAAGCCATCCGGGATGCTTTCTATTCCCGACAGAGAGGGAAAGGAGCCCAGCTTAAAAGATTTGTTGCTAACTCAATATGGCAATATCTATACCGTACATCGATTAGATAGAGAAACCAGTGGCCTTATTATTTTTGCCAAAACTGCAGAAGCGCATAAGCATTTTAGCCTTCAGTTTGAAGAACGGAAAACAGTAAAGATATATTTAGGTCTTGTGTTAGGGTCTTTGTTCAACGAAGCAGGAACCATCAACGCCTCCATTGCCGAAAATATGGCACACCGAGGCACTATGATAGCCCATAAGCGAGGGAAAACGGCTTTAACCGACTATCAACTTTTGAAAAAACTGAAGCAGTATAGTTGGGTGCAATTTCAAATCCATACCGGACGCACCCATCAGATAAGGGTACATGCCAAAGAGTTGGGGCATCCGTTAGTTTGTGATATTATATATGGCGATGGGAAACCCGTTTTACTTTCCTCTTTCAAAAGCAAATTCAAACTGGGCAAAGAGGTATTGGAAGAACGTCCCTTGCTCAACCGACTGGCGTTACACGCTTTTCAGCTTAAAATAGTCGATCAAAATGGCAATCTTTTGGAACTGGAAGCACCACTATTCAAGGACATGAGGGTAACAGTGCAGCAGTTGGAGAAGTTCATAAAATAGTACAATACATGGTTTTTGCTTGAGCTATGCGAGGCCTTCAATAAGTTTCAACCATTGAGTTTGGATCTTTTCAGGAGCATATATTTTTGTACTTAGGTGTGCCGCACTCCCTAAACGACTTCTTGTTTCTGGGCTTCTTATTAGCTGTTCTAATTGCTGCTGCATTTCGTTACGGGTAGTTGCCAGAAAACCATTTTCATTGTGTTTGATAAGTTCATTTACACCCGAACAGGTTGTCAATCCTATGCAGGGTAGTCCGGCAGACATGGCTTCGGTTAATGCTAAAGGGAATCCTTCATATCTGCTGGGGAAAATAAAAACATCTGCATCGCTTAATACTTTTAAGGGATGGTGTGTAAGCCCCATGAGAAAAATCCGATTTGAGAGTTTTGCGGCTTTAATTCGGTTACTAAGTAAGGATTCATCATTTCCGGTACCCCAAAAATACAAATCCCAGTTAGGGTATTTGTTGGCAATCTTGGAAAAAACATCAATGGCAATGTGTTGTTGTTTGCAATCGGTAACAAGAGATGCTAACTGTACAATTTTGTATCTTTCCTTGCTTTGCATATGATTTACTATTTCCTTGTCAGCAAATTGAGGGACTGGATTTGCAATTACGGAACAGGTGCCTGCAAAAGTTTCTGGTAAAAAACTTTTATAGCTTTCAAACAAAACCTGCGTAGCAAGCAAATGAGTAAAAGATTCTTTTAAAAGGGTCATTTCGATGTTACTTCGATACCATAACACATCGGTATAGTCATAATCGGGGCGACCGTTTGTAGAGTTTATTATAGGAATATTGTAAGTGTTTTCAAACGTAATTTCGAGCAAAGAACCAATGGACATGGTGATGATAAGATCTGGAGCAGTTTTTTGAATAAACGCTTTCCATGCTTTTGATCGCTGCCGCAGATTGTGTTGATATAGGGCGGTTTCGCCATTGTGTTTTTTGAACAAAACGCTATTGCGGTACTTAGCTAACTTTTTTCTAACTTTAAATTTGATCCACAGCCAGAGGTTGTTCCCTCGATAGTTTATAAGAGGTTGGGGGAGTTGTTGTCCAATAACGGTATTGAAGATATTCTCCACGGTAACATCAAAACTTAAAGGGAAAAATGGTTTTCCCTCTATTGATTGGTTAGTAGCAATTTGTACCCGATGTCCTTGCGCTGCCAATCCGTTAGCAAGAAAAGTGCAAATTTTTTCAGTACCACCTGATCCGTTAATAAAACCATGATGTTGAACGAAAAGAATATTCATAGATCAAAATTTTTTTCTATGCTTCTTCTCAGCCGTTGTTTTATAGAATTGATAAAAACCAACTTAGTAAGTAGCATGTACCGTCTTTTTGTTTTTCTTAAACTGGTTATATATGGGGAATAAAACGCGTCAAATTCTGCCGAAGAATGGGCACTCAAAAAATAGAGAAATGATTTTTTGAGCAATTTTTTGTCTGAAGGTTTCAGGTAGGGGAGCACGTTTTTTGCCATAAAGTGTTGAATAAGCCCATGAAGATATTCTTTTTGAGCTTCGTTCAATGGCAAGGCCAAGTACCGAAGCCCAAATGGTTCGTGTTCTATAAAAAGTGCCAAATGTCTTGCATGAGATTGAAAAAGTTGGTGCTGTTGGTAGAACTGTTCCAAAATGGTAAGCCATTGAGGAATTTGCTGCAACACAGCATCAACATTTTGGGTTATCTGTACGTGGTTTTGCTTGTTGTGCTGCCGGTAGAGGTATATTCCAACCGGATTGATGCCCATTTTGGATGAAAGAGCTAACAACTGATGAGAGAACAATCCATCTTCACAAGGTTGTATGCCCTGTGGAAACCGAACGTCTGCATGTTGGTTCAAAAAGGCAAGCCGAATCATTTGCCCACAAGCGGGTAACGCATACACATGGGGCAGACGCCTAAGGTAATATTTGCCTATCAGTACGATATCGTAGTTTTTTTTTTGAGCGATGTGGTAGGATGACTGAAGAAAGTTTTTATGCACAGTGTCGTCCGAATCCATAAAAAAAACATACTCGCCCCTAGCATGTATCAACCCATTATTGCGAGCAACCGATACGCCACTGTTTTTTTGCTCATAATATCTAATTTGTGCGTATTGTGCCTCATACCGTTTACATATTGCCGCAGATTGATCTGTACTGCCATCATTTACAAGAATAAGTTCAAAGTTTTGAAGGCTTTGGCTTAAAACACTTTCAATAGCTTCTTCCAAAAAGGAGGCTACATTATACACTGGCATTATTACTGATACCAAAATATTAAGGGTAGGATGTGGCATTTCCTTTCAAAAGTACAGTGGTACTATTGTATTTCTGTGTTTTCGGAATTTATTTTATTAAAGGAGAACTCTCTATATCTGAATTCTCCGGTTTTGAAAGCAAGAATTGCTCCAAATTGAATTTTAGTGGCATTGCTTGCCATTGGGAAAATGGCAGATCTATAGGCATTGTCGCTTACGAGAGGCTCGTTTAATACTTCAAAATTTACGCCATCTTTGGAGTAAGCGAGGTATAACGTATTGGCGGTGTATTTTTTTACGTTGCCTACCGCCAATGTGAGAAAATAAAACCCATCTACATAACAAGCATGAATATGCCAAGGAGCATAAGTAACATCGGTTTTTTTCCATGGCGCATTAATAAAGTTTACGATTTTGCTTTTAACAAAGGGGCTAAAATTTAAGCCATCGTTCGCTATTCTTCGAAGCACATAGGATGCTTCATTGCCCTTAAAATTTTTTTCACCAGTATTCAACTCCACTTCGTAACTAACAGTTTGCTTACCCACTTGCACAAACGTGGGAGATAAAAGATGATCATCTTTGGGCGTGTACTCTGGGTTGCTGTTAAACACCACCTCTAGCGGAGTCCAGTTAATACCATCAGTAGAGGTTTGTCTTACCACTGTTCTTTGGGCTTCTTTCCTTAGCTTTTCTGCATTATTCTTGCTTTTTGCCCCCCTGTTTTTTAATGCTTGAGCCGTTACCATACAGCCTCTGTAATACAGGCTAAACTGATTATTAGCAAAAAGCCAATCAGGATCAGACCAAAATGCTTGCTTGGGTTCGTTTTTCTTTTCAATAAAACTTTCTTTATCACTCAATGCGCGGGCAATAGGGTTTTTGATGCCAAGTGGCTCCACCCAGTTTAATCCATCGTTTGATACCACAATGGTAGGATTTTCGTATCGCTTAGAAACATGCGCAGTACCTATCGATCCAAAATAGGGGGTAAATACCATCCAATATTTATAGCCCTTAAAGCCTTCTGGAAAATACTGTACATCTGGATGGCAGTACGCATATTTACTGCCCGAAATATCCTTGATAAATGCAGGATTGTTGTAGCCCGGATAATTGCCATTTGCGAATACGTTTATTGAAATCTTTCCCATATCAGCCATGCCGCTTTCGATCTTTAAAATATTGGAAGCGGCTTCTATACTGGGCACTTCTTCTGCATAAAAGCTGTCTTCAGAGCGTTTGCAAGAACTGGCAATAAGCAATAGTATGGTGCAAAAAACCAAAAACGATCTAACCATAAGTAGTTAAGTTGGTTTAAATTTTGATTTGCAAAATTATAAGTTGGGAGTGATATTGTAAAATTTAAAAATATATGGGTCTTTTGTGATAGGATCTGACGCCTATACATTAGTCTTAAATATCTTTAGTAAGAAATTTTATCTTTACGCTTTTTTAAGAAGTACCACAAAG
>APMI01008744.1_pt1 | contig 11714 bp, 9 predicted proteins | sample 667938 | NCBI WGS metagenome assembly APMI01 (sample SAMN01084076, study PRJNA167559) | wastewater metagenome | biome: Wastewater | place: Denmark: Ejby Moelle, Odense | collected 2011-11-28 | reverse complement strand
AGCCGGTAAAAACGCCGCCGAAATAAGCAGCGCCGTGAAAAAAATGGATGGGTTCAGGGAAGACTATAAAAACCCGGTCCTGTTTGTGCTCTACACCTTAATGGAACCCTTGCCCGTAGGTATCATTATTACGCTGATATCCGCGTTGATCCTGAAGGTAAAAAGTAAAAACAACAAAACAATTGCTGCTTAGCGCAGACAGCATAAATATCAACAAAAAAGGGGCTGCATGCAGTCCCTTTTTTGTACCCGAGATATTTACATTTTGTCGACTCAGAAATCTTATTTCATCTTTTTGTACAGCCCTACGATCTCTGCCTGGCCTTTTATATGGCCGGCCAGGGCGCCCTCAAGCTGGGTCTTATTTGTTTCCGCACCCTGTGGCAATTTGGTATCAAGGGCATATACAACAATATGATAGTGGTGGGTGCCGGATGGAGGACACATGCCTACATAGCCGGTCTTACCAGTGCTATTAAGGCCTTGTGTACCCTTAGTGAAATTTTCGGGTATATCCAGTTCAAGATGCATATCGGTTGGGATATTCCAAACTGTCCAGTGCGTGAAGCCACCTTCTATGGGTGCATCGGGGTCATGCATGGTGATGGCTATGGACTTAGTGCCTTGCGGTATATGTGCCAGGTGCAATGGCGGGCTAACTTTCTTTCCTTCGCAGGAGTACTTTGATGGCATCATGCCGTTATTGGTAAACGCCGAGCTTGTTACAACAAGATTGCCGTCCTGTGCATATGAGGTCGCAGTAGCCATAACAAAAACAGTTAAGATGGAAAATATGGTACGCATAGAAATGTATTTCGAGTTATTATAAAAAAATCATACCAGTACCCCCCCTAGTGCATTCGATCTCCTCTCGGGCTCAATATATTCAATACCTGTGCCTCAATATCCAGCCATTGCTGCCATGCCGCACGCACCTGCTCGACCGGGTAGTATTGCTCAGCAAGATCGACGAACAAACGGTAGTGCCCTGCCTCTGCGACCATGAACCTGTGGTAGAACGTTCTCATGTCTTCCTCCTCGAGGTTTTCGGATAGCAAGCGGAAGCGCTCACAACTGCGGGCTTCAATAAGGGCGCATATCATTAGCTTGTGCAGCAGTTTATCGGGAACAGGTACGGCTTTAGGGTGATGCTGGAGTAAGAGATTCACGTAGTCATCCTTGCGCTGGCGACCCAGTTCGTAGCCGCGCTTCTTTATCTCGGCAAGTACCATACGGAAGTGCCCCCACTCTTCTGTTACTATGGGCGACAGCGCACTAACCAGTTCCATTTTATCAGGGTATATCTGGACCAGGGAGATGCATTGGGTTGCGGCTTTCAGTTCGCAGAAGGCATGATCTGTAAGTATCTCCTGCAGGGACAATGAGGCGAGATCAACCCAACGCGGATCGGTAGGTAGCCTGAGGCCTAGTATCGAGTTATCAGCGGTGCTCATTTATCAAACGCAAATATAAATTAAGCCGGGTTTACTTTATCCTGCACATTACCGGTTCTTTTAAGCACACCCCAATGTTGCAGTTCACCCTTTATAGCACGCCGGATAGAACGGAACAATACATAGAGCATAAGCCACCTGTACACCAGGCGCTGCGGTATGAGCCACAACAAGCGCCACATATTTTCCCTTTCGAAAAGGAAGGCGATGACCGCTACAGATGCATCGACCAACATGAATACACCATAGTACTTCAATATCTCCAAAGCATTGCCTGTGATAAGCCCGAAGATCATAAAGAAGTCTGCCAAAGGAGCAACCAATGGTATGAGTATCTGGAATACAAGAATATTCGGCAGGGCTATCATACCCAGCGCTTTGAAGCGGGTATTGAACAAAGTGTCACGGTTCTTCCAGAACGACTGCATGACTCCAAAGCTCCAGCGAAAACGCTGGCGGAGGAACATTTTTATGGTCTCAGGCGCCTCGGTCAGCGCAATAGCACTGTTCTCGTTCTTCACGGTATAGCCATTGCGCAGTATGCGCATAGTAAGGTCACAGTCCTCAGCAAGGGTATCGCTGGTGAAGCCGCCCACTTCTTCAATAACGTCTCTGCGGAATGCACCAATAGCACCGGGTACTACCGTAATTGCATTTATGTAAGAGAAAGCCTTGCGGTCAAAATTCTGGCTGGTGATGTACTCTATGCTTTGCCAGCGGGTAATGAGGTTCACTTCATTACCCACTTTTACATTACCTGCCACTGCAGCCACATTTTTGTCTGCAAAATGCCTTACCAAAAGGCCCATGGCATCGGGTAATAATTTAGTGTCGGCATCTATACAGAGCACGTACTCCGCATCGGTATGCGCGATACCATAGTTGAGCGCTGATGCTTTACCGCCGTTTTGTTTGGTGAGTACAGTTATGCGGCTATCGTCCTTAAAAGCTGCAGCTACTTTCTCGTAAGTGTTATCCTTGCTTCCATCATCAACAAAAATGATATTGAAATTCGGGTAGTTGGTCTTCAACAAGTTGTTTACCGAACCTACAGCGTTTACTTCTTCATTATAGGCAGGCACTATAATACTCACCAATGGTGAGCCGGGTAAGGGAGCCAGGTCCTTCTTCTTCTCGCGCCTGTGCTCCCTTGAAGCCAGTATTGCCATGAATAGTATCCTTGCCACCGACAAAACAATACAAATAACAAAGAGGGCGAAAAGCAGGTTGCCGCTCCAGTATAATATCTCAACGACTATATAATTTGCTTTCAATTCGTAACCTGCATTTGGCACAACCGGCATCAGCTCATCCCTTGTCTTGCCTACCAACTCGGCAACAGTGCTGAATGTATAACCTTTATCTCTAAAGTACTTGATAATGCGGGGCAGTGCTTCTACCGTGGCTTGCCGGCTATTGCCACCTGCATCATGCAGCAGGATGATGCTGCCCATTTCCTGCTGCCGCAATACCCTGTTAAAAATACTATCGGCTGTTACATCTTCTTCCCAGTCATTAGGATCTATTGATTCACCAATAGTGAGGTAGTTGTATTTTTTCGACAGTGCCACGGGTATCAGTTCCTGCATCGACTCCGGCTCTGAGTCGGCATTGTATGGTGCGCGGAACATGATCGTTGAGTGTCCGGTGATACATTCTATAAGCAGCCGGGTGGTCTTCATTTCCCATATTGCACGGTTCATGCTCACCTCGGCCATGTTGGGGTGGGTGAAGGAGTGGTTGCCTATCTCGTAACCTTCCTTGTATAATCTTTTTACAAGGGGAATATTATTTTCTGCATTAATGCCGATAAGAAAAAATGCCGCAGGTACATGCTCCTTCTTTAGTATGTCCAATATCTTTGGCGTGTATTCCGGGTCGGGGCCATCATCGAAGGTCAGCACAATTTTGCCCGGTGCATTACCATATTTCTTCACCACGAATACCGACGGCAAGCTTGTATAGTGCTCCTCGCTTATCAACATCTCAGAGGAATCGACTTCGGTTTTTATAATGCCGTCCTTGGGCGTATTTAATACGTCGAGTATCTCTCCCTCTCCAATATAATCGACGGTATTGGCGCCCTGCACATGGGAGAGGCTGTCAAAGTTGAAGGTATCTAATGCTTCCTCACTAAGATCCTTATTGTAAAACTTCCAGATCCTGGGGTCTTCGGCACCAAGCCGCCACAGGGACACGCCTGCCAAACCATACTCAGCGGCAAAGCGCATGGTGTTAAAATTGGTCGCGGCATCGGTAAAGTATACGTCATGCTTTACACTATCATCATCATAAGTATAATGGACATTATAAGTGTTGTTGTCAAAATTTACATCGGCCTCTTCTTCCCTGGCGGTCGACAGTGCCTCGAAAAAAGTGACATCTTTACCGGTACCGTTTTCCGGCCAGTCGTAGCCGAAACCAGCAAGGCACAGAACTAATTTTTCAGGGGGAACAGATTTGATCGCATCATCCACGGTCGCCTCTATCCATTTTTGCGCGCATATCGGCCCCGCTTCAGATGATCCATCGTGCTGGTCATATGACATCACAAAGAGGTAGTCATTGTATTTGGATAGCTCCCTGAGATCATAATCATCATTGAAGGGTGAAAAATCCTGTGTCATCAGCAAGCCGTTATCGTGCAGGCGCCGCGACAGATCGCGCACAAAGGCAGTAAAATCCTCGTTGGTCGTTTCTTTCAGTTCTTCAAAATCAAGGTTAAGGCCGGCGAACTTGTGTTTTTTGAGCATTTTTACCACATCGGTGATCAATCGCTCTTTTTTACCGGGATCTGTTATGATGCGGTGTACCGCATCGCCCTGCCACACTGAATTGACATCATTACTCAACATAGGGATAACCTTGACTCCCGAAGTCCGGATAACAGTGTCCGCCCGCGCATCTATATTGCTTGTCAATGTATCTCCCTTTGGGTCTATGGCCAACCATTCAGGCAGTATCATATTCACCTTAGAGATATTAGCCTTTAGCGAAAAATATGACTGAACATCCCATGCTACATAAAAGGCTGCGCGTATAGGGGCATCCATTTCATGAATGCTGTCTGCCTTTGCTATCTTCCGTTTGGGTTTGTTGCTTATATACTTCTGGAAACCCTCAAATTCCTTATTGATCCTGGTCTCCTGCATAAGCAAGTGCTTGCCGGGATGCAGTATGGCCTTGTACTGCTCATTTTTCTCCTTAAGCTGCGGTAACGATGGACTACGATCGCTCACCTCGGCTATTATCAAAATAGCGATCAGTATGGCCGACAAAAATATGACCAGCCTGACAGCCCATTTAAAGCGCTGCCAGCGAGAGGGTGACGTAGTAATAAATACTTGTTTTGTGGACATACTTAGCGGCTGCAAATTACTTTAAATATGAGGTATGTAGCAACACCTTTATACAGTATAGAAAATTTGGTGCCGTTTTTTCGGGACATTAAAAAAACCGGCCTTTAAAAGCGCCGGTTTCTCTTAAATATTTTATAAAACTATAAAGCACGCTTAATAGAACAGCCTATTGATTTGGTGCTGGCGGGGTCGGAGGGTATACCGGCAAGCATATTGTCAATCGCTGTCATTATATATTTGTTTTTAGAGTTACCAGGATCGGTAGGGTTATCTTCCATGGCACCTTTGTAAACCAGCTTGCCGTTCTCGTCAAAGAGGAACACTTCCGGGGTGCGTGTGGCACCAAAAGCGTTTGCCAGTTTTGATTTTTCATCAACTACGTAAGGCGCTGTATACCCTTGCTCCTTCGCATAGGCTATCATCGACTTGTACGAATCTTCATTTGCCCTTTGCGCCTCGTTTGAGTTAATGATCACCATTCCCACATTTTTCTCTTTGGCATATTTCATCACTTCTTTAGTGCGTTCCTGGCTCTTTATAACGTAGGGGCATGTGTTGCAGGAAAACATGACCAGCAAGCCACTTTTTGCTTTTACCTTGTCGAGCGAGACCATCTGGCCCGATACAGACCTAAATTGTTCTGTACTCATTGGCACCGGGCTTCCTAAAGCCAGGCTCTCCATTTTCGCGCCCTGCGCACTTGCGGTGCCAAAGGCGAATACCGCCACTGCCGTTGTCAATATTGATGATAATCTCATAGTTTAAATTTTAGCGAATTTAAAGGATAATTGTTGTTCAAAATGATAAAGAAAGCAAAAATTAACGCTTTGCCTGTACTTCAAGACTTATGTTCTCATCTCCTTCTTTATAAGGTAAATAGCTGACTATGAACTGGAACATCTCATCCGTAGCACGCATACTACCCTTGTTGTCCTGCACCAGCCTTGGAGGGCTAAATGGATTATTGGGATTTGCTTTGGTATTGTCATATACCCCTTCGGCCACTATAGTACTGCCGGCAGGTATTTTTATCATCTTCTTATAAGTGTAGAAATATTGCCAGTTAAAATCCCAACGAGGTATGGATATCAGCCTGATGGTGTCGCCATCCGGCTTCAAGGCATAAGCCTTGAAACTTTTACCTAACAGGTGCATGTGGGGGTTCACTGTGAGCACAGAGATATCTTTGGATATTTTGAACCTGCTGCTCACTTTCTTAATAGTATTAGGCTGTATAATAAGATCGGGCTCCACGGGCGACATACCAACGGTTCCTAATTGAAACTCCTGCACTAAACGATCGGGCGGTGATTTTGAAAAATACACATTGATAAAGGAACTGTCTGTTATATCCTGCGAACGGGTGAAGCCATAGTGCAGATCGTTGAGCAAAAATGCGCCTTTGCGGGGCAGGAAAAAACCGCCAATACCTTCCGGGTAACGCTGAGCATAAACACCGGGCAGGTAGTTGACCACTGATTTCTCCAGCACGGGATAAGTGCCATCGTCATTTGGCAGGCCCATTTTTTGATAGGCGATAACAATATTGCTATCGTTCACCATGTCCACCACCCGCTGCCCCGCCATTACATTGCTCTTTTTGTCGAACTCATATTTCACCATATCACCGTTCACGTGGTGTACTACATTTTGGCCGCCGGCCTCAAATTCCACTACGCTGGCATAAGTATCGCGGGGCAATTCAAAAGGCACTTTTATCAGCAGGAACCGGTCGCTGCCATTCGCCTTCAGGAAGAATGGTTCTACCGGTATATGCATGTCCGGCTCACCAAGTGAAGAGACAGAGGCATAATGCGGAAGCGCCGGCATTTTATCTGCTGGACCTTCCGGCGCACCGTCGGCCGCCCACTTTTCTATCATTTTTATCTCTCGCTCGCTAAGCAGGCGCTGTTCGGAAAATTCTGTATAATGGGGGTCAGCGGGCCAGGGCGGCATCTGCCGCTCTCTTACCATATAGGCAATGGAGGCTGCATAGTTCTTAGCCTGCAAATAAGTAGCCAGCTCTACGTGCGATCTGCCACCCGGACGATGGCAAACGGTACAATTCTTAAAAAATATGGGGGCGATGTGCTCTGTAAAAGTCACTTTATCCGGCAGGCGGTTGCTATTGGTGCAGGCGTATAACACCATTGCAGGTACCAGCAGCAGGATAGCTTTATAAAACTTTGTTCTTTGCAGCATTTTTTGCACGAGAGATCTTACCCAATACAATACTTACATTCAGTTCGAAACCGATCAAAATTACCATTGTGTTCAGCCATATCCAAACCATAAAGGCTATCAATGTGCCGATGGAACCATATACTTTGTTATAGTTCAAAAAATTATTGGCCATGTAGTAAAAACCTATTGTGGCCAGTACCAACAATATGGTAGCAAACACCGAGCCCGGCGATATGAAACGGAATTTATGCGAAATAGATGGCCCATAACTATATATCACTGAAATAGCGCATAGCACAATGAATATCACCAGCAACACGGTCAATAGCTTACCGAGGAATACACTCACAAATATCTTCTGGATGAATGTATTCACCCATTCTGTTTGTATGATGAAAGCCACCATCGCCAATATGATCACACAATAAAGCAAAAAGGTAAGCTTTATAGCCACCCACCTTCGCTTCAGGTCCGAACGTTGAACATATACGTGCTCGCTGTTATCGAAGCTGCGCATCAGGCCCATAATACCGTTCGATGAGAAATAAAGGGTAAGTAAGATACCAAAGGACAGCACTTTCCGCTGCTCCGTGTGCATGAAATCGACGATCACGCTACTAATGCTTTTATACAAACCTTGCGTGGGCGATATCAGGCGTACCATAGCCAGGATGGTATGCTCGGCATCCTTCAGGGGCAGGTAGGGCACCAATGCAAATAGGAAAAGCATACTGGGCGGTATGGCCATTACGAAATTGTAGGTAACTGCCGCACAGCGCTCATTGAGATTCACGTTCCTCATCTCCAGGTAAAAGAACTTACCTACCTCATACAACGACAGGCCTTCAAAACCGGGCAGCACTACCCTCTTCATAGCATCGGTGACAATGCGTATGGGCGCCCATTTAAGAATAGCAAGTTCAAGCCTCGTCATGCGGCATGCAAGCTATCAAAGATTTTCCAGAATAAAAGCGGTCATGCGCCTGTAAAGGTGCAGGCGGGTATTACCGCCCGATATGCCATGCGCCCTGTTGGGGTAATATTCACTGTCGTAGTCCCTGTTGGCCTTTATGAGCTCGTTCACGAACATGGCGGAATTTTGAAAATGCACATTGTCGTCGCCAGTACCGTGTATGAGGAGTAATTTGCCCTTCAGTTGCGATGCCATTTTTTCGGGTGCGTTCTCATCATAGCCTTTTTCGTTCTCCTGCGGCTTGCGCATGTAGCGCTCGGTGTATATATTATCATAATAGCGCCAGTTGGTAACGGGTGCTACGGATATGGCCGTTTTAAACACATCATTACCTTTCATGATGCAAATGCTGCTCATAAAGCCACCATAGCTCCAGCCCCAGATGCCTATACGGTCCTTGTCTACATAGGGCAGATCAGCCAAATACTTAGCAGCAGCTATCTGGTCATCGCTTTCCAGCTTACCCAGTTCCAGGTAGGTCTTCTTCCTGAATTCCGCTCCCCTGAATCCTGTGCCGGTGCCATCCACGCAAACAATTATATAACCTTTCTCCGCCAGCATCTGGTGCCAAAAGAAATCGCCAATAGGGAATTTGTCCGCCACCTGTTGCGAGCCGGGGCCGCTGTACTGGAACATAAGCACGGGGTATTGTTTGCCGCTGCTAAAGTTGGGTGGCCTTATCATCCATGCATTCAGGTCATCGCCATTGGCACCTTTTACGGTCATCAGGCGGGTGTCGCCCAGGGCATACTCGCTCAAGACCTCAGCCAGTTTACTGTTGTCTTCAAGAGTACGCACTATATTTCCGGAAGCATCGCGGAGGTAATATACCGGCGGCGTGGTAAGCGTTGAATACCTGTCAAGGAAATAATTATTGCCTTTGCAGGCTGTAATGCCATGAGAACCCTTTTCCTTTGTCAGGCATTTCTTATTAGTCCCATCCCAATCCACAGAATAAAGCTTGCGTTCCATAGGCGTCTTCTCAGCTGCTGTAAAGTAGACCAGCTTTTTATTTTCATCCACCCCTGTTATTGCTTCCACGTCATAATCGCCGGGCGTTAGTTCTTTCAACTCTTTAGTTTTCCAGTTCCAGCAAAACACGTGGTTATAACCTGTACGCTCGCTGGTGAAAATTATTGAATTGCCATCAGGCAGAAATTCCAGGTTGTCGCTGATGTTTATATAGCGCTTATCCTCTTCGTCATATATCACATTTGTATTCCCGCTTGCAGCATCCGCGCGCAGCAACTCCAGTTTATTTTGCCTCCTGTTCAGTCGCGATATGCACAGCTCCCTGTTGTTCATCCATTTTATGCGGGGTATGTACTGGTCCTTTACCGGGCCCACATTGGCATTGATGGTCCTTGCTGATGCTACATTATACAGTTTGATCTGCACTACCGAATTATCTTCTCCTGCTTTGGGGTACTTGTAGGTATACTGGCGTGGGTAAAGACTATCATAATAGGCAAGTGTGTATTCCTTTACCTTGCTTTCATCAAAACGGTAATAGGCTATATACTTGCCATCACCCGACCATTCATAGGCCTTTGTAAAGGCAAACTCCTCCTCGTACACCCAATCGCAATTGCCGTTAATGATGTGGTTTTTTTTGCCGTCCCTGGTCACAGCCACTACCCTGCCGCTTGCAAGGTCTTTATAGTACAAGTTATTATCCTTCACGTAGGCTACTTTCTTACCATCGGGCGAAAAGGCTGCATGCAGCACTTTCTCTTTATCCAGTAATTGTATCTTTTGCGTATTCAGATCGTATACATACACCTTATGCAATACCGAGCGACGATAAATGTTTTTACTCTCGGTAAGTAACAGCATCTTCTGCTCGTCTTTACTCAATATATACTCATCAATATTCAATGTGCTGTCATTGTACTTCTTAAAGCTATTGTCAAAAAGCGTTTTCACTTTATTACCGGTAGCCAGCTCATACACATTCACCTGCTGCAGTTTATTTTCTTTGTCGGTTTGTGTATAGTGCAAGCCGTCCTGCATGGCATTAAAACCCTGTACGCTTTTTATGGCGAAGGTGTTTTTGGTCCATATATCTTCCAGGCTTATTTTTTTGTTCCCCTTCTGTGCAAAGGATAAAGTGGCAAAGCAAAGGGCTGCAATTATTAGAAAACTACGCATAAGTAATATTGAAAGTTTCAAATATACAATACAGGCTTCAGAGCAGGAAATGTATTAGTTAGGCCGCGGGGGGAATTTGCGGGGGATTCAAATGAAAAATAGCTCCGCTTTGCGGAGCTATTAAATATTTTGAACCCATTTTACTTTAATAATCTATAGTGGCTTGTATACCCCTGTCGATAAGTGCTTCGCACTGCGGGCGCAGGGTATCAAAATCACCTTTCTTCACACCATACTTTCCCTTATGATGTATGAACAGTGCGCATTGCTCAGCCTGCTCGGGATTATGATCGCATATCTCTATCAATGATTCTATCACCCATTCAAAGGTGTTCACATTGTCATTCCAAACTATCAGGTTGCGGAACTTTTCGGTAATAACGGCTACATCTTCATGTCCTTCTGTCTGCCACTGGGTTCCGCCCTGGTTATCGAAATTGGTACTCATCCGCTTGTATATTTTTTTTGCAAAGGTAAGGCTTTTGAAGATTTAAAGTATCTGTATCTTGCAAATTCTTTCAGAAACACGGCATGTATACAAAAAAATCGATGGACGAACTGGGGCGCTTGAGCGGAGAGGAAATGCAACATGCAGAGAAACATGCGGTTATAGTGATCCTGGACGACGTAAGGAGCATGCATAATGTGGGTTCCGTATTCCGCACCGGCGATGCTTTTGCCGTAGAAGCGGTCTACTTATGCGGCTACACACCCAGCCCGCCCCATCGCGATATTCATAAAACAGCCCTTGGCGCCACCGAAACAGTAGCCTGGAAACACTACCCGCTGAATACAGATGCTGTAAATGAGGCTCGCCTTGCGGGTTATAAAATTTATGCGGTAGAGCAGGCGCAAAATAGCATCAGCCTCGATCAACTGGCCTGGAAGGGCGAGAAAATAGCCCTTGTATTTGGCAACGAAGTATCGGGTGTAAGTGATGATATCCTGAAAATGGCCGATGGCTGCATAGAGATACCCCAATGGGGAAGCAAACATTCACTCAATATCTCGGTAAGCGTAGGTGTAGTACTTTGGGAAATGGTGAGAAAGCAGTAAAAGTTTCGGCACAAATTTTATATTCATAGTACAAAAACCACATCTTCATGGCACACGACTGGAGCCGTTTCTCCCTAAAGATAAATATCAAGGCACCCATTGACGCTATATACCACGCCTGGACCACCCGGGAAATGCTGGAACTATGGTTCCTGCGCAAGGCGGAGTTCCATACATCTACGCACACATTGCGGGATGCGAAAGGCAACATACATGCGGGCGATACCTACGAATGGCTATGGCACGGCCACCCGGACAATACAGTAGAAAAAGGCAAAGTGCTGGAAACAAATGGCATCGACAGGATAAAATTCTCATTCACAGGCGGGGCATTGGTAACGGTGCAAATTGGCGAGGTAGCCGGCGAAAACATAGTAATGCTCATACAGGAAAACATACCTACCGACGAACATGGCATGGTCAATTACAATCTCGGCTGCCAGACAGGCTGGTGTTTTTACCTTGCCAACTTAAAGTCTTTGCTTGAGGGTGGTATAGACCTCCGCAACAAGAACATGCTGCTTACCGGTGTCATCA
>APMI01042671.1_pt1 | contig 11715 bp, 6 predicted proteins | sample 667938 | NCBI WGS metagenome assembly APMI01 (sample SAMN01084076, study PRJNA167559) | wastewater metagenome | biome: Wastewater | place: Denmark: Ejby Moelle, Odense | collected 2011-11-28 | reverse complement strand
AGTGGCGCGGCAGGCCAGCGTCCGCCACGTCGGGCGCGTTCTGCGCGACCTGCGCCATGTCGAGCGGGGGCTGCGGCGCGCGGCGGCCCGGTTGTCCGGGAATGAAGAAGGGATAGCCCGGCATACCGTTGTCGCCATAGGTCGGCAGAAGCGGGGCGGGATGATCTTCGTCCGGGAGTGGGATCACGCCTGGCACCGGCGTGCCGCGGCGCGCGCTGGAGCCGGTCAGCACATCGGTGCCGCCGCGCGTGGGCAGACGCGAGGGAACCGCGCCCGTCTGCGTCAGCGCCGGCCTCAAGTCGAGCGACAGACCGGCCTCATACTGGCCGTCAGGCAGCAGCCGCGAGCCGTCCTCCAGAACGTCGTGATTGCGCCACAGCGCCCACATGCCTTGCGCGAAATGCGGATAGAGATGGCAGTGGAAGATCGCGTCGCCGGGCGTGCGGTTGGCGTTGCCTGCGCCAAGCGGCAACCATCCGCCGGCGGACGCCTGCGGATCGGCGTAGCGGCCCGCGCCGCCGCCGTAAATCTTGTAGCTGAAGCCTTGCTGCGGGCCGATCGTCTGCGAGTCGAGATAGCCGCCGCGATTGGAATCGTTGCCCGCGAACCACTGATGCGCGTGCAGATGGAAGACGTGCGTCTCTTTCGGCCCCGCATGGAAGTTGCGGAAGACGATGCGATCGTTGAGATAGGAATGATGGACGTTCGAGGGATCGTCCGGGTAGTGCTCCAGCAGCGCCGGATCGCCGTTCGCCCAGCTTTGCAGGAAGAACTCTTCGTACAGGCACTCGACGCAATCGGCGGCCGGGCCGATGCGCTTGCGGTTGGCGATCAGCATGGCGCCCATGCCGCTTGCCCCGTAATTGATGGCGAAGCCGTCGCGGACGCCAGCGAGTTGGCCGACGCCGAACATCGAAAGCTCCTGGAAATTGTCGGCGTAGAACGTCTTCAACTCGTCATGGAGAATCGCGGTGAATTCACGAAACGACGTGACCTTGGCCTTCGTGGGATCATTGCGCTCGGTGTCCTGAGCCTCGCTCGGCTCGCTGACGACTGCGTTCAGCACGCTGTGCGCGACGTCGTAAAAGGGCCAGCGCTCGCCGTCGACCTTATCCGGGGCGCCGATCGAGGCGGGTTTGCTCAAGCCTTGAAGCAGGTTCAGCACCGGCGTGTCTGCCGCGTCGACGGCTTCATAGGCCTCAGGGGTCATGCGCGGCGTGACGCGGGCGTGCCGCCCGGCGTCGCGCTTGGGAGCCCAGACATGATCGAACGCGGCTTTGGTGACCTGGCTGCGATAGGCGGCCGCCCCCTTCTTCTCGACGATCAGCGCGCCGAACAGTCCATGGGTGAGCGAACCGCCGTCGCCTTCTCCGCCCGCGACAGCCGCCTGGCTTGAGATGAAGAACGTCCCTTCACGATCGAGCGTCCAGCGGCAGGTGACGGTCTGACCTGGATCGAGCGCGCCAAGGCCCGTGCAGGCCGGGGCGATCGCGCCTCCGACCGGCGCGCCGGCAAGACCGTTGATGACGAAGGACACATGCCGCGTCGCAGGCCAATCCGCGTCGGCGCTCGCCAGCGTCGCCGGGTCGTCCTGTTCGGGCAGCGCTGCGGCGACGAGCCGCGGCGCGTCCTGCTCGGGCTTATTGCGCGGGTAAAGAAAGTCGTCGATCGTGCGCAGGACCCCCTGCGCCCGGGCGCACGCCACGCGCGTCGCAGACCATATCACGTCCTCATCATTGCTCCTCCCTTCCGGCGGCAGACCGAAGCGGTGATCAGTGCTCCCTCGGCAGAAGGTCTCCGTGAAGCCGGGCTTGTTCTCGCGCGCTGCGCCGTTGGGAGAGGCCGGCTTATAGACGCCGGGCGTCTGCCGCGAGGTGAGAAGGTTTGTCAGCCGCACCTGCAGAACGTCGCCGACATTGGCGCGCAGGGTCAGCGGCCGAGGTCGCTTGCAGTCTTTAAGGCGGACCTCGCCGGCGTGACTGCGCAGATCTTCTGATCCAGGGTTGAGCGTGGCGAGCGACTGGAGATCCCACTTGCGCCGCTCCGTGCCCAACCGATCATTGCATTCCCCAGCCATGGTCGCCGTCACGGCGGTCTCTCGGCGCTCGACGTCATGGGCGAGCGCGAAAATCATGCCGAACGGATTGAACGATCCAAAGCGATTATAGACCAGCAAATGGTCGAGCGCGACGACGTCGGCATGGACGATGCCGGCGCCCCTGCCGGGCGCCGCGCGCGGCCCGGCTTCCGTTTGCGCGACGACGCCGTTGGCCGCGACCAGCGACAAAGCGATTGACAGGCTAACAGCGCGGGCGTCGAACATGGCGGTCTCCGTCGGCCTTCATTCATTGTGACGTCGTCGATGAGCCGGGCCGCGCGGCGGGCGCGGCCCGGTTTTCGTCAGATCTCGAAGGGTTGCTGCGCGTCGTAGGCCGGATCAGCTCGGCCGACGACATAGTGTTGCGGCGACTGGGTCGTCGGCATCTTGTCGGACAGCGCTTTGACGAACTGCGCGTAATCGCCGTGGTAGCCGCGATCAAGCGCCAGAATCAGCTGCATCGTGAACAGACCGTTGGATGCGAAGTCCGCCGCGAGCTGATTGTCCTGGCAGGCGCTCAGAAGGCGCACGGTGCAGGCCAACGGCGCGTCGATCTCCCGCGATCGCGCGCGGCGCTCGATGTCGCCGCCGGCCGCGGCCGCAGCCTGGCTGGAAATGCTTCGATAGAGCGACCGATGATTTCGGGCGACATGTTGGGCGGCAGATTCCGGCAGGCTGCGCATCCGAACGCCTTCTAGCGCGTCGGCAGCGGCTGTCCGCACCAGTCCAAAGGGCATTTGTTTGATGACGGACCCGGAGTGGCAGGAGTCCGACACCACGAGGATGCGAACGCCATCGCGAAACTGTCGCCACGCTGCATAAAGCTCGTCGTCGAGAAATTCGCGATCGTACAAACACCACGTCTCGTCCATGCCATCTGCTTCGTCGCCGCTGTAATCTGCGAGCTGGCCGCCGTGGCCTGAGTAGCTGAGCAGAAAGATATCGCCTGCCTTCAGGTCTTTCGCTGCAAATTCGAGATGGCTCGCGAGCGCCGTCGTCGTGGCGGCGTCGTCGAGAAGCTTGGCGATGGGCTGGTAGCCGGCGTCGAGCGCAAGCGACATCATGTCCTCGGCGTCCCTATGGCAGCCGCTCAGCGGACAATCCGATCCGTAGAAATTTCTATCCACCTTGTTGAGGCCGAGATGAAGCGACAGGCCACGATTGAGGCCGGTTGGGCGCATCGCGTCCGCGCCGCGGCGACGACCCGCGCGCGAAAGCTGCGGCTCATTCGAACCCGCGTCGGCCTGCGCCGGCGCGGGTCGCGCCCCACGCGATTTCGGCAGGACGCGCGGACTGGCGCCGATGGCCTTGATCGCAGCGGCGAAACGCTTCGCAACTTTGGCGAAGCCTGCATTGCCGGGATGCAGTTCGTCGTACCATTCGCCATCGCCGACCACGCCGCGATTATCGAGGAAAATCGCATGCGGGTAGCGTTGCGCGATGCGGGTCATTCCGGCGGCGAAGCGATCGACCAGCACGCGCACGATGTCGCGCTGCAATTTCAGGTCGACGATCCCGCGCGCCTCCATGGGCTTTCCGAGCCACTTTCCGCCATCTGGAATGGCGTAGTCGTAGCCGTGGAACACCACATGCACGCCCGGCGCCTCCCGTGCGACGCGCCGCAGGATTTGGTCGTACTGCCCGATCGCGCGATCGAGCAAAGCGCGATAACTTGATCGCACATGCTGCGCGGCGGTGAGAGTCTTGTCGTAATCAAGAAGATGCGTCTTGAGGTCGCCTCCGCCCAACACGTCGTTCCCGCCGCCCGAGAAGAGCAGGATCGAGGCGCCGACCCGCTCAATCTCGCTGAGATATTCGTCCTGCGCGATCATGTCGTCGAGCGTGTCGCCGGCCCTGTCGAGACTGTCGATCGCATAAGGAGGCGACAGCGAGTCGATCACGTCGTCGAGAAACGGATAGTTGAACCATGAGTCGCCTTCAGAAACGATCAGCGGGCCGTCGTATCCGGCGGCCAGCATCTGCTCGAAGTCGGCGCGTCGACGAAACCGGATCATCGACATCACGAAGGGAATCGCAAGCGCGGCGCGGTCCCGCGCGCGAGGCTCGGGACCGATCTCGACCAGCGCCTCGTTGAACGTGAATTTGGGCGCAAACGCCCGCGAGGCCGCTTCGTCAACGACGAAATACTCGGCGAAGTCCTCCAGCCTGCTCGCCGGATCGCGCATCTTCTTAAGCAGGTCTTCGACAGGCAGCTTCTTGGAGGGCGTGGATTTGGCGGGTTTCCTGGTCATGGCCCACTCCTGTCGCCGCCTTGAGCGGCATGCGTCGTCATCAGCGCGGCGAGCGCCTTGCGCGTTTCTTTGTGTTCAAAGATGTCCGCATACGAGAGGCTCTCGCCGGCTACGTCCGGTCGATCCAACATGATCTGCTTGAAAGACGCGGGGTCGAACTTCTTCATCGTTCCCGGGCGCAGCATCTCCGCGCCTTCCGAACGAAAGGCGCTGGCGACAAGCTGCGCCCACGATCCGCTATATGGGCCGATGGAAATGTCGCGTTCGAATGATGCGTCGGGCGCGATCAGGATGGCCTGTCCGCCTTGCGCTTGCATCGGTTTGGCGAAGCGCTCCGACACCTCGGCGAACGCCTTGGGAACGATGAACGGCGATACGAATGCGAGCGAGCGCACCAATCTCGACCAGCGCGCGAGCTGTGCGGTCTCCGCACGTTCCACCAGCACGCAAAACAAGAGCGCGCCAGCGCCTTCGCAGACCAGGTGGATCGATTGTCCGGTGACTTCGCTAAGCTCCAGGAGGTGTTCCAAAGCCTCCATCGCCGCGCCGGGCGAACCGTGTGACGCTCCGCCCTCGCGCCGGGCCGAGCGACGCGCGGAGCGCTCGACGTCGCGCCATACCGCCCGCACGATCGGCTGCGTCTCAAGTTCGATGCGGCGGTCCGCGCTGAGGTCGTGCTGGCCCGTACGTTGACGCGCGTCTGCGAACATCAAGTTGAGCGCGCGGACCGCGGTGGAGATGAGATCATTCGCCCAGATCAGGCTGATGCGATAAATGCGGTTGCGCTTGTCGGCGCCGATTGCGTGGGCCATTCGCCTCAGCAGGCGATCGGCCGGGTCGGGGTCTCCATGCATGTGCAGCACGACGTGATCATAACGATCCCTGCCGTCGCCGACGTCCAGATAGTCGATCGTCTTGCGATACATGCTAAGCGAACTGGGATAGCTGCCGCGCTCGACATGGTCGCCATCGTCAAGATGGACGTAACGCCCAAGCACGACCGAACGTCGCGGACGATCGAAGGCCGCAAGCGAGGGCTGAGCGAAATTGGCGCGGCCCTGCTGGTCGAGAGCGAAGATGAAAGCTTCCGGCGTGGGCGCCGCCAGCCGCAGCGCCCAGGCGTCGAAGACGTTCGCTGCCCAGTCTTCATACGTCCACAGCGCGACGCCCGGGAGGGTCTTGCCTCCGACCTTCAGGCCGCCCCATAATCCTCCCCACGAATTCAGAACGTAGAAGCCGCGCTGGTCATACCCGACCACGACGAAGGCATGTCCGTCCGACGGGTCATCGTCATCGATCATCGCGATCACGCCATCGCGCGGCTCTTTCCATCCCGAATGCAGCCGCGCCGAAACATAGAGCGCCCCGACCTCGACGAGGGCGGAATGGTAGTCGTTAAGAAATGAAGAGAGGCGATAATAGCATCCGAGCGTGATGTCGCGCGCTTCCTTCATCACAACGACGGTGGGAGCGCCGACGTCGAAACTCGAACCGCGCACTTCCTTGGTCCATGTGGCGTCGCTGCAAACGCCGCAATTGTAGAAGCCCTTCAAGGCCGAGCGCAGGCCCGTGACGCCGCCTTGCGCGGCGTCTGCGCTTTCTGCGCCGTCGCCCTGAAGCGCCATATTATAAAGCATCTCGCCGCTGCAGGCCGTCAGCCCGACGCTCGTCTGAACACCCTTCAGGCCTTCGATCTCGATGCGTTGCAAATCGATCAGCGCGGCCAGCGCTTCCCCGGCGCAACTCGGAGACTTGCCTTGATTGCGTATGACGAACCGCGAGACATGCCCGACGGCGCCGCTCAGGGCGGAGCAGAGAAAGCTGCGCGGTAATGCGCGCAGAGTCGGGCGATACGGCAAGTCGCGCAGATCGACGAAATCGCGCCGCACGTGGCCGGTCAACGCGGGATTCTCTGGATCGGCGGATGTGGTCGCCGCTTGATCATGTCGACGAGCGCTCGCAGGCATGGGGCTCTCCTGAGAACCTGCATGGGAGCCATGCTGCGCAGGCTGAACGGGACCGTCTAGCGGCAAGCGCCGCTATGATGGCGAATTCACGCGACTTTCACGCTCGCTTCGCAGAAGATCAGCTCACTCCGTCGCCCGATGCGAAATGTTCGCATGACGTGGCGCGGACCATATCTGTCGATACGCCACGAGTGCGGGCTTTGATGCTTGCGCTGTGTGCGCGCGGGTCGGGACGAGACGTTCGGACTCCGTGCCTGGGCGAGCGGCTTTCGTGGCGAGCGACGCATCGCGGGCCGTGGTGTGGGCGGGGGGTTGCGCTGGTCGCGCGCGATGCGTCGCGGCGACGGTGATCTGGCCTGCATGCGGAGGCTCGCGCATCGGCGTGGGCGTCGCCGCACAGCGGAGCCGACGGAATCGTAAGACCTCCATCATGTCGATGCCGCCCCGGCCTTGATGCGCCGGCTCCGCGTTCAGGCGCGAACGCGCGCGCAAGGTCTGAGCGAGCGTCGCTCACGCGGCCGCTCTACCACGCGGCTGTCGGCATATGCCGACTGGAGGCCGACCCGGAGCGACGCCGCTTGGCGTCGGCGTAAACCCAAACGCGTTCCGATCGCGAGAAGGATGGATTGGATGCGCGGTTCAGCGCGTCGCGGCGGCAGCCTGAATCGCTTCGTGAACAAGGCCATCACGCCGCCCTCTGGATTGCGTGCGCGTCGCATTATCTGCGAGGCGTGAACGTCGGACCTCTTGATCAGAGTTGCTGGTTGAGACGGTCCCCTTCAGAATGCGTCCGCATACAGGAGACCTGCGCCGTGGCTGACAATGTTGGGGCGAACGACGCGGACAAGCGGCGGGGCGAGAGCTGCGGCGACGCGCTCGGCGATCCGGGCGACGACTTTGATGTTGCAGTTGGGTCGGGCGCAGACCAACTGGATGAAAACGAGGTACGCGACGTCGTGGCCTGCGACGCCGACGCCGATATGTCGCTCGATGGCCTGTCGGATTTGGCGCTTTCGACGATCCTCGATTTCGAGAACCTGTCCGCGGCTGGAAGCGAGGCGCCCGATCCGGCGGCGACGCTGGACGCCTTCGACGCCGACGAACTGGGCGCGTACAATCTGGACACATCAGTCATCATGGGCCTTGCCGACGCCGACGCCCTGGAATTCGCCGACGAACCTGGCGGGTTGGACGACGACCTGCATGGCGTCGACGCGGACACTATCGGTTCAGAAGATGACTGGATTTGCGGCGATGAAACGATCGCTGGCGCAGACGACGCGGCTCCAGCGGTCGGCGGCGCCGGTTTGATGTCCTGAAGGCTGCCGACGCCGCTCCCGGCTGCTCCATCAAGCGCGACGTCGAGGCGTGTTCACAAGAAGCCGCTCCCGGCGGCGAACAGCCGTGGACGGACCGTCGGCGCCGCGCGCTTCAAACGTCGTCGGGGCGGGGCGCCTCGACCGCGTCTGACTTCGGACTTTCGAACCGCAGCAGGACGCCGCCCGCGCGCGGCGTGCGCGTCAGCAGACCTTCGACACGTTCGATCACGCGCCGGCAGGTCGCGTCGATCTCGCTGTCAAGGTAAAAGCTGCCATTGATCTGGGATGTGGCCACAATCTGCGCACGGAAGGCCTCCCAGCGCGTCTTGTCGACTTGCGGAGTCAGCCTCCAGAAGTGGGCCAGCGCTTCCTCGTCGTGATTCGAGCCGTTGACGGTCATTTGTTCATAAAAATTGTCGCCGCAGGCGAATACCGGCTTCCTATGTCCGAATGCGACGATCGCGGAGGTCGAATTGATCGTCACCATTCCGCGGGAGTGCCGGGACAACAGGCCCAAAGAACCGTCATCCACATAATGCACGCGCGAAGCGACGTTGAAAATCTTCGCGAATTGCTGAGTCATCTGGCGGGTCGAACTATGGCCGCGATCCATAGGGTGCCCTTTAAAGACGAGATGATGATCAGGATGCGCGCTGCGCGAGAATGAGGCGATCGCGCTGGAAATCAGCCGCTCCTGCGTCCATCCTGCGCCGTGACGGATCAACTGGAGATCATCGTGAACTTGCAACGCGACAAGGAAATATTTCTGATCGAGAACGTCGATCACCTTATGAATGGAGCGCAGGTTGCGCTTGAAATTCTTCCATTTAAGAGCTGCGTTTCGCACCCACATCAAGGATTCGCGGACCGTTCCGCGTCGGCGGTGATGGCGATAATGAGGATAGCGAAGCGTTCCGAGCCGCATGATCGTAAAATAAAACGCGGCGTTCAGAGCCATCTGCGAAAAGGCGTTTCCAGGCATCTTGAGCGGCGCCGGCGATACGGGGGGCGGCCCGGACAGATCGATGAAACGCAGCGATGAACACGCGTTGTTGCCGCCAAGCTCCATGGTCACGTAATCGGGGCGCAAATAGCCTTCCTCGAAGCACAAAACCTTCACGCCGACGCGCTGCGCCTCGACGATGGCGTGACGGTGAATCTCTCGCTGATCGCCGAAAAGAAATATGACGTCAGGCTTATACGTCTTAATAAAATCGGCGAACCAGTCCGGCCAGCGGTCCATGGTTTCGCGGAAGGCGATCGACTTGTCGGCCTGATGGAAATAGCGGTCGCCGAGGTTGAATAAAACGCGAATTGTGGCCCAGCCGGCGCGATCGAGAGTATTCTGAAGCCGGGAGAAAAATGGGCCGACGGGTCCCTGCAACAGAACCGCTCGACGAGCGGCAGGAGGCGACCCGGAGTCCGCATCGCGCTGGGAGTCCATATTCATGCCCTTCCCCATGGGGAAGTCGGAGTTTGTTTTGGACGACATAATAGGACGTTAACGTCCCTCACGGCAACGGAGGATGAACATGCCTGGACGCGGTCGCGCTTTCTGGTCGAGCGCGGCGGCGCGGATCAGCGCTTCTCAGAGGACTGAGGCGTCTTGCCGACCCCGGACCAGTCAGCGAGTCCGACCGCGCGCGCCAACCCCGCATGCGCCAGCACCCCTGCCACGCAGATAAAGGCGAGCGCACCCGCGCGCAACCCGAAAGAGGATGTCGGCGCGAGCGCGCCGGACATCACTTTGGCCAGCGCGTAGGCGACCAACGCAGTGACGCAGGAGACAAGAGCGATTTTCGGCAAGGCGCGCCAAGCCGCCGCGTCCACAGGCAGGCCGCCCGTCGCAATGAGCCCCAGCCCAAGCGCGGTCGTGTTGACCATAGCCGAGACCGTGACGCCGATCGGGGCGGCGACGGCGCCGAGCCGTCCAATCAGCGTGAGCGTCACGACGATATTGGCGACGATCCCGGCGAGAGCTGCGACAAGAGGAAGGCGAATGCGTTCGCGCGCGAGATAGGGCGGCAGGAACGCCTTCACGAGAACGAAGAAGGGAAGCGCGGCCGCGAGCGCGCGCAGCACATCGGCGGTGGCGGCCGCATCGGCTTCCGAAAACGCGCCGTGCCGGTAGATCACGTCGACGATCGGATCGGCCAGCACCGCGATCGCGAGCGCCGCCGGCAGAACCAGAAGGAGACCGAATTCAAGAGATCTGCTCGTCGCGGCGACCGCGCCATCGTGATCGTTGGCGCTCAGGGCGCGAGACACTTCCGGCAAAAGCACGACGCCGATGGCCGCGGCGACGAAGCCGAGCGGCAACTGGAAGATTCGATCGGCGTAATACAGCCATGAGACCGCCGAGGGGAGCCCCGAGGTCATCTGCGCGGCGACGACCATGTTGAGATGCCCTGCCCCCGCCAACATCAGGCCCGGAAGCATGCGCGCCATCAGAAGCCGCAAATCCCGGTCGATCACAGGGCGGCGCAGCCTCACGCTCATGCCCGCCGCGTGAAGTCCGAACGCCACGATCGCCAGTTGCGCCAGGCCCGCGACGAGAACGGTGAGGACGAGCGTCAGCCCGGCCGCGCGCGTCGCGTGCCAGCCGAGCGCGAGCAACGTCAGAAGCGTCCCGATAAGCATGAAATTGAGAACCAGCGGCGCGAGCGCCGCAAGGGCGTAACGCCCAAGCGCGTTCAATGTCGACGACATCAGCGCCACCACGACGACAGCGCCGACGAACACGAAGGCGATGCGGCCAAATGTCACCGCCTCGGCGAACTTGTCCGCCTGCGCTGTGAAGCCCGGCGTCAGCGCGCCGATGATCCAGGGCATGGCGAACTCCGCCGCGGCGACGGCGATCGCGACCACGACGATCAGCGACGACAGCGCGGAGTTGAAGAAGCTCCGCACGCTCTCGCGCCCGTTCGCCGCCTCACGGCGCGCATAGATGGGGATGAAAGCGGCGTTGAAAGCGCCCTCCGATAAAACGCGACGGAAGAGATTGGGCAAAAGAAACGCCGCGATATAGGCGTCCGCCACGGCCGAAGACCCAAGGACGGCGGCGATGAGAACGTCGCGCACGAAACCGGTGAGACGGGACGCCAGCGTCGCCGCGCCGACTGTCGTGTATTTCCGCGCTATCGACATGCTGGCGAAACAATCGTTTCAATCGCTCGATCGACGTCCGTCATGACGCAAGCCTTGCACGTGGATCGCAGCGCGCGGCGCGGAAGCGCTGTACGTACGGACTTGCACAGGTCAGCCGCTCGTCGGCGAAGCTAACGAAGTTCGCGCGGACCGTCCAGCGCGGTCGCCGGTACGCAACCGCATTGCGCGCAGCCGCCAGGCGGAGCGCTTGCCGCCCGGCGCCTTCGCGCTCTCAAGCCGCGCGCCGAAGGCTTCGATTCCGGAATTGCGCTGTCAGGCCACGCCCAGCAGCCGATCCAGCGACGCGCGCCCCGCCCCCCATTTCATCAGCGCAAGCAGGCAGACCGCCCAGACGCCATGCGTGGCGTAAGCGTCGGGATAGACGAAGAGCTGAATGACCGCCGTCATCCCCAGCAGCGCCGCCGCCGACAGACGCGTCATCAGGCCAAGCAGAAGCAACACGGGAAACACATGCTCGGCCGCCGCCGCCAGCGGCGCGGCGAGTTCCGGCGGCAGAATCGGCAGCTTGTATTCGGTGCGAAACAGTTCAACAGCGCTGTCGGAGAGGCGCGGCCATCCCGGCTCGAAGCGCCCTTCGATCAGATCGACGGCGAAGCCCGCAACTTTTGTCTGGCCCGATTTCCAGAACGTCGCGGCGATTGCGAAGCGCGCAAGAAAGAGAATGAGGTCGGACGGGATGCGCTGGAACAGGGCGCCGATGGTTTGTGATATGCGCGTCATGGCGCAGACCCTTCCTGCTTGAGACCGACGACGAGGCGATCCCTGACGAGACGCCCGAAGTATGAGCCCGCGTCGAAGCCCGGATCGCGCGAGGCGCCGGCTTGCGCGGCGTCGAGAAGCGTCGCGCCCCTGCGCGCGGCGTCCACGAACGCGGCCCGCGCCGGATCGAGAGCGACGATCCGCACGCCGCC
>APMI01020153.1_pt1 | contig 11719 bp, 11 predicted proteins | sample 667938 | NCBI WGS metagenome assembly APMI01 (sample SAMN01084076, study PRJNA167559) | wastewater metagenome | biome: Wastewater | place: Denmark: Ejby Moelle, Odense | collected 2011-11-28 | reverse complement strand
GATCCTCGATTCCGCCGGCCAGCTTCTCGCCTCCGGCGATGACGAGGCCAACGGCGCGGTCAATCGCTCGCTGACGGCGGTCCAGACGGTCCAGAGCGAAATCGAACGCAATATCGAGAAGGCGCTCGCACCCTTCCTCGGCATGGAAAATTTCCGCGCCAGCGTCACCGCATCGCTCAACACGGACTCCCAGCAGATCCAGGAGACGGTCTACGATCCGGAATCGCGCGTCGAACGATCTGTGCGCGTGACCAAGGAATCACAGAAATCGCAGCAGCAGGCCGATAACAAGGCCGCGACCGTCGAGCAGAACATTCCCCAGGGCGGCCCACAGGGCGACGCCAACGGCCAGAAGTCCAGCGACGAGGCCGACAAGAAGGAAGAGCAGACCAACTACGAGATCAACAGCAAAACCGTCGCCACTGTGCGCAACGGCTTTGCGGTCGAAAAGCTCTCCGTCGCCGTGGTCGTCAATCGCGCCCGCATAGCCGCCATGGTCGGCGAGCCGGCAGACCAGGCGAAGATCGATGCCTATATCGCGGACATGCAGAAGATCGTCTCTTCGGCCGCCGGCCTCAACAATGAGCGCGGCGACGTCGTGACGATCAACGCCATGGAGTTCCTCGACCACCAGCTGCTCAACGAAGCGGTGCCGGGTCCGGGCGTCATGGAAGTGCTGACGCGCAATCTCGGCGGCATCATCAATGCGCTTGCCTTCGTCGGCGTCGCCTTCCTCGTGGTCTGGTTCGGCCTTCGCCCGGCAGTCCGCTCCGTCACCGGCGGTGGCTCGGCAGCGGGTGCGCTGGAAAGCGATGCGGCCGGTCTCGAACTGCCCGACTTCTCTCCGGCAACGGGCATGGGTGGCCCAGGTGCAACGCTCATGGACGGCTTCGGTGCGGACTTCGGCTTCGACAGCACGGACGATCTGCTCAATGCCGGCGACGATGGCGACGGCACCTTCAACCGCCGCGTCAAGGAAGGTCCGGAGCGCCGTCTCGGCCGCATGGTCGAGATCAGCGAGGAGCGTGCTGCCAAGATCCTGCGCAAGTGGTCGCTGGAAAAGGAAGCCGCCTGAGAGCGCAGGCAGGAGGATGGATGAAAACGCGGCCGGCAACGGCCGCGTTTTTCCGTTTCGGGATCGGCCGTGTTTTTCTGCGTTTTCGATCGTTCTGTCGCTTTTCGGCAACGCCCGTCTCATCGATTTGAAGCAAATTTTTCGTCCCGGGCTGCTCGACCTAGGGTTAGGCGAGACGTTACCGTCGGTCGCGAAAACTTTTTTTCGACCAGTTTGGTTGTAGTCGCCGGATTTTCTTCACAATCCTCAATCGAATTAGCGAAACCTTTTTCCGCGGCGCTCTACGTGTGGTCTCAAATACTATTTGGTTAACAATGGCTTAAAGCTTGCTTCTTTGCAGAAGGCATCTGCGGCCACCGAGGCAAATCACCTGTTTTCGGGCGACTCATAGAAGCCGTCAAAAGTAAATCCCGAGAAGATGGCGGTGGTTTTTAGCGATGGCCGATGTACACTTTAGTTACTGATTCGCTTGGTGATTCTCGCCGATGCGGCCTGATCGGAAGGAGTTCGGACGGTTCCGGATTTCTGAGGGGAAGGAGGCGGGAATTCTCCGTTCGGAATCGGAACAGGGGGCTATCATGGAAACGATCCGGTCGGATGTCGCGGCCTGGGAATCCTATGGATTCTCCGCCGAGTCGGGTGAGCGTAAGAGTACGCGTGAGCTTCTGGTTCAACATCTCGGCCGCTGCGCGAACCGCGCCGGCCTGTCGTCCGGTCTGAGGGCGCTGACCGATTACGTAAGCGCCTCCCACTACCTTCTCTTCCGCCACGACGTATCGCCTGAAGCGGGGCTGGAAGCCATCGTGGCGTCGGACTGGCCCTTCGACATGGTGCGCAGCATTTCCGGTGCCATCGTTGCAAGCCAGTCGCGCCTGAGCGAGCTGGACAAGTGCCTGACGCTGCTCAAGCCGTGTTTTGCCCATCTTTCCGACGAGGTCGCGGTGCCGCACGGCGTCAGCCGCGAATATTGCCTCATCGCCTTCCATGTCGGGCGGGTGCGCATGTCGCTCCTCTTGCTCTTTCCGGAGCACTTCATTCTCTCGCAGAGCAAGCTGCGCGATGTCGGCGTCATGACCGGCTATTTCGCCAGCGTCTGCTGCCAGGGCGCGATCGCCCGGCAGGATCGGGACATGGACCTGACCGAGCGCGAGATCGAATGCCTCTACTGGATCGCGGAAGGCAAGACGAGCGACGAGATCGCCGTCATCCTCGGCATCTCCCGCAACACCATCAACAACTACATCACCAGCGTGATGCGCAAGACCGCGACCAAGACGCGGTCGGAGGCTATCGCCTGGGCCGTTCGCAACAGCCTGGTCTGAGGGAGGGTACCATGGGAATTCAGCTTTCCGCCCCCGCTGGCCTGGAGACGGAAATCCGGCTCGCGCGCCCTGCGAAAGGCATGCGAGTCTCCGATTTCGTCTCCCGCCTGCAGGTAATGCAAACGATCCTCGGCGCCGAGTCCTTCGCGGTGCTGAGGGTTGCAGGCCACGGCCTGCCGTCCGCACGCAAACTGACGCTGTCTCTGCACAATTGGGCGGTCGACGTCGACGGCAACGCCCGCGCGCTGATCGAAGCCTATGGGCCCGACATGCTCGTCCATCTGGAAGCCTCCATGCTGCCGCTGGTCTGGGAGGGGGCAGGGGACAACCAGTTCGTCGAACCGGGCACCGAGCCTTTCACGACGCGCCTTCCCTCCGGGCTGCTGCCCTGGTCGGGCATCGCATTCCCGGTACGCCTCGGCGCGCATGGCAACGGCTACGTCGTCTTCGCCGGTTCGTTCATCGCGCCGTCGAGCGACCTCACCGTCGACATGCACATGAAGAGCTGCCAGGTCCTCATCGACATGCTGGCCGTCGAGGAAAAGAAACTTGCGCCTTCGGAGGCGCTCAGCGAGCGCGAGATCGCCTGCCTCCAGATGGCCGGCGACGGCTGCATCTCGGAAGCCATCGCCGAGAAGATGGGGCTCTCCGTGCATACGGTGAACGCCTATCTCGGCACCGCCACGACCAAGCTTGACGCGGTCAACCGCATCCAGGCGATCGCCAAGGCCATCCGCCTCGGCTACATCACCTGATCGAATGAAAACGGCCACGCAAAACATGGCCGTTTCTCTTTCCAATGGGCCGGTACGCCTCAATGGGCGTGCTGCGAGGCCGACGGACTGGTTTTGACGTAGCGCGATTCGGCAAGGCTCTTGCGCAGGAACGCGGTGTTGTCGTCCGGGTTGGGCGAGGGGTCGTTGAAGGCGACATGGGTCACTTCCACCCCGGCCGTATCCTTTTGCAGCAGGAGCTTGGCATAGACCGTCACGCCTTGCGGGCGGATTTCCATGTCCAGCGTCACCTCGGGCTCGGTGTCCCAGTCCAGACGGTAGTCGCCGCCGGCGCCGAAATTGATCGTGCCCGGCAGGAAATAAAGCTCCGCCGCCGAAGAGACCAGATCGGCCAGGTTCCCGTAGCACTCGAAACGCAACAACGAGACGAGATCGGCCGCATCGAGCAGGCGCAGCTCAGTGGCGACCGGGCAGATTGCCTCTGCAACAATCTTCTCGCGCTCGGCGGAGTAGGTGCATTTTCTCATCGGATCTAGTTTACCCGTCTCATCTGGGGCGAAGCTGCATAAACCCGGTGAATCAGCTCCGCCACGGCTTTGTAAAACACCGGTGGAATGACACTATCCACCGAGACTTGCGCAAACATTGAGCGTGCGAGCGGCGGGTCCTCAAAGACGGGGATACCGTTCTCCTCGGCGATCTCGCGGATTTTCAGGGCGACGAGGTCCTGGCCCTTGGCGACGACGACGGGCGCATCGCCCTCTTCGCGCACGTAACGCAGCGCAACGGCGAAGTGAGTCGGGTTGGCAATGACGAGCGTGGCGCGCGGCACGGCCGTGATCATGCGCCGGCGCGCGCGGTCGCGCTGGATGGAGCGCATGCGGGCCTTGACGATCGGGTCGCCCTGCGACTGCTTCATTTCCTCCTTCACCTCCTGCTTCGTCATCATCAGTTCGGAGAACCAGTGGTGGCGCGTCCAGGCGAAGTCGATGCCGGCGATGAGCGCGGTGGCGAAGAGGATGATCAGCAGGACCTTGTTGACGTCGGAGATCATCATGTAGATCAGCGCCGCCGGCTCCGAGAACATGGTGTCGAGCGAGGCGTAGTAGTTCGAGCGCATGGCGAGCGCCACGACGAGCGAGACGATGAGGATCTTGATCAGCGACTTGCCGAACTCGACCAAGCCCTGCTTGCCGAACAGCCGGCCAAGCCCCTTCATAGGGCTGAGCCGCGAAATCTGCGGGCGTACGCGCTCCATCACCGGGCTCGGCAGGTTCTGGAAGACGGAGGAGCCGATGCCGAAGGCCATCATCATGGCGAGGATCGGCAGGAGCAGCACGCCGGCCTCCCAGCCGAGATGGCGGAAGATGGCGATGACGTCGGTTCCGGTCCTCAGGTTCCAGGCTTCCGGCTGTTCGAAGAAGTCGCGCAGCGTCTCGTTCATGCGTGACACGCCCCCCGGCAGGAAGAAGACGAGGAAGAGATAGATCGCCAGCGTCGAGGCGAAGATCGTGATCTCGCGCGAAAACGGCGTATTGCCCTTTTCCACCGCGTCCTGGATCTTCTTCTCTGTCGGGAGCTCTGTTTTACTGTCTTTGTCGTCGTCCGACATCACGCACTCCGGGGCTGTGCGAAGCAGCCAAAAGAAAACGGCCCGACACCCCTTTCCGGAGAGTCGGGCCGCTGGATACGCTCCGCTTGCGGCGAGGTCGTGTCAAGGCGGATCAGGCGGCCTGGGCCTCCTCGGCCTTCTCCTTCAACTGGATTTGTCCTGCGGCGGCCAGGCGAATGGCTTCCTGCGTGATCGAGCGGCGTGCGATGGCCACTTCGCGCGGGTTGCCGGCATCGCCTGCGGCGAGGTCCGATTCGATCATGCGGCGCTGGCGCGCGCCGATCGAGGAGAGGATCGATTCGCGCAGTTCCATCGTGGCGCCGCGCAGCGCCGCCGTGATGATGTCGCCGGAGACGTCGTTGAACAGCGACACGCGGCTTCTCTGCGGCATGTAGAGCACGTCTTCGAAGAGGAAGATCTTCGGACGAACCTTCTTGACCGATTCGGTCGAGACCGTTTCGAGCGAGGCCAGCATCTCGTCGACCTGCGACTTCTCCAGCTCGTTCATGAGGTCGGCGACCTTGTTCGAACCGACCGAATTGCGTTCCGCGTCCAGCGCGTTGATCATCTCGATGACGCGCGCCTCGACGATGGCGGTGGCCTTGGGGCTCGCGTCCTTGAGGTTGACGGTACGGTTGATGATGTCGGCGCGGTGGTCTTCCGGAATCTCGATCAGAACCTTCGCGCCGAAGGCGGAGGGCATCATGGAAAGAATATAGGCGATGGTCTGCGGGTGCTCGTTGAGCAGGAACTTCGACACGAAGACCGGGTCGGCGTCCTGCAGGCGGTCCCAGATCGTCGTTTCGAAGGCCTGGAAGGCGGCGCGGCGGCCGAGCAGGCCGTCCACTTCATCGGGCGTCAGGCCTTCCTCGAGAATGCCTTCCATCATCTTGGCGTTGTCCATCAGGCCCGCGCCCTCGGTGAAGAGGTCCTCGAACTCGTTGACGAGGTCGATCAGCTCATGCGGGGGGATGGCGCGCAGGTTCTGCGCAGCGGCGATGATCGCCTGAAGTTCGCTCTGGGTAAAATATTTGAGCAGCTTGCCGGCCACGCCCTTGCCCATGGCGAGAAGGACGGCTGCCGCTTTCTCGACCTGCGATAGCGGTGCTCCGACCGCTGTGGAGGTGCCGAAATTTTCGAAATCCATCATGGATCATCCCCCTGAACCCTTAACCGGGTGTCAGACCTTGCGTGTACTCTTCACTTCAATCAGCTTCACCCCGAAACGGGTGTCGTCGTTCTCAAGAACCGTGATTTCGCCGCGGCCGATGATGCGGCCGTTGACCATGACCTCGACGGGTTCGCCGATGCGGCGGTCGAGGGCGATGGTTGCGCCTTCGGAAAGGTTCATGAGGCTGGAAACCTGCATCTGGGACGAACCGAGCACGATCTGCAGATCGATCGGGATGTCCATGATGAGGTCCATGTTGGACTCCATCGCGCTGCCCGGGCGGGCCGCTTCGCCTGCGTCGGCGGAGAAATCGCTGCCACCACCGAAATCGTTGCCGCCGAAATCCGAACCGCCGAAGCTTGCGCCGCCGCCGAAATCGGAGGTCGCCGCAGCGCCGCCAAAGTCGGAACCGCCGAAATCCGAGCCGCCGAAGGCTGCGAGCGGATCGTCGGCCGCGCCATCGGCGCCGAACGGGGTGCCGGCGGCATCCTGCTGAAGAACGCCGCGCAGATCGTCGATCGCCTGCTCCAGTTCCTGGTCGCCTGCGTTGATGGATGACATGATGTCGTCAGCGATGGGTGTTTTCTTCGGTGCCATAAGACCACTATTCCATTCGAAACTTGCCTGAGGCGTGCCGCCCCGCAGGCTTCACGCGCAAAACTATCCGATGATGTGCTGGAGAAGGTCTTCCTCCGAGCCGTAGGTATCCTTGACGCGAACCGTGTAGCGGGCGCCGGACCGGCCGAATTCGCAGACATAGAGGTTGCGCCCGTTGGCGTTCACGTCCACGCGCACGTCGCCCGCCTCGTTGAAGGGGATGATGTCGCCGGCCTGTAGCCTGCTGATCGTGTCGAGCGTCTGCCGTTCGAGGCGGATGCGGGCCTCCAGCGTCACCTTCGAGCGGCGGACCTGCTCGCCGAGCTGTTCACTCCACTCGATGCGGGTCTTCGGTGCATTCGCCGGCTTCGGCGCGGTGATGGTCGATTTCAGCATCACGGCCTGGGGAATGACGACATGGAAGGTCGACAGGACCGGGCCGATGCCGACGGCCATGTTGACCATGGCGACGAACATGTCGTCGCTGGCATCCTCGGAAGGCTTGCGGGTCTCGGCATTGTGTGCCGCGCCGAGGAAGGGTTCGAAACCGTTCGCACCGTTGACGGCCGTCTTCAGGACGCCCGAGATGCGGTCGAACATCATTGCCGCGACGTCCAGCTCGATCTTGGAGAGCGGGCGCGGTTCCGGATCCTCGACCGAATCGCTGACGGCGCCGAGCATGTTCTCGACGAGCGTGATGATCATCGGGCTGTCGCAGATCAGCGTGAAGCGATCGCACCAGTCGCGCAGGGAAGCATCGCAGCAGGCCATCGCGCCGCCGAGACCGGAGACGAGCGTGCCGTAGCGGCCGGTCTCGAAGCCGGCATAGGAAACCGCGACCTCGAAGCCGAGTTCGCTTTCCAGCATGTCGGGCAGGAACTCGGCGAAGACGTCGCCGAGGCTGGCGCACAGCTTGGAGATGGTCGCCTGATCGCCGAGCTTGCCGGTGAGGCGCGCCAGAACGATCGGGTCCATGGTGGGGTGAGGGGTCACGGTCGCTGCGCTCATGTCTTAGGCCGCCTTCGAATCGCCGCCGCCGCCCGGATTCATCATTTCCTGCTCGACAGCGTCGATGGACGGACGCTCGTAGGAGGAAATCGTCTTGCGGCCGTATTCGAGAGCAACCTGCGGAACCGAGCCGTTCATGTAGGCGAGCAGCGTCTGCTTCACGATGACATAGAGGCGGTTCTGCTTTTCGCGCACGACCTTGATGTTCGTGGCGATCGGGGTGACGATCGAGTAGGACAGGAAGATGCCGAGCATGGTGCCGACGAGGGCGGAGCCGATGAGGCCGCCGAGCACTTCGGGTGATTCGTTGATCTTGCCCATCGCCTTGATAACCCCGAGAACGGCCGCGATGATGCCGATGGCCGGGAAGGCGTCGCCCATGGTCGTCAGCGACTGGTAGGGCTTCATCTTGTCGCGCGTGATCGTCTGGATTTCCTCGTCCATCAGCGCCTCGATCTCGTGGGAGCGGGCATTGCCGATGATGATGAGGCGGACATAGTCGCAGATGAAGGCGGTGAGTTCCTTGTTCTTCAGCACGGTCGGCGCGGACTGGAAGATCGGCGATTCATCCGGGTTGTCGATATGCGCTTCGATCTCGTTGCGCGACTTGGTGCGCAGGTCCCGCATCAGGCTGTAGAGCACGCCGAGCGTATCGAGATAGTCGCGTTCCTTCGGCACCTTGTGCTTGAAGGCTTCGCCGAGCGCCTTTCCGGTTTCCTTGATCACCTTCATCGTGTTGGCCACGATGAAGCCGCCGACGCCGGCGCCGCCGATGATCATGAGTTCGAATGGCTGGTTCAGCACTTCGACGTGCCCGCCCATGGCCATGAAGCCGCCCAAGACGCAGCCGATGGTGACAATGAGACCGATAATGATGTTCATGAGCGCAGGTGTCCCGACACAATTCTGACCCTTCCGGAAATACGGTTCCAGCCTTGCGTGAAGCTGTACCGGACGCCGGGTTTACGGATCAGGTTCGCACAAGCAAAACCAGCAAGGATCATGGTTCAAAACGGGCATTCATGTCTTCTTGAACCTGATCGGCGGCCTATCGTGACGACCACCTATACGAGCTACAAGCTGATTTCCTCCGACCTCCAGACGTCGCTGAAGCGTGTCTCGGAGCAGCCGGACGTCAAGCGCGAGACGGAGTACTACCTCTCCAAGATCGGCAGCATAAAGACGATCGACGAGTTCTTCGCCGACAGCCGGCTCTACAACTACGCCATGAAGGCGCACGGGCTGGACGACATGGCCTATGCCAAGGCCTTCATGCGCAAGGTGCTGACCGAAGGCATCGACGACAAGGATGCGTTTGCCAACAAGCTCAGCGACACCCGCTACAAGGAGCTGGCGGAATCACTGAATTTCGCCCGTCACGGCGAGCTGGCCACCACCTTCGAGCGCGCCCAGAAGGGTGTTGTCGAGAAATATACACGCCAGACGCTGGAAGTCAGCGTCGGCGAGGACAATACGGGCGTGCGCCTCGCGCTCTATTTCGAGCGCATGGCCTCCACCATCACGTCGGGCTATTCGATCATCGCGGACGACGCGCTGTCCCAGGTCGTGCGCACCGCGCTGCAGCTTCCGGCGGAATTCGCCGCCACCGATATCGACCGCCAGGCCGCCTATTACGAGGATGCTCTGAACATCGAGGAGTTCAAGGACCCGGCCAAGCTCGGCAAGTTCCTGGAGCGCTTCACTTCGATGTGGGAACTCGAAAATCCCTCCGGCAGCTACGATCCGCTGAACGTGTTCCAGCCGTCGAGCCTCACCGGCATTTCGACGGACCTTTTGCTGTCCATCAATAACCTGAAACTCGGAGGTCGCTGAGAATGCAGACCGGGCTCTATGTATCGCTTTCGTCCCAGATTGCGCTCGACCGCCGCATGGCGACACTCGCCGATAACGTCGCGAACTCCACCACGGTCGGCTTCCGCGCCACCGAAGTGAAATTCAACCAGGTCGTCAGCGACCAGAAAACCGCCAATGTCGCCTTCGTTTCGCAGGGGGATGAATTCATCTCGACGCGGAACGGCGGCCTCACCGAGACCGGCGGCCAGTTCGATTTCGCCATCAAGGGCGAGGCGTGGTTCCAGGTCGAGACGCCCTCCGGCCCGACCCTCACCCGCGACGGTCGCTTCACGCTGACGGATGCCGGTGAACTGGTGACGCTCAACGGCTACCCCGTGCTCGACGCCGGCGGCGGCCCGATCCAGATCGATGCGAATGCCGGCCAGGTCTTGCTCAGCGCCGACGGCCAGCTCAACCAGGGCGGCCGCCCGGTCGCAGCGCTCGGCATCTTCGAGGCCGATCTTTCGGCCGGTTTCGTGCGCGCCGGCAACAGCGGCATCATTCCCACCAACCAGCCGCAGCCCATCGTCGACCGCGTCGATGCCGGTGTGGTGCAGGGTTATGTGGAAGAATCCAACGTCAACGCCATCGGCGAGATGACGCAGCTCATTCAGGTCACGCGCGCCTTCGAGAACATCGCCGCGCTGATGCGCAGCAGCGAGGATTCGATGAGCGAGGCGGTCCGCACGCTCGGGGGCAGCAAGTAATCCATGACGGCGGGAGAGAGCATCACGGCCAAGTCCACCCAGACACCCGAAGGCGGGCGCATGCTGAATGCCCTCGCCGGACTGGTGCGGCGCTATTCCTCGCCGGAATTCTCCGTCACCCATGGCGGCCACGTGCAGACCATTGCGGCGGGCAACTACACGGTCAGCGGCCTGTCGCGGCATGTGCGGCTCGGCGAATTCGTGGCGCACAAGAGTGCAACGGGCATCCATCTCGGCGAGGTCGTCCGCGTCGAGCAGGAAACGGTCGTGGTCTGCCCCATCGAGCCGGGCGAGCCTATCGGCATCCATGACACGGTCATCCGCAAGGGTGCTTTCCGCGTCGCGCCGACCGCCTCCTGGTGCGGCCGCACGATCAACGCGCTCGGCGAGCCCATCGACGGGCTCGGCCCGTTGCCGCAGGGCGAGGATCGCCGCTCCATCTCCAATTCCGCGCCGCCCTCGATGACGCGCAAGCGCGTCGAAACTGGCTTCAGCACGGGCGTTCGCGCCATCGACATCTTCGCCCCGCTCTGCCTCGGCCAGCGCCTCGGCATCTTCGCCGGCTCCGGTGTCGGCAAGTCGACGCTGCTGTCGATGCTGGCAAGGGCCGATGCCTTCGACAAGGTGGTGATTGCGCTGGTCGGCGAGCGTGGCCGCGAAGTGCGCGAATTCATCGAGGACACGCTGGGCGAGAACCTCGCCAAGTCCGTCGCCGTCGTCGCGACCAGCGACGAGAGCCCGATGCTGCGCAAGATGGCGCCGCTGACCGCCGTCACCATCGCGGAGCACTACCGCGATCAGGGCGATAACGTGCTTCTGATCATCGACAGCGTGACGCGCTTTGCCCATGCGATCCGCGAGGTGGCGACCGCCTCCGGCGAGCCGCCGATTGCCCGCGGCTATCCGGCCTCCGTCTTCACCGAGCTGCCGCGCCTTCTGGAGCGGGCCGGGCCGGGCGCGGAAGGGGCGGGCACGATCACCGCGATCATCTCGATCCTCGTCGACGGCGACAACCACAACGACCCTATCGCGGACTCGACGCGCGGCATCCTCGACGGCCACATCGTCATGGAACGCAGCCTTGCCGAGGAGGGGCGCTATCCGCCGATCAATCCGCTCGCCTCCATCTCGCGCCTTGCCCGCAAGGCATGGACGCCGGATCAGGAGAAGCTGGTGTCCCGGCTGAAGTCGCTCATTCACCGTTTCGAGGAAACGCGGGACCTGCGCCTTATCGGCGGCTATCGCCCGGGCGGCGACCCCGATCTCGACATGGCGATCAAGCAGGTGCCGATCATCTACGACGTATTGAAACAGACGCCGGGCGAAAGGCCCGCCGCCGACGCCTTCTCCGACCTTGCCGTCGCGTTGAGGAACGCGGCCGGGCAGGGCGCCGCGCCGGCAACCCGAAGGGGATGACAGTGACCGATTTCGATGCAGACGAGACCATCCAGCCGCTCAAGCGGGCAGGGGCAGGGCGTTACAGCACGAGCGACAAGATGCTGGTCGGCGTGGGTGTGATGCTTGCGGCGGGCGCGGCTTTCTTCCCCTGGTATGTCTTCCTCAACCCGGAAAAATTCTCCGTGCCGACGCTCTGGCAGGGAGCGACCCGCGACCTGCCGGAAACGCCGGCGCGCGAGGT
>APMI01050475.1_pt1 | contig 11720 bp, 8 predicted proteins | sample 667938 | NCBI WGS metagenome assembly APMI01 (sample SAMN01084076, study PRJNA167559) | wastewater metagenome | biome: Wastewater | place: Denmark: Ejby Moelle, Odense | collected 2011-11-28 | reverse complement strand
AAGAGGCGGTCAGCCGCGTGCGCAGCGCGACATGGCTGGTGGCGAGCGCGATCGCGGTGAGCACCAGCCCGCCGACAAGGATCGCCGCGACGCCACGTGCCACGCCATAAGTGAAGCCGATCTGCGCGCCGGCGATGAACCCGGGCAGGCCGATTACCGCCCCGAGCTTGGTCAGCGCGACCCGCCAGCCGCTGACCGTCGCCGATTGCGGCACCGGCGTGCGCGAATAATCGTCTCCGGTCACGATCAGCCTGTCCTTTCCACGCTCGCCGCTTGTCGGGCCATTATGCTTTAGAAGCGGATGCTCGCTTCCACGCCATAGCTGCGCGGTTGATTGGGCACGCGCAGATCGGCGCCGGTGATCGACATATTCTCGGCATAGCGCGCGTTGGTCAGGTTCTTGCCATAGAGGCCGACGGTCCATTTGCCCGCGTCGATCGACAGATTGGCGTCAACGAACGTCTTGGTCGCGGTGTAGATCGTATTGGTCAGATCGAAGAAATAACCGCCGCGGTGCTGCACGGCGACATAAGTGACGAAATCGAGCGCGTCGCTGATCGGGGCGCGATGCGTGGCCGAGACGCTGAGCGTGAACGGCGCCACCAGCGGCGATTTCTTGCCCACCGCGCCGGCGGTCGAAATGATCGGATCGGGCGCCACTTTCTTCACCACGCTGTCGGTGAATCCGACGCCGATATTGGCGGTCAGCCGGCGCGTCGGGCGCGCGCTCATTTCAAGTTCGAAGCCGTTGATCTGGGTTTGCGGGATATTGATCGTGCGCCGGATCGCGGCGGTGTTGGTATTCACCACATAGGACAGCAGCTGGTTCTCGTAATTGATATAGAAAGCCGAGCCGTTGATCGTATAGCGCCCGTCGTCGAACTGGGTTTTGAAGCCGGCTTCGTAATTACGGGTCTTTTCGTTGGCGAACAATGTGGTCTGCGAGAAGCCGCCGGCCCGGAAGCCTTCCGAATAGGTCGCATAGACCATCACCCCGGGGGTGACCTTGTACGAAACCTGCGCCTTGGGCTGGACCGCGCTGAATTCGGCGCGCGCCGTGGTCGGCCCCGGATTGTTGCGATCGACATTATGCTGCCGATCGTCGTCGTAGCGCAGCGCGCCGAGCACTTCCAACTGCGGCGTGATCTTGTACGACAGCTGCGCGTAGACCGATTTCGACACGCTGCGCTTGTTGATGTCCTGATCGATCACCGTCGGGATCACCCCGCGATTGATCGAGGAACTGCCGTTGATCGGCGTGCCGACGCGCAGCCGCAGCAATTCCTTGCGCTCCTGATAGAAGGCGCCGACGATCCAGGAGAACGGGCCATCGCCGTTGGAGGCGGCGCGCACGTCCTGATTGAACACCTTGGTGCCGTAGATCAGATCCTGCGCGAGCAGTGGCCGGTTGGTATAGTCGAAGTCGCCATAGACTTTCTGGCGCACGTCCGCCCAGCCGGTGATCGAGGTGAGGGTGACCGGCCCGGTATCATAATCCATCCGCAGCGAGGCATCGCGGAAGCGCGTATTCTCGCGGCCCAAGATGTCGCTGTTCGCGCCCGGGTTGGTCACGTCGTCCAGATCGATGAGCGTGCCGGTTGCGTTGCGCGGGGCGATATCCTGGATACAGCAACCGCCATCTCCCTTCGTCCAGCTGCCGCGCAATTTGGCGGTGAACGGGCCGGTGTCGAGGTTCAACTGGCCGCGCAGCGAGGTGGAATTGCCGCCGTCGATCCGCTGCCCGCGCTGGTTCTTGATCAGCCCGTCGGTGCCACGGTGGAAGCCCGACACGCGGAAGAACAGCGTGTCTGCGATGATCGGCCCGGAAACCGCTCCGGCCAGCCGGTAGCTGTTGGCGACACCGTAGCTCGCCTTGGCGAAGCCCTCGAAATCGTTGGTCGGGTTCTTGGTGACGATATTGATCGCGCCGGCGATCGCGCCCTGCCCGTAAAGCGCCCCCTGCGGCCCGCGCAGCACCTCGATCCGCTCGATATCGAGCAGATCCTGATTGATGAAATCGTTCGAGCCGAGCTGCACGCCGTCGATGATGATGCTGACCGGCGGCAGCGCGCCCTGCGCGCTCGCGATGCCGCGCATCGTGATATAGGTTTCGTTCGAGCGGAATGTGCTGCGCGCGATGATATTCGGCGTCAGCGTGACGAAGTCTTTGATGTTGCTGATATTGGCGCGCTCGATCTGTTCCGCGCCGATCACGCTGACGGATTCGGGGACGTCCTGCAGCCGCTCGGTGCGTTTGCGCGCGGTGACGAGGATTTCGCCGGTGCCTTCGGGCGCCGCGACCTGCGCGGGTGCCGGTGCGGCTTCCTGCGCCGCCGCAGCATTGGAGAAGGCGAGGGCAAGGATCGAGCCTGCCGCCAAACAGTGGATACGAGCGTTCATCGGGTTAATCCCCCCCTATTATGCAGATTGTCAGATTGCCGCAGTGATTGCGCGCGGCCGTTCCGCTGCGGGCACGGTGCGCAAGGCACCGGCTGCCTTGACGCGCACCCGCATCGCGCCGCCCGGCACATAGGCCAGCGGCAATTCTTCCTGATCGATGATCGTCACCTGATCGCGCGCGGCGCCCGCGTCGATCGCCAGCTCGATCGCGCGCTGCCGTGCATCGACCAGTGCCGCGTCGCGGCCGGTCTTCTCATAATAATAGACCTGATCGACCTCACCGCCGACCTGTGCGATCGCCGCGCCGATCGCATTGGCGACGCCGGCCAGCGCCGGGCGATCGACCCGTGCGATCCCCGCCAGCGCGCGGCGGACAAGGACCGAACCGCCGCCGACCAGCACCAGATCGACCTCGCCGGCGCGCGTCTTGAGCCGGTCGATCCCGTCCTCGATCATGCGATGCATCGTCGCGGATGCCTGCTCGACGATCTCCGGCGACAGGCCGGCGACACGCGCCGCATCGCCGATGTCGGGCACGCCGCTGGCCACCGCGATATCGGTGGCGGTGAGCGTCTCGCCGCCGAAAACGAGCGCTTCGGTGGCAATGCGATGCCCTACCGAGCGCGGCCCGACCGTCAGCGGCCCGACCGTCAGCGGATCGCCGCGCTCGACGATGCTGCCGCCGCCCAGCCCGAGCGCCAGGATATCCGGCATGCGAAAATTGGTCCGCACCCCGCCGATATCGACCGGTACGGTGGATTCGCGCGGATAGCCGTTGACGAGCACGCCGATGTCGGTGGTCGTCCCGCCGATGTCCGCGACCAGCCCGTCGGTCATCCCGGAAAGATGCGCCGCGCCGCGCATGCTGTTGGTCGGGCCGGAGGCGAAGGTGAGGACGGGATAGGCCTCGACCTTGTCAGCGCTCATCGCCGTCCCGTCATTCTGCGTGATGAAGAAGGGGACGTCGAGCTGCAGTTCGTGCAGCGCGTTGCGGAACGATTCAACGACATGCGTGGAGAGATCGGCGAGGCTGGCGTTCATCACCGCGGCGTTCTCGCGCTCGAGCAGGCCGGGGCGGCCGATCTGGTGCGACAAGGTGATCCGCGCGTGGGGAATCCGGCTGCGCACGATCGCCGCTGCGCGGATCTCCATCGCCGGATTGACCATCGAGAACAGCCCGGAAATCGCGACGCTGCGAATGCCGCGTCCGGCGAACGCCTCGGCCGCTTCGGCGATCGCGGCCTCGTCGAGCTCGCTGTTGATCCGGCCGTCGAACTGATAGCCGCCGCGCACGAGATAGACCGCGTCGCCGATCACGCTGCGCAAGTCGGCCGGGCAATGCGTCAGCGGCGGCAGCGCGGCGGTCGCCGGTAAGGCGATGCGGATCACTCCTACCGGCAAAAGATTGCGGCGCTCGACAAAAGCATTGGTAAAGTGCGTGGTGCCGATGATCACGCAATCAATCTCGCGCCGCGCGTCGGGGCGCTGATCAAGCAAATTGCGGATCGCGTTGACGATGCCCGAGCTGACGTCGGCCGTCGTCGGTGACTTGCACCAGGCGATTACTTGATTGTCGGCGAGCAACACCGCGTCGGTGTTCGTCCCTCCTACGTCGATGCCGATGCGCATCTTATTCTTTCGTGCTGTTCTTTACCGTGCATAAAAGCATGGCGCCCGCGCAGCTCGAAGGCAAAGCGTGAAACGTGTGGGGTGGGGGGTGAAACGGGTGGGTCGGGTGTCGCGGCGCCGGGCGCGTGGGGTGGCATCCACGGCGGGCACGATTCCCGGCGTTCACTATTGATGCCGAGTCCATCCGCACCGACAGATATCGCTATTCAAGTCTGATGGCGAGGCAGGGACCAAGCCGCAATCTTTCCCTCCGCGTGCTGCCCTTCGCTCACACGCCGCCGTCCCCACCGCGCGCGGGAGCATCGCACTGGCCGTCGCTGGCCTGCAGACCGCGGGGATCATGGCCTTCTGGGTCTATGCGCTGCCGGTCGGGGAGGCGCTGGGCCATACGGCCGCCGCGGTACGTCTCGCGATCTCGGTGGCGATCGGGGTCCAGATCGCCGCCGGGCTTGCCGCGATCCGCTATAGCATTTTGCCGGCGGCGGGTGTGGTGATCGGCTGTCTGGTCGCGGGGCTTGCGGCGCTCGCGCTGATCGCTGTCGCACCGTCCGCGCTGCTGTTTGCCGCGGGCCTGTGCCTGTTCAGTTTCGCCTGGGTGTTCGTGCTCGGCTATCATGTCCCGCTGGTGACCGATTTCGATCCGACGCGGCGATCGGTGATGATGCTGACCGGCGTGCAGTTGGTCGGGGTGGCGCTGGGGCCATTGCTTTCCGCCTCGCTGATCGGTGGCACGGTGGGCCTGACTCCGGCACTTGTCGCCGCGGCGGCATTCGCGCTTGCATTGGCGATCGTGCTGGCGGGCCGCAGATCAACGCGCTGATGCTTCGGCTGCCGGATCGACCGCGTGGAGCGTCCGGGAAAGATTTCCCTTTCGGCTGCTCAGGCTGTTCGGCGGCTGGCCAGTTTCGATCCAGCGCTCGAGCGCCAGCCGACCGAACCGGCCGGGTGCCCGGTGTCGGTCGCGGGGCCTCTCACGCTTCGCGGTCTGGCGCCGCGTGACCCTGATCGCGGTCGCCGCGACCTTTGTCAGCACCCGAATTCCGGGCGCCTGAATTCGTCGATCCGCCAGCCATAAGCGGTGCGATGCGCGTAGAAGGTGTAGAAGCACCGTTTCTCTTTGGTCGTTGTCGGCGAATATTCGGTGCGATGCCGGCCGTTGTCGATGCGGGTGGTAGCTTCGCCGCCGCTCGTTTCGGTTTCGGCCTCCATCCACTGATAGGCGCGGCGCCCGTCGGGCAGATCGCGCACGTCGACCGGCGGACCGTAGCGCGCCATCACTTCCTCCGGGGAGCGCCCGACATAGCCGCGCATGATATCGGCCGAGCAGCCCGACAAGCTCCACGCGAGCGCGAGGCTCCCGAGCAGCATAAGGAAGTGATTTCGGCAGGACAGGAGGCAGCAGAATTTCATACGCAAGCTCCGGTGGATCGTCGCGCTGCCCTGCGGCGCGAAGATTGCGTCAGCGTTGCGCGTTATCGGTCGAACCGGATTTTCCGCAGGTCAAACCGCCGCTGTGCCGAGCCCCACAGCGAGCGAACGAAACAGGTCGGCGTGGTCGCTGCCCTCGCGCCAATAGACCGGCGGCTCCCCAAAGGGCGCGGCGGCCTCGATCGTCGCGCCGCCCGTATGACGCTCGCCCGACCAGAGGTGAACCCACGCGGCACCGGCGGGCAGATACACCGCGCGGCTGCGCGCGCCTTCTTCGATCACCGGGGCGACCACCATGTCGCGACCATAGCCAAATTGCGTCTCGATGCCCCAGCAGGCGGGATCGTCTTCCCAGTCGAGAAACAGCGGGCGTTGCAGCGGGAGGCCGGTTTCGCCCGCTTCGGCGCACAAGGCTGCGACATAAGGGGCGAGGCGGGCGTGGACGCGCGTCATCGCGACGAAATGGGCCAGCACAACGGGGTCGCCGTCGATCTGCAGATTCTGATCAGGGCGGTTCCCCTCGTGGCTGCGCATCACCGGGGAGAAAGCGCAAAGCTCGCTCCAGCGCATCAACAGTTCCGGCGTCCGGACATTGCCGTAAAGGCTGGTGTAGCCACCGAGATCGCTGTGATGATAGGCGTTCCCGAGCATCCCCGAGGACAGCGCCGCGCGGATGACGGTGCCGATGCCGTCATGACGCGAGAAGTCGACGCTCTGGTCGCCGGCCCAGAGCAACGGGCAATAGCGGCCAACGCCGGTATAGCCGGCACGCATGAAGAATAACGCGTCGCCGGTCTTCCCGCGCGAGGCCACCGCGCGCGCATTCACCTCGGCCCAGATCGTCGGCCAGGCGTTATGCGCGAGCATCCCGTCGGTGCCGTCGTGGAGTCGCACGTCGGTGGGGAGATATTCGCCGAAATCGGCCATCCAGCCCGAGAGCCCGAAATCCAGCATCTCGCGCCCGATCACGCGTTCGGCGAACCATGCCGCCGCATCAGGGTTGGTGAAATCGACGATGCCGCAATCGAATTCGCCGAAGTCGACGATATAGGGTTCGTCCGCATCGAGCCGTAGCGCGAGGAAACCGGCGTCGATCGCCTCGACATAAAGTGCGCCGTCCACCGCGAGATACGGATTGACGTAGCCGAGGAAGCGGATGCCGCGGTCGTTCAGTTCGGCGATGCGCTGGCGCAGCGCGGGATAGCGCGCGTCATTGGCTTTCCAGTCCCAGAACAGTCGCTTGCCGAAGCTGGTTTCGCGCAGCCCGACCCAATCCTCGCACCACAGGCCGGTGACGATTGCGCCGGCGGCGATGATCGCTTCCATCCGCGCGAAGCTCTCCACGCCCTGCTTCAGCCCGAGGATCGCGCCCTCATAGGCCCAGGCGGGGAGGGGCGGCTGGCGGCCGAAGCGGCTCGACAGGAGGCCGACCAGTCCGGTGAAGCGGTCCGCCGCGAACAGCTCGATCCGCGCCGCGATTTCCCAGATCTCGATCTCGTGGAACGCGGGGTCGCGGAAGTCGAAACAGGCGTAAGCATTGGTATCGACGTGCAGCGCATAATGGCGCGACGAGACATAGGTCGGCTGCGGGTAATTGGTGTTCCAATAATCGCCGCCCGAGCGCCCGTCGCGATCGCATTGGAAGGTCAGCAGCGTCGATTTGTCGCGCCCGACGCCGGGTTCCGAAGTCCACAGCGGGAAACGGCGACCGGCGAGATCGAAATAGGACATTTGCTCGCCGCCGCCCCACAATCGTTCGCCGGGCTGCGCCACGCAGCGCAGCCATAAGCGGTTGAGGCGATCGCCCGCGGCGGACAATGCGAGCGCGCCGTTCGTCACGGTGAGGGCCAGCAGCGGGTCGCCACCGGGCGTCGCGGCCAGCGTGACCGAGCCGCCGTCGATGACGGCATGGCGGAGTGGAATCCGTGCGTCGAGTCGATCGGAGAGGAAGTAATTGCCGCGATACATGTCGACATCGGCGCGGCCTGCACCGACGAACACCGCGGGATTATCGGGGCGGTGGCGCAGCACCACGATATCGTCGATCGAGAGGTCGAAGCCGTCGTCGACGGCAATCAGGCGCAGGCCGGTCATGCCGCCCACCGTGCGCGCTGATCGCGCAGCGCGGCCTGTGCCACCTGACGGCCGACCGTCTCCAGTTGCGCGGCGGCGGCCGGATCGCTGCAGCCGCCATCGTCGCCGAACTTGCATTGTGCGCTGTTGATCGCCGCGCCGAGCGGGGTCGGCCAGCCGCGCAAGGCGTGAACGATCGAGCGCAGCGCCGCGATCGTCGAGCCGGTCGCCTGCCAGCCATAAGCGGTCGCGATCAGCCCGACCGGCAGGTCGGTCAGATAGATGCGCTGATCTTTGGCTGTTTCCTCAAGGAGATCGAGCGCATTCTTCACAAGCCCGGAAATGCTGCCGTGATAGCCCGGGCTGGCGATGATAACGCCGGAAGCGCGCCGGATCGCCTCCACCAGCGATCGCTCGCCGGCGCTGCGCTCGGTGATATTGGGGGTGTAGAGCGGGAGCGCCGCCAGCGCCTCGCCGCCGAACAATTGCGTATCCGCGCCTTCGCCCGCCGCGGCGCGCAACGCGACGGCCAGCGCGCGCTCGGTCGACGACACGGCGGTGGTGGTGCCGCCGATGCCGACGATCAGCGGTCGCGAAATATCCTCGGCCATCACTTCCTCTCCCCGCATCGATGCCCGACGATCGCCGCGTCAGTCCAGTGTCAGCGGCCCGTGTTGCATCTTCGGCAGGACATGGCGGGCGAACAAATCCGCCTCGGCGATATGCGGATAGCCCGACAGGATGAACGCCTCGATGCCCATGTCCTGATACATGTGCAGCTTGGCGAGTACCTGATCGGCGTCGCCGACGATCGCCGCGCCGCAGCCCGAGCGCGCACGCCCGACGCCGGTCCACAGATTTTCCTCGGCATAGCCGTCATCGGTGGCGCCCTCGCGGAGCGCGGTCTGCGCGGCAACCCCGGTCGAGGCGGTATCGAGCGACTTGTTGCGGATCGCTTCGCCGCTGGCGGCGTCGAGCTTGGAGAGCAGCCGATCGGCGGCGCTGCGCGCCTCCGCCTCGGTCTCGCGCACCACGACATGCGCGCGATAGCCGAAACGCAGGGTGCGGCCGTGTTTCGCCGCGCGCGCGGTCATGTCGTCCATGATCTCGCGCACGACCTCTTTCTTGTCGGGCCACATGAGATAGACGTCGCAACCCTGCGCCGCCGCCTCGCGCGCATCTTCGGACAGGCCGCCGAAATAGAGCGGCGGGCATTTCCCCGACACCGTGCCCACCCCGGGCGGATCGAGCTTGAGCTGCCAGAATTCGCCCTGATGATCGAGCGGCTCGCCGTTGAGCAGCGTCTTGAGGATCTGCATCGCCTCCAGCGTGCGCGCATAGCGCGGCGCCGACGCCAGTTTCTCGCCGGGTAGATCGGAGGAGATGATGTTGACGGTGAGCCGCCCGCCAAGAATGCGATCGATCGTCGCGATCTGCCGGGCGAGCTGCGGCGGCCAGCTCTCGCCGATGCGGACCGCCATCAGCAGGCGGAGGCGGCGGAGCATCGGCGCGATCGCGGCGGCGAAGGCGGTGGTGTCGATGCCGAGCGGATAGCCCGACGGCAGCAGGATATTGTCGAACCCGCCGGTCTCCGCCTGCAGTACGATATCGCGGCAATGCTCCCAGCTGGAGCGCAGCATCGCATCAGGCGTGCCGAGGAATTCGTAATCATCGTCGCAGAGCGCGGAGAACCAACTGACTTCGCACTGGCCGTTCGTCATGGCAGTCTCTCTCCAAGGCTCGCCTCGAGCACCGCGTACCATTCGGCGCGGGTCCAGCGGGGCGTATAGGCATCCGGTATCTTGGCGATCCTGGACGGATTCTGCGTGCCGGCGATCGGGATGATCCCGGCGGGATGCGCCATGATCCAGCTATAGGCGACCGCGGCGCGATCGACCCCGGCCTCCTCGGCCTTGGCATCGAGCAGCGCGGCGACGGCGCGGGCGCGATTATCCTGCGGATCGGCGATGCGGCCGCCGCCGAGCGGCGACCAGGCGAGCACGCTCATCCGCGTGGTCATCGCCTGATCGAGCAGGCCGTCGAACAGCGGCGTGGTGACCAGCGGCGAAAATTCGGGCTGATGGCTGGCGAGCGGGACGGGGAGGAAGGCCGCGAGCGCCTCGGTCTGTGCCGGGGTGTGGTTGGAAACCCCCACAGCGACGATCTTGCCCGCCTGACGTGCATCGTCGAGTGCGCGGGCGACCTCTTGCGGATGGGCGAGCAGATCGGGGCGGTGGATCTGATAGAGGTCGATCCGCTCGCAGCCGAGTCGCGCGAGCGATGCGTCGATCGCCTGGGCGAGATAATCGCGGCTTGAATCATATGGCACGCCGAGCCGGATGCCGCCCTTGCTGGCGAGCACCATCTTGTCGCGCAGCGCCGGGGCCTCGCGCAGCACCTTGCCGAGCAATTCCTCGGCCGCGCCGAAAGGCTCGTTATTATCAGGGCCGTAGATGTCCGCAGTGTCGAGCAGGGTGATGCCCGCGTCCAGCGCGGCCTCGACCCGCGACCGGGCGAGCGCGACGTCATCGCCGGCGAACCGCCACATCCCCCATGCCAGCGTGCTGACGGTGATGCCCGACTGACCGAGCGGTGCGAAGCGATCTGGCGATTTGATGTAAGACACCGTTGTCTTATTGCAGCGATTCGGTTTAAAGAAAAGCCGGAAAAGATATCCGCGGCGCCGGTCCGTGCCGGACGAACGCTATCGATCGGTGAGTAAATCACTGTAAAAATAGTATTTTTGAGCGTCGAAACTGTGGAGGGGAGTATTGTATGTCCAAGCACCGCCTGTTTAGCGCGACCCTGATGACGGGATGTGCGCTCGTCGCTTTCGCTGCTCCCGCCGCGGCGCAAACCGCTGCGGCGGCTGAATCGACCGAGCAGCCGGCAACTTCGGGTGATATCGTTGTCACCGCGCAGAAGCGCAGCGAGCGGCTGCTGGATGTGCCGCTGGCCGTCTCGGTCGTCGGCGGGGCGACGCTGGAGAATACGGGCAAGCCGAGCATCGAGAGTGCGGCGGCGCTCGTCCCGGCGCTGAACTTCCAGAAATCGGGGACCACGCTCAACCAGTCACTGTTCCTGCGCGGGGTCGGCACCACGACCTTCTCGATCGCGGGCGAGCCCTCGGTCTCGGCGGTGGTCGACGGCGTCGTCTATGCGCGATCGGGCGAGGCGTTCGGCGATCTGGTCGATATCGAGCGGCTGGAAGTGCTGCGCGGCCCGCAGGGCACGTTGTTCGGCAAGAATGCGTCGGCGGGCGTGATCAACATCGTCACCGTCCAGCCCAAGCCCGGTTTCGGCGGCTATGTCGAAGGCCAGTGGTTCTCGAACGGCAATGAGGCGCGGATCCGCGGCGCGCTGAACGTGCCGCTCAGCGACAATTTGCTGACCCGGATCACCGGCTTCTACGGCCATTATGAAGGCAATATCCGCAACATCGCGACCGGCGGGCGGGTCAATGGCTATGAGCATTACGGCGTGCGCGGGCAGGTGAAATGGATGCCGAGCGCATCCACCACGATCTCGCTGATCGCCGATTATCACCGCAACGACGACAATTGCTGCGCCGAGCTGATCGGGACGGGGCCGCTCAACGCTGCCGGCGCGGCGATCTCCAGCCCGGCCTTTGCGGTCCTGCCGACGCCGCTCGGCGATCGGACGCGCGCGGTCAACCAGAATTACGTCACCCGTACCAAGGAAACCGGCTGGGGCGTCTCGGCGCAGATCGACACCGAGCTTGGCACGCAGACAGTGACCAGCATCACCGCCTATCGCAGATACGACAATACCGAGATCCGCGACGGCGATTTCCTGCCCGCTGCTTATGTCGGCTTCCCGCAGCTGCAGGATTTCGGGCCGCAGACCAGCAACACCTTCAGCCAGGAATTGCGGCTGACCTCGCCGTCGAAGCAATTCCTCTCTTATGTGGTGGGGCTGTATTACTCGCGCGCGGAGTCCGAGCGGATCTTCTCGCGCTCGGTCGTCTCGTGCGGCACCGCGGTGCCGGCGACGCTGATCCCGTGCGGCACGCCCGGCGCGCCGGCGACGACCACGCCTTATGGCATCGCGGACTTCGGCTCGGTGTTCAAGAATATCGCCGCCTTCGGGCAGGCGACGGCGAATTTCACCAGCCGCTTCCGCTTCATCGGCGGGCTGCGCTGGACCGGCGATCAGCTCGATGTGTTCCA
>APMI01034350.1_pt1 | contig 11722 bp, 8 predicted proteins | sample 667938 | NCBI WGS metagenome assembly APMI01 (sample SAMN01084076, study PRJNA167559) | wastewater metagenome | biome: Wastewater | place: Denmark: Ejby Moelle, Odense | collected 2011-11-28 | reverse complement strand
GAGAGCACTGCCGCGAGCGCGAGCCCCCACAGCATGCCGAGCCACGATTGCCACAGGCGGCGGCGAGCAGTTTCAGGTGCAGCTACTGCTGAGGCGGTGAAGCGTCGCCATATCACGAAGTGATCTGCGAGAAGCGTCAATACCAGGAAGCTCACGAAAACTAGGGCTGTGGGTTCCACGCAACTCTCCCGTGACGCCTATGTTGGACGTGAGGGGCGACTGGAGCCGCAGGTGGAGGGAACCCAAAGCGCAGCTTTGGGCCGTCCCTCTCGACGGAGGTGTTAGGCGGCACTCTAACCATGACAACTAGCCCCGTTAGCATCGACGAGTGACCTAAGTGTTTGCGCCGCAGAGAGCTGCACCGGGAGCGCAGCAAACACGAGCAAAGGCGACAGCCAAGCGTCCCAGAATAGAGCGCTCGCGATGGCGAGCCCAAGGATCAATCCGACGAATACTAGCGCGGCTACACACTGCATAAGCTCTGGGCCTTTTCGAATTAACAGCAGACCCGCACTCAGCACGGTGACTAACGACCATCCAATGAATGGATTGTTGACGAGTCGATAAGGCGTTGTCTTGGGCTTCCATTCCACGGCGAAACCTAGACTCGGCAGCAAGAGGACTACGGCGAGAAGCAGCACTGCCGACAGCAAGCCTGCAGAGCCAAGGTGATTGACGTGCCTAATTACCCGCATGGTCAGAAAGTCTCCCTTGTGGCGCCTAACGAATGAAAGGGCATTCCCCATCCCGCGGTGCTGCTTGAGCGGCGTCGCGTTTTGAGTGCCACGATGGGATTGCACAACTCATCGTCATCTCGATGGAGGGGAAGCCCATGAAAATTGTGGTCCTTGGAATCGATCTGGCCAAGAACGTGTTTGCGTTGCATGGCGTGGATGGGCACGGCAAACCTGCCCTTGTACAACCCTCGGTAAGACGCGAGAAGTTGCTTGAGGTTGTCGCCCAACTACCGCCCTGCTTGATTGGCATGGAAGCATGCTCGGGCGCGCACCATTGGGCGAGGGCATTTTCCCTCTTCGGTCACTCGAGTGCGATTCACGCGTGACGCCATGAACCTGCCGTGCAAACCAACTCAGGCAAGCGCCGACGATGTGGAGGGCAATCACGTGTCTGCTGCGTCTCGACCTCGGCTCCCTTTCCAGATACACCCGTAACGGAGGCTCCATCGCTCGACAGAGCAATGTTGGGAAGAGTGGAACGTCCACACAACCCTTACGGGACAGGCCGTCTGGCGAGTGTCCGTTGGAGACTTCCAGCGGTTACGTTGTGCCAGGCGTCGCGAACTGACACATCCGTACGCTTGACGTAGGGCCACCACCGTCATGGTTGATCGTGGATTCCTGCGTCGGAACCTGATATTCGCTGCGCGTGTAGCTGGACCAACATGCCGGGTTCGCTGATTTTGTGACTGAATCAATGGGTGTGCCGCTTAGCTGGCATGAACAGCTCTGTAGAGTGGCCACTAAACCGAGAAACGGCAGGCGGCGACTGAGGGCAACGAGGTGTTTCATCGATTGTTTTTCGCTCGACACTTATGGGGAAATTTGGTTGGCAGTTATGGTTGTCGCCGGCTTTGGAAGCTTCGCACCCACCCGGCGACGCCGTGTCGCCTTAGTCAACGAGAGTTCGCTTGAGCGTCTGCTTGCCCATGGGATCTCAAGGCGGTAGGCCAAGAGCCTATCGCGCTTGAGCGCTTGTACGTCAGTTAAGGTCAATCCCGGGCCGTGACTTACAGGACACCAATGACAGCTGCCGGTCGGTTCTTGGTCGTCATGCAGGCTAACGTAAAAGGTCGGTCTTGGCTGGCAGCCTGAGCGCGTGAGGGTCCTGTCGCCGTTTGCCAAGCCGGTGCCTCAGCAGCAGTCCGACGTCGAGGCCCAGCGAGCAGGGGGCGGTTGGATGCCCTAGTGCGCTCGTCGCGTTAGGGCTCCCCAAAATGGTGAGGAACGTTGCTCCATGACGCGCCCGTCACCACCCACCACCCTTGCTGGCTTGCGGCACCTCGGCCGAGGAGGCTTCGGAGCTATGCCTCCATTCGGCTGGGAGCCCTAAATGCTGCTCCGAAGTGCCTCCGACTATGGGTTCAGTGGATGCCGCCAAAGTTCAAGGTAACCAAACGCTGGTTTTCTGTTCGATTGACTCCGCATGGCCGTCCCTTCTCTGCAGGCGGAAACGCACTGGCTGTGCACCGTGTCGCTCCCTTATGAGATTTGCATCTAAACGCACGGCTATTGATTCCACTACCGTCGCCGATGGGGCCAATTCAAAGTGAGTGCGTCCAACGATGCGCGCGCCGTCCAAGCCCAGCAGGCTCAGCTCAACCGAGCGACGCGTCTCGGCGGTATTGGTGACCGTAATCTGATAGCTGTTCTCGATCCCTTCGTCCGTTTCGCGGTAGAGCCCGCCGCGATCGCGCTGCACAGCAAGCTGTAAGTCGGCACGATGAACTAGGTTCCAGCTCGTGCCGAGTGAGAGCGCGGCGAAGATCACGGCGTAGATTGCGGTGCGAGGGCGCAGCGCCCGTCGCACGATATCTCGTCGGTCAAGCTTCTGAACGAGCGCGTTCTCGGTTGAGTATCGGATCAACCCGCGTGGTCGTTCGATCTTGTCCATCACTTGATCGCAGGCGTCGATACAGGCGGCACACGCAATACACTCGGCCTGCAGACCATCGCGAATGTCGATACCTGTCGGACAAACCTGCACGCAGATGCCGCAGTCGATGCAATCGCCGCGAGCGCGTTCGTTCTCTGCTTGCCCCTTGTTAAGGCGCCCGCGCGGTTCGCCGCGGGCTTCGTCGTAGGAGATGATCAACGTGTCCGCATCAAACATTACGAACTGAAAGCGGGCGTAGGGGCAGACGTACTTGCACATCTGCTCGCGGAAGAAGCCAGCGTTGCCGTAAGTGGCTGCGGCGTAAAAGAGTATCCAGAACGCTTCCCAAACGCCGAGGCGTGCGCCCACGAGCTCAGCGGTCAGCGTTTGAATTGGCGTGAAATAGCCCACGAAGGTGAGCCCCGTCCACAAGGAGAACAGGCCCCACGCCAAGTGTTTGGCCAGCTTTCTACGGGCCTTCGCGTAGGACCACGGCGCGCTGTCCAGCTTCATGCGCCGATTTCGATCTCCTTCGATGCGCGCTTCGATCCACAGGAAGATCTCGGTGTAGACCGTTTGAGGGCAGGTGTAGCCACACCATAAGCGCCCGGCGACCGCCGTGAAGAGGAATAGCGCGAGCGCGGAGAGAATCAGTAGGATCGCCAGGTAGATCGTGTCCTGAGGGCGCAGACTCAAGGCGAAGATATCGAAGCGACGTGTCTCAAGGTCGAACAGGACAGCCTGCCTGCCGTTCCAGGGGAGCCAGCACAGACCGTAGAACAGGGCCTGGGTCAACCCCACGAATACCCAACGCCATGTCTGAAAGCGCCCCTTGATCGACTTCGGGTAGATCTTCGGCTCGGCAACGTAGAGCGAGTGGATGGGAATAACCCGCTTAGGGTCGGGTTTACTTGCCATGATCAGGTCCAGCCGTTTGCGATGAGACTTCAAAGCGTTCGGTGCTCGTTGGGGCTCCATCGGCTGATGAGTTGGCTTCCCTCTGCCAGTGCGCCTCAAGCGTGGGGAATAGCTCGCGCTCTTCAAACCTGACATGGCTGTCCAGTAGCAAACCAACGTTCGTCGCGTGCTTCGTCATGCGGGTTTCGCTGGCAAAAAAATCAACGAGGGTCTCGTGCTCGGCGCGTAGACGTGCGCACAGCTTGGTTTCACCAAAACGTTCGAGTTCTGGAATCAGCTCGGTCTCCTCCACTTTGAAGTGCGACATCAATGCAGGCTTGAGCGCCAACGCTGCCTCAACCGCACGTGCGACGGTATCCGTCGAGTGCGCGTGACGCAGGCGCGACGCCACCTGCAAAGCCGGTTGATGTTCGCGGGATAGGGGGATCAAACGTGTTGCTCGTTTCATGGTTTGGGGTACCTTCTAGCTGCGCTTCTCAAAACCCGACGGAGGCCATGGAGCCCGCGAACTTCACTGGGTCGGCGCTTCCGTGCGCGTCTCGCATTGGCTCGTCAGCGGACACCTTCAGGAAGCAACCTTCGCGCTGCAACAACACGCGCGGACAGTTCCGCAAGTCGCCAGAGGGCGCCTTGTCGCAAGAAGAGTGGGCGTAATGTGGTTGATCGAGACGCGTTAGTGCGCCAACCGACAAGACGTTATTTTATATCATACTGTGATGTTCTTACATGACTGATCCGATGACACCGACCCCAAGCCCGTCAATATCGGCGCTGAGCAAACCCCAGTACGAAGCCCTTTCCGAGTTCCGCTACCAGCTTCGACGGTTTCTGCATTTCAGCGAGACGGCGGCACGCGACGCTGGTCTGACGCCTCTGCAGTACCTTCTGCTGTTGCATATCCGGGGTTTTCCAGGTCGAGAGTGGGCCACAGTGGGTGAGCTCGCCGAACGCCTTCAAATGCAGCACCACGGCGCGGTCGCGCTATTGACGCGATGCGAGGAGCTTGGGCTGGTCGAGCGTCGTCGCAGCGAGACCGACCGGAGGAAGGTCGAGGTCCATCTCACCGCCGAGGGCGGGCGCCATTTAGAGCATTTGGCCGCGCTTCACGAGGCGGAGCTGAAGTCTTTGCAGGGTACGTTTAGGGTTGCTCGGATTACCGCCTTTAACGACCATGCATGAAGCGATGTCCTGCGCCAAGGATTTGCGGCTACTGCGTCAGGTGTCGAGACCTTCGCCAGTCATGCGAACGTCAGCTTTGAAATCTCTTGGGCGTTCGGACCCGACCCAATCCGGGCGTTTGGCTTCTGTTCCGTCGACGTCGGAAAACTGAGCGCAGCGGTCAGAACGGCGCACCGCTCGCCGGCTGGTTCTCGGCCAAAGCTGTCGGTGGGCCCAGAGGTGGTCAGTGCGCGAACGGCAGCTAACGAGCGTTGAGGCATGCATCGGGAACCGGCCAGGAGCGGACTACCGATGGGGTCGGCTATGTGGACATCCATCTATGCGGCGACAAGTGCGTGTTATCGCTAGTTAGTGCCTCGAACCAACTACCGTCGTTGGACCCCGGTTACCAGTGCCGCTGGGATCGGCTGCAGATACTGTACATCGCTGTACGAAGCCCCTTTGCCTGCTCACCAGCATAAACTCTCAATTTCGGTGATGTTAGTGCGCCACTGACGCCGAACTGGGCGGCTAGCGGCGTGCACTTTCTTGTAACGTATTTGAGTAGGAAGACCTTTGCTCACCAGCAAGGGGACGCGGCCAACAATCACTTGGGTGAACATCGGCTGACGCCTTTCAGAAGCATTGTGGATCCAAATGGAGACTCTTCTTGAACCAGCCAATTCCCGACAAATCGTCGGCCCCTGAAGTATTGATTCGCTTAGAGCACGGCGACAGCGCCAAGCAGCTATCGGCAGACCAACTTGTCCAGCGTGAGCGATACAAACATCTCCGGGGGCAAGTTATCGAGCACCTTGACTTCCTATCGGCAGTTGGGCCGGCACCACAGGTCGAATACCCTACCGGAAGCGGCTGGACTCAGTTTCTGGATGGGACGCGAGGTGCGGGCAAATCGACATTCCTGAGCTCTTCGAAGCTCGCGTTAGAGACCGACGTAGAAGTAAACGGCCGCATAGCCTTCATCGCATTGATAGACCCGAGTCGAGTTGAACGCAGCGAAATCATCCTACTGGTCATCCTCCAACATCTTCGAAAACGTGTCGAGAGCACGCTAAGAGAGTTGCGGCGACCAGAGGATGAGCAGCTTCGTGATGAGTGGCGCCAAGCGTTCACAGGCGTCGCCGGCGGCCTAAGCCTGTTCGCCAAAGGCTACCACCCTCTGGATGATCTAGACCCTGATTTGTTTCTTGACTGGGGTTTGGAGCGCGCGAGTGACGGAACTACTCTCCGGACAAAGTTGCATCGGCTGTTCGCCACGGCCTGTCGCATCCTTGGCGTACAAGCGCTGATGCTGGCTTTCGACGATGCCGACACCGACTCTACGCACGCCGTCGGCGTGCTGGAGTGCATTCGGAAGTATCTGGATGCCCCCCTTGTCATGGTCGTGGTGACTGGCGACTTGGAACTGTATGCGCTACTGGTACGGCAGCATTTCGCGGAAACGGTAGCTGGCAGGCGTGAGGCGGCCTTAGACCTCCAGCGTCGCTCGATACAGGGTGACCGGTCGGCACAATACCTTCGCATGATTGACCATCTTGAAGAACAGTATCTTCTAAAGCTGTTCCCAATCCGCCGACGCATGCAACTCCAGCCGCTGTGGAACGTCATGCTTCGCGCCAACTGTCAGGTCACAAGTCCTACCTGGGGGACCAACTCCAGCTCAGCAAGGGATGTAGTCGATGCGATCGTACGGCGCGGTCTGCGCATCAAGACCAACTCAGATGTGGCCACTTATGTGGAGTTCCTGCTTAAGCAACCACTGCGCTCCGTGTTGCAGGTAATGGCCAATTGCGCACCATATCTCGGAGACCCGCCGTCAGAACACCTTGCGTCGTCAGCTTGGTCTCCAGAGCTAACGATGGCGCTCGGTCGATCGCTGCAAGCCCTGGCGCTGACCAGCCTTTACAAGTTCTCTGTTGATACAGATGCCATTGCAGCGCGAGAGTTACCTGCCTTGACTCAGGCGGTTTTTGACCTTTCTCTTCTAGACGGAGATATTGATACTGCTCCATACCTTCGACCGATGTCTGAGGGGCAAGATTTGAAAGCGAGTTTTGCGGCCTTAGCAGCCGAAGTACCGAACATGTGTGCCCAGAAGCCCGGGACTTCACTTCGATACCTTCTGAGAGGCCCTGGTAGCGTCACGCTTTACTCACTGGCGAGCGGGCAAGCTAGAGTGAGCACAACGGCCGAAGACCATGTCCATCACTTCAAGTCGTACATGGGCATTGGCCGCAGAGAAGACAGCCTCGACTGGGCTCGCCGTGCTACGGCTGTGATCGCGTTGCCCTACGGCATCAATCCTAAGGCTAGGGTTGTTCTGCCGGGCGTAGTCGGCTTAAACCGAAGAAAGCCAAATCGCTCAACGGAACACACTGCTCGGACAGCGATTCGGTTGGCCGTCGAGAGCACGGAAATTGAGCGCTTGCCCGTATTTGCGCTAAGCATGGTTGATGTGGGGAGCGCCACTGGAACGCGAACATACGGGTCTATTTTTACGCTGATTGGCCTCATCGAGAAGTTGCTTTCAACAGAGCCCAGCGGTTCCTTGGAGGCCCGCACAGTCTTTGATCGTGCGTACCCTGCGCTCACTGTTTCAGCACCTAACTGGTCTCCGCAGGGCAGCGCAGCGGATCTCGAAGATGCCGAGGTGTCGAAAGCTGCGAAGCCTGAAAACGAGTCCCATAAGCAAGACGCGCTATGGAAGGACGTCGCTACTTGGCACAGCGAAGCTCTGCAACTAGCCTCAGCGACATCGCCGTCAGCAATCTTCCTGGGAAAGGTCTGGACTCGACTCTTCTTCAGCCTTCAGAAAGCGTCTGAAGAACTTAGGCCCCATTCGGATTTCGTGGAGGTCATGGAGATCTTCGCGCTTTGCGTTATCAACGCCTTCTTAGTCGAGGAGTCGGAGCATCACCTACTAGCGTCCACTAGAGAGTCCAGCGAAAAGTTGCGTATTGACCGGAACAACCCCCGGACGTCCGCTGCAGCATTTTCCAATAAGCTCAAGTCCATGCAGCTGCGGAGGCAGGATTTCCCAATGACATCAATCATGGCGACTTGCCCATTGCTTCTAGGACTGCTTGACGAGAGCCTTGGCTACGCAGATGTACTGAAGCCATTGTTCCCAAGCGGCGCAACGAAGGATTCGATTGAGGCCCTGTTGCGCCCAAAAAAGCTGACCGACCTTATGAAGAAGGTCTCCGTAGCCGGGCAAGCGCGAATCAGTTCGAGGTCCGACGCTTCAAAAGCCGCAGGAGTGACCGCCGACTTTAAAGACTCAGTCGAAGAATGAATACCCAAGCCGCATCCATCGGCTCGCTCATTTCAGCCTTAGTCTTGTCGGACTGCCGCGTTCTACGCAAGTCCTGGACCACGCCCTTCACCATTCCGTTGGGATGGGCAGATCTGCGAGAGCCAACATACCTTGCCTATCAGCCTTGGGCTGCCCGCTTCCCTGATCATGTCTTCGATTCGGCGTGGAGAATGCTGGTCGAGCGAAGGTCGCCAAATCTGAGCATTCCGCTTGCGGCGCTCCAGGACTTGAGCGAAGAATTCCTTGAGCTGCGACATGGGGCGATCCGACTGCGCCGCGCTCTGCTCGGTGCTTGGCAGCAAGGGATTGCAAGTCGAATTTCTTCCCTATCAGTGCAGGCCGCTGCGGACGTGCATTTTGGCGCCGGACGCTATGCTTCCATAGCCGATTCTCTCCGGTCGCCAAAAAACACATCCTTCCGCCAAAGCACAACGTGGCGACGACAGGTGCTTCCGATACTTCGGCCCGATGAGGCTCCGGTCGCCGACTACATTGAGCGGGAAGGACTGCACGAAACACATTTGCATTTGAACGGCAGTACACATGCTGAGATCTGCTGGTTACGAGCGATCCGAGCGCCCCAGGTGGAGACCAGAGACTTTGTCTCGGCATGGATTGCTGGACCGCAGGCAAGTCGACTTCGTGAACTTGTCGAACAGGCGAGTCCAGGGCTTACGCCCAAGATCCTCTTTCAACACTTGCGAGCGGCAGGTCGCCTCCGTGCTTGGCTCGTTGCCGCGGCCGAGGATCGGATTAGGCTGAACGCGCCGTTCCCGTCGTCGTGCCAGGACCTGTGTGACATGAGTAGCGAGGAGTGGTCTGTTGGCTTGTCGGAGCCGACCCCGCCATGGAACTACGAGTTCGATATTGAGGCCGAACTGATCTGGATGGCCCGGCTAGTTGCGCGACTCCGTGTGTATCCAAGCATCCAGCTTTCTAGGATGTTTCATTCTTACTTGCTTCTGTCAAATGAATACTACAGATTGCTGGTACAGAATGAAGGCCAGTACGGCTTTGATCAATTCCAGAAGTTCACGTTGACGGAACTTCGCGAGCCCGCCGAGAGGGACTACAGATCGCGTTTTCATGCCATGCATGGCACATCGAAAATAAGCACGGTCGGCTATCTGGAAGGCCGATTCGCGCCCAAGGAGAGTCCATTAAAGGCCAGCCGACTTCTTCACTCGATTCTGAGTGGATATCTCTCATACCTACGTGATGTTGGCGCTGACGGTACGTCGCATACGGGATCTCCTCGGTCCCTCTCCAAACTGCTAGCTGAGTTGGAACATTACTTTGCAAAACCGGTTTCGAGCCACCGAGACATTCACCGTCTGGCGCTTGTCGCCCATTTCATCAAGCAGCCTTGGCCTCCCGAACAGCGGCACAAGGCAGGCCCATACAGACACTATCCGCTTGATCGGCAGTTGCGGAGAGCAACAGGCGTACTCCTTTCCATGATCGCCCGCTGGCCCAGACTTCGGACGTGGGTGCGCGGCATTGACGCTGCGGCCAACGAGTTGCACGCACCGCCGGACGTGTTTGCTTCGACATTCCGCGTCTGCAAACGGGCAGGGTTGACGTATCGCAGCTATCACGCCGGCGAAGACTTCCGTCACCTGCTTTCGGGATTAGCGACCATGTGGGAAGCACTGACGTTGCTCGATTTGCGTGACGGTGATCGCATTGGGCACGGAACTGCAATGGGTATACGACCAAGTCTTTGGCTTGACCGGATGCCAAGTGTGCTCACCCTCACCCGTGGCGAATGGATGCTCAGCGTGCTCGCTGCTTGGCAATTGCTGCGCAACTTGCCCGCCATGCAAGCAAGTGCGCAGATGCTCCAGCGCGAATTAGAGGAGATCGCAGGTCAGGTCTTCCGGCGATCTCTTTCGGCGCGCGATATCGAGCGTGCAATGGCTCTTCGTGGACTAAGTCGCCATTACTTGAAGCGTCATTGCCTTGGTGCGGTAAATGACCACGAAGAGCCGTTGAGCGAAGTGTGGCGAAACGAGGAGGCAATGGTCCGTTCGGCTTGCAAAGAGCAGCCCCAAGATGTTCGACTGCTCTGGGAGTGGCTTAACGATCCGGGCGTTCAAATGCGCGCTGATGAGTGGATACCGAAGGATGCACTCTTCCTTGACGCATCGGTCTATCTCCGACTGCAACAAGCTCTTATGCAACAAGTCTCAGAGAGAGGAGTTCTCATTGAGACGCTGCCATCGAGCAATGTTCGGATTAGTCAATACCACAGCGTCAATGAGCATCACTCACTACGTTGGATGCGTGTCCCTGGTCACGTAGAAGACGGGGATCCGGAAATCATGACGTGCCTAGGCTCTGATGACCCGGGTATCTTTGCAGGGGACCTTGAAACCGAGTTCTATCTTCTTTACTCGACGCTGCGGCAATCTGGCCTCGGTGATTCCGAAAGTATGCAGAGGCTAGGTGCCCTAAACGAGCGGGGCAGGACATATCGGTTTCATGATCGCGCATTGTCGTGACTCTGGCGCAGTCGGATTGTCTAGTGAGTATGTCAATCGATCATGTCCCTGCGCGCTGACTATCGAAAACTGCGGCTTGTCGATAGCTTTCAGCACTTCGCTTCCGGCGATTGGCTGAGTGACTGTTTTTTTGCAACGACAGATCAACGATTCGAAGGTAAGTAACGGGTCGGACCAGCGCGCCCATGGGTTTTCGCAGCTGACATTCGAACGTGCTGCGCTCGCTGGCGCATGAACGTCAGCTAAGGCCGAAAAGGACTCATCCGCCCCCGTTCTGAACGACCGCTGTGCTCAACTTTCCGCCGCTCACAGCATACGAGGGTCTATGTCCTTACGGGGTCGGGCTAAGACTGACCTCTCCTCGATTTCAGGGCCGGAATGCGGTCACTGAAGCTGCGCTTCCCGGAAGCAGCGATTCGTCACCGTACACGGACGACCCATAGCGGCCGTTGGTCGCCAGGCAGGGTGTGTGTCCCAGCCGCCGTTCAAGCGGACATCCACGTGGCGGCTGGTGGTGATTAAACCCCTCATTGTTCGAGGGAGCATGGCGCCGACGTTGACGCCGGCGCGTGCCAGTTACAGCAGATCGAGCGGGCTTCGGACTGTGCGGACGGCCGCCTCGACGTGGGTGTAAATCATCGTCGTCTGTAAATTGCGGTGGCCCAGCAACAGTTGAATCGTTCGAATGTCCGTGCCCGCTGCGAGCAGATGTGTAGCGAAGCTATGGCGCAGCGCATGAACGCTCACATGCTTGTGAATGGCTGCTCGCTCGACGGCGAGCTTGAATGCCCTCTGGATCGTCGAGTCCGCGACGTGCCATCGCACCAGCCGGCCGCTTTGCCCCCACGGGCGCAACTTGGCCGAAGGAAAGGCGAACTGCCAGGCGAACGAGCCACTTGCAGACGGGAACTTGCGGCTCAGCGCGTCAGGCATTGGTGCAAGGCCGCCACCGCGCGACAGGTCGTTGGCGTGAAGCTGAGCAACGCGCAGCAGATGCCGTTCGATCGAGGTGGCAAGTTGGCTCGGCAGTACCGTTGTTCGATGCTTGCCGCCCTTGGTATTGCGCAACGAAATGATGCGGCTCGCCACGTCAATGTCTTTGACCCGCAGCGTCACACACTCATGAACGCGTAGGCCCGCACCGTACATCAGCTGCGCCATCAACTGCGTGGTGCCCGCCATCGCATCGAGA
>APMI01001956.1_pt1 | contig 11722 bp, 14 predicted proteins | sample 667938 | NCBI WGS metagenome assembly APMI01 (sample SAMN01084076, study PRJNA167559) | wastewater metagenome | biome: Wastewater | place: Denmark: Ejby Moelle, Odense | collected 2011-11-28 | reverse complement strand
GCGCGCCGCGGGGTGGCTGGACGCCGAGGCCGACCGGGCCGGGCGGGTCAGGGTCGAGGCCGATCTGAGCCTGCCAGGCCATCCGGAGATTTTTGTCATCGGCGACACTGCGGCCATGAAGCGCTCCGACGGCAGGCCGGCGCCGGGCATTGCGCCCGCCGCCAAACAGGCGGGCAAGTTTGTCGCCGAAAATCTCAAGGCGCGGCTTGCCGGCGACAGCGGTCCGAAGGTTTTCGATTACCGTCACGAGGGCGATCTCGCGACCATCGGCAAGCGGGCGGCGGTGTTCGACCGTGGCCGAATCCGCCTCAAGGGCCGGGCCGCCTGGTGGCTGTGGGGCGTCGCCCACATCTTTTTCCTGATCGGCCTGCGCTACCGGCTGGCGGTGGCGCTGTCATGGCTGTGGATCTATTTCACCGGCCAGCGCAGCGCGCGCCTGATCACGCAAGGGAGGGAAAGCGAGGCCGCGGGACGCGCCGGCGTCGTCCGGCAGGACAGATCGGCCGGAAGCCGTCAGGCTTTGTAGATCACCTGCCGCACGTCGATATATTCGGCCCGGAAACCCGCCTCGCAATAATAGAGGTAGAATTCCCAAAGCTTCTTGAACCGCTCGTCAAAGCCGAGCGGCACGATCTTGTCCCATGACGCCCAGAAACGGCCGCGCCATTCGGCGAGCGTGCGGGCATAGTCCTGCGGGAACACCCGCTCCTTGAGGAAGGACAGGCCGTGCGCCGCACCCATGGTCTGGAGAATGCCGGGCGTCGGCAGCATGCCGCCAGGAAACACGTATCGCTGGATAAAGTCGGGACGCTTGCGATAGGCGTCGAATCCGTCTTCCTTGATCGTGATGATCTGCAGTCCGGCGGTTCCGCCGGGCTTGAGGCATTGTTTGACCTTGGAGAAGAAGGCCGGCCAGTGTTTTTCGCCGACCGCCTCGAACATTTCGATCGAGGCGACGCGGTCGTAGAGCCCGGTTTCGTCGCGATAGTCCTGGAACTTCAGTTCGACCTTGTCGGCCAGGCCCGCTTTGGCGATGCGTTCGCGCGCATAGGCGAGCTGTTCGCGGCTGATCGTCAGCCCGGTGACCCTGCAGCCGATCTCGCGCGCCGCAAATTCGGCAAAGCCGCCCCAGCCACAGCCGATCTCGAGCACGTGGTCGCCTGGCCCGATGCCGGTGTCGCGCGCCAGCGCCCGGTATTTTGCCGCCTGCGCCGACTCCAGATCGTTGGCGCCGGTCTGATAGAGCGCTGACGAATAGGTCATGCTGGGATCGAGCCACTGCTTGTAGAATTCGTTGCCGAGGTCGTAGTGGGCCGAGATATTGCGCTTCGATCCGGCCTTGGTGTTGTCGTTGAACCAGTGGCGGATGCGCTGGATGGTCATCACCAGCCAGTTTGCTCCGCCGGCCAGCTTTTCGCCGGCGTCGCGGTTGATCACGAACAGTTCGAGGAATGTCGTGACGTCGGGGCTTTCCCAGTCGCCGTCCATATAGGATTCGGCGACGCCGATCGTGCCGCTGGCGAAGGCCCGGCCGGGCAGGTTCCAGTTGTTGAGGACCAGCATCGCGTCGGGACCGGGGCCGTTATCGCCCATCCGCGCGGTTCGTCCGTCGGGCAGTCGCACGGTCAATGAGCCGTGCGGCAGCGACATGGCCGCCTGAAGCACGAATTTCGCCTTCGCCGGCATGCCGGCGGTGAACTGGGCGAAATTGGCCGGCGTCAGGACCTGAACCGCCGTGACGCCTTTGGTTTCGTGTGCGTGTTCGACTGCCGCCATCGCATTGCCCTGAAACTTGAAAACATATTGTTCCATGGCGGAAACGAATTTCAAGTGGTTCGACGCCGCGACTCGCCCTCTTGCCGTCGGTCCGACGAAAAAAGCGCCGGTTTGAGGCCGGCGCTCCTTGGGTTAGATGTGGTCGCGGGCGTCAGGTGGCGCGGCGCACCAGGCTGATCAGGAACAGCAGGACGATCGCGCCGAGCGTCGCCCAGATGATCTGCGCGAGAATGCCGCCGTCGATCCAAAGTCCAAGCCTTGGGAAAATAAGCCCCGCCAGGAACGCGCCGACAATGCCGACGACAATGTTGCCGATCAGACCGAAGCCGTACCCTTTGTAGATGACGCCAGCGAGCCAACCGGCAATTGCGCCGATGATGAGATAGATGACCAGAGCTTCAATTCCCATGTCTTGTGTCTCCCTTTGCAGTGCGAGCCAATCAGACAATCTTGCGAGAGTCGAGTGGCGTGTAGTCGACGTTGCCAAAATGCCGTTGAGCGCAACGGTATGGCGCACAACGGATGAACGTGCCAAGAGTTCCGCATGCGCTTTGCTGTGGTTTTCGCCGTCACGTTGTGTTGGGCCCCGTCGGCGTTTGCGCTGTCCCTTGGCCAATACAAGGACGACCTGTTCGCCTATCCCGCAACGCTTTCGCAGGCTGACGGCGGCGCGTTTCGGACGGTCGACTACAATGAGTTGCGCGACATCAACCAGCGCGACGAAATCCCCGAGCGCCGGGTCAAGGGCCAGTATGTGACGCTCGCTGTGCGCAGCGCGCAAAAGGACCTTGTCGCCGCCACCGCCGCCGGGCCGGTGCGCCATGTCGCGGTGGGCGCGACGTCGGGCGCGACGGCGATAACCCTCTACATTCACGGGCAGGGGGGTAGCCGGCGCCAGGGCGTCGACGATTTCACCTTCGGCGGCAATTTCAATCGCATCAAGATGCTGATGTGGAAAGGCGGCGGGCTCTATCTAACGCCGGATTTCAGCGAATTCGGCCCTAAGGGCGTCAAGGAAGTCGCCGCGCTGATCGACTATTATTCGGCGCGCTCACCGGGTGCGCCGGTGTTCGTCGCCTGCGGTTCGATGGGCGGTGCGATCTGCTGGGGCCTGGCGCAGGACGCCGCCGTCGCACCAAAACTCTCCGGCCTGCTGCTGCTCGGCTCGTTTCCATCGAACGAATTTGCCGCCAGCCTCGCAGCCAAGCGCAAGGCGCCGCTGTTCCTCGGCCAGGGCAGCAAAGACAAGGTATTTGCGGTGGAAACGGTCGAGGCACTCTACAAAAATCTCAGCGCGGCAAAATACCCGGTGCGCATGGTGCGGTTCGAGACCGGCACGCACGGCACCCCGATCCGCATGATCGACTGGCGCGAAACGCTGAACTGGATGCTTGCCCGATGAACTTTGTCGACCCGACTCGCGAGGCGTTTGGCGCCTTCCGCAATCTGCCCGACGACGGGCCGGTCAATATGCTGAACCTGATCCGGCTGCGCGAGCGGGCAGCCTATGAGGACGGGCGCGCGGCGACGGGACGCGAGGCCTATGGAACCTACGGTCGCGAGAGCGGCCCGGTGTTCAGGCGGCTTGGCGGCAGGATCGTGTGGAGCGGCGCGTTTTCGCTGATGCTGATCGGGCCGGCCGACGAGGCGTGGGACATCTGCTTCATCGCCGAATATCCCTCGGCGGCGGCGTTCATCGACATGGTCAAGGACGCGGACTATCGCCGGGCGGTGGTCCACCGCACCGCAGCGGTCGCCGATTCGAGGCTGATCCGGCTGTCGCCGAAGCCGGTTGGCGGCGCATTCGGGCAATGACCGGCCGGTCGCCTCACGGCCCGGTGTCGTAGTCGAGCACATTCTGCATTTCGACCTTTCCGTCATAGGTCGGGTCGACATCGAACTTCACCAGCGCGAAGTCGCCGTGACGAAAGATCCACTTTCCCAGCGACGAGGCGTCGCCCAGCCCGCGCCATTGGGAATTTGACGTCAACGTCTGCGTCGTCGCGTCGAATTCGGCGTTGACCAGTTCCGAGACCGCGTTGAAGCCGATCACCTGCACCGAGCCCAGCTTCGTCTGTTCCTGATCCTCATAGCGCAAATCGAGTTCGGGCATGGCGAACTGCAGCGGCCTGACGATGCCGTCCTCGTCGTTTGCCAGATAATATGTGGTGCGCTCATTATAGGCGCCGCGATCGCAGATGAACCGTATGATCGTCGCTGTGTGCTCGGGCTGGTCGTCTGCGTCGTGGGGATAGCGGTATTTGATGACGTAGCTCTGCAGCTGGTCGTTGTCGGTCGCCGCGAGCGGGCAATCGGCTGAGCGTCCGCCGACAAACATGGCGCGCGCCTGCTCCACCTTGCCGTCCTGGGGCGGCAACTGCACCGAACCGCACGATTTCGGCAATGCGTCCTCGAATTTCTGGAGCGTCGGCTGGAACATGCCGCGTTCGATCGACAGGGGACGGAAATCGCTGGCCTGCAATTGCGGGTTGGCCAGCCGAAGCGTGTAGCAGCCCGAAAACAATTGCTCCTGCCCCGATGTCAGCTGCGAGCGGATCACGGCCGGCAGCGTGTAATAGGTGTTTCCCGCCGCGCCCTCGGTCAAAGGCAGTCCAACCGACACGTCAACCGTCTCGGTTGCCTGGAAACCCTTGGCGTAGGTGTCGAGATCGTTGGCCGGCGGCACGCTGAAATAGCTCCAGGCGCGGGCGTATTCCTTGCGGTTGATGGCGTTGTAGAGCGACTTGACCAGCGCCTGCGCCGACGACCTGTCGTCGAGATAGGGCGCCTGCTCCTGCGCCGCGGCCGGATATGCAGCGCAAAGCAGCGCGATTGAGACGGCTTGGGCCAACAAGTAGCGCATCAGATCCTCCCGATTGCCTCGGGAGAACCTTATCGCCGGATTGTTGTCAGCATCATGAAAGGTCCGGCCATGAAACGGCCTAGCGCAGCGCCATTTCACGGGCGATGCGCGGGAAATCGGCCGGCTTGACGCCGATGTCGGCGCGGTCGGCATTGCTCATCGCTTCGAGCAGGGCGAGGGCGGCGCGATAGCGCTGGATTTCGGTCGAGCGCGGCCGGGCGAAGAGATCGGTCAAAAAACCCATTGATGTGGTCTCCGGTTCGTCCTCCCGTTTCGTCATAACATAGGGATATGGCCGCAATGTTGCAGTGCAACAAAGCGAATGGCTGCCATGCGTCGGCCACGTAGCGGAAACCGGGCGGCGGTTCGCTAAAACTGGAACGGCTTGTGTAGAACGGCGTTAAGCTGACAGCGATAGAATGCCGCCAGTCATGTGCAGGGCAGCCTGACGCGGATGGACCAGGGATGGGCGCGTTTACAACAAACGATTTTGCAACCTTGCTTGATGAAGTCATCGCCGCTGGCGACGTGCGCGAGGTATCGGTTCGCCCGTCGATCCCGCGCGACCTCCTCAACGCGGCGCTGTCGGGCCCGACCATCAACGCCGCTGACGCGGCAGACTACATTTTTGCCGAGACGGCCGGGATTGCGCCGCTGCTCAAGCAGCAACCCATGCCGGCCAGACTGTCCGCCGACCCGGCCGAAATCGCCCGCGAACTCGGCTTGACCGGCAAGGAGACCGTCGCCGGGCTCGACCGGGTGCGCAGGGCGTTCGCCTTCGCCAACCATCCCGACCGGGTTGCGGAAGACTGCCGGCCCGTCGCGATCGTCAGGATGCAAATCGCCAACCGGCTGATCGATGACGCCAAGGCCAGGCGGGCGTAGCCGCCGGCCGTTTCCACGTTGACGACGGACCGCCTTCGTATAGCCTGATCGCAACGCCGTATCAGGGAGCCGCAGGCATGCAAACGGTCGAGGGAAAAGACGTCACGATTATTTTTGACGGCAAGCGTTGTATCCATTCAAGGCGCTGCGTCATGGGCGAGCCCTCGGTGTTTCGCGCCAATGTCGACGGCCCCTGGATTTTTCCCGACGAGGCGCCGGCGCAGGATCTGCTGCGCATCGCCTATGCCTGCCCGTCGGGCGCGATCCGCGTCATCCCCAGGACCGGCGAGCAGGAAAGCGCGCCGCCGGCCAACATTGCCGCGGTGCGCGAGAACGGGCCGCTGGCGTTTCACGCCGACCTGACGATCGCAGGCCATGACGGAACGATGACCCGGGCGACGCTGTGCCGCTGCGGCCTGTCGAAGAACAAGCCCTATTGCGACAATTCCCATATCGAGGGCGGGTTTGTCGCCACCGGCGAGCCGCCGTCGCGCGAGAGCGTGCTGGCGATCGCCGACCTGACCGGACCGGTGAAGGTGACGCCGACAGAAAACGGCCCGCTGATGGTCGAGGGCAAGATCGAGATCGAGTCCGGCACCGGCCGCGCCGTCAACCGGGTCGGCAAGGCGTTCCTGTGCCGCTGCGGCCACTCGGCCAACAAGCCCTATTGCGACGGCAGCCACAAGAAGGTCGGTTTCCATGCGCCATAGCGCCGAGTTTCGTGCGCATCTCCGCATGTGACGCAAGGTAAAGTTGTGTTATCCTTCCGGCCGGATGTTGGAAGGAGGGCGGCGACATGGCGCGTTCGGACCCAAGGATTCCCTATTCGGAACTGCGCCGCAAAGCTCTCGCCCAGGGCCTGACGGACGACGAGATCAGGCGTTATTTCGAGGTCGATCAGCGGGCTGCTGAACGGCTCGAATTCTCGGTCAAGTTGAACGTCGCGACGGTTCGCCAGGACGGACGGCGTCCATCGCGCACCGAAACCAACGATCTATTACGCACGGTCGATGAGAACCGGCGGGTCCGAGAATTGGCGGCGCGCGCCGGGCCCGCCGCCAAGTCGCTCGGTCCGCCAAACCGACCGAAGATCCTCAATGAGGGAGACTCCTGGTTCGACCTGCCGCCGGTCCTCAAGCCGCGAGACGCCATGGATTTTCTGCGCGGCTGGTTCAACATCGACCCGTTGGCGAAATGGAGCGCGAAGCTCGCTGACATCGTGCGCGACAAGCAGTATGTGCAGAAACTCCAGGCGGGAACCGGCTACGACATGTTCATGTTTTCCGCAAGCGGCAACGACATTCTCGCATCGCTCGCCAATTGCCTCAACCAGCGCAAACCTGGCGACGATGATCCCGCAAACGCCGCCGACTATGTCAATTCCCAGTTTTCAACAGCCCTCAACCGGGCGATGCAGCTTTACGGGCAGATGATCGTCGATGTGCGTTCTGTACAAAATGGATCGAAAATCGTCATTTTCCTCCACGGATACTCGAACGCAATTCCGCGCAAGAGCGGCAAATATCTCGGTCGCCACCTCCAGGCCAAGGGGTTCGATCCGACAGCCCAAAGGGCGCTGTGTAAGGCGATCATCACCCACATGATCGGAAGCTTCAACAACCGGCTCAAAGCGTTGGCCGACAACAGTAATCCCGCTGTCTATGTCGACCTGCGCGCAACGGTGACGGATTCAGACTGGAATACGGACGAAATCCACCCGAATGATGCCGGGGCGGAAAAGATCGCCAAGGAACTCCGCAACAAGATCAACGCTGTCTGGGCGAGCGCCTGATCTGTCAACCCGCGTCACAGCGGGATGTTGTCGTGCTTCTTCCAGGGGTTCGACAGATCCTTGTTGCGCAGCATTTTCAGGGCCCGCGCCACGCGCTTGCGGGTTGAATGCGGCATGATCACCTCGTCGACATAGCCGCGTTCGGCGGCGACGAAGGGCGACAGGAAGCGGTCCTCGTAGGCCTTGGTGTGGGCGGCGATCTTTTCTGCGTCGCCGATATCCTTGCGATAAATGATCTCGACCGCGCCCTTGGCGCCCATCACGGCGATCTGCGCCGTCGGCCAGGCATAGTTGACGTCGCCGCGCAGATGTTTCGACGCCATCACGTCATAGGCGCCGCCATAGGCTTTTCGTGTGATGACGGTGATTTTCGGCACGGTCGCCTCGGCATAGGCGAAGAGCAGTTTTGCGCCATGCTTGATCAACCCGCCATATTCCTGCGCCGTGCCCGGCAGGAAGCCCGGAACGTCGACGAAGGTGACGATCGGGATGTTGAAACAGTCGCAGAAGCGGATGAAGCGCGCCGCCTTGCGGCTGGCGTCGGAATCCAGCACGCCGGCCAGCACCATCGGCTGGTTGGCGACGAAACCGACGGTGCGGCCGTCGACGCGGCCGAAGCCGGTGACGATGTTTTTGGCGAACGACGCCTGGATTTCAAAAAAGTCGCCTTCGTCGGCGGTCTTCAGGATCAGTTCCTTGATGTCGTAGGGCTTGTTGGCGTTGTCGGGGATCAGCCGGTCGAGCGACATGTCGTGATCGGTCACCGACTGATAGCACTCGATCTCGGGAATGTCGGAGGTGTTGGACTGCGGCAGGAAGTCGATCAGGCGGCGCATCTGCAGCAGCGCCTCGACGTCATTATCATAGGCCCCGTCGGCGATCGACGACTTTGTCGTATGAATGCTGGCGCCGCCCAATTGTTCGGCGGTGACGGTCTCGTTGGTGACCGTCTTCACCACGTCGGGGCCGGTGACGAACATGTAGGAGGTGTCGCGCACCATGAAGATGAAGTCGGTCATGGCCGGCGAATAGACGTCGCCGCCGGCGCAGGGGCCCATGATCACCGAAATCTGCGGGATGACGCCCGACGAGAGAACATTGCGCTGAAAGATCTCGGCGTAGCCGCCAAGCGCCGCGACGCCTTCCTGGATGCGCGCGCCGCCCGCGTCGTAGATGCCGATGATCGGCGCGCGGTTGCGCAGCGCCATCTCCTGCACCTTCACCACCTTCTCGGCGTGCGCCTCCGACAGCGAGCCGCCGAAGACGGTGAAGTCCTTGGCGAAGACGAAGACGGTGCGGCCGTTGACCGTGCCCCAGCCGGTGACCACCCCGTCGCCGGCGATCTTGCTCTGCTCCATGCCGAAATCGGTCGAGCGGTGTTCGACGAACATGTCGAACTCCTCGAACGAGCCTTCGTCGAGAAAGATCTCGATGCGTTCGCGCGCGGTCAGCTTGCCGCGGGCGTGCTGGGCGTCGATCCTGGCCTTGCCGCCGCCGGCCCGCGCTACCTGGCGCCGGCGTTCCAGTTCGACAAGCACGTCCTTCATGGCGATCCCTCCGCGTTTCGATGAAGCTGTTAGCACGCCGGCGCGGGGGCGCAAGTACCGCAAAAGGCGTAAGCGGGACGCCTACCAAGCGCCGGTGTTCGCCATCGAGGCCCACGGCTCGGCCTTCGGCAGCGCTTCGCCCTTCTGCAGCAGCTCGATCGAGATGTTGTCGGGCGATTTGATAAACGCCATGTAGCCGTCGCGCGGCGGCCGGTTGATGGTCACGCCGGCGTCGATCAGGCGCCGGCAGGTGTCGTAGATATTGTCGACCTCATAGGCGAGGTGGCCGAAATTGCGCCCGCCGGCATAGGTTTCCGGGTCCCAGTTATGGGTCAGTTCGACCAGCGGCGCGCGTGTCGCAGCGGCGGTTTCGCCGTCGGCGTCGGCGGCCAGGAATATCAGGGTGAACCGACCCTGTTCGTTGTCGATGCGCCGCACCTCTTTCATTCCGAGCTTGTTGCAGAAGAAGTCGAGCGACTGGTCGACATCGGTGACGCGGATCATCGTATGCAGATAGCGCATGGCGGGCCCTTTCGTTTGAGCGCCTGATATGGGCCGGAGCCGCAGCGCCGGCAACCGCAAATCACAGTCCAGCGTCGCGAAAGCTTCATCGTTAATATTTGGTTGAAATCAGCCGGGATGACTTTGAACTGGTGCTGACAGGAAGTGACGCCATGTTATCCTTGCCAAGAATCAGTGGCGTTTGCTTCAGAAAGGGTGCGTTCTGATGGGGGATAAATCCTCTTCGGAGGACCGCAAGGGCGGATGGGGAAGCCCGACCGGAACTGGCGAAGGCGAAAGCCTGCTCGAGGTTTCCGGCGCGATCAAATGGTTTGACGTCGCCAAGGGTTACGGGTTCGTGCTGCCGGACGATCCGGCAATCGGCGACGTGCTGGTGCATGTCACCGTGTTGCGTCGCGACGGCTTCCAGACCGCGCTCGAAGGGGCGCGGGTGCTGTGCCTGGTCAAGGCCGGCGATCGCGGCCTGCAGGCGTTCCGGGTTCTGGCGATGGACACCTCGACGGCGCTGCATCCGCTGGATCAGCCAAGCGAGCGCACCCATGTGCAGGTCGTCGCCGAAAGCGGCATCGAGCGCGCGCTGGTCAAATGGTTCAACCGGACCAAGGGTTTCGGCTTCCTGACCCGGGGCGAGGGCACCGAGGACATTTTTGTCCACATGGAAACGCTGCGCCGGTTCGGGGTCACCGAATTGCGGCCGGGCCAAGTCGTGCTGGTGCGTTACGGCCATGGCGACAAGGGCCTTATGGCTGCCGAAATTCATCCCGACAAAGGAACCCTGCCAGCTTCACACTAACAGGCGGGTTCGATGATGTTTTTCCTGCGCTCGCTTGTCGCGATCATGCTGTTCGCTTTGGCGTCCGGTCCGTCGCTGGCCGATTCGCGCGCCATGTCGCTGCCGGTGGACAAGACGCCGCTGGTCGCTGAAACATCGACTGGCGAGGTGCGGTTTTCGATCGAGATCGCCGACGAGGCGGGCGAGCAGTCGCGCGGCCTGATGTTCCGCGACGACATGCCCGACGATCGCGGCATGCTGTTCGACCTCGGCTCCACCCGCAGCGCCGCCTTCTGGATGGAAAACACGCCGATGCCGCTGGACCTCCTGTTCATCGGCGACGACGGCAAGGTGAAGGCCATCCTCAAGGGGCAGCCCTATTCGCGCGCCACCATTTCTCCCGGCGTGCCGGTGCGGTTCGTGCTGGAGCTGAAACAGGGGACGGCGGCGCGTCTGGGCGTCGTCGATGGCGCGCGGCTGCGGCATCCGTCGATTGACGCGGTGGCCGGCAGCCAATAATCCGCAATCCATGCACTTCTTTCGCAATCGCGGTTTCGAACTCGCCTATATCGACCAGCATCCCGACGACGGGCAGGGCGATCCGATCCTGCTGATCCACGGCTTCGCCTCCAATTTCGGCGTCAACTGGGTCGGGCCGGGCTGGGTGGCGGACCTGCGCCATGCCGGATACCGGGTGCTGGCGTTCGATCATCTCGGCCACGGCCGCTCGCAGGTCAGCTACGACCCCGGCGACTACACGCCGCAAAAGATGGTCAGCGACGCCATGGCGCTGCTCGATCACGCCGGCATCGAGCGCGCCCATGTCTTCGGCTATTCGATGGGCGCCCGGGTGTCGGCCTTCGCCGCGCTGGAGGAGCCGGCCCGCGTCGCGACGCTTATTCTGGGCGGTCTTGGCCTTGGCCTTGTGGAAGGCGTCGGCGACTGGGACCCGATCGCCGTGGCGCTGCGCGCCGACGATCCCGCCACCGTCGACACCGAACGCGGAAGAATGTTCCGAAAATTCGCAGACACTACAAAGAGCGACCGGCTGGCGCTCGCCGCCTGCATCGCCAATTCGCGCGTCGAGTTGACCGAGGCCGACGTCGCCCGCATCGCGCAACCGACGCTGATCGGCGTCGGAACGAAGGACGACATCGCGGGATCGGCGCAGTTGCTAGCCGGGCTGATGCCGAACGCCGAGGCGTTCGACATCGACGGTCGCGACCACATGCTGTCAGTCGGCGACCGCAGCTTCAAGAAAAAGGTCATCGAATTTCTCGCCGACCACCCGCTGTGACCGTCAGCCGGCCTCGAGCCGCTTGAGCGAGCGCGCCATGTTGGCCCTCGCGGCCGTTTCATGGGCCGACCGGAACGCCGCGGTGTGGAAGATCACCGGCCGCGCCAGAAACTGCCGCAGGAACTCGGCGCGCCGCTGCCGCCAGGTGGCGTCGTCGACCCAGGCATATTCGCGCCTGACCGCCGCCTCATAGGCCTCGTAGCGGTCGCTGGAACTGGCGAGGATCGACAAATCCATGTCGAGGAACAGCGCGGTGTCGGCCGCTTCG
>APMI01013396.1_pt1 | contig 11727 bp, 12 predicted proteins | sample 667938 | NCBI WGS metagenome assembly APMI01 (sample SAMN01084076, study PRJNA167559) | wastewater metagenome | biome: Wastewater | place: Denmark: Ejby Moelle, Odense | collected 2011-11-28 | reverse complement strand
GGCGTCGCCAGCCTGTGTATCGGTGGTGGCGAAGCCACGGCCCTCGCCGTCGAAATGCTCTGAGCGGAGACGGGCCAATGATTCTTACCCAAGAACAGGAAATGATCCGCGATGCCATGCGTGCCTTTGCGCAGGAGCGTCTGGCGCCCTTCGCTGCCGAATGGGACAAACACCACGCCTTCCCGGCCGAAGCGCTGAAAGAACTGGGGGCGCTCGGCGCCCTCGGCATGGTCGTCCCGGAAGAATGGGACGGCGCCGGCATGGATTACATGTCGCTGGTTCTGACGCTGGAAGAAATCGCCGCCGGCGACGGTGCCACCTCGACCATCGTTTCCGTCCAGAACTCCCTGGCCTGCGGCATCACGATGAAATACGGCACCGATGCGCAAAAGGAAGAATGGCTGAAGCCACTGGCCCGTGGTGACAAGCTCGGCTGCTTCTGCCTGACCGAGCCGCACACCGGCTCGGATGCGTCGGCGATCACCACCCGCGCCGTGCGTGACGGCGAGCATTTCGTGCTCAATGGGGTCAAGCAGTTCATCACCACTGGCAAGTACGCCCACATTGCCATCGTCTTTGCCGTCACCGACAAGGATGCGGGCAAAAAAGGCATTTCCTGCTTTCTGGTGCCGACCAGCACGCCGGGCTTTGTCGTCGGTCGCACCGAAGACAAGATGGGCCAGCATGCCTCTGATACCGTGCAGATTCTCTTCGAAGACTGCCGCGTGCCTGCGTCAGCGCTGCTCGGCAGGGAAGGCGAAGGCTACAAGATAGCACTCTCCAACCTGGAGGCCGGGCGCATCGGCATCGCTGCCCAGAGCATCGGCATGGCCCGTGCCGCGTTCGAAGCCGCCGTACGCTACGCCAAGGAACGCGTCACGTTTGGCGTGCCGATCATCGAGCATCAGGCGGTCAATTTCCGTCTCGCCGACATGAACACCCTGCTCGACGCCGCCCGCCTGATGGTCTGGCGCGCTGCGATGCTGAAGGATGCCGGCAAGCCCTGCTTGAAGGAAGCCTCGATGGCCAAGATGTTCGCCTCCGAAGCGGCTGAAAAGATTGCCTCGGATGCCATCCAGATCCACGGTGGGGTCGGTTATACCAGCGACTTCCCGGTTGAGCGCATTTATCGCGACGTGCGCATCTGCCAGATCTACGAAGGCGCCAACGACATTCAGCGACTGGTTATCGGTCGCAGTATTGCCAGCGAGTAAGCGAATCCTGCGGTCGACCGGAAAAAAAGCTAAAAAACCGAAATCGACCGCAGTATCAGGACATAACCGGAAACTTGAATACACAACCCGATCATCGATCAGGGTTGGAGCGAGGCTCAGTTACTCGTCGACAGTGCGTCGATGAAGCGGCTCATCGCCTCTGCGTGATACTGGGAGCCTTCGCGGCAGCCCTGCGACTTCTCGGATTCGACGACAGCACGCTGCCACAGGCGTAAGGCCTGCTCATCATCGATACCAGCCCGGCGCGCCATCCATGGCAAAAGTTTAGGTGCGTTCATGGCAACCCTCCTGCTTAATCCAGCTGAAAAGCGGTTGGCTATTGGCATCAAAAGACTTTCCCGGCAAAAACATCCTTGAAGTACGAATCGAATTCGCTTTCGACCGGTCGCAGCCCGGGCAGCCAATTTGCGGCCATCACGGTCTCGGAAGGCACACTTGCCGTGCCTTTGAATACTTCGTCGTAGCCTACTGATTCAGCAGCGCTCTGATTTGGAAAATCAAAAATACGAGCCAGAATTTTAGTGGGGGACATGATTTACTCCTTTACTACCTGATCTATTGTCACAAACTAACTATAGAGGTTATGGTGCACTGCAACAAACTATGCTTTATTATCGTGCACGTTAGATAAACTTAACCTGATTCATTAACTGGCAACCCGTCTTGGCCTACCGACTTCCTCCGCTCTCCACATTTCGTACCTTTGAAGCTGCTGCCCGCCATCTCAGCTTCAAGAAGGCGGCAGAGGAGTTGCACGTCACGCCGGCTGCCGTCAGCCAACAGATCAAGAGCCTTGAGACTTATCTCGGTGTCCTGCTCTTTCAACGCCTGCCGAAGGCACTGCAATTGACCGAAGAAGGCCTGGCGATGTATCCCAAGGTCCGTGACGGCATGGATTGTCTCGCCGCCGCCGTCGAGAGCACGCGGCGCAACACCAGTTTGGCCCTGAATGTCACCGCCCCACCGTCATTTGCCACACGCTGGCTGGTCCCCCGCCTGGCCCGCTTTTCCCAGGCGCATGCCGAGGTGGCCATCCGCATCTCAAGCAATCCGGAAAATATTGACGGCCCACAGACAGCACTGGAAATGACTCAGGAGGCAAGCGACCCACGCCATGACGTCAGTGAAGTGGCCATCCGCTTCGGCACGGGAATCTACCCGGGCTACAAGGTGGAAAAAATGCTGAGGCCGGAATATGTGCTGGTCTGTAGTCCGCGTCTGATTGATGGTGAAACACCGTTGCGATCACCCGAGGATCTGGTCAATCACATTTTGATTCACGACGAGTCGATACCCGTCCCCGAACGACGCCCAAGCTGGCATGAATGGCTCAAGCTTGCGGGCGTCAGCGGTATAGATACCGAGCGCGGGCCGCGTTTTTCCAATTCCATTCTGGCGCAGGAGGCGGCTGCCGATGGCCAGGGCGTTACCCTCGCCCTTCGGCCGCAGATCGAAGCCGAGGTTGCGGCCGGACGCCTGGCAATCCCGTTCGCCACTGCGATGCCCTCAACCTACGCCTACTATCTCGTGATCCCGCAATCCATTACTGAAAGGCCGGTTGTCAGCGCTTTCAAGGAATGGCTAAAAGCAGAAATTGGTGCTCAGGCTGGGAATCGGCCTGCTGTTGACTGAGCGTGTGCTCAAGGCCACAAAGTCAAAGGCGGCTTCCGCCGCCTTTTTTAAACTTTTCCGTACTTTTCGCTATGCGCCTGGACCGCACGTGCCCTGGCGATGAACAAACGAAGCTTTACGGAATCCGGGATATCCTCGTCTGCAGGCGTCGTTGCCTTGCCCGCCTGGCTGAGGACGTAGGAATCGACCGCCTTTGCCCGCGCCAACAACAACCTTAGCTTTACGTGCTCAGGAAGATCGATGACCGCGTTTTCATCATCGTCAGCCTGATCAGAAGACTTGGCGACTTTAGGCTGGCTGAAGGAGCGGTGGAGATCCAGATCGTCAAGGCCGATATCATCGTCCTCGTCGTCCGAGGCGTTGAGTTGCACCTTTTCATCAGGTTTCGCAGCCGTATTGGCCAAGGCGATCTGCTCGCGGGCTGACCGCGAGAGCATCGACTTTGCCCGTGCCACCTTGGCCGCCTTGACTTTTTTGGACTGACGAACACTGGTGCCTTGGGGCGAATAACGGGCCAACTCAACCACCGCCACCGGCATCGGCACAGGCGCGATAGTAACCATGGCTTCGGCATAAGCAGGTGGCGCCAGCGCCTCATCACGCTGCATTTCCGTAGTCGTCAGCTCTCCTCCCTGCGCGCCAATGGCGGCAAGTGAAGTCAAAAGGACGAATAGAAATTTACGCACCGTAATTACCTGTAACTCTGCTTGTATGAATGCTTAACGCATCACTTCAATTTTGGTTGTCAAAAATTTTAATATTTTTACGTGACCACCGAGCTTCAGTTGAAATTCGACGGCTTTCTGCTGTCTGGTTCCATAAACTCATCAAATCAGCTTAGTGCAAAAGGTGGGCTTCGAAAGCCTCTTCTGCATGTTCTGCAAACTTGTATTGAGCAAACAACCGTTGCAACTCAACCGATTGCATTCCTGGATTGGCCAGGAAGCTGATGCCGATGCGCTGCCCCTGTTTGACCAGGGTCGTAAATGCGTAGTGCCATTCACGCGCCTCTTCCAGTCTCTCAATCACTTCGCCCTCATTGCTGATCGCGACGCCAGCCACTTTAAGCGACTGAATAAATTGAGTGGATTCGGTGTTCGGATTGCGGATCATGATTTTTTCCATTTGATTCGATTGGCTATGTCCGCATAACGATCAATTGGAAATTGCGATGACAAACCTTCTGTAGCAGTGTGTAACAAACGCTGTTGCAGTTCGCTATCGCGTCGGTCCTGCCCTTGGCTCCAGTAGTTGCGACCAACCCGCTGGCCGCGTTTCAGATCAGGCCGCGCTAGATGCACACCGATTCAAGTGGGCAACTCCGTCATGAATCGAATCATGACCGGAATCAATCTTGAACAGTATTCTGATCCTGCGTTCAAGCGCCCTCAGAGGGACTGAACCAGAATGTAACCCCGATTTTCGAGTACATCCCTGGTACGCATCCCCTGGATCAAGGTCGGTATCGGCATCCAGACCCATGGATAATGACTGGGATTTACATCCAGAACAAGCACCGAATCGGTGCCGGTATCATAGGCGCCGAGCGGCGAGATATGGCCACCACCAACTTGACCAACGGCAGCGCGCTGGTAATTCACAATGACCACATCACCCGTTCGATTGAGGTTATCGACCAGATCGCGACGAATGTCTGCCACAGCAGTCTGTGCATCGACAATGACCAAGCGCGTGCCAAGGCCATGAGCCTTCAACACCTCGTCAAGTTGCCGTAACTGATAACCGCCATCCCGAAACACTTTGTCGTTAACGGTAAACGGCTGCCCAAAAACCTGCGCCCGGGTCTTTTTGCCCATCGCAATAACGCTTTCCTGAGTATGTCTCGGAACCGTCAATTCCAGACCCTGCGGCAGGTAGCGGCCATCCTCGGGAAGCAGCCGGCTACGATCCCGGGGCGCCTCAAGCGCTGGATGTAAAGCGTTCAGCACGATGGCTGCGGTAGTGGGGCCGCAGAAAGCGATGGTCGCTTGCGCTTCAAACTGGTTGGCCAGCAGCGCAAAGTCACGCTTCGCAGTGGCACGGGCCAAGCGATCCATGCCCTCGGGCGAGGCAAACGGCACAAGCACTTGGACAGGTGGCACGGCCACGCCATCACGGGCAAGTGCAACGGTATCCAGTACAGCGACCAAAAAGAGTACCGATGCGACACGGGCAAGTAATGACATCCAGCTCTCCAATTGACAGGCAAAAGCGATTCTACAATTCCTGTCACTGTGGCGAGTGCTATCAATGGCTTGATCAAGCATGAGCGACAACAAAAAAGCCAACCGGTCTCGGTTGGCTTTTTCTTTTGCAGATCAACTACCTGCCTGAATTCTATCTGGAGCGGGCGATGAGAATCGAACTCACGGCTCTAGCTTGGGAAGCTAGGGTATTACCATTATACGACGCCCGCTCTGGGCTGCAGGCCGCATTCTAAGCGTAGAAGGCGGCTGGTTCAATCTTCCTGTTCTTCGGTCAGCGTTGCATATCGCCCGGCGTGGAAGAGGAGCGGGGCAAGATCCGGGGTTTCGGCGAAACGCTCGACGCGTCCGATGAAAATGGTGTGATCGCCGGCAGCGTATTCTGTTTCGATAGCGATTTCGAAGGTGGCGCCGCAACCGGGGAGGACCGGGGCGCCACCAGCGCCTGGCTGCCAGGGCAAGCCGACGAAGCGGTCAGCGGGCCAGGTGGCGAAGCGATTGGAGATGTCCTGCTGGTCTGCTGCCAGCACATTGATGGCGTGGTGGCTGGCTTTGCGGAAGGCGGCGAGGTTGTGCGAGCTGTTATCGAGGCACCACAGCACCAGTGCCGGATCAAGCGAAACGGCGGCGAAGGAATTGACGGTGAGGCCGATGGGATGGCCGTCCGGATCGATAGCCGTGACGATGGTGACGCCGGTGGCATAGCGCCCCAAGGCGTTGCGCAGGGCGCGGCTGTCGTTTTGCGGTTGGGTCATCTGATCGGGCTGATAGGCCGAGGGGAAAAGAGGCCGTATTATCCGTGGTCCCGCAGCCCGCGTCGAGGCAGAATTTGGCCACCCAAAATTGTTTTACCGAACAACTGATCGCCTGGCAGAAAACTGCCGGCCGCCATGACCTGCCCTGGCAGAAGTCGCGTGACCCATACCGGGTCTGGCTTTCAGAGATCATGTTGCAACAAACGCAGGTGAGTACGGTGATTCCCTACTACGCGCGTTTTCTGACAAGTTTTCCGGACGTGCTGGCGCTGGCGGCGGCGCCGATCGAGGTGGTGATCGAGCATTGGGCTGGCCTGGGCTATTACGCCCGGGCGCGCAACCTGCATCGCTGCGCGCAGCAGATTGCTACGGTCTACGGCGGAATTTTCCCGAATTCGGAAGAAAAGCTGGAGGCATTGCCCGGCATAGGCCGCTCGACTGCCGCTGCCATTGCTGCCTTTTCGTTCGGGCGCAAGGCGGCGATTCTTGATGGCAATGTCAAACGCGTGTTGTGCCGGCAATTTGGCATCGAGGGCTTTCCCGGCGGGACAGCGGTCCATCGCAAGCTGTGGACACTGGCCGAAAGCCTGCTGCCGGATAACGACATAGAGATTTACACGCAGGGCTTGATGGATCTTGGCGCCACGCTGTGTACGCGCAGCAAGCCTCGCTGTGGCGATTGCCCGGTGGCGACGGGGTGCGTGGCCCGACGCGACGGCCGACAAGGCGAACTGCCGGAAGCCAAACCCCGAGCTGCCGTGCCGGAACGCACCTCGACCTTTGTACTGCTCACCGACGGGCAACGCCTGCTGCTTGAACGACGCCCGCCGGTCGGCCTGTGGGGTGGCCTGCTGGTGCCGCCCGAGGGTGAGCCGGCCGAGGTGGCGGCACGTTTCGGATTAGCGTTGGGCGACGTGATCGCCTTGCCGTCGCTGAAACATGCCTTCACGCATTTTCGGCTGACGCTGATGCCGGTGTTGTGCCGGATCGACCCCGGTTTTCAGGCGGCGGAGTCGGTGCTTGAGTGGGTGGAAATCCAGCGGGCGGCTGATGCGGGCGTACCGACACCGATCAAAAAGCTAATCAGGCAGGTTGCCAGCGCAGGGGGCTGATGCCCCAGTCCTCGAAGTTTTCGGCCCGCACGATATGGCCGTAGTGATTACCGATCTTGCGCGCGAGATCGACCTCGGCCGGGACCGTCAGGTACTGGCGGCGCCCGGTGTGGTAGATGACCCGAACAATGGGTGTCAGCATGTTGTCCGGGTGCATTTGCTCGACGACGGCGAGGTGGCCGCTTTCGAGCAAGACCAAGGTGCCGATCGGATAAATGCCGACCGTCTTGACGAAAGCCGCGACCAGCGCCGGGTCGTATTGCGTGCCGCCCTCATCGTAGAGCTGGCGCAGCGTGTGCGATGGTGACACCGCGGCCCGATACGGGCGGTCCGAGGTCATGGCGTCATAGGTGTCGACGATGGCAGCCATGCGCCCGGCCAATGAAATCTCGTCGCCGGCCATCCGGTAGGGGTAGCCACAGCCGTTGTAGCGCTCATGATGCTCCAGCACGACAGCAACCGAGGTTTCGGACAGCTTGGAGGTCGCCTCCAGCACCGCCAGGCCTTCTTCAACATGGCTTTGGACGATGGAATATTCCGCCTGGGAGAGCACCCCACGCTTGGCCACCAGGCGGGCGTCCAGCGCGGCGTGGCCGATGTCCTTGACCATGGTGCCGAGGGCCAATTTTTCGATTTCCGCTGCGGGCATGCCTTGATGGCGGCCGAAGGCGATGATCAGCGCAGCCGTCGCCACCGCGTGCTCGGTGGCATAGGCGTCCAGCCTTTTGAGGCGGGCCAGCGGCACCAGCGCATCCGGGTTGCGAATGATCGATTCGATCATCTTGCTGACCATGGGCTCAAGCTGGGCCGCATCGACATGCTGGCCGGCCTTGGCAGACAACATCAGCAGATTGACCGTGCCACTTGCTTCACTGAGCAATCGCGTCGCCCGCCGCCGCTCCTCGCCCAGTGACACGGTACGGGGAATCCCGGCCTTGATCTCGGCCATCGACTGCAAGCGTCGCTCCAGACGATTGATGCCGACCATCGGCGACGGAGGCAGGTCGATACCCTTGGTGGTGTCGATGCTGAGCTGTCCAATGCCCTCTTCCCGCAGCTTCCAGATATGCGCCTCGTCACGCACCTTGAAACGCGACTGCCAGATGGAATGGTCGAGCCAGCGCTTATGCAGGTCCACGACATACATGCCGGGCAGTAACTGGTCGATGGAGATCTTGCGGATCATGTCTGCGCTGCGGCTTACTTCTGCACTTTGGCGTCGGCCTTGGCTTGTTCTTTGGCTTGCCCCCTGGCCGCCATCTCGGCTGTCCGCTGCTCGGCTTCACGCAGCTTTTTGGCCACCCGGGCGTCGTGATCAGCCTGCCGTTTCTGGAATTTGGCGGCGTTTGCTGCCTTGCGTTGCTCGCCTTCAGCCGTTTTTTTCGCCTTGGCGGCTTGGCTGGCTGCTATCTTTTCATCGGTCGCCTGGCGAGTCGCGGCCGTATTTGCCTTGCGCAAGCGCAATTCTGCTGCGTGACGTGGCGCCTCTTGCTCGCTCTGCTTTTCGCGCGCCCTGAACTGCTCCAGATTGACCTCGCGCTCCAGCGCCTTGCCTTCGATGGACAGGCGACGGGTTTGTTCCACGGTTTTGAGATACTCGCGATGCGCAGCGTTCCGGCAGTCGTTCACCAGAAATTTCTTGTCGCAGAGGATGTTCTGCTGATCAAGCAATTTATCTGCTTCGTCGCGCCGTGCCTTGCTCTCTGCCTGCATGGCCGTGGCCTTGTCCATACGCTCCTGCCAGGCCGCCTGCTGCGCGGCATCAACCTCGCTATCGGCGGCCAGCGCTACAACCGGCAGCGCCAGCAGGGCGATCAGGCCGGCAACCACTGATAGGGATCTATTTTCCATTTGTCGTAATTCTCGAAACTGGCGATTTTGTCCTGCACCTTGGAGAGATCGACGATCTCAGGCGGAATATAGTACTGCTGCGCCGCATGGTAAAACACGCGGACGACAGGTTCGAGCAGATTGCCTTCGTTCTGCTCAACGACAACACCCATGCGGTTGCTCTCCAGCCGGACCAGCGTACCGGTCGGATAGATGCCGATGGCGCGAATGAAACCCTGCACCAACTGCGGGTCGAAGTGGTGCTTGCTCCATTCCAGCAGCTTCTTGAGGGCCTGCGTCGGCGGCATGCCGCGGCAATAGACCTTGTCCGACGTGATGGCGTCGTAAACATCGACGATGGCCGCCATCTGCCCGTAGAGCGAAATCTGCTTGCCGGCCAGCTTGTTCGGGTAGCCGGTGCCATCGAAACGTTCGTGATGCTCGCTCACCATCTGCAAGGCAATCTCGCTGATGCCCGGGACCTGATTCAACAACTTGAGGCCTTCCACGACATGCGACTGCATGCGGGCGAACTCGTCATCGGTCAGCTTGCCGGGCTTCTTGAGGATGGCGTCGGGAATATTCGCCTTGCCGATATCGAGCAACAGGCCACCCAGCGCAATTTCCTTGATGACCTCCTTCGACAGCTTCATCGAGCGGCCGAAGGCAATGAGCAAGGCCGAAACGCCAACCGAATGCTCGAAAGTGTAGTCGTCCAGATTTTTCAAGCGCGCCAGCGGCAGCAAGGCATCCTGGTTGCGGAAGACCGACTCGACCATGTTCTCGGCCAGCGGTTCTATACGGTCAACCTGAATTTTTTGCCCAAAACGAACATCGTCGAGCACCAGCCGGGCAATTTTCTGGGCTTCCACATGCAACCGGCGGGCGCGCGCCGTTTCGTCCTTGAGCTCGACCACCACCGGCTTTTCAGCGCGCTTCTGGGCGATCTCCGCCAGGCGTCGTTCAAGATCGGCGTTAACCTCGGTTTGCGGCCGCGCTTCCCAGACATCGGCGCCCTTCAGCGTGTCGATGTAGAGCTCGCGGATGCCGAGATTGGCGATCTTGTCGACCGTCTCCTGGTCGCGAACCTGAAAGGTGTTGGCAACAAAAGGATGATCCAGCCAGCCACAATTGAGGTCGTGGATGTACATGCCCGGTTTGAGCTGGTCGGCGCGAATCTGCTTGATCATGCGTCAGATTCTAGCAGGCTGCCGCAAATGCTAGGTAACATGGATGAAATGTGCGGCAAGCCTTTGTAAAAATTCGAATTTAGGCCATTTTTTCCGGTTGACCGTGGAAGTCGATTTATCGACCAAAAAAGCCGCCCCCAGCGCCGCCTCGCCACCCCGCTCGCTATAATCATCCCCCTCATGATCGCACTCCGCCAAGTCACCTTCGCCCGCGCCGGCCGCCCGCTCGTCATCGACGCCTCCGTTCAACTGCACCCCGGCTGGAAAGTCGGCGTCGTCGGCGCCAACGGCTGTGGCAAATCCAGCCTGTTCGCGCTGCTCGCCAACGAACTGCACGCCGAATCGGGCAACGTCGAAATTCCGGCCAGCTGGCACATCGCCCGCGTTGCTCAGGAAACCCCGGCCCTGCCCGACAGCGCGCTTGATTTCGTCCTCGACGGTGACGTCGAATTGCGCCGCATCGAACGCGAACTGGTTGACGCAGAAGCCAGCGGCGACGGTGTCGCCATCGGCCACCTGCACGCCCGCTACGCCGACATCGGCGGCTACTCGGCCAAGGCCCGCGTCGCCGAAGTGCTGCACGGCCTGGGTTTCACCGATGCCGATTTCTCGCGCTCGGTCGCCGAATTCTCCGGCGGCTGGCGCGTTCGTCTCAACCTTGCTCGCGCCCTGTCCTGCCGCGCCGACCTGTTGCTGCTTGACGAACCGACCAACCACCTCGACCTCGATGCTGTCTTCTGGCTGGAAAACTGGCTAAAGAACACGCCGGCGACGCTGCTCCTCATTTCGCACGACCGCGACTTCCTCGACGCCGTCGTCGGCCAGATCATCGCCATCGACCTCCAGCGCCTGACGCTGACCACTGGCGGCTATTCCGACTACGAACGGGCCCGCGCCGCCCGCCTCGCCACCCAGCAGTCGTCCTACGAAGCCCAGCAACGCGAAATCGCCCACCTGTCGAGCTTCATCGAACGCTTCAAAGCCAAGGCCACCAAGGCCCGGCAAGCGCAAAGCCGGATCAAGACGCTGGAACGCATGGAAATGGTCGCCGCCGCCCACGTCGACTCGCCCTTCCATTTCGCCTTCCGCCAGCCCACCGCCCTGCCCGACCCGCTGCTGACCATCGAAAAAGCCTCGGCCGGCTATGCCGATCACAAGATCATCGACCATGTCATGCTGACGCTACGCCCCGGCTGCCGCATCGGCCTGCTCGGCCGTAACGGCGCCGGCAAATCGACACTGATCAAACTTCTCGCCGGCACGATCGCCCAGCAAAGCGGCGAGCGCAAGGAAGCCAAGGCCCTCAACATCGGCTACTTCGCCCAGCACCAGCTCGAACAGCTACGCCCCGACGAATCACCACTGCAACACCTTGTCCGCCTCGACCCGGCTGCCACCGAACAGGAACTGCGCGACTACATCGGCGGCTTCGACTTCCGTGGCGACATGGCCACCCGCGCCATCGAGCCCTTCTCCGGCGGCGAAAAGTCACGCCTCGCGCTAGCGCTGATGATCCGCAACAAACCCAACCTGCTGTTGCTCGACGAACCGACCAACCACCTCGACCTCGAAATGCGCGAAGCCCTGACCTTCGCCATGCAGGATTTCGAAGGCGGCGTCGTTTTCGTTTCGCACGACCGCCATTTGCTGCGTACCTGTGCCGACGAACTGCTGCTGGTTGCCGACGGCAAGGTCACCGAATTCGACGGCGATCTGGACGACTACGCATCCTGGCTGGCCGCTCAGCGCAATGCCGAAAAGGCGCCGGA
>APMI01035504.1_pt1 | contig 11730 bp, 2 predicted proteins | sample 667938 | NCBI WGS metagenome assembly APMI01 (sample SAMN01084076, study PRJNA167559) | wastewater metagenome | biome: Wastewater | place: Denmark: Ejby Moelle, Odense | collected 2011-11-28 | reverse complement strand
AAGTAATTCGATTTCTAAGATGGCTCTACTTACACTGGCCAGACTGCAGGCAACAAGAGACATGGGTGGGGCAGACAGACATACCCAGATGGCTCATATTTCTAGGGCAACTGGTAATAGGATAACCCCTCAGGAAGAGGTATTTTTGTACAGAAAGATGGAGGCAGGTATTAAGGGGAGTTCAAAAATTAGGCATGTCATGGCAATGGCAGGTATATCTCTGGCGATAAACGTATTGTGTATTAAGGGCAGTTCTAAAATAATGCTCAGAATGGGTTCGGGATGGAAATACGGCATGGCGAATACAAATATACAGGCAATTTTAAAAATGGGGTCAAGGATGGAGTTGGCACCATGGTCTGGGATGATGGCCGAATGTATGAGGGACTCTGGAAAGATGGAGAGTTCAATGGTCATGGCAAGCTAAAGACAAAAAATTCATTTTATGAAGGCAATTTTAAAACAGGCAAACCTCATCTGTCTGGACTATGCACTTGGGCAGATGGTAAATACTATGATGGAGAGTACAACATGGGTGTTAAGCAAGGTTACGGAAAGTATAGATTCAGTGATGGCAGACTTTATGAAGGCGAGTGGCATTAAGGAAAACAGCATGGACGAGGCAAAATAATATATCCAGATGGAGAAAGTGTTGCAGGTACTTGGGTGGACGGTAAACAAGTTAATTGATAATACTATTTTATTGTGCATATAATTGCATTAAATTTTATATATAAACAAACGTTCATATGTACGGAAATCGAATAACGCAATACACGCAGTCTTCCTCCCCGCTTTCTCTCTCGCAAATTCTCTTAACATACAAAGTAAAAAGCACAAAACATAAATCCAACAGAAACCCATATAAATAGGCAAGAGCTCATAACATGTAATCAAGTTTCTGCTCTCGATCGCATTCTCGAAGATCTTAGTAAAAAAATCGCAATATAAACACGACAAGGAACCGTAACAAAAGCAAGAATTTGAGTAGTAGGCATAAAACTAAAGTTAATAATAGCGTTATGAAATGCTCACAGGAATAAATTAGAATGAAACAGTTAATATAAAGCAGATATATGCAGAGTATCGAGTATTTGTACAAAACAGCCATATAAAATAATGGTGATAGTTACTGCAGATTTAAAACAATGTTAACATAGTCTTCAGTATACTTTTTAGGCTCATTAGTACAGAAAATAAAGAAATTAAACACAATATCCCAAATGCAGTTTGTGTAATAGTGTATTAAAATATTCCATAAATCATCTGGATTGGATATTGAGCAGTTTGTATCAACCATTTAAACTATTATGGCAGCTAAGAAATAATATAATGTTACAACAAAAAGGATAATTAATTCGCGTAGTAATAGCAATGACGATTGGATCAAAAATGTATGTAAATAAGAAAATCAAAGAGCACTTCAATAAAAATCATTGAATAATAATTACAATAGTGAAGAATCCTATGCTACTAATAATAAATGGAGCAATAAATTATAAGAAATCGCTAAAGTGAACGACACTCATAAAAACATATACATAAAACAAGATGAAGATACATAGCGAACACCTAAAAAAGCCGATAATAAATAAAATACACAGCCTATTCATATAAAAAGTGTACCTTCAGGTTTTGAGCATAACAGAGCGGTGAATTCATTGGGAAATATACCAATTACAAGCAGCATATAATCTAAGAAAATATTGCACACACCCACAGACAAGAATATTGTGACTGAATCAAGCCAACTTATTAACACTCCTTTCAACAAAATTGATTAAATTAACAAAAATGTTTAGAAATTAGTTGATTTGAGTAGAAACAACGATGAAAAAGTTAAACAATATAATTCAGGCATTGAAAAAGTCGATAAAGTAACTGGTACTACCTAAAATACGTATAAAGATAATCAAAGAATACTAAAAACACTTTAATCATCAAAGCCATGTGTTGAAAATTCAAAATAAAAAATGAACCAGAATGACCATAAAAAGACTGAAGTTGATTTAGCACAGTTGTACTCCAAATACAAGCACGTTCCATCAACAATTTCTGTCAAAAAGGATCAATATACAAATAATTTGAACTCTTCATGTACAATAAATGATAGTACGCTATCACCCTATCATCAAATTTAAAGAGGAATCCGACAATACAGTGCTAGGAAAGATAGATCCCATGATGATGATCGTATCGAGAGACTAACTGCACGAGTGCAGGATTATATTCAGAGTAATGCTATGAAAATTTAGAGTAGTAAGCTTGCCAGAGACTTATACTGACTGATATACTATGTTTTCTATTCTATCCTTACAATTTATATAAAATATGAAAAATAAGTAAAAATCATAAAATATTAAGAAAGAGACAGCACATTCAATTATTACACTCAGAAGCTGTCAGTAATATCAACTCCACAATCTTCATAAAGTTGCATAATATCGCCCATATCATTGACTTGTATATTGAACTTAGCAAACAGAGCCATTTAATGTGCGAGATCTTATAATACGCACGATGATATTTCGTATAGTAGGGCTGTTTTGAATTAGTCGTGGAAATGCCATTAGAATGCTTTGTTGTTTATGTCTAGTTTTTATTGTTTCATCACTCGTTATTATCTTTGCTATAATAACTCACAGTCTGTGTCTAAAGTGTATTTCTAGAATATCTGCTATATTGAAAATGGTTCATTAGTAGATTTAGAGTCAATATTGCTCTCTATTTTTTACTTATGCTGTTGTTAAATCATGAGTCCACACAAACTGGAACAATTTTTAAGTACATCAATCTGCACTTTTTCAAGCAATTCATCACAGCAGTCTTCACGGATAAAGTAGTAAGTTAATGCTTTTTCTGTTGTAGTCCAAGGATAGGGACAACCATTGATATGGAAGTACGGTCGAAATTGATTAAGTGATTCATTTAATCCATCCAAAATAGCACGATTGTGGACTCGTTATATCTATGATACTGACTGTCCTTTAGCTATGCGCTTGTCTTTACCTTGTAGTTTGTAAAATTATTAAAGTAAACTTGGTCTGATAACTTATTCAATCCCATACATAATTTAAGTCTGTTCTTCATAATTTTTATTGATATTTTTGTTTTAGTTAAGATTATCATCATCGTATCCTTGCATAAATTTCAGTCTCTGTTCCACACTGTACCCGTATGGCATATTCACATACATTAGAAACTCGTCCATGTGATAGGCTAAGTTTAAAATAATAAATACTTTTGAGGAACAAATAGAATGATTTTATGAAACTGAATACCGACATTATCGATGTAGAAATATATCCAGAATCTGATGAAGCAGGTATTGGCTCAGTTGGACGGATTATGCCCAATTGAATAGCCATGCGCTACTAAATTTGTTACTTCACATGGATTGAATGTACTAAATTTGTCTGTTATGGTTCAGCGGTTGATGAAGATAAATCTATGTTATATATGAATATACCTTTCTGGAACTTTTCAAAAGTCTCAATTTATTATCCACCTGCATTTTATATGTGTGGTTGATGAGAAGAACGATGAAAATGAGTCTAATATCGATGTGGATTCGATTTACTTGGTGATGTTTATTGTGAAGATTATGAAATATTGCTATTAGAGAGATTGCCACATTAACTTTTTTTATTTTAATTTCTGCCAATAATAGTATTAATAAGATCCTAGACTTGCACTTATTATTGATTAATTTTCTCCGACAGTCTCAACCCTTAATTAGCAATTTTGACTAACCTCTAAACGTGGGTATGATTCTGGTGAATAATATCTTTAAGTTTCTACAATTCAGTAGTTTATATATCATACTTTTAAATGACAGCATCCATGTACTGATCATACTGCTTTTTGTTTATCTTGTTATTGCTTAGGAGTTGCATTAAAATTTATTTGCTTGTTTTGAACTGTAGGGTTATTGCATTCTGGCGTAATGTCAGAGATTATTAATATGATGATGGGAGTGATGATGATTGAGGGAGGAGTGTGGATAGCTGTAATGGTGTTGTAGGGCATTGGTTTTACTAGTAGAATTAAGATTATTATGATTTTGATTATAAAAGATTTTCTATTTGTTTTCTACTTAAGCCATTCTATGCATTATTAGATGTATTATCTGATCTTTGGTAAACTATTTATTTATTTGCATTAATTTCATCATAGAACTAATTTACCAACTATTTCTTACTCGTGTTCAAGTTGTAATCATTTTAGTTTTTGATAGGACTTATTTTTATTTTTTCGAAATTTCTATCAATAAATGAAGAACATTCACTACTATTTTTAGAAACAACGATATAATCGATATTCTGATCACTAAGTTTAGTATTATTGTCCTTTTTGTTGTTATTAGTTAACTTTTCTGAACTTTATTTCTATGTTTGAGTATTAATTTTATTTTTCTGTTCAATAAATTATTTCCATTGAAATTGTTAAACATAACTATTATTTTAATTTATCTGCTAGTTTTCATACTCTCTCATGCGAGATGACTCCAACATAATTTATGATTCCATTTCTTTGAAATTATATGAGTCTAATTCAACAAAAGATTCGCCCAGTAAAAAGTAATTACTGTTTATATTGTCTTGAGATTTACGATGCTTATGATGCGATTCTTACTAATTTTGAATACTTTTAATTTTCTTAGGCTTATTTTTTATTATTTTATTGCTTTTCTTATGATTTGGAATTTATGAATTTGTCAATTTTTTAGATTTAGAAGGGCTGGTCATCACACTACCGCGGCAATGCGAGTACTATTATAATTGTTAGACTGATATCTTCTTAGGCGATTTTATACTCTACTGCTTAGAGCTTAATTTCGTTTGTTTTTTTGGTGATTTTGTGCTCACCAGTTTACGTTAAGTAGTTGCTAGTTTTTTGATAGTTTACTTACTACTGTTGTTCGGATCAGCAAATTAGAATCTCTGAGTTTTTGACTACATGCCTTTATCTCCCATTTTATCAGGTGATGCCAACTTTTTCTTTAAATTCTTCATCATTTTTGAGAACTCTCCTGAAATAATCTTTTTCTGTGAGTCTGAAAAACCCTGCATTAATTTACTAGTCGTCGGCGATAGTATTGATTGCAGCATCCATTGTTCATCTATTTGAGTATGTAAAGGCTGGGTTAATTATAGAGGTGGCGGTGCTTTTATTTTACAATCTTGTTTCTTTGAGGGTCTGCTGTCTAGTTTCTTGGAATTCCTCATAGTTCTTATAGAATCTTTTATTTATAAATATACAATTTCGATAAATTACCACATCTTATTCACCTAGTAAAACTTTATTAAACTTACCTTATTTTGAAATTATATTGGCTTTAGCTTATTTTTGTGATCAAATTATTCAAGTAAGTATTGTAAACTGATAGAAAAAATCATATAATTATGAACTAATTATGTACTTAAAATGTTTCAGTCCACAGCACCAGGTGAGTTAGAAATGAATAATTATTCTTGTTTACAATTTTTTGACTTAATTATGAAAATATATATATAGAAATAGGGCGCATATGCCGGGTAGATGGTTATAAACTAATACATATAGCGTACTTGTTGATGGACTCCTAAAAATCAATAACATTCATTTCAAGCAGCGTACTAGGTCGTGATGAATAAGCAAAACTACTGCAGTTACTGTCAGGCATCAGCAATGCTCATGACTCATTGGCATTTAGGGAACCAGTGGACTGGAAAGCTTACAATTTGTTAGATTATCCTACCATTATCACCAAGCCTATGGATCTGGGTACTGTGCGCAAGAAGCTCAACTCCAGAAATTATGAGAATGTTGAGGATTGCTTAGAGGATGTCATGCTCATCTGGGATAATGCCAAGCTGTATAACCCTAAAGAACATGTATAATTATTTGTTTATGTAGGAAATTCATAAACTAGCTGATAAGTTCGAGAAACAGACTAAGAAGATGATCAAAAATTACTTGCCTTTTGTTAAATTCTAAGCTCAAGCTAGCAAGAAGAAAGGATCGAAAAAGTAGATAAAGCCAGTGCAGAAAGCCCCTCCAAAAGTGCAATAGCCAAAAACTTACTTATAAAAACAGCAAGAGTAAGCCAAAAACGATGGCGATCAATAAGTATAAAAATAATAACCCCTACACGTAACATAGCGTAAAAACTTCCTCTATTTGCTTCAATTCTGCAGTAAGTAACAAATCGGTGTTATCTTTCTACTGATCAAAGGTAACTGTCCATAATGTCTTGACTATGATGAAGAAGGTGGAATCAATGTGCACGGGGAAAAAATAACGAGTCCATTACTGAAACGATTGAGTGGGTTGATGGATATGTGGGGAATCAATTTGAAAAATTTAACTGCTGTTGCTCCTACTGGAAATAAGAAGAAGTGAAGTTTCGTGTATAATTTGTTTTAGAATATGCATATCTTTTGATCTTATTTAATAATAATAATTAATAGCATTAATAAATAACAGTTGATGTGGAAATCATTAGTAAGTCTCATTAAACCGCCTCCGCCCGCTTAAATAAAAGTGCTCGTCCGCTCATGGAAAGGCTCATAATAAACTCTCATCTGTAAGTAAGGCGACAATTTGATGGACATCACAAATAAATCAGTGAATGAGAATGTCAATGTGTATGGACTGTGTGATAAACAGCTAGCATGCACTACCTGCAGTGTGTAAATATAGAAATTTTATGATAAACTGCCGAAACCAAGTGAAGATTAATTAGATATTTTGTACTCGATCAAAGGGTATAAAGATAAATGCACGCGTATGGCATGTCAGATTAAGATTAAACCAGAGCTTGATGGCATGGTCGTAAGAATACCCAAGAAAGTAATATGAGTTTAAATAATTGAAGAAAGGGTAGCAAAATACTATTAATAAATAATCAGTGATTACAATAGAAAGCGATTTACTATTTTGTTGCCCTGATAGTGTAATCTATAATGTATTTTTTTATTAACGATCAATATAATTTAAACTATTGAGTACTGTTGTTAACTTTTCGTTTGTTAGCTACTGTTTCAGGCTCGTGGACAAACCTATTTTTCTATTTTTTTATTTATATTAGTCTCAGCTCAGCCTTTTTCTTGAGATCTGCCAGATTAAACTGCTTCTTAGGCTTGTTTGGACTCAAATCTACATAATTTTTGTATTAATTGCCTTATCTGTTAGCTATTTGATTATTTATTTTGAAGTTATGCTCAAACATTATATTTTATTTCTCTTATTAGTTTTGACAGTTATTCTAAAGTTTACTGCATTAACTAAGTGTTTTTCTTAATTTTGAAGGATTGAATGTATCCATTAGCTATTCTTTATTTTATTCCGTATTTTACATTTTCGTTTTGCTCTTAGTATTTTTGCGGATATTTTTGGTTATCTTTGATCGCGATCTGTTTAATCTAATTTATTACGTTTTGATATTGCATTATGTTTAGTTCTTACTTATTTTGTGTAGCAGTTACCGATTTTTCTACTTTAACACATAAATTGTGAGTTCGCCTGCATAGTTTTCATTCTTCAATTTTTAATACTTTCGCTCAGTGATAATTAATTTCTGAAATAAATCATCGCAATGAAGACAGTAATCTTTTCCCAAGCATTGGTGTAAATTTTACTCACCATTATCCTCAGCATCTGTGGAGTTCATAATTTTTAAGATTGATTCAGAGGAGCCGCAAGGACGCATTGTACATGACATTTTTGTCATTGATTTTAGTAAGAAGTTTATTTAATTAGTAAAATTAATACTTGACTGAAAAGACTACCAAATAAAGTGACATAAATTAGCATAAATAATAAAAATCAATTTATTCATAAAAAAAAAATATATCATTTATGAGAAGTATTTATGAATGCTTTACTTAATTTATAAAAATCGATTACTGACGACTGAGTTTTATAATAAATTCCAAAATGGGTCAGAATAACTGCTGCGGGGAATAATAGCACAAGAACAACAGATAATACAGCAAAGATGCGAGAAGAGCATCAAAACCAAGCGCAAAGCAGGTGTCAGTATAAACAGCATAATCATTTTTGAGTGCATCTGTGCAGAAAATAAAAAAATAGTTACCTCCTTTCAAATGTGCAGATCAGGAGGCAGGAATGCTGTCAGGGCAACCCAGATAATTACAGTAAATGTAAATCCCAAACGGGTATTATTTGGGATAATGGAAGAACAATGAGTTTCACGGCAAAGGCAATTTCTACTTCAAAGACGGCTCTTATTATTAAGGCACTTTCAAATAAGGCACAGCTGCAGGTGAGGGTCGTTACATATATAACAATGGCTGTGTGTATTAAGGAGGAATCAGTAACAATTAAGCGAATGGCTATGGCTGCTATAATGATCCGTATCAAGGGTATTGCTATGAAGGACAATGGGTTGACGATGTGCCTGCAGGTAATGGGAAGTAGAAATTTTCTAATGGCTCATACTATGAAGGTCAATTCCAAAATGGGGTCAAAAATGGCAAAGGCAGATATATTTCGAACTCAGGCATATACGAAGGAGATTTCAAAAATGGAAAATTCGATGGTAAAGGGTCATTTACCTATGTTGATAATCGCAAGTATATCGGTTAATGGAAAAATGGAATAATATAAGGCAAAGGAATTTTTACTTGGCCTGACGGAAATAAATATTAAGGCGAATATGTTAATGGACTTAAACATGGACGAGGAGTCTTTTATTTTTCAAATGGGAAGGTTTTCAAAGGATCCTGGAACGAGGGTAAGAAACACGGCTTTGGTCATCTGCAAATCGATGGAGAAATAATAAAAGGGTATTGGAATAATGGAGAGCTTGAAAGAGCCGACTAATGATAATTTATGTATTATAATTTACTTAATAAAGAGCTCCAAAATAAATAACATGCTTTCTACTCTAAAATTAACTTCACGGACTCCACTTGGCAAAGACGAAATCAAGAAAGTAAAAACAATTATTGAGCTGCTCTTAGACAGCAACGACTCCTTCTAATTCAGAGCACCAGTAGATTGGAAAGGTAAATGATAATAAATTTAGGACTTCATTTGTTAGACTATTGCTTCATCGTAAAAAATCCTATGGATTTGGGCACAGTCAACCAAAAATTACGAGACTAGCGCTATGAATTCGTATAAGATGTCTTTGATGACATTCAGCTGATATGGGACAACTGCAAAATATACAATCCTGCTGGTTCGGTACATTTTATCTTATTTAGTGGATCCACAATACAGCTGAGAAGTTGGAGCGATATTTTAAGAAAATGGCGAAGAATTATTTACCAAACATTTCTATAGTCGTGCCCGGAAGTATGATATATGTTAGTTAGGAAGTGCAATCGGAGGCATACGAGAGGACAAAAAACCGTCCCAAAACATAATTTTTGAATAGGATGAAAACGAGATAATTACGTACCATGAAAAGATGAAATTTTACGAGAAAATGAAGCATCTGAGCCCTCAAGATATTTCTTCAATAGTGTCTGAAATCATATCACGATGCCCATCAGCCTTCAAATAAGTCGGAGATGATGGAGCACAAATCTTAGTCGATAACTTAGATCCTAAGACATTTAAGGATATCACAGCGAGAATGGAAATTATGCTGCTAGCAATTGAATAGCGAGTAATGACCAGGCTAAAAAATAGTCAAGCAAATCAAGCTAATACAGCATGAGACACTTATATTGATGAAAATATTACTGAAAATATAAGTAAAGCTATACAATATTATCATTTGAGTGAGACTCCCATATTTGCTTGAGATATTACAGCTTCTTCTTTCTATTTTTGTTGCAATTATACACCTTATTTTTGAATTTTGGAAGTAAATATTCCTCGTCTTGATGATCGTCGTTATAAAGGTGGCTTCTATAAATAGTGATCGACTTTCTCTTGATTTACATTTCTATTGTTGTAGGGTGACAACTATTTTTTAGGTCTTGTTTAGTTTATTTTTTAACTTACGTTTTACTGATGGGGCGCTGTGTAACGTGTATCCGGAGAATCATCTTAATCGTCTGACATTACCTTACTTTAGGTTTTGTTTATTACCAGTGGAGGTTCTTATTATTTTTAATGTTTTCCTGACTGTGGGGGGTTATCTTAATTCTATGAAGATATTTGCAGTTTCTCTAAAGATTTATTTCTCTGTTTCATATAGCTTTCGCGATAGACTTTGTCCTGCTATTTACGACTTCCAAACACTTCTTCAAAATTCTTCACCATGATAGATACCACATATACAGATTTGGTTGCATATACGAGATCTTTTAAACTTCTCTATTTCGCCCACATCAAGCAAGGTGCAAAACAAATAGCAATATTCTAAGCAGTCATTTTATTGACAGCAGATCTTGGGATAACACTCTTTATTAAAAATTAAAGCAGAAACATTAATGTAACGAGTTTCGTCATGTTAATTTGGCCAAGCTATTTCATTTTCTTGGCTAAGATCTCAGCCGTCACGTTTTGTATTTCCATTAATTCTTCAAATATATCGAAAGGGATTATCGGAGTTTGTAGGTCTCCTAGGAATCTTTTTATTAAATCTATTTTAAAATTTTAATACTTGCTACAATGTGAGGGTTATGAATTTGTTAAAGACATCCATAATGTTTTTTAGCCATTTTCTAAGATGCTTCCATCTATTAATCTATACTGGCGCTTTTTCTAAAGATACCGACCTCGTCAAGCCTTTCAGGATGGGTTTGGAAATAAAAAACAAGGGCTTGAAATAATTCAGGTAGCCCATTTTAATTTAAATCCTACAAATATACCCAACATATACATATTAATTAATTTAAAATTTTCTTTGTTGATGCTTCTGATTATGCTGCTTGTTGTGATGGTCAATAGCAGGCGGAACTTTCAAATTAATTTGATCAGCTTGTTCAGTTTTTTTGGAACCGGACTCAAATTTGTGATCCATCAACTGAGACACGTACTTTCGCACTTATTTGGCATCCATTACCAGTTTATCGCATAGTTAAGGGAACTAGTCGATAGCCTAAATATGTGCGTTTAAAAATTTGGGTATTGTTCCGAAAACGAAGAATCTACCTGCCTTCTGCAAAAAAGAAGGTTTGAACAATATTATTCGTACTATGTTCATATAGTAGTCCATTGGCATGATTTCCATTACAGTTTTGAAATCTGAAAACGAACTTGATTCGTCTTCGTTGTTTAAGTACACTAAGACGTACTTGCTCTTGGGCCTGAGAGTATGTCATATATGGTACTTAGGTATTTTGCGTATGAATGCCATGCTGAGCTTCTCCAAAGATCGAGCTTTGTCGTGTTGTTCAGTCCCATCAATGAAAAAAATGTCGGCTCCCAGCCGATTCTCGCCCTAGTACCTTTTGATAAATCTGATGTCGCTATCTGACAAGTTCGAGTAGATTGTTCTTTGTAAGAGCACTTGGTAATTTGCTTCGGACTTATCCATTTCTTTCTTGAAGGAGTTGCTCGAGTCATACTTCTCCTTAAGTTCTGTTTTAATCATGAGAGTGGATCCAATATAATGTTATATTATAATTCGACAACTGGTTAGCTGTTATTATAACATGTAGGCAGTCTACCATCATAAAATACTGTGTTATATTTGTCTTATTTTGAAATTATTTATGGCGAAAAAGTATTGTATATTAAATGTAAATTTTTTATCTATATAAATACTTATATTGAAAAGAATATACAATGATTGAGTATTTAAGAAATTTTATATAAATTTAA
>APMI01028880.1_pt1 | contig 11733 bp, 13 predicted proteins | sample 667938 | NCBI WGS metagenome assembly APMI01 (sample SAMN01084076, study PRJNA167559) | wastewater metagenome | biome: Wastewater | place: Denmark: Ejby Moelle, Odense | collected 2011-11-28 | reverse complement strand
AAACAGAAAGTCCTGATCGTGAGGTTAGGAATCCCCGCTCTTTAGGGCGGGGAGGATGTCAATGACGGGCGACCCCTTTGATCTTCTCGACGCTGCGATAGGCGCCAAGGCCCAGCAAGCCAAGCAGCACCTGCATGGTCAGATCCGTGTCGATCACCGGGAACGGGCCAGCGTAGGCAAAGCCCACCGTCGCCACGAAACGGGCAATGGGCTCGATAACCGCCGCATAGGCCAGCGCAAAGGCACAGACCCACACCACAAACGGACGCCCGCCAGACACGAACAGGCTGCCGCTTGCGGCTTCGATCTTGTTGATCTCCACCTGCCCGCCCATGCGCTCGCTCTCGGCCTTGTAGGCGTCAAGCTCTGCGGCCATCCTCTCCTTGTCGGAGGTGGTCAGGTCGTCCGCAATCTTGCCCACGGCGCCGATGATTTCGCCGATACCGACGTTCGATAGGATGCTCATACGACCCCTTTAAGCAGTCTGTTGATCCAGCCCAGCAGGAACTTTCCCTGCGTCCTGTCGCGGGTCACGATGTCCCGATAGCGCGCCAGCTTTGCCAGCGAGAAAGCCAACTTGAACCAGCGCGGGTCGGCGTGATTGATCTCGGCGATGGACTTGGGGCCGATCACCCCGTCAGGCGTCAGGCCAAGGACGACTTGCGCCAGCTTTGCGGACACCCGCCACCCGGCATTCACACCGAAGTCGAACAGGCTTTGCGCGACGGCCTCGTTCTCGATCTCGTCGCAGCGCAGGCGGTCCCAGAACTCGTCTTTGTAGAAGGCCCGGACCATGGACACGGGCGGCGACTGTCCGCGGTCGATGTAGGACCAGCCGGGCCAGTGCGGATGAAACCTGCGAGAGATGCCGGCGTAGGTCTGCCCGCCTCTGTCCTGCTTGATGTCGGTGAGCTTGTAGCCGCCCTCGTTGAGCACGACTTCTTCAAAAGCGGGGAGGAAATCAGCCATGCGGATCACCAAAAGAAAAACCCCGCCGAAGCGGGGTCTGAAGGGTTGCCGGTTGTCCGGCGAGTGGGGTCATCCCCGCGCGGTTAGGGGGTTAGATTTACCAGCTCGCGAGCGTCGCGCTCGGGCCGACGTACTGCTTTCCGGCGAGGTCCGGGCACTCGCGGACGTAGATCGTCGCCGTGCCCTCGGAGCGCAGCGCAAAGCGGCCCGCCGCCGCGCTGGGTGCTGCCTGCACCTGCCAGAGGTAGAGCTGCGCCTGGTCCTCGGCCTTGATCTCGCACGGAGCATTCCCGCCGCCGTTCATTACGTCGCCCAGGGAGCCGGCCAACTTCGTGCCGGCGAGGTAGCCGATTGACGTGTTGATGATGTGGGCTGTGACGCCTCGCGCCTGCCCGCCGTCGCTGCACAGGTCGATGCCGACGACGTTGCTGTCGTGCAAGGTCCAGAAGTTGTTGCTGACGTAGCCGGATGTCAGGCCGAAGTTGCGGCCCGTGCAGTTGAGCGTCAGCAGTGCGGTTTTCGTCGCGCCGAGGGCGTTGTGGATATTCATCCCGTCCGTGGCACCATTGGACAAGTCGCAAGAGTCGAGCAACACCGTGCCGTTGAAGCCCTCGATTGCCACGTTCCCAGTCGCGCCGGTGGAGTGCCCGCCATAGCGAAACGTGCAGTCCTTGGCGTAGATCACGCGCCGCGTGCCGGCGCCGCCGCCCGTGTAGCTCACTCGCAAAGTGCCACCGGAGCCGCCCTCAAAGTCGAATCCGTCGTTCTCGGTCGCGCCGATGTACGCGACGCTCGTCTGCGTCGTGCCGTTGAGCCGCAGATTATCGACAGCGAGGAAACAGCGCGTGTTGGCGTCGGTGACGGCCGCGCCGTCGCTACGCTTTACCCAGATCGAGGTGTTGTCGGTATAGACGCCGCCGAACGAACCCACGTCAGCGGCCGAGGCGCGCACCGGGAAGCGCGGGTAGTACCCGTTTTCGTCCCTGCCGAGCAAGTCGATCAGCAGCGACATATTGCTGCGGGCGGTCTTGTAGACGACGCCCGTCGTGATCGTCGCATCGACGGCCCAGGTGAGGTTTTCGTGGGCGCCGACAACGGCCCGGCCAGAGTAGGCAATGAAAACGATGGGCACGACGGGAATCACGCTGCCGCTGTTGCTGATGCCTTTCGTGCGCACGATGGGCGTGCCGCCTTTAATGAAGATGCGCGCGGGCTGGCCGGTCGCATTCGCGGCGGTCACGGCGGCATGGCAGGTCCAGAACGGAGACGCTTCGGTGCCGGTGCCGTTGCCCGCGGCGGTCACGTCGACATAAGTGGCGGGCCACGCGTCCCAGCCCGGCAGCAGATCGTCCAGGCCGATATTAACTTCGCCCCACTGCCGCCGAAACGTGTGTTTGCGGGTCATTTTCAGGCCGGCGAGTTCGGCCGGAAGGGCCGCCGTGACGGCGTCCGGGACGGGCACGTCTTCCTGAAATACAACCCCCTGGGCCGATTGCGTTACCCCCAGCGCCTGCGACCCGATGGGCACAGTGGCGACCTTCTCGTATCCGCCGCCGCGCTTTTCAAGCAGCAGTTCGGCGTCATTCCCGAGTTTGAATTTGTGAAGAAGCTCGTTCATGGCTTTATCCTTGTGCGTTGCGGTTGAGCGGGTTCATGGAGCGCGAATTTCTGGCTGGGTCGGAGAGGGATTCGGAGCCCGTCTTGCCGGCCAACATCGCGTTGAAGGCTTGGTAGTAGGTGACGGCCAGCGCCGAATTGCCGGCGTGCTCGGCATCCTTGGCGTAGCAGCGGTAGAGGACGTAATTCACGATGGCCGGGAGCCACGTGTCGTCCATCGGCAGGGTTCCGCCGTCCGTCAGCTCCACGGGCGCCGCGGCATATACCATCTCAAGCGATCCTGGCGTGGCGGGCTGCGGGGGATAGACGTAGAAGACCTTCTGGCTCTGCGGGTCGAACGTGTAGTGCTTGGCTTCTGCTGCCGGTGTGCTGGCGTGCCAGTTGGGGTTCTGGGCGTCCAGTAGGTCGCGGCTTACCAATCTGGGGACGCGGCCCGGCGTTGCGCCGCCGACGCCCATGTTGCGCACCACGTCTAGCAGCACAGACCCATCGGCCGGCAGGGACTGCTTCGTGCCGGCGACGAGCGTTACCGTGGCTGTCTTGGCGCAGGCTTCGGGCTTGTAGATGCACACCTCGCGGGCGGCATCGGTGATGTAGGACAGCAGCTCCGGCAGGGTCCATCGGACATTCCCGGCATCCTGCAGGAGCCCGGACACGCGGCTGACAATCGGGGTGGTGACGAGCGCAGCCATTACCAGCCCCCGAATCTGCGAGGCGTGACGCGCAACGATCCGGCAACACGCCCGGATTCGTACTCGATGCGCGCCTCGGCTTTGCGAAGCTGGAACAGTTGATAAGCGGTGACAGCACCTTGCGGGTCGGTCCATGCGTTGCCCGGCATCCGCTTGAGGATGGCGAGCGCACCGGACGCAATGGCCTCGGCGTAGCGCCCGACCAGCACATCAGGCAGCGCAGACGCCGTGAAGCGCGGGGCGAAAGCGCACAGCAGCGTGGCGACCTTCCCGGCTTCGTTCGGCGTCGGCGTCACGTAGAGCGTCGAGCCCAGCACCGCATAGATGGCCGGCTCACCGAAGCCTTCCCGGCGGTCGATGATTTCCTGAGCGTTCGACTCGCCCCGCATCATGCGTTTGTCGATGGAGGCACGCCGCACGACGACCAGATCCGCATCGTCCGGAACGGTGATGGCGTATTCCCGCACGTTCGGCAGCAGACTCACCGTCTGGGTGTCGGCCCAGCACAGCGAATCCCGGCAAAACTCCTGCGCAGCCCGGTTGATGGCCGTATCCACTGTCGGGAACGCGCACTGCGGCACGTCCGGCAAAATCAGCGGATACAGGGCGTCATGCGTCGCCATGGCTTACTCGTCGGCTTCGACGATGGAGTAAGCGGCGTACTCGCTGCGTACCGGCTTGCCGGATTCATCCGGGCGGTACTGGACGTGCTTGATGCTCTTCAGGTGCTTGACGACGTGGGCCGGAAGATTGACCGGCGTGTCGAAGGCGAACTGGCCTTCAAATTCGTTGAAGCCGATGAACAGGTGGGAGTCGGTGACGCCCTGCGGCTTGTTGATGATGACGCGCTTGAGGACGGGGCCGGCAGCGACTTCGGGAACTTCGGTGGTATCGGCAGAGGTACGGGCCATGGTGTTGCTCCTGTGTAAACGGAAAAACCCCGCCGGGGATGCCCTCGGCGGGTTGGGGTGTTACGGGTTCAGAGATCAGGCTTCCTTGAGGGCGCCGCAGACGATCTTCTTGATGTGCGCGGCCTGCGTTACCTTGGCGCCCTGCATGGTCTTGTAACCGCACTTCCGGCGCTGACCCAGCGGGTCGGAATCGGACGGGGTGGCATTGACCATGGTCGGATGCACGGCGAACTCGCCCTTGAGAGCGACGCCGACCCACGCGTCGGACGCCATCACCAGCACGTCGTACAGGTTGACGTTGGTGGCGTTGTCGGACAGGAGGGTGGCGGCGCTGCCGACGGCAATACCGGCATTCGGGCGCTTGCCCAGCAGAGCGGTGCTGATGAAGCGGATGTTCTCGAAGTTGCCGAACTCGCCTTGCAGCGGGGAAGCGGACGAACCGTAGTCAGCCACCGGGGTGAAGTTGGCGCCCAGCTGCTCGCGGATCGTGCCTTCCAGGTCGGAGTTCACAATCGCCACGTAGGACGGTTCGCAGGACTGGGTGCCGAAGCGCACGTCCGACTTCACGACCTGGCTGATCGGGCGACCGAAGTTCGCACGGATCGAGCGCAGGGCCATGCGCAGTTCTTTTTTGCTCAGGGCCGTGGTGATGAGGGCTTCGCTCGCCACGCCGTTCGCGAGGATCACGTTGATCGACACCTCGGAGGTCAGGGCAGCCCAGCGCATCAGCTCGATGACCTGGCCGGCGTTCTCGCCGAGGATGCCCATGTACTCCTTGAGCACGTCGTCGATGTGGGTTTCCTGCACCACGTCGGTGGTGGAGAGGACCGCGCCGTACTGGGTCAGTTGGAGCGTGTAGCTCTCCATCGTCGCGACCTGATTGAGCGGCGTGGTGCCTTCGGTCAGGACGAAGCCGGTGGCATCGGTCGGGATGGGCAGCTTGTGGCGACGGAAGTCGATGCTGCGGGTGTTGTTCGCGGGCAGCGGCTTCATGTTGCCGAACTGCTCCAGCACGAGGTACGGGAGGGCGCGCTTCAGCAATTCCTTGCTGGAATACGCGGCCTGAGTAGGTGTAATGCTGCCGTAGGCAGTCGGATTTGCAGATGTGGGCATTTTGGTGTCCTTAGAAAAGGGAGAAGGGATTGCCCAGGTGGGCGCTCGCTGCTGCTTTTCCTCGGGTGCCGCCAGCCGTCTCCGTGTGCTCTATTCCTTGCGGGGCGCCTAGGCGTGTCCCTCCGGTCAAGCGCGGATGTTCTGTGCGTCCCTTGGTAGGGCGGGTGTCAGCGTTGGGTTGTGCGCGAAGTGCGCGGTGAAACAGAAAAAGGCCGGCGCATCGGCCAGCCCTCGGGGTTACATATCGTTCCAAGCGTTCTTGTATTCGTCCTCGTCGGAAGCCGGCGCACGGGTCGGCAGCTTCAGCGGGGCAGAGCTGCGCACGCTGGTTGCGGCGTCCTCGGCCCACACGTCATCCGGGGTCTGCTCGGGCGGGGCCTCGGCGGCTTTCTGCGCATCCTTGAAGGCTTGCAGCAGCTTGATAACCGCGCCGGCAGAACCGGATTCGACGGTGGCGTCGGCCTTGGCCTTCTGGTCTTCGGGCAGTGCATCGCGGTAAGCCTGAAACTCGGGGCTATCCACCAGCGCCTCGAAGTCCTCATGCGCGTCGGCGATGGTCTGCTTGTGCATGGAACTGAACGCGCCCTGAATCTCGGAGATCAGGCCGTCCAGGTTCCCGTTGAAGTCGGAGGCGTAGCTTTCGGCTTTTGCGTCGATCAGCGGGCCGGCAAGGGCCACGGCGCCGACGACGAACTCGCGGCCGTAGTCGGCGATCATCGTGGCGAGCACTTGAGACAGCTTGGCCGGGTCGCCAGCGAGGTCCATCGCCTCCTTCTTGATGGATTCGATGTCATCGCCGGAGGTGTCTTCTTCCGGGGCGTCTTCGGCTTCGTCACCAAGGCCCACTTCCACCGGCTCTACTTCACCGCCGGCAGCGAGGGCTTGCGGCTGGGCCATCGCTTCTTCGCGGGCCTTCAAGTCGGCTTCACGCTTGGCCAGCCGGCCTTCCCACGACTTCTGACGCTGCACGTCCTCGGGGGATGTCGGGCCGTCTTCTTCCTGCACGGAGCCGTCAGCTTCCGGAACCTTCTCGGGGAACTGCTCGGCAGAGGTATCGCCCTCGCCGATCTTGCCGGCGTCTTCGTTGCCCAGCTTCACGGCGGCGGACACGTCGGAGCCCTCGCCTTCGGGGGCGTCTTCGGTCGGATCTGCTTCGGGCTCGTTGAAAGCCTTGCTGTATTCGTCTTGATCTTTGAGGTTCATGGTTTCTGGCACTCCTATCGGCCAATGAAAAAAGCCCTCACGTGGAGGGCTTGGGATCACCGGCATGGCCGGACGTAAAAAAACCCGCCGGAGCGGGTCGGTTCAAACGGGTTTGCTGATGCCTCGGTATGCGGCGAATCCGGGCTCCGCCACCAGAGCCAGGCAGCGACCAGTACGCAATTGAGGCGCATCAGTCGAAAACGTGGCCGGTAGATGCGCCACCGGGGGCACCCAGCGCGTTACGCAGGGCAATCAGTTGCTTGAGCCGGGTCTGGCAAGCCGGCAACTTGTCCGGGTGGCAGGAAGTCATGTGCGCCTGCTGTGCCAAGATCAGCGCGTCGAACCAATCCACGGTCGCGGAGAAGGCGTCGGTGTTGGCGTGCAGCTTGACTTCAAGGTATGCGCCGGACAGTCGCATGTTCGCGGCGTTGCTATCGGCGGACACGGGCAGGAAGCGGTCGATCACAGTGCAATCTCCTTCGTCTCGATGCCGGCGCGCTCACCCTGAAATGCGGACTCCGGCTGTGCTTGCGGCTGCACTGGCTGGCCCTGCTCTGCACCGCTACCCGGCTGCTGCGGCGTGGCGTCCTGCCAGCCGGACGAGCGCAGGATGGAATCCCCGGCGGCTGCTACGCCCGGCTGCTGTGCGGCAACACCACCGGCCTGCATCGCGGCATAGACCGATCCGACCTTTTCGGACAGGGCGGCAGCCTTGAGCTTTTCCGTCTCGGCTTGCGCCTTGGCGACCTGAGCCTGGGCAAGAGCAAGCTGAAGCTGAAGCTGCATCTGCTGCATCTGCTGTTGCCGCTGGAACTCGGGCGACTGCTGCTGCTGGATCGCTTCTTCCTTGCTCATCACGACGTTGGAGAGGTCTTGCGTGTCGGCCTTCTGGCGGACAACCTCGTCCCACTTGATGAGGATGCGTTCCTCCGGCTGCAGCGTCGATGCGAACTGGTTCAGGGCTGCGCCGCGCACTTCCTTGGCGACGAGAGAACTGGCGCCCTTCGCCACAACGTCGTAATCGCCCTTGATCGTGTCGTCGTCGCTGAAACGCATGTTCCAGTGATAGAGCCCGGTGATGAAGGGCTTGGTGATGCCCTCGTCCCAGCTCACCACGAAATCCTTCAAGGCGATGTTGGCCTGAGCCAGCAGCATCGACAGCCCGCCCATCGTCCCCGCAGCGCCCCGAGTCGGGTTGTCGCCGTAGGTGAATTTCGGGATGGCCGTCACCTCGTCCGCGTTTTGATCGAAGAGCTGCATGATCTGCACCAGCTCCGGCATGTGCGAATTGAAGTCGAGCTGCCGGACGGCCGGGAACTGCATGTCGCCGCCTGTGCGCGGCCAGATCTTGAGCGGGTGGATCGTCGTCAGGTCCGCAGTCGGTGGGAAGGCCGGCACATAGACCTCGAACTGCGGGCCAGCAGTCACAGCGCCGTTATCCAGCAGCATCCGAAGGCCGGCGTTGAGCATCTTCTGATCGTCGCGCATGATCGCGGCCAGACCTTCGCCGAAGATGCTCGTCTCGTCGTGATCCAGGTAGTACAGGTGATACGGCCAGCGGACGCCCTCAATCGGCGAGAGCACAGCCTTGATGACCGTTCCATCGGGCAGGCACCAGATATTCGAGAAGAACGATTCGTGCATCCGGTCTTCGGGAACATCCACGCCGCACGCGGACAGCTTCTCGGCCTCAATCCAGCCCCACCGCTCGAACACGTCGTACTGCCCGGTGTGTGCGTTGGTCAGCAGGTACTTCTGTTCGCCCAGCGCACGAAGCTGCTGCTCGTAGGTCCGGAGGCGCGTTTCGCCGAACGGGTTGGTGTTGATGTGAGCCTTGATCGCCTTGCCGTTGAAGGTCTTGCGGTTCGCCAGCTCGGCAAGGCCGTTACGGGAAAGCCGGTGGTGCTCCCACGTGTAGCGGGCGTCCTCCAGCTTCGTGACGGCCATGTCCGGGTAGAAGCGCCACAGCGGCACGGCAGCGAGGAACGGCGCGGCAAAGCTCTTGCTCGTCTGGCCGTACTTCTTGGCCTTGCTGTCCCACGCGTAGCAGACACGCTCGCGGCGCTCGACCAGCGGACCCTTTAGGATGCCCGTGCCGTAGAGGTTGCCCGAGTGCAGGACGGCACGCGCCACGTCACGGTATTTGCACTCGGCGAGCTGATCGTCGATGCGCGTCGCCATCTTCGCGGCGGCAGTGTCGGCAGCGGCCTTGAACGCAGCTTTCAGCGTAGCCTTGTCCGGGACTTGACCTTGGTTCTGTTCCGTCAGCAGGCGAGTGATCTGCTCCTGCATCGGGTCGGGGATACTCGGCTCGGGTGTCGCGCCCACGTCGAAGTTGCGCTCACGGTTGGCCGGGAACAGCAGATCCATCAGGCGGGCATCGACGCTCTCGACCTTGACGCGGGTCTTCCTCATGAAGGCCCGGCTGCCGCCCTGCATTGCGGCTTCTTCCTCTGGCTCGTACAAGCCCTTGTACTGGCGAAGGTCATTCAGCCAGCGCAATTCCGACTCTCGGCGCAGGCGCTCGGCTTCAGCGAACTCCCCCAGCAGATCCACGCCGATGCGGAAAAGGGGATTCCCCTGGTCGTCCGGCGTGATGGAGTCGTCTGCGAACATGCGTGCAGCGGCCTCCGAGTATTCGGATAGTTGTTGGTCCATAGGGGAAGTCCTAGTACCCGACTCGGGAGATCGGGGCGCGACCCTGTTGAAATCGCGGGTCGCTGAATATCGGGTGAGACGTAGCCATCTCTTCGGCTATCGGGTCGTAGCCTTGTCCGTACTGGCGGATGGCGTCGGCGCCGTTGGACGCCCAGTTGTGAAGCGGCTGCTGCTTGAACACACCGTTCTTCTCGTCCCACTCACGCTGATAGTGGTCGAGGCACTTGATGCCCTCAATGCAGCCCTCCTTGTCGATCCACGCCGTCTTGAGCCGCGTCCGGGTCTGGTCAATGCCGGTAAGAATTGCCTGTACGCGGGGGACGACGATGATGTTGCGCATCCCCAACTTTTCGAGAATCTGCCTCTTGGTCGTGACCTGCTCGCCCAGCATCCGGTGATCTACGTCGTGCGGCAGGTAGTGACGGCCAAGAATCCAACCGTCTTCCTCGCAGCGGTCCTTGATCCAGCCCCAGTAGTGGGCCAAGCCTTCGCCGCTGTTGTCGTAGTAGCGAATGAACCTGTCCTGCAGCCCGACGCGCTGATGGCACCAGATGGCGTTCTTGTCATTGACGCCCAAGTCCCAGAAGGTATTGACCGGGACGCCCGGCTCCCACGGCACTTCGGTGATGCGCCCATTCTTCCGAAGCCACGCCATTTCGTTGCCGTAGATGGCGCCTTCGATGGTTTGCTCGAACGCCTCTTCGGGGAAACTCGGGTACTCCCGCGCCATGTCGCCGCGCAGGGTTTTCTTCTTGGTGACGTACCACGCCTTCTTTCTGGCCGACAGCTCAATGCCGCGTCCTTCGAGGGTCTGGAAGTAGCGGCGGTCTTCCGGCTCGATGATTACGCCGGCTGGGTCCAGCTCGTAGCCGGGCTTGTTCCACCACGGGAAGAAGTGCAACTTCCAGTCAAGGCGCGTGCCTTTGATTCCTTCTTGCGTGCGATGCAGGGCTTCGTCGCAATACTGGTAGAAGTACCCGTCTGCGCCCTCCGCCGTGCTCTCGATGATGATGATCTGGTCGGCAGAAACAGCCTCAAACGAGCCCGTCACGATTTCGCGGGCTTTGTGCGGGTACTTGGCGCAAATCTTCCCGAACTCGGAGACGTGCAGCATTTGCAGCGTCCCGGATCGCATCGAGGTTCCGACGCTGATGTGCGATCCATTCGCAAAGCGCAGCGAAGACGCCGTAGCTTTCTCAAGCGGCACCATCTGGCGGATCGCCTCGGGCAGACGCTTGTAAGGCGTCAGGATCTTGTTCCAGAAGATCTTCTCTGCGTCTTCCAGGTTGTGGGCGATCACGCCGGCCGAGAAGTTCGTATTGAACAGGCACTGGTCGAGCCCGAGTATCCCGGCCAGCGTCGTGAAGCCAAGTTGACGAGCCTTGAGGATCAGGTTCCGCGTCCAGAGCGAACCGACGAACTCCATCTGCTCCGCATTCGGACGGAACGGGATTTCCTTGCCTTCGTCGGTGACGATCGAGTAGAGGTTCTGAATCCTCCACATCGGGTCAAGAAGGCGGTCCCCGAACTCAGTCGTCAGCGATGGGGAGGCGGCTTGTGCCACCAGTGCGCTCCATCAAGAACTCGGTCAGCGCCGTGATCGGGTCGGACTTCTGCTTGTTGTCCTGCTCGAACATGCCCAAGTGCTTCATGGCCTGCTCGCGGGCTTGGTGCTTCGTTGCCCATTTGATCTTGCGGATGATCGCCGGGCTGTCCGCATCGCCAAGCTGTAGCGTCTCGATGCCCACCAGCGCCATGCGCGTATCGGCATCCATCTCTGCGACAGCCTTCACCGAACCGTCGCCATTGAACAGATTGGCCGGGTCAAAGTGCAGATCTTGCGCGATGCTCTTGATGATCGCTTCAGCCGTCAGCTCGTACTTGTTTGCGAGGGCTTTTTGCCTTTCGCCAAGAATTGACTGAACCTGAACATCTTTTAGCAGCCGGCACCCTGTTACGCCTGCGGTCTTTGCGCTGTAACCCGCGCTCTTGGCGGCTTCTGAAGCATTTCCACCATTAGCAATGTATGCCTCAGCAAACAGCTTCTTCTTCTCTCCTGCGGCTTGCTTTGACGTACCGGCCTTGTCGGCTTTCGTTACCTTGCGCTTGGTTGCGACAGCCACGATCAGCCAGCCTTAACCACCAGCCCCAGCAGGGCCAGACCAATCACACCCGCAGTGCCGACCATCGCCGTGACGACAAACCCGCGCAGCTCTTCCAGCGGCTTCATCCTGCCCTCGATGCGCTCCATCTGCAGCCGCATGGCTTCGTACTCGGTGCGCAGAGCGGTATCACGCTCACGGGACGATTCCTTGGCCGCGAGGATGGCCGTGTTGGTTGCGACGATGGACTCGGCGTTCTTCTCGCTCACCTGGAAACACCTGGAGATAGCCTCGCGTGTCTCTGCGTGGCGCTCCTCCAGGCGGGCAATCGTGACTACCGCATCGCGGATGTCCTCGATAGCGCGCTCAAGGGCGACGATCCGGGCTTCAGTGGGGTTGATGGAAGGGGCCATGTTCGGGTTCCAGAAACGACAACGCCCGCCAATCCAGTGAGGACGGCGGGCGTTT
>APMI01010847.1_pt1 | contig 11734 bp, 10 predicted proteins | sample 667938 | NCBI WGS metagenome assembly APMI01 (sample SAMN01084076, study PRJNA167559) | wastewater metagenome | biome: Wastewater | place: Denmark: Ejby Moelle, Odense | collected 2011-11-28 | reverse complement strand
TCGTATTTAATTACATAATAAAACCTTATTTGTAACAATTTTATATTAAAAAATACATATAAACAAAAAAATAAAAAAATTACATGATTGAATATAGAAAAATCATCGATCAAGCGCACAGACAAACGCGCTGCCTCTCTTAATCCAGAAACTGTCATCTTGCTCTGATTTACAAGCCACCGATATAATAAAATTAGTTGAGTGACCCGTTGTTGACAGAGTACCTGCACGTTTCTTAGTTTTGTACAATGGAATTTATACAGTGTTGTGGGAGTACGTGGGTTTTCCTTGTACGGGTTTCAAGTGGATCACTGACACCTCGGATTATATTACTCCTGGTTGGGATTATTTCAGCATTGAGAGTTTCCAGTCCACTGTGCATGCTTCAGAGTATAAACCATATATTAGGCATCCATCTGCTGGAGCTGAATCGACCGGCTACTTTTCGCTATGCTGTTTGAAAATGAATTGGTAATTGAGTGTATCGACTGGTACTTTTAGTTTTCGAGCGTAGATTTGTAAAATTGATGTAAGGAAACCTTGTGGGAAGAAGAATGCCGAAATCCAATACATTTTCGGTCTCTACAGCAAAGCACTTCTGAAGAAAGCAACTCTTTATATAAAATCGGTAAACCAAGATGATAAAGGTTTCATTGAAGGATATGCTTTTTTAGCCCATGATTTAGGCACACTATTAATAGTCAAACTATTAAATGTTTCTTATAATGCTTAAGTCATAATAATTTCTCCTTTGATAGCTTGCACTAATTCCTTCAAATTCTTATTAATAAACCCAATCAATTTATTAAACCTAACAGCTTCTTGCTCTAAACATATATCGACAGCATCAGCATATTTTTTCTCTTCAATCGTACTTTTAATAACAGCAGGCACTCTCGCAATAAGTTACTCAACCATTTGCACAATATTACTAATATCACTGCTGATAACTTACTGCGGTTAGAGGAGCATGATTGTTTATAGCGCTTATTTTGATATTTTGAATAAATATGTTGTCTGGGCGTTGATGTTCATGCCGAATGTTTAGGGGTTGTCTTATTCAGGTAGGGATTAGATGTAGGTGAGGTAATTTTATGGTGGGCCTGGTAACACTTTTGGTTGGTCTAATGTCTGGGGAGAGATGAAATCTTTTAGTAAGGTTTTGAGTAATCTTCGATCGAAATCATCAGTAATTCTCCCACCGTATACAATTTCACCAACAAAATATTAAATTGCATCCCATGGAGGTTCTTCAGAATTTTCCATCAAATTATTCACAATTGTTAAACTCGTCTATAAATCGCTTTCATTAAAATCATAAAGTATGTTCCAACCCAACGATCCAAACTTTCTTCTTTCCAAAACTACAGCGTGGAAAAGACACAGATTAAAAGTTAATGTTTTCTGTTCATCTGCTTTTTTCCAAGTAATATTATTTAGCAATTGTTTCATGTTTGCTTTGATGCCTCGTGGTGGTTCTGATGTTACTTTTAAGGAATTTTGTAAAATTGAGACTGGGAAATAATCGCATGGCATACAAGTTAAAAATAATCTGAATGATTCGTGTATTTCAGAGCTGTCATTTATTTATTGCATCTTTTTTTATAAGGCAGGCATGAAAGATTTGCCCAAATGACAATTTTGCAGTATAACCCAACCTCCATTTTTACTCGCATTTTCTAACGCTTTCAACGCATGTATTCCTTGCCCTTGCCCTAACGATATAATAAATATTTCTTCCCCCTTCTTCTCTTCCTCCTTCGAAAATCTCAACAAATTCTGTAGAGGGTCAGCTCCAACAGATAATATAAAAACAAGTGGCACTTTATTAGAAATATCATTATAAATTTGATTCATGGTTGGGGTGTACGAATCAACAAACTACGAACCGAGTACATCGGATATGTATTATGATATTGCTTAGACTGTCAGTTATGGGTGTAGGATTTTGGTTATGATTAGGGATTGGAATGGAGTTAATGTTTATTATTAGGGTAGGATTTTGTTATTTGTTGATTTGAGGATTTTTAGGGGGTCGCTGTTATAGGCTGAGATTATTTTTTAGTTTTTGGTTAGAAATAGCTCAAAAATGTTGTTGGGAAATACTTTATTCAAATTAAACAAAGAAGTTGACATCTAACTTTTGATACCGACTATATGCTTACTTGGTTATTAAACTTTACCGAGTGAAAAATTGCCTTTATTGAAGTAGTTATACTCAGATTTATTGATTCCTTGGACTCGAACAGCAATCATAAAGCTGAATATTTTCTTATGCTGATTAAAAAGAGCTCTAGAAATGTTATAGTAAATCGTCTTAGTTAGTTCAATAATTAGAGAGTTGACCCGTGTTGCAGCTTATTATGGAGCTGAAGTTGCTTTAAGAACGTTGTTGAAAATACGTGAGAAGTACTAAAGTGAGAATTGATACATAGCTTCAATGCTGGAGAGTTCAGATACTATTATGTATAGTATTGCGCCACGATATGCCACAGGCTGATATACGCTTCTGGCTTCATCAATTTATTTACTTTTGATAACACTTTCTTAAAGACTAATTTTAACTTCACTGCTCACTTTTTTAGATACCTTTAAATTCTAAATAAGTTCAACATCATCTAAGATATTACCTTTGGAACTATTGAGTAATTCCAATATTTTATCTTAATTTCTCTGTAGAGTAGCTTTCCCTTTGGAAATAACCGCAACTAGCTCTCTCCTTTTCATTTATATTTCGGGTAGCTAATTTTCAACAACATCCGCCAATAACTGATCTTCCAGTCCAGCAGGAGTGACTGTAAAATTAACCACACACAATTTAATAAATATCTAAGGCGAGAATGCAGGGTTGGCCATCTTCGTGAATACGTATATTCTCATGTTTTATTCGATTTATATTTTGTTTTAGCCTAATTTTATGAAATTACGGTTGTTTGTTACTTAGTACTCTTTTGACAGTAATTGGTCGATTGAGGGGTCCAGGGAGGTTTAGGAAGTTTATATTATTATAGGATTGCGCATTCTTAGAGCACTTTATAGTAATTTTAGGAAATTATCAGCACCTGCTTTTAGATGTACGAGTTCGTGCTGTTTCAGCATGTTTTTTATCCAACGGCTGGCTTGAAGTTGTGGGTCGATCATCATTGGATTTTGCAAAGTTTTTGATACAATAAGCGCACTATTTATTGACACTGTGTCTTTTGGAAGTCCGAAATTTATCCAATCCGCAATTTACAAATTATCTCCGATTACACTTTTGAAATCATAATTGTCCGAGAATCTAATTTGCTCTTATTTTAAATTTTACATAATTGCGTCTGTGCATTTGGTTCTGAAACTACCAGAATATGGTCCTAGATAAACAATAATGCAAGTGGAAATAAAGACATTACCGACAATTGATTTCTTTTGTTAGCTGAGTTCAATTAAGTACTCAGCCCATCTTATTTTCTCATTTTTGAGGCCATCTGTCAGTTATTATGCGTTGATTAATCTTTTGCCAGTTAGAATTATTTCTCTGTCAAGTTGCTACTTCTGTTCTCTACTTTAATTGAACATTTTTTAAAGCTATTTAACTTTGTTGATAATTCCATTTAGTTGCTCTCTCTTCATTTGTAAGGCTTTATTTGAAATAGCGAGTTAATCATTCAATTTCTTCACGAGAGTTTTCTTCTTTACAATTTATTTGTTCACATCTGTGAAATTTACAACTGCAAGCACCCATTAACATAGGGATTTGGCGGCGAAGTTGATTTGTTTTATTTAGTTGGGCTTAAAATTTGGGTTTGTTTTTAGTTTCTTTTTTATGATGTCTTAAACTTTTGGTGGAATGTTATACACATCTAAATTCTTAAGCCTTGATATAAAATTAACATCTGATATTGTCTTTCTAACTGACTCCCAATCTTCTTTCTCTTGAAGCAAGATACTCACACTTTCTAATGTGAATTTCACCTGCATATGAGGATTTTGATTCATTTTAATCTCTGAAATATCATTTCTGTTTAATGTGTTCAGTGCTTAAGTTGCAGCGTGAAGTGCAGGTAATGCTTAGTTTAATATCCGATCTGCATCTTTCTTTTATTATAAAGCTTTTTCTGTCTTCTCTGCTATTATTTTCTCTTCTTCTTCGACAATAATTTTAGCCTCTCCTGCTTCTTGCCGATCAACTTCAAGCTTCTTCAATAAATTCTCCTGCTAAATAGTTTTCTTTTATAACACTGGTTGCAATTATGTGAGTTTAACTTTAAGTGATTAGATAAGAGAATTTGTTTCTTACAATTTATTGACACCGTTTGATAATTTAGATATTGAAGAGTCAAGCTTATTTTTTTGAGTGTTCAAGAATGCATTGAAACTTGTAAGAAGTTATATGTAATTTTTCGGAGTAATGAATACTTTGCGTCTCGTAGCCAATAAAAACTAATTCGCCAGTTTCTACACTTATTTCTGAGCAAAAACACAACACTTAATAACACTTTTATCCTCCAACTTCATAACTGCCAGATTATTAAGTGCTTATTCCGGCCACTTATCAATCCAGTCCAGTGCACAACAGTTGACCAAACTAGGATAATTTCTAACTTTAGATCTGAACTGCTGACCAATCGGAGACAAAGTTAAACAGACATGCAGATTCGCGAGTATTTTCTTAAGGAATACTTAATAACCCAGAACTTGATTTATTTATTAATTGTTTTATTTTGAGAACATGCACGGTACCTACCCGCTGCTTAGTAAGTTATTTATGTCTTATAGGAACGATTAGTGTAGCATATGGTTTTATGGGAATAGGAATGCGACTTGTTGATCCTAAAATGCTGCTTTCTTCATAATATTATACAAATCTTCCCTGAACTACACTCTGCCATAATTTTTCCTAATCTAAATCATCTTAATCTTCGCCTGCCCTAGCACCGCCCCCAGCATAATCATAGATTTCTTCCCAGACCCACTTAACCCAATAAGCACAATATGCCCTTTATCAAACACAAAGCATCGTGCAACTCTACAGATATGTTTAATCGCATCTAAAAACAATACTAAATTCATTGAGGTTTAGTCTTGCATGTATTCCGTTATTATTTTTGATAATTTTTGTAGATCTTTTGATTATTCGTATACTGCCTGTTTGCGGTCGACGCCTTTGCGTAAGAAATTGCAGAATATTATTGGTTATTGGAATAAATTTTAGGCTGTTAAGGTTGATTTCATGGAGACTACTACGCGTTTGGCGATCTAATTGCGGATTATTTAGCGATCGTGTTCACTAATGAGACGATCTTCGAATACTCTTTGGCTTTCATGAACCCACAATTTAACTAAAACATCAGGATGCACAAAAGATGATGGCTTTGCAATGGTGATGCCTTGGATAACCTTTGATACGTCTCTTAGATTGAACAGATAATGTGATTTTTCAGGAGTAGGTAGAAGTTATCTACGAATATCGGTATAGAGGCCTAATGTTGAATTTACAATAGCTTTGTTATCTATTAGTTACATTACTTATTGTTTGAGTTTGAAATTTTTGAAATATCCTTTTGTTAGCTCTGAGAAAATTAAAACTAAAGATTCATCTTAAAGATCAGGTATGTAGAGCACATTAAAAAATCTCACAAATCTCGGTGGCAGCTAATTCCGACCATGCGTACCCGCAACAATCATCTCCATGCCTTCCACACCCTTAAAAAAATGTTGTTTACGATCCCAGACCCCACATTTCCCCAACAACAACCTCAACATTTAAATAGGAGGTTGTGCTCCATATTCCTCAACAGCAGGCATGTTGATATCATCAACAAAATATATAAACTTCTTACCAGGAGGAGGTATCAACGTGATATTACCTGATTTTCTTTGGGTTTGTAATTTTGATTATAGTTGCATCTGGGTTATTGACGGGGATGTCTGGGCTGTGAATGTGAACATTAAGTTTGCATTGCTTGATTTGCGCAGAATTTGGGTTATCAAGGAAGTTTTGCCTGTCCCTGTTGGAGCGGTTAAGAATATTGGGTCTAAATTTGCGATGAAACATTATATTATTGAGGAGTAACAGTAGGATTATTTTGTTGGTACGAATATCTATGAAAATGTTAAACCTTGAGGGTATTAAAATTATGGTAGTAAAGAATTCCAAGTAACCCATTCACCTTCAGGTCTATTCGCATAACTTAAAGTAAAATTACAAATTGGACTTTTGAGACTGTCTGCACTGAATGATTATGATAAACTTTTATCAAGCCTGCTCTTGCTATCCTAAGACAAAACTGCACCAATGCTCCATACATAAGCATAGACGCATAATTTCTATAATGATTTCTTCCAGGTTTAGGCCAATAATGCTTATTAAGGGACAATGTTGATATAATTTTTCAAAAATTTACAAAATGAATGAACCAATGCAGACTCATTCACTTTAACCATTTATCTACAGAATTTCTTGACATAATGATAACCTTTTTTAAAACTGCTTTTCACAAGTTTAACAATATAATCAAGTTTAACCTAATCTTCCAATATCCTATTCTTCATGAAGAAACTAGCAATAAAATACTAAATCTCAACAACTTTCTCCGAGACCCAAACCATCCCACACCGGCTAACAGTAGCAGGTGAGGCTTGATTAAGATCATTAACTTAAAACAACACTCGCATTTGATTACTTAATTTAATTCTTTCTCCATTGGATAAACACAACATCATAGAATCATCAAGTACAGTATTTAAATTCTATACCCAAATAGCATCAACTGGGCCATCAAATAGGATGTAGTCATGGGTTGTTGCACTTGTGCGTAGTAATTTTGCAGCCAGGCCGTCCGTCCAGTTTTGGGTTACCGGGTCGAAATTACCGTATAATTATGGGAGGGACACTGATTTTGGGTTTATTGTTATTGGATTTTTTTATAATAAGGTTAACAATATTGAGGATTTTGAACCCATTGGTGGCCCCACTAACATTACACCAAAGCGGACTTTTAGGGTCTAGTTTAATTGTAGATTTTTCTCAATAAAGTTCTATGAAGCTATTAAACAATGTTCGTTACATTTTTGTTTTATTTTATTAGTGATAGCAGTAGTGTCTCTAGGTGGAACTACCACACCCGGAAATAGATCTTCGATGATATTGTTAAACAAAGGAATATCAAATGACAAAAATTTAGGAATATTTGAATCTTGCATTGCTCTAATTAGTATAATTTATTAGTCAACATCAGGCTCTGCTCTTTTGAGACTGCCAGCCATGACTAACACACTTTTAACTGCTCGCATACCGAAGTCATAATGATCTTGCTGTGATAATTGCTAAGATGACAGTTTGTACAGTTTTGTCATTTTCTTACTTAATTATTTGGCTGATGAAAATCCTTAAGAAAAGAGCATGATTTATGCGATAAGAGTGTAATCTGGAACCATCATAGCAACAGGTCTAAACAATGTTTTTAAATTATCTGGTAGTTATGTTCTACCTGCATATCCTGGATTCATGGTGATAAATATTCCTAGATCATGATTAAGTGTAATTAATTTTCCTCCTAAAGTAAGTTCTCTATTATTTTTCCCCAACAACAATGCTTCCCTGATCGTTAGCACTTGCTGAGCAATAACCGACAGCACTTAAATATCAATCCTATTAAACTAATCAAGACAGGTCCATGAGCCAGTATACGCCAAACCTGAAAACAATTTCTCCATCATCTGTGCATTAATTTGATCTGAACAGTTGAACACAATGCAGTATCTAGCCAATGATTTTGCTAAATCTTTGCATGATTATGTTTTACCTGTGCCTGCTGGACCTGCTGGATTTGCGCCTAGTTTTATATGTAATGCGCCTGTTATTGTCATCCAACATCTGTCGGTTAGCGGGGTTATGACTAGTCTTGTTGTTGCACCTAAGTATTCATAGCCGTATAGTAATTATGATTGTACCTGTCTGGCCAGTACGAAATCAGAAGTATTATAAAATCTCAATTGTTGTAACCATTTAAAATCATTAACAGATTAACACTACCTCAACCCTTAAACAATATCCCTATAATGCACATCCTGAGTAATAAGTGCAACAATTTTCTTCCGACTCAACATATCCAAATCCTCTCTCCTAATCTCCTATACAAGCTAATCAAGCTGAGTAACATTAGTATTATACCATTGATTAATATCACTTTATTCCATATCTTATAGATACCCTTCCGTAATATTGGTCCACATGATACAATCAACAACGAGGACAACCTGACTGGGATAAGAATGAACCCATTATATTCTTTTAACTTTACCTTACATAAATTTCTGGTATGCTACTCTGATTATTGATTTTAATGTTGATTTCATTGATTATTATGCATTTTTGAACCATTATTATACTTCACCACGAAATACACAGTTTTTTAGTGTTACTTTCTAACCTTATAAACTCACCATTGTTTGTGGTAGGCTTGAAGAATCGAATTATAGGCTTACGAAATTTTAGAATACTTTGCGTAAGTGGGGTTAGATCTGGTCGAATGATTTTACTGTCGATAATATTTATAGTAATTAGTCATTTGATAAGAAATAAAATCTTTGGAATATGTCTCTTTTTTTTTATAAGAAATTTTACAATGTTTTTTGAACTATTTCGAATACTTCATTATTGCCTTTTAAAATTTTAAGTGTGAAATGGGAAGTAGCTTCATCGCAATATCGGCGTATATTTGTAGAATCTTTAGCTTGCTTCATTATAATTTTCCATTTTGAATCTATTTGGTTGAACATCGAAGTTTCACGTGGTAAATTCTTAATTGCAAATGGAGACTTTAATATCGGTTACAAATAGATCCAATTCTTTTGATGTAAGTACCATTCATCGATAAGATCTTGCATATATCGTAACATTTTGGCTTGCACTTCGACCCTTGGCTTAATTGGACCCACATATTTTGATCCGAGGATATTATTAACAGTGAGTAAATTATCATCGATTTTGGTAATCAGCTCATCATTGTTGCCCAATATTGTATCTTTGCCTTATTTGTAAGGAGTAGTAACAAGTGATAGTGCTTTCCATACCGCTTACACTCTGATTATCATTTATGTAAGTTAAGCCTATTTTGCAGCCTGAACTGAAATTGCAACAGTTTCATTGCTCAACACATCAAGTTATAAATTTTTGAAAAATTTAAAGGAATATAACGAATTTTACATTGTTTTGAAAAGCTATTAATAGGCAGTTTATCCACAAGGCAGTTCTCTTCCTTTAAAATTATCAGTAACTAATTTTTTAATTTATTCAAAGTGTTTTTCTTGAAGTTCAGGGCTCATTAATGCCTCACATGCTTTATATAATGGTTTGAATGATTATAGTTTTGAAATAAATGTCTGTACAACTTCATTAGGATCTAATTCACGTTGCATAATCATTAGCTTCTTACGTAGTGATTCTAAATATTTTCTAGTCTTTTCGAATTAGACATTGATTAATAATTTTTACATATTTTTGTTTATGAACTCTTCCCAAATTTATTTTTCATCCCAAAGCAGCTAAATTTGTTTGAAGTATCTTTAGTAGCCGTCTACAGCCTAAAATTGAGTCACTTCCAATCCAAGCTATTCTTGAAATCCTTGTAATTCTTACTTATCTTTAATTATTTGATTTAAAGACTCAGCCAAACTTTTAATAGAGTTTATTTTCTTTCTGATATCAGGTGTGTTCTTAAACACATCTAATCCATTTAATTTTTCTTTGTGCTGATTAGATCTTTCTTAGAAAGCCGGCACTAATTTCTATATTTATTTTTTAAACTTATCATTCTGTTAAGTAGCTTGTTTCTATATTTCCTCCAATCTCCTCCTCAATCCAATCATCTGCCCATTGGTCTAACTATTGGCACTTCTCACAGGCTCAGGCACTTTGATTGAATATAACTAAGCCATAGTTAACATTTATGAGTTATCCATTATTTCAGGGTAGACATTTTCTGTGTATTGGTTTACCTGTTGGCAATTTTTAAGGAAATCTATGTATTATTTTATTGATATTGGGGTCAATGCGATTTTTTAGTAATTTTATTTTATGCCTTATAATACTTTCTTAGATCTTGTGAGTATTAAATCGGGAATTAATTGGTTTATCCTGTTTACTAGTCCTTAACATTTTTTCTCTAGAATTTGTTTATGATTAGCACAATTCAAACAGAGTATACCGATTTATTTTTCATTCTATATTTCTCTCAATGCAGTAAGATCTTGCTTGCATCGATATACAACATCTTTAAAATATTCGCTCATTTTTGTGTTGAGATCTTCTGCCTCAACTTCATCAATAAATTTCCAAAATTAAACAGATTTAGTAAAGTTTTTAGAGTAATTTTACAAATTTTCGAAACTTTTCCGTACTTCTTGCTTATATTCTGCTATTTTGTCATTAAATAAGTGATTGATGTTGATAATACTCTTAATTTAAATGTATTAATCTGTTTTCTCAGCCTCTATATTACACTGCCAAAATTAATCAAATTCTTTCAGATGCAAAAACTGAAAATGTTCCTCACAAATTTGTCCTAAAGTGCCATAAATAACTTATTCCATTTATTATTTAAAAGCTTATCGATCAGGACTAAACTTAATTTTTTACTCAACTGGATTATAATTTAGTGTCACATTGATCCATGACATCGAACCGAATCCTTTTTTATCTTATTGGTACAGATCGGTTATTTATCTTATTGCGTGACATAAGTGGCTGACCATATTGATGACTAACTGGGTTTTTGATGAGATCATCAAGTAATCTGTTAGTTTTATGAAATTTCGGATTTTTAACTGTTGAATTCTTAATGTTGCCGATTCTGTATAAGGCATGTCTTTTCCTGATTCATCACCAATTAGAAAGGGAACTTTTTTATCGCCTATTTTCTTATTGTCTTTTGAAATTCTCATTTTTTTCATGAATACTTCCATACTGGTCTCAGCTTTTTCAAGTAAATTTTTCAAAATTGCTTCCTCAATCGATCGAATAGTATCCAATGTCTTATTTCTCTATTTCTCAGAGTATAGTCTGAAATCTTCTAAACTCATCGAACTCAGAGTTTGGGTATAAAACGTCTATATTTTTTCGACTTTTTGAGTCAATTGTCTAACTTATATTAGCATTTCTTTCAAATGAGTATCGGTCAGTAATGTTTTTTCACCAAACTATTTACTTCTCTATTTAAACACGTTCATGCTGGTTAATTTCTTCCAAAGTTGGAAATTTTTGTATTTTTTATAGATTTTGAAGTAATATATTTTTTGCAGTCGATTGTATACTTTTTGTTCAGCAAGAAATGTTTCAAAATTAATAAATTCTACTTCACTGTGAAAATATTTTGTAAGTCCTCGCTTTGAAATAACCATATATTACAAAGGATTTCTCTTTTCAAACTCAACAATCTGCCAGTCGTACGGTCCATCTTTTCGGTTCATGTAACAAAATTAGTCAGACATCTCGCGGTCGATCCTAAATCGTGAATGATTTACTTCAATATTTACATGAAATCGTTCGGAGTGAGATACCTCTGTGGTTCATCTCCCACTTCTTTTTCTTTTTATTTCTGTTAAATCTTCGAAAGTTATCGATCCGCAAGAATACTCTCATCCAAATTAGAATGAATTTTGCTGCGATTTTTTAAATGAACCATCAATGCAGTTTATTTAACAGTTCGGTTGCTATCAATCAAATTTTTCGAACTATTCAAATGCTTCATTT
>APMI01010436.1_pt1 | contig 11735 bp, 9 predicted proteins | sample 667938 | NCBI WGS metagenome assembly APMI01 (sample SAMN01084076, study PRJNA167559) | wastewater metagenome | biome: Wastewater | place: Denmark: Ejby Moelle, Odense | collected 2011-11-28 | reverse complement strand
CCAAAAACCGCCCCCGAGCAACAGTTCGGGCGAGAAGGCGAACAGGAACGGCACGATGTAGGCGACCCAGGCGAACCTCAGCGCGGTCAGGCTTGTCCGCCACATGTCGGCGTCGCCGATCTTGGCCGCGACGATCGACGCGAGGGCGACCGGCGGCGTCAGCATCGACATCATGCCGAAATACAGGATGAAGAGATGCGCCTGCATCGGCTGCAGGCCCGCCTCGACCAGCGCCGGCCCGAGAATTGTAGCGAGCACGACATAGACCGCGACGGTCGGCATTCCCATGCCGAAGACGATCGCAATCGCCGCGACCAGCACCAGCATGACGACGACATTGCCGCTGCTGGCGGCCACCGCGCCGGCAGCGATCGAGAAGCCGACGCCGGTCAGGCTGACCAGGCCGATGATCAGTCCGGCCGCGGCGGTGATCAGCAGCAGCGGCGCGGCTGAGCGCCCCGTGTCGATCAGGGCCTGCGCAATCAGGGAAAGGCTCAGCCGCCTGCCCTGATACGGCCGCAGGACCGAGACGATCGCCAATGCCGCGATTGCGCCCAGGGCGGCGATCTGGGGCCGCATCTGCAGGCTGAACAGGATGACGAACAGGACCGCAAACGGGATCAGGAAATGGCCACCGTCGCGAAGCGCCTCGCGCGCCGAGGGGCGTTCGCTTTCATCCAGCGGAAGAATGCCGGTCTTGGCCGCGATCCGGTCGATCTGGATAAAGACGGCGCCGAAGTAGAGCAGCGCCGGCAACAGCGCGGCGGTCGCGACCTCGACATAGGACACCTGGAGATAGTCGGCCATGACGAATGCGGCCGCGCCCATCACCGGCGGCAGCAACTGACCGCCGGTGGAGGCGGCCGCCTCGACCGCGGCAGCGGTTTCCGCCTTCAGCCCGGTGCGTTTCATCAAGGGTATCGTGACGACACCGGTGCCCACGACATTCGACACCGCATTGCCGGAGATGGAGCCGAAAAACGCCGATGCCCCCACCGCCGCCTTGGCGCTGCCGCCGCGATAGCGGCCGAACACCGCCAGGCAGATACGGGTGAAGAAGTCACTGCCGCCGGCCTGGCGAAGCAGTTCGCCGAACAGCACGAACGGGATCACGATCTCGACCGCGACCCGAGCCGGCAGTCCGAGCATCCCGTTCGGATCGATCACCAGATAGACCGCGAGGCGCGACAGCGGCGTTTCGGGAATGCCGAGCGGTCCGCCGAACATCGCCAGGCCGCAAAAGACGAGCACGATGGCGACAATCGCGAAGCCGGTGGAACGCCAGACGAGGAACAGCAGCCCCGCCAGCAGGATCAGGCAGGTGACGAACAGCCACAAAGGCCGCGCGATCGCCACGAGGCCAAGTTCGGGATAGCGCCAGGCGAGATAGCCCATCAGCAGAAGCAGCGCCGCGCCGACGCCGGTCCCGATGGCGCGCAGCGGCGATCGGCCGGAGGACGCGAGCGTCACCGCAACCGTCGCCAGGGCCAGGCCCACCGCGAGCGCCAGCACCTGCTCGTTGAATACCAGCAGGCCGGCATACATGTGCAGGTCGAGCACCCAGGCCAAGGACAGCAGAGTGAGCGCCAGGGCAAGGGCAGTGCCCAGGCCCTGGCCGCTCAGCGCCGGTCCGGCGCCGCCGACTGTCTGAATACTGCCCTTGTCTGCGCTCATCTTACCGGGTCCCTGAACTGACGGTGCTAGTCGACCAGGACGCCTTTGGCGGCGTCGTGCAGCGGAAGGCCGGGGTATGACCGACGGATGCTGTCCTTGTTCATGCCGCCGAGCACCTTGTTGGCCGCCGACAGTTTTTCGACGTTGTCGCGGATCAGCTCGGCCACGGTCTTGACGGCCGCCGCATCGAGATCGGCGCGCGCCATCAGGACATAGTCGTAGGCCATGGTCGAAAACGCCTCGGTGGCCCCGACAATGCCGGCGCCCGCGGCGACGTCGTAGATATAGGCTTCGGGCGCAACCGCGACCATGCGCGCGACCGCCTCCGGGGAGCCGTCAAACGGCAGCCAGCGAATGCCGCCTGTCGACGAGTTGGCCTCGACCACCGCGCCACCGCGCAGGGCGAACAGGGTCGCGTCGACATTGCCGCTGATCAGCGCCTGTACGCCGTTGGCGACGCTGGCGACCGGAACCTTGACGACGTCGTCTGCAACGAGGCCGCCATTGGCGAGAGCGCCCTCGATATAGGGCTGCAGGCTCGCCTGGGCCGGCATGCCCCAGGAGACGCGCTTGCCCTTGAGATCGGCGATTGTGTTGATGCCGGAATCCGCCCGCGCCATCAGGCCGACAGGGCTTGGCTGCAACGACGCGACGACGCGCAGATTTGCCTGCGGCATGCCCTTGAACGGACCGGCGCCGCGAATCGCGTCGCCAAGGTCAGGAGTGACGACGGCGGCCATGTCGAGCGAGCCTTCGTTGACCAGCGGCAGGAACGCCGTCGGCCCGCCGAACGCCTGGACAGTGACCGACAGGTCGGTGTTTTCGTCGATCGCCTGGGCGAGCGCGGCGTTGACGCCGTAATTTTGCGATCCCTGCTGCCCGGCGCCAAATCTGACGGTCTGGGCGGAAACGGCGGTGGTGAACGAGAGGCCCGCGAGGACGACGCCAGCCAGAATATTTCTCAACAACATTGCTTTCCTCCAATCGTAATGTCTGCTTCTCAAAGATCAGGCCGGGCCGCGATTGTCACAGCGCCGAAATGTCTGGGGCCAGGACCTCCCTCGCCGCGATCATGTCAGCCGCCTTCTCCGCGATCATGATGACGGCGGCGTTGATGTTGCCGCAGACGAGGTCGGGCATCACCGACGCATCGACCACCCTCAGCCCGTCGACGCCGCGAACCATCAGGTCCGGACCGACCACCGACGCCGCGTCGACGCCCATGCGGCATGTGCCCGCCGGATGGTGGACGGTGATCGAGGTCTGGCGGATGTGCTCGTCGATCTCCTCGTCGCTCTGGCATTTCGGTCCGGGAAAGAACTCGGCCGCGATGAACGGCTGCATCGAGCTTTGCGCCGCGAGATCGCGCGCGACGCGGAATCCGGCGCGCAGCGACGTCCAGTCCCGGGGCGACGCCAGGAAATTCTGCTCGATCAACGGCGCCTGCGCCGGATCGGCCGACGCCAGCCGCACCGCGCCGCGGCTTTCGGGCTGGGTGGCGACGATGCGCGTGGCGAAGCCGTCGGCAAACGGCGCCTTGAACGGCTTGAAATAGGGCCAGGCGGCCAGCGGCGCGGCGGTGAACAGCAGTTGCACGTCCGGCAGCGGGCGGTCGGCGCCGCTCTTCAGGAAGGCGACGACGCCGCCGGGCACATCGCCCGAAAACCCCTTGCCGGTCAGGTAGGTCCTGGCGAAATCGACCGCGATCCTGTCGGCGCGCATCATCTTGTGGAACGGCCCCGGCGTCTTGCGCCGGTACATCAGGATGACCGAGACATGGTCCTGCAGATTGCCGCCGACCGCCGGCAGATCGACCACGGTGTCGATGCCGTGCCGCGCCAACTGGCCGTGACCGCCAATGCCCGACAGCATCAGCAGCTGCGGCGAGTTGATGACGCCGCTGGCGACGAGCACCTCCTTGCCGGCGGACACGGTCGCCGGCCGCCCGTCAAGCATCATCGCAACGCCGGTGGCGCGCCGCCCGTCGAACAGGATCCTCGTCGCCAGCGCGCCGGTCAAAACCTTGAGATTGGGCCGCTTGAGCGCCGGGCGCAGATAGGCGGAGGCGGTGGAGCATCGCCGCCCCCTGTCGATGGTCATCTGCAGCCGCCCGAAGCCTTCCTGCACCGCGCCGTTGTAGTCGTCGGTCTGCGGGTAGCCCGCCTGCCGGCTGGCCTCGGCGAAGGCTTCGATCAGCTCGTCCTTGTATCTGCACAACTGGGTGTGGAGCGGGCCCGATCCGCCGCGATACCGGTCGGCGCCGCCTTCCCAGGTTTCCTGCCTGCGAAAATAGGGCAGCACCTTGTCGTAGGACCAGTCCTTCAGCCCGGCCGCCGCCCAGCGGTCATAGTCGCCGCGGTTGCCGCGCACATAGGCCATCGCATTCGTCGACGACGAGCCGCCGATGACCTTGCCGCGGGCGCATTCCACCCGCCGGCCGCCGACATTGTCCTCCGGCTCGCAGAAATACATCCAGTCGTGGCGGCGCTCGGTCAGGATCTTGCCCCAGCCGAGCGGGATGTGGATCATCGGATCGGTGTCCCAGGCCCCCGCCTCGAGCAGCAGCACCGACACCTTCGGATCGGCGCTCAGGCGGTTGGCGAGCACGCAGCCGGCCGACCCGGCGCCGACAATGACATAGTCGTATTTTTCAGCGTGCTGCATGATTGGCGCCGATCCCGCTAGGCCAGTCCGGCCTGCTTCAGGCGCTGCGACCAGTGCTCCCAGCCGCGGTCGATCTGCGCGCCGACCAGCTTGCCGGCCGTGGCGATCTCCCCCGAAGACAGATATTTGATGTTGCCGATCTGCAAGCCTGCCGTCTGGGCCGCCGCGTTCTGCTCGGTATAGAACGCCCTGAAAACAACCTCGCGGATCGAACGACCGACATTGACCACCCCGTGGCGCGCCATCAGCACGACCGGGGCGCCCCCCAGCGCCTCGGCGATGTCGCGGCAGACGTCCTGGCTGCCGCCGAACAGGTCGGTGGCGTCGCCCTGCTTGTCGCGGATTTCGTAGACCGGCACCGCCTCGCCCAGGAACGCGCCCATGTGGCTGACCGGCCGCAAGGGCTGGTCGACGAAGCAGTAGGGCAGCACCGCGGGCGAATGGCTGTGCAGCACGCACTGGACATCGGGCCGAGCCTTGTAGATTTCGCTATGGATGTAGCGTTCCAGATAGGACGGACGATTGTCCGACGTCTCGCCGTCGAGGTTGAGGCGCTGGATGTCGGCGACGGTGATCGTGGCCGGGGCGATCTTCTGCGGCAGGAAAAAGCTGTTCGGGTCCTGCGGGTCCCTGGCGCTGATATGTCCGAACGTGTCGAGGATGCCTTCGTTGAGAAGGATCTTGGTCGCGGTCACCAGGTCTTCAAAGATCTGGCTGGACGAGCTTTTTGCGGTGCTCATTCTGTTCTCCGTATGCAATTCCGATCGGGCCGTCGGTCCGGTCACTTGTTCTGGTAGATGCCGACGATCCGGTTCTGCTCGACGATGTTGTCGGCGTATTTGCGCAGGAACTCCTCGCGCGTCGGTGCGCCCTCGACCTTTGCATCGAGCGCATAGACCCAGAAATAGTAGTGGTGGTCGCCATGGCCGTTGGGCGGCTGTGGCCCGTAATATTGATGGTGGCCGACGCCGTTGGGCCCGACGCGGAACTTTTCCTGCGCGTCGGAAAGATCGGTCGTCGACGGATCGATGCCATAGACGGTCCAGTGCGTGAAACCCTGCGGCAAGGGCGCATCGGGATCATGGCAGATGACCGCCAGTTCAACCGCTTCCGGCGGCACGCCGCTCACGGTCAGCCGCGGCAGCACATTGCCCTTGTCGCCGGCATGTTCGTCGCGCAGCCGGCCAAGCGGCTCGAAGTCGGACGAGGTGATTTTCAGGTTTCTGATGTTGAGGGGCATTTCTATTCGTCCTTCGAAAAATCTCTGTCAGGCGTTCTGGGCGAGTTCGGCGACGGTCTTGCCGCCAACGCGCTCATGGACGCGCGGCCCGGACGCCACGGCGACGCAGAGCAGCAGCTCGTCCGGCCGCGGGCCGTCCGGCGCGCAGAAGGTCACCGCGTCGTAATGCGACCTGATGTAGAGCTCGTCCTTGTGGGCGAGCGGAATGTCGATCGAGGCGCCGGCCGCGGCCACCTTGCTCGCCGACGATATCCAGGCGGCGCCGCCGCCGACTTCCTGCCTGAGCGGATTGCCGAACACGGTGGTGATGCAGGCCACGACATGTTCCTGTTCGCCCGACGTCCCGGCGATGCCGCCCTTGCCGTAGCTCTCGACCGGCCTGCCGCCCAGCAGCGCGACCGCGCGCTGGCCGAGCGCATGTCCGAGCGCCGCGCTGGGCTTTGTCAGCGGCGACAGGTCGGCGACAAACTTGCCGGCGAAGGGATTGCGGATGACGACGCCGACCGCGACCTTGACCAGCGCGTCGCCCGGCTTTCCGCCATCATGCCGGATTTCCTGGACGGAAGAGTACCAGCCTCTGACGTCGTAGGCGCTTTCAACCTGGTTGGAGTAATTCATCTTTGTTTCCCTGTCGGATGTGGGCTCTGGTGTGGCGTCGTCCAGTGGCTGAGCGCCCTGACTACTGAGGCCAGGAATAGACGCGGCGAAGCGGATCGTACTGGGCCGCTTCAAGCGCGGCCGGGGTGAACATGTTTCCTTTCGAGAGCGACCGGTTGGCGGCGTAGTCGCCGGAAATCGCCTGGCAGCGGTCGGTCATCGGCCGGATGCGCTTTTGCCAGGCGGCCAGTGCGTCCTCGATCGCGGCGTGCTCCTCCACGTCCTGCGACAGGCTGAAGGCGTTGACCATGGCGCAGCCGGCGCCCTGGGCGAGAGCCGGGCACATCGCGTTCGCTGCGTCGCCGACAAGCGCGACCTTGCCCTTGGTCCAGGTGTCCAGCTTGGTGGTTTCGTATTTGTCGTAGCGGGCTGTCTTGAGCTTCGCCGCCTCGACCAGGCAGGGTTCCAGGAAGGGGAACATCTCGACCCAGACGTCGAGGTCGATCGGAACCCGGGAACCACGCGGATCGGCCGCCGGCGCCATCAGGCCCAGATAGAGTTCCTTGTCGTTGCAGGGCGAATAGAGGATGCGCTGGACGCGGGGCCAGAAGTTCCACATGTCGATGGTGTTGTCCCATTCGCCATGCCCCAGCTCGGCCTTCATGCGCGGAACGATCAGCCGGATGATGCCGTCCTGGGAAATCCAGCGGTCCTGCTCGAAGCCGATGGAATCGCGGACTTTCGATCCGACGCCGTCGGCGCCGACGATCAGGTCGGCCTCGAACGTTTCGCCCGACTGGACGGTCAGGATGCCTTTCCGGTCGGCGGCGACCGCTTCTGAATTCACCCGGATGTCGACGCCGAGCTTGCGCGCCCGGTTCGCCAGCGCATTGTGCAGATGGCTTCTGGTCATGATCCGCCAGGGCAGACCGTTGAACGTCTCCTTGGAGACCGACTTGTTGTGCATCCAGGTTTCGTAGGCCGGCGGTGTATGGGTGCCGGCCAGCACGTCTTCCAGCACGCCAAGCCCCTCGAGCACTCGCAGGCCGTTGTGCCAAAGATAGATGCCGGCGCCGAAGGCCCTGAGCTCAGGACCCTTTTCGTGCAGGCGCACGCTCCAGCCGTTCTGGCGAAGCGCGATGGCGGCCGTCAGGCCGGCAAATCCGCCGCCGGCGATTTCGGCATGCCGCGTCTTGCCCGTTGTCTTGTTTACGTTTGCCATTCTCTCTTCCCCAGTGCGCTGGACATGCGAGACGCCGTCAGGCGTCGACAAAATTAGTAATCGCCCGAAGCACGATCCCGGGCGCTTCCTCGTGCACGTAGTGGTCCGCTCCGGGGACCACGACCACGGGAAGGTCGGGACGCAATTTGCTGGTCTTCCGCAAGGCGGCCTCTGTCACGAGCTTGCTTTCCGCGCCGCGGACGACCAGAACCGGCCTCGTCACGTCGCGGAACGCGGGAACCAGGTCTGCACGCAGGCCGGTCACCGTCTGGGCCATCGCCGAAGCGGACGCCAGCGGCGCCAGGCCGCCCTCGACGCCGTGAAATCCGCTGGCGGCCCTGACCTTGATCGCGTCCATGGGAATCTTTGGGTAACGCGCCGCCAGATAGGCTTCGACCGAGCCGAGGTCGGGGAACACCTGGTCGCCGGCCACGACACGGCTTTCGAGCGCGTCAAGCACCTCGGGTTCGATGTATGGCGTGAAGTCGATCGCCACGACCGAACGCACGAGTTCCGGATAGCGCGCGGCGACCGTGACGCCGTTGCGCGACCCTAGCGAATGCCCGACAATGATGGCGGGGCCGCTGTCGAGCGTTGTGATCAGGGCGGCGATGTCGTCTGCGAAGTCGTCGGCGTCGTAGCCATGGTCGGGCTTGTCGCTGCGGCCGTGACCGCGCTGGTCGACCGCGATGGTGCGAAAGCGGGACGACAGTTCGCCAGTGAGCACGCCGAACACAGCCGAGTTGGCGGTGATGCCGTGAAAGAACAGCATCAAGGGCCCCTGTCCCTTCTCACGCACGTTCAGCTTGATGCGGCCAACGTCGACGCGCCGCGAAAGCGAACTGCCCGAGGACGACTCTCTCAGCATTGCGACCGGTTCCTCCAACCTACTCCAACCCGGCCCCAACGGGATCACATAAGACGAACCTCGTCAAGCAGATTGTCTGACATTCTTTCAATCTTGCTCGTTGGCAATCTGAAGATTCCTAGTGTCAAATCCCTCGCGGTTTATGTATCGTTGGAGCTTGCACGGCGCTCATGAGACAGAGAGGACAATGCAAAATTTGGATCTAAGGGTTTCGCCACGGACCGTCCTGCAGGAGACCGCGGACAAGTTGCGACTGGCGATCTATTCGGGGCGGTTTCAGCCCGGAAGCCGTCTCATCGAGAGTCAACTGTGCGCACAGCTGGGCGTGAGCCGGCCCTCATTGAGAGAGGCGCTGCGCGGGCTCCAGGCGGAACGGCTGATCGAGATCGTCCCCAACAGGGGACCCTATGTGCCGTCGCTGTCGTGGCAGGAGGCGACCGAAATCTACGAGGTGCGCGAACTGCTCGAAGTCGATGCTGCAGGACGTTGCGCAGCGCGCATTCCCGAGGCGCAGTTGCGCGCGCTCGAGCAGTCGTTGAAAGCGTTTGCGGAAGCGGCTTCAAGCGAGGACAGCTTTGCGCAGGTGATGACGGCGGCCGAGTTCTATTCGATCATTCTCGCCAATTGCGGCAACAAGATCCTGGAGGAAGTCCACCGCGGCCTGCTGGCGAGGATCAGCTTCTTCAGATCCCGATCGATGTCGCTGAACGGACGGGCCCAGAACAGCCTGGCCGAAATGACCGAGATCTACGACGCCATCGCGGCGCGGGACGAGCGGCGGGCGCGAAAGGCGGCCAGCAAGCATGTCCTCAAAGCCAAGGCGGCCGCAAAGATCGCGCTGGACAGCGTGGTCAACGGCGACGGCTAGAAACGTCCCGCGACCGCATCCCGATCCCGCCGAAACCAGTCAAAGGCCAAGACGGCGCTGCGACCGGCCACCGAAATCCCCGCTGATTGCGAGCGACAATGTCAGGCACCCGGACAGATCTTCACGCCGACATCGTGATCATTGGCGGCGGCTCGGCCGGGTCGCTGCTCGCCGCCCGCCTGAGCGAAGACGCCGCACGCCGCGTCATTCTGGTCGAGGCCGGCGGTGAGCCTGCCGATCCTGATATCTGGAACCCGGCGGCGTGGCCGGCGCTGCAGGGCCGCAGCTACGACTGGAACTATGTCACGCAACCGCAGGCGGGAACCGCAGGCCGGTCGCACCACTGGGCCCGGGGCCGCCTGATCGGCGGGTCGAGCTGCCTGCATGCGATGGGATATATGCGCGGCCATCCATCCGACTTCGAGGCATGGGCCGACGCCGCCGGGGACCGGCGCTGGACCTGGGACGGACTGCTGCCTGCCTTCCGGGCGATCGAGGATCATCCGCTGGGCGGCGACGGCGTGCACGGCAAGGGCGGACCGATGCCGGTGTTCATGCCCGACGCCGAGGTCAGCCCGCTGGCGCAGGCGTTCATCGCGGCGGGCGCGGCGCTCGGCCTGCCGCGCATCCCCGGCCACAACAGCGGCAGGATGATCGGCGTCACGCCCAATTCGCTCAATATCCGCGACGCAAAGCGGGTGAGCGCCGCATCTGCCTGGCTGACCGCACCCGTGCGAAAGCGCGAGAACCTGACGATCATGACCGACGTCCAGGTTCACCGGCTGGTGTTTGAACGCGACCGGGCGCTTGGCGTCGAGGCTGTAGGACCGTCGGGGCAAATGCGCATGACCGGCGACCGGATCGTCCTCTGCGCCGGAGCGATCGAATCCCCTGCCCTATTGATGCGCTCCGGCATCGGCCCACGACCCGTGCTGGAGGACGCCGGCGTCGATTGCCTGATCGACATGCAGGACGTCGGCCGCCACCTGCAGGATCATTTGCTGGGCGCCGGAAATCTCTATGCGGCGCGACGGCATGTGCCGCCCTCGCGCCTGCAACATTCCGAATCGATGGCCTATATGCGTGCATCGGATTTTTCCGGCGCGGGCCGCCCGGACATCGTCGTCGGCTGCGGCGTCGCGCCGATCGTGTCGGAGCGTTTCGCCGCGCCCGCCGCGGGAACCGCCTATTCACTGCTGTTTGGCGTCACCCATCCGACAAGCCGCGGCTCGATCCGCATTTCGGGGCCGAACCCGGGCGACCGGCTGGCAATCGATCCGGCCTATCTGCAAACCCGGAGCGACCGCGACCTGTTTCGCCAGGCTCTCGAAGCAGCCCGGGCGATCGGTGCGCGCCAGGAACTCGCCGACTGGCGCGAGCGCGAGCTGCTGCCGGGCCCACTCGGCAGCGCCGCCGAGATCGACGCCTTCATAGCTGAAGCGGCGATCACCCATCATCACCCTTGCGGCACGTGCAGGATGGGCAGCGACGCAGACGCCGTCGTCGACCCGGACTTGCGGCTCAAGCCGCTCGACAATCTCTATGTCGTCGACGCGTCGGTCATCCCCCGAATCACGTCGGGGCCGATCCATGCGGCGGTGCTGGCGATTGCGGAAGCCTTCGCGCAGCAGCTCGATGGCGCGGCCCCGGCAGAGACTTTAACGTCGCGCCCGGCCTGATCGGCCGCTCACCTATCAGCCTTTTCATGGCGCCGGCGGACTTTCCCACCCGCATGCAAAAAGCCGCGCGCCCGCGCTTGCCTATTCATCTAGAAAGCTTTAAAGGTGTTGATATATTGATCGGGACCCGTCCGCATGTCACGCCGCCTGCTTCTACCGCTGCTTGCCGCATATTTGGCCTCCACGAGCGGCCTGTTCGCCGCCGAACCGGTCACGCTGGCCCCGGTCGCCGTCACCGAATGGAAGGCCGTCTACGGCATGATCGAGGCGCGCGACCGCATTCCGGCACGCGTCCGGCTGGGGGGAACGCTGGTCGAGCTGTCGGTGTCCGAAGGCGATCACGTCGATGCGGGCGAGGAACTGGCGCGGGTCGTCGACGACAAGCTTGATTTTCAGCTTGCCGGCCTGGCGGCGCAGCGCGCGGCGGTCGCCGCCCAGCTCGCCAATGCCGAGGCCGACCTGACCCGGGCCGGCGAACTGTTGAAGAACGGCGTCTCGACGGTGCAGCGGGTGGATGCGCTGCGCACCGCCGTCGACGTGCTGAAAGGCCAGATCGCATCGCTTGACGCACAGGCCGAGGTGATCCGCCAGCAAGGCAAGGAAGGCATGGTGCTGGCGCCGGTCGCCGGCAAGGTGCTTGACGTGCCGGTCGCCAAGGGTGCGGTCGTCATGCCGGGCGAAGTCGTCGCCGTGATCGGCGGCGGCGGCACCTATCTGCGCATCTCGGTGCCCGAACGCCATGCCGCGGCGATGAAGAGCGGCGATGCGATCCTCATCGGCGACGAAGGCGGCGACCGTCCCGGCACGCTCGCCCGCGTCTATCCGCTGATCGAAGGCGGGCGCGTCCAGGCCGACGTCGAAATCGCCGGCCTTCCCGACAGTTTTGTCGGCAAGCGGATGCTGGTGCGGCTGCCCGTGGGCAG
>APMI01003885.1_pt1 | contig 11743 bp, 11 predicted proteins | sample 667938 | NCBI WGS metagenome assembly APMI01 (sample SAMN01084076, study PRJNA167559) | wastewater metagenome | biome: Wastewater | place: Denmark: Ejby Moelle, Odense | collected 2011-11-28 | reverse complement strand
ATAATAATAAATAGATATGGCTGATATCTGGACCCGCGCCCGCAAACTAGTACCCCCCCATACATATATCCCTATCCATAGAACACAATATAACTAATAAATTCCGACCCACTTTTATCATAATTCAAACATCACTTTATATTACTAAAAGTATATTTGCCCCGCACAATGAACTTATAATCATTCGCTTAGAAGATCCCCTAAGGTTTTAACTTACCGTTCAGTTATTCCAATAGCGTATATATTGCTCAGTTGGTTAATGTTTATGATAATGATCTTGTTGATATTGCTATTGGGTTTAGAAGGGATTAAGTTGCCATAGGGATAGCTACTGGAAATATGACATTTAGGCATTAAGGCAGAATATGTGGGGTTGAAATGTCTAGTGGGTTTGGCATTTTTATGGAGGAACTTAAGTAAGAAGAGTAGGAGAGGGAAAAAGAGAAAGAAAAATAGAGGATTAAGAGTAAAGATAGAGATAGTAATAATAGCAATAATAATAATGCGCAGATGCAGATGTAGATGAAAAAAAGTTAGAGTGCTAAGGCTAATACTTTTGAAGCTGATACTGTTAAAGCTGATACTGTTAAGGAAAGTACGCAAAGTAAGTAAGTTACTCAAAAATCATAAAATGTCAACAAAGTTACAGAAAAAATACCATCATAAAAGCCTGTACCTTAGTTGAAATCAAAAAGCAGTCGAAAAAGCCCAAGTAAATAAAAATAAAGATAAAAATAAAAGTATAAACGTAAAAGGAGTAGGAGTAGTAGCAATAGTAGTTCAAGCAGTAGTAGTAGCAGTAGTAGTTCAAGTAGAAGCCATAATCGTAGCAGATAAAAAACGAAGAAACAAATATTGCAGAGGATCAGTTCTGGACATTAATCAAATAAGTCGAAAACTTTAGCTTAAAGATTATCACAAAATACGAAAAATAACTGAGTTGCTAATTAATATTATGCATACTAAGGGATTATTAAATATTAACATAATACTCATATATTTTGTGTATATGTATATAATAATAGTAATGCTAAGATCAGTCAATCTAACCCTTCATTTTCCCTCCCTCTTTCCCGTAACTCTAACCTTAATCACCCTTATCTCATTATTATTAACCCCTACCATAACACAACCGACAGCATCAGACAGTTGCATATAATACAACTTAACATCATCAACCTGCATAAGATGCCTCCCTGGTCTCTACCTATAATATTTCTTCTGCATCCCATGTAACCCGTTATGTTCATGTTCATCAAACACAAACTATTGTGAAGCTTGTCTCAATGTTACTGTGTAGAATAGACAGTTGATGTCGTATCGGGTTGGGGATGTATGTGTGCTTTGTAATCAGACTATACCTTATTGTACTATATGTGGCAATAATGGGCTTAGCTGTCTGCAGTGTATGATGGGCAGATATGTTGTTGATGGCATGTGTTCGAATAATACTTGTACGCATAATTGTTAAGTCTGTAGAGATAGTCTGAGATGCGAAGTATGTGCTCGTGGGTATTCATTGAATACTTTAACATCAACATGCAGCAATAGCACATGTACAGCAAATTGCGCATAATGCTTAAATAGCGGCTCATGCAAAGTGTGCAACTACGGATATTTTCCAGTCTCCGGAACATGCACCCCATGTATCTCAAACTGCGCAGTATGCAAAAACCAGCAAACCTGTGATGTCTGCATTCCTTCATACATACCTTCAAATGGTACATGCATAAGCACTGGCATCTCGAATTGTGTATAATACACAGGTGGCCCAAGCAGTCCCACTTGTTTAGTCTGTGAACCTGGATTTTACAATTCAGGGGGTAGCTGTAACCAATGTAATGGATGTCTGCTTTGTACGCAGTCTTTTTTGTGTCAGACTCAGTGTTATAGCAGTGCGACTAAATTCAATTATGCCTGTCTTACGTATTAGGGGATTATGGGAGGGGCTTTTTATTTGGGGTTGGGGGTTTTGGGGATGCTGGCGATTAGTAATCTGTGATTTTTATATTGTTTTTAATATTTATGCACATTTTTTATGATGATTAGTTATCTGATTACAATAAGAAGAATGAAATGGTAGATAAATCAGAAAGATGAAAGTTTTTTCGATTGATCGTAGTGATACAGCTATCTTTGCTTACTTTCATCAAGTAGTTTAAGTAAATTTTGTTTTCTAGCATTAAGTGCCCTAATCTCTCGATCCTAATCTTCAGAAGCATATCTGCTCTTCGCCTTCAAATCCAAAATAGCTTTTTCAACAATTCGATGCTGTCTATCCAATCCATCATGTTAATTTCTTTCCTTAATCAATCTTTCCCTCTATCTTTCGAAATCTTGCTGAGCAACTCTCGCTCTTTAGGCTTATGATCGTTTTATTCTTGCCAGGTGTTCTTCTGAAATATCACTATTTTATTTCAAATTCTGTTCATACTAGTTATGAGTTTGTGAGATCTGGGTTTCCACAAAATTTCTCCTGCTCTTGCTTAGATGTTCAAGCTATTTCTGTAACTTACTTGTCTATAAATCTTGTCGATGCTGTTCAAGATTGAGCTCAGAACCCAATCTTCTACTCGCATCTAGTCCTTTGATTATCGATGAATATTGACTCATTTTTCAATAAAATTACTATTAATGTCAAACTAATTTATATTTTGTATATTTCTGTTAAATATTATTTATTAATAAGTCAATGATAAAATATTTACCAATAATTTTCAGGTCAATAATACAAGATCATCTCTTCTTGGTGACGATGGTATAGAACTCTTCGAAGTTGAAGTTATCATGGGTTTCAGTTCCATTCATGATGTATGCATTGTGCATCATTTCAGTCAGTTCTTCATCATTGAGAGTTTCTCCGAGTTCTCGTGCAATTCTCTTGAAGCTATCGAAGTCAATACTTCCATTGTTTTCTCTGTCCCACAACTGGAACACCTTGGTGATACCATCTCTAGATTTGACGTCACCGACCTTGGAGCAGACAATTTCAAGGAACTCATCAAACTTGATAGGCTTGTTGATATCCTTGAGACCATTGATCATATCTCTAACAATTTAACTTCTGCCCTTGAGACCGAGCTCTTAAAGAATTTTCTCAATTTCGACTGGATCAATAGTTCCTCCTCCATCCTCATCGAAGAGATCAAAGGTAGCTTTGAGTTCTTCATAATCTGTTTGATTAAGTCTGTCTTTCCATGAGGTCTTGCCAGCAGCAACGGGTGCCTTCGTGCTGACAGGAGCACTTGTCTTGCTCTTGTTCATATCTTAAGATATATTCAATAATAAAAGTTAAAATATTTTTTGTATTAATATTTAGTATCATTAGATTATCTCTAACATAATATTAACATACTTGATTATAGATATTAATGAACCAGCATCAAGTAAATTTGCCCTCCAAAAAAAGTATAAATGAACACAAAAGAACATGTAAATTTCATATAAAATATGAGTGAATTGAAGGTGAATACTACTGAAGCACACTAGGTGTTCGAACCTGTGAATGAAAATAATTCATGTAAGGCTACTCTAATAGAGTAAATAAATTCACATCAGGGTGTCAATAATACTTCAAACTTAAATGGCAACAGTGCTGATAATGCTCAATCATCACCCTAAACTCAAACTCAAACAAGCTAAAGTCAATAGAATAGAAAATATTCTTAGCCTGCTCTATATATACCTGGACTACTATAGAAAATTGATGAGAATATACGTTAAAAATAAATACAAAAATTGGTAGAAAATCTGCATTAACTGGTTTCAGATTAGAACTAGTTTTACCTTATGAAGTATTCTTAAAAAATTGGGAATATTGGGATTGGAATTGCTTAAATTTGGGCAAATAATGCTGATAAAGTACTTTTATTGCAGTATTTGGGCTTTCTTATGATGCCTAACAAGGATACAAGGACAATATATGACAAAATTATTAGGAGTGTCAGTGAAACTGTGTTGAAGACAACTATTTAATATTATTAGAAGAGGGAGTCCTAAAATAATAATGTTGAAATGGTGCAATAACAGCAACAAAAACAAGAGAAATCATAAACTCAGCAGCAAGAGATGAAACCATCACTATAATTGGAACCATAATTTGTGTAAGTTTAACATAAATAACATAAAAATCAAAAATTAAACAAAACATGGTAACTTTATATAGAGTTATTGAAAAGTTACAATTATTAATGCCTAAAATTAGGTTTATCCCAATAAAACTGGTTCATATACTGGCTAACCTTCAGTTCAATACTGTAATCCCCATAAATCGACACTAAATCCCCACTTTCTCACTTACACACTCCAATCCCCTAACTTCTGCACACTTTGGTTACAAAATACCCAAATTTCCTCCAATAAATAACTTATTATTCGCCATAATTATTCCATAAATTGGCAGTACTGTGCCGTATTTTTATTTCATGTACTTAAACTTTTCTTTCAACAAATAATTTATTGATTAGTGCTTGTTAGAAATATCCGATTACTAATAATTGTACATTATTGATGAATTTTGTGTATAGATAGTTCTAGAAAATGGAATAAAACCAACAAAATAATCAAAATCAAACAGAAAGAAAATTGGATTGCTTGATGCTTCTGATGACTATAGTTCAAGGCAAAATTAAAAAATGCTAAAATTACAACAAAGTTTTGTAATTTATCACTACCATAGTCACATATGTTATCTAATGTGAGTAAAATAATTAAAATTAAGTCACTTTTTATTTGGGTCAGCTTGTCGCCATGGTTTTCTATAGGAACTGTTAATGGGTTGTTCAGTATTGTCGGAAATAGAAGAATAAAACCTTGGAGAAATTATTGAAAGTTTATACCAAATCTGTTAAAAAAGCAGTCAAACATGTTGATCATTTAGAGTATGAACATGTTGTATATAAAAGACTTGTATTTGGATTATGTGGGATGCTTTATCTTACTAAAATGGACTCTGTGCTTTAGAATTGTATATAAAAGATATTCCCTGATATTCTACGAATTGTGTAAGCTCAACACGGATGGAAATAGCCCTAAAACTAACCTTAATAGCCAAAAATGATCCCCTCATCACAATCACAATCATACTCTCCATAATCCTCAATATGGGACTAATAATACTACTCATGCAACAACCTAAAATAATTCTAACACCTATAATAAGTATAATAATTAGTAAAATCAGTATACACAATAAAAAACAATAACTAATAAATATTTGTTTCTATTATGAATAATTTTGATGAGAAACAATCGATTATGTGGATAGCAGAATTGGAGAGTTATGGGGAACGGGTATAGAACTAGAATTGGGATTAGGAATATGACAATGGGAATGATCAGAAAGATAATGAGAAAAGTAATGGAAATGAGAAAGAAAAAGGAAATAATTATGCATATGGGAATAAGTATGGAAGTAGGGATTATGAGGATGAGGATTAGAAAGATAGCTGGGGTAATGGGTGGGATGATGATGGAATGAAGATTGTTATGAAACACTAGTGATCAATTGTATCTCATCATTCATTATCTTATACTATACTATTTATACAATGCTTATTTTAGACAATAAACTTATAGATATAGCCAATACTTTCCTATGAATTATCAAAGTTATTTTTGCTTTATCTAATAAAAGTATGAGATTTGAAACTGACTTTAAAATACAAAAATTTAAATAATCATATATATCAAATGGCTGACAGAACAGAAAAGATAGAAAACGAACATGCAGATGAACAAATCGAAGTGTCCGGTTCTGAAATCGAATCAGGCTCAGATCAACAAGATTAATTCGGTACATATTTCTGTCATGGCAGGGCAAAGAGATTAAATGCAGCAATCAAAAGCTAAAGTAGATAATACTAGTAAAGCGGTTGCTTAAGGAGGGTATCAAGCTTCGGATTATGCTCATTTGCCAGTCAGTCAAGAACTTAAATAATTGTTTAAGTCTATCCAGAGGTACTCGCCTACTACGGTTGACATCGATTCTAAATTGAAAGCTTTCGTGCCTGACTACATCCCTGCAATCGGCGAGGTCGATGCTTTTCTTAAGATGCCAAGACCGGATGGCAAGCCTGAAACCTTAGGCCTTAACGTTGTGGTACATATATTCATAACTAAGGATGAACCAGCTTTGAATCAATCAGACAAAGCTAAAATCGACTTGATGATGCGCAACAACACAAACAAATATCAATAGAACAAATACATAAAAGTCCACAGCATAGAATCGGCAGAGAAGAATCCAAAACAGATCCTATAATGGATAAATTCAGTTGCAGACATTCATAAAAATAAACAGCCTCCCTCAGTATCATACACTAAAAGAATGCCTGATATTGAAAGTTTAATGCAAGTATGGCCACAAGAAGTTTAAGATTTACTTTCGGAAATTAGTGTGCCCAGTTAAGAGATCGATTTAACTCTTGAGGAGTATAGTCGGGTTGCCTGTAATATTCTTGATATTCCTGTGCATAAAGATGGAGATAATAATGTTGTTGAGTCTCTGCATGTTATGTTTACTTTGTTCTCGGCTTTTAAGGAAAATCAGCATTTCCAGCAATAGAATTAGTCATTTGCGCAAGGAGCTTGAATAAATATTTCATGATCATGATCATTTATGTTCAATTTGGCTAAAATATTCAACAGTTTTAACTTTATAATAATAGTTTTTAGTTCTCATAAAGATCAAACTCAACCGATACATATACTGTTGTTGAAAACATTAATAATATTATTGTGAATATCTCTATATATCTATTTCTGAATGCAGGCAAAATCATGAAATAATTCACAATCCAAAACATCGCAAGACAAGACTTCTATTTATTATTACTAGCGGTGGGCATCATAATCGGGTATACCTACTGTCTAGATCTCCCTCAATCCCTATAAGTGCCATTACGAAACTAACCATACAAATTTACAACCCAATAATTTAACTTAATGTATTTTAGTACTTTTGCACTAATTGGGTTTTTTCAAGTACCTTTTGGGTTCTTGTTGGATCGGTACCCACCTAAAATTATGATGATGATCTTACTTGGGTTTTTAATGGTATCACAGGTTATTATCGCAGGGCTGTTTCAAAGTTTAGCCCCAAATTACAAAATCGGAATATATATAATGCGAAGTATATTCGGATTTGCAGGTTAGAGCATATTCACAGTACAATGCGTAATAATTCCATTATACGCTTAAAACTAATACTAATTCTTAGCAGGATTATCAATCGCATTACCATTTTCCTTCGACGCAATAAACTCAGTAATCACAACAGGTTTGTATGACGCAACTAACAATTTACCAGCAACTTGGTATGTAGGTGCTTGTGTCTGTGTGATATCGATTTTATTTGGGGTTTTGATGTTTAGATTTATTAGTAAACAGTAGAAAATTAAAGTTAAGAAAAATAAGGAATAAGGCAGATCGGAAATTAAAGTTAAGATCAGCTGTATGGATTAGATCAAGATGCTCGGGGGGAAATTTTGGGTTATTGCTACTTTTATCTTTTTTGCTTAAGTAACCTTAGGTTCATTCAATGATAATCTTAACGAGCTGATCGTATAAAGATTCAACATAAAATACGCAGATGCAGGCAAATTACTCTTAATCCCATTTCTGGCTTTAGCCATATTCGCTGTAATAATGGGATACCTCCTAAAACGCAAACCCTCAGTCCGCCGTATAAGCATGCTAATAAGCACAACAATATACTTATTCGCTCATTTCTGCCTATATTTACTGCCAAACAGCCCATACAAACCTGATTCCCACTAAAAATAAGACCCTCAATATTACCACTATATCGTAGTAACATTTTTCCTATTCTCAATGTCATTCAATTTCTCAATATATTACTCCTGCATCACAACAGCAATTTCATTCTTAGTGCCTGAGTAAATTCTGGGAACAGCTTGGGGAGTTATCGGCTCAGCAATAGGCATCAGCCAATGTTTCATCCCATTAGCATTCAGTGCCATCTTAAACTCATAACAAGATCTAAGCATCAGTTATAAAAGATTGAGTGCTGTTGGTGTTATATTTGCATTTATGCCGGTTGGGTTTGCTATGTGGGTCAATTATTGGGATTATGATGTCCTTGATGTGCATTATAGTTAGTGTGAACAGTATTAATTTGTGAAAAGTATAGAGAATTAGAATGAACGGCATCATCAGTTGGAGGAAGGTTTAATCACTGGGGTTATACCTGATGATTTGTAAGTGTCGGTTTCATCAACTACGTAGAATACACAGAAATTGCTTGGACAAACTGTAAACTGACTGATTATTTATATTATCCAATAAGACGATTATACAGACAAATATTTATTTTCTTAGAAGAATTAGTCAATATTTAATACGAATTCACATATCATGAATTTTGCACCTTATATTAGTATAGGTATGAAAACAGCAAAAAATAAGAGTTATATATTTATACTGGTAAATATATCTAAGATAATATTAATATTTTAAGAACCTAATAGAACATGAGAAGCGATTCCCTACATTTGATTCCATCATTCGATTCGATCCCATATTTATCAAAATAACCGACCTTCTTCTCCCATGAGATGAAACTAATAGTCTCTCGGCAGTAACTACCTTCAATAAAATCAATAAATGAGCACATGATTGGCAAGCATGTTAAAAATAATATTAGTGTCAATAATGATAATCATAATGAGGATGGGGAAGACAAATAGATATCTATTTAGAATTATCATTAAGATGTCAGTTTATAGGCGAGGATCTAGGCTGAGAAATAGGAAATACCTATGGGTACCAATTAGAGTTTTAGGACTCCGAAGAAAAAGAGAAAAAATGGCTGTGTCTGTAAGAAAACTGGATGCTTGAAATTGTACTGTGAATGCTTTTCATCTGGAAAAATGTGTACCTCGTAATGCAGTTGCTGTAATTGCTCGAATGTCTTATAAAATAATGAATAAGTCGAAAATGTGCGAAGTATCCGTAAAAACAGATGTAAAAATCCGCAATAAAAACGAAGTTGTAACTGCAAAAAATCACAATGTCAGAAAAAATATTGTGAATGTTTTAATGCGGGATTAGCTTGTACTTCGGATTGTAAATGCGATGGGTGTAGTAATTTAGAACATGCGCATTGATTAGTTATTTTTATCTTGGTTTTTAAAGAACGAAAATTTTATATAAAATCATGAAAATATGCTCATAAATTAATTACGGTTTAATGATTTTGAAAGCGATCTTTTGCCTGCTAGGTTGTTGAGGCTGATTTCGATTTAGAAATTTGAAGTCAGGTACATTTTAAGGAATTACCAGGTCACTTCTTACATTGAGTAATCTTCGAAATTTTCTCTTTGTTTTTCGAGGACAGAATCAAACGTCAACCCAATAAAACAGGTCGCCTCTTAATATTTCCTTTATTTTTAATTTTCAATAGCCTTCATAAAAGCCTAAAGTGATATAAACCCCTACCCCTTAGGATCAGCATCCCAAATTTTCTCCAATGCTTATTCTTCAGTCACATCCTTGCCCATTTACCTTAACATTCTCTGTAGTTAATGTTTGGATATTTTATCAGAACTGGCAGGTTTGTACACATCAAATTTTTGTTTACATTTCTTTCGTTAGTTTGCAGTCAGTACTGTCCATGAGTAATCATTATCAAGCATTTCGATTTCTCCTGGGATTATGTTTTGATGCGGTTTTAAGTGTTTGGCACGACGGTTCATTACTTTTGCTATCGTATTTTTTTATAAAGCAGAAGAATTATTTACTTCGAATATAGACTAAAAAATATATAAAAAATATCTGATATGTTATCAACATCAAATATAAAATAGAACTTAGCATTCATCATAAATAAATACGCTTAAAATAGTTTCTTTTTAATATAGTTAAAACAATAATTTTTAATATAGTATTTTTAAAAAGAGATAGTTTTATTAGTAGAATAATCAGAAGGGTAGAATAATAAAGTAGATCTATTATTATATTGATATAGAATGTCATAGTATGCCCGAATGAAAATTTTCTAGAGTTTTACCTTAACAAAAAGCAATAAATTTCAAACAATAAACTATTCTGTTGTACTTTCGTACTGAGATGAAACTTCTTTGAACCAAAATCGTGAAAAATGTGGAGAAACGGTCAATAAATGTGATTAAAAAAATTCTCAACAAAAAGGTTATCTAGACCAGAATAAATCGTTACCAAAATTAACATGAAAAACTGAAAATGTTAAAAAATGATCAAACGTAAGCCGAAGTTAATAGAGAGCAACTTCAACAATAGAGTTAGATTTTTACAACCGAATTGAAATAGTCCAGTCATACATTTAAGTAGAAAGATTATTTTTAAAACAAAAGTCAATACAAGACAACAAAATTATGAAAGAGGGCAAGAATGGTGAAATCAATTTGTATTAAAAGTCAATAAAATTGATAATCAAAATGACTTTCATAGCCTAAAAGCTCATCGATGAGATTTGGAAATTAAATTTTTAGTTATTAGAGAATATTATTAGCATGCTGAGCTTCTTCAATCTCAACTATCGAATCAGAATTCAATAAATTTTTTAAGTCCATAGTTTTTTTTAAATCCTTACTCTATTTGCTTATCACCTTTGGACTGATAGACTAAATAGATAGTTATTGATCTCTTTATTTCGTAATTTCATCTTTAGTTGCTTGACTTTTGTTCTTTGTAGATTTTTCCTGAACACTGTTTCTGTTAATGAATTTTGTTTTTTTTAAGTCGTAGATTTTAGGAATTAAACAGACAATTATGTTATGCTTCCATTCATTTAATGAATTTTTCAGGTGAAACAAAATTTAATTTTTCATTTATTCAATACTTTGAACCTTTACAGAACTACAATTCATTTCATTTAACTTTTCTGTAGAACTAACCGCTTGCCTATTTATGATTTTCAATATCAGCTGCTCTTTGAAAGGCTTAGAGGGCTTCATTCGCTCTTTCTTTTTAACAGCGTTAATCTTTCGCACTAATTTCCTCACAGCCCCGTAGAAATGGTTCTTGACGTTGTTTTCGGACCTACAGTAAGCAATCTGATTACTTGCCTGACAATAATTTTGATATTTCAGCCCATTTTGACCCCATTTTAGCATAGTTTTCAAATAATATTTCGTATTACTATTGTGTCCATTCCAATGCAATAGGTGCTTCATTTTGGCATCTGATATAGTTAACGTAACGTTCCCTGCATTGTTTTGCAGTTTTAGTTTTTATTGGAAATTTTTTGTTTAAGAGGACAGAAATTGTATTCCAATTATTCAGTTTCTCTGATTAAACAATAAGCTTGAGAAAAGATTAACTCTTAATTAGAACAATTTTTACTTAGTCAGTCCACCCAATTTTTGAATTTCTCATTGAAATCTTCGTGATATTAAAGTAATTAATATATCTGTATGAAGAATTTTGTAGGGGTTTTAATATAATTTATCTTTATTCGATGAAACTCGATTATTGACTTTGTCTGAACTTTATGCTTCGTTTAGTTGGGTCTAATTCAATAATGCTTTATTTTTTAAGAGAGTAGAATTAAGACCTCCCTATCACAATAACATTTATAAAGTAAACTAGAATGAATATCAACAATAATTTTGATTTAAAGGTCACATTAAGTTAAAATTTATGATATTTTTCAATATTAGCTTTTAATTTTGTTATTTTTTTGCACAACTTTATGCATAAAATACTGACAGGTAGCTTAAATTAAAACAGGAAATCTAATAAT
>APMI01005256.1_pt1 | contig 11745 bp, 7 predicted proteins | sample 667938 | NCBI WGS metagenome assembly APMI01 (sample SAMN01084076, study PRJNA167559) | wastewater metagenome | biome: Wastewater | place: Denmark: Ejby Moelle, Odense | collected 2011-11-28 | reverse complement strand
CACGCCCTCGTGCTCTCCGAGAACGGCGCACCCATCATCGCCCGCCTGCACCGATGCATCGACGGCAAGGCCGGGCAGCGGCTCCTAGCCGACCAGGCACGAGTGCGAAACGCGGTGGGCGCCGACCGGCACCGGGCCGTCAGTGCCGAAGTGCGCGCCGCAGCAGCCCTGGTCGAGGCCCGCCGCCGCGGCCTAACCCGAGACCACGAGGACATCCAGTCGTGACCGAACGCGCCCAGCCCCACCACGGCGCCCCTCCTCGCCCGCTCACCCAGCGCTTCCCCCACCCGGGTCGACGCGTCGAGCAGGCATACCGGGAACTCGACATCGCCCTCTACGGCAGCGACGAGGAGAAGAAGGCACTCGGAAGCCCCCGCGCCCTCGCGCGCCCCTGGGACCCCGCGACCTGCATCGACCCCGACCTGCGTGCCGAGGTGTGGTCCTGGCTCGACGACGTCGTCACCTGGCTCAACCACGAGTACGTGTGGGACGTGGCCGCCATGATTCCCGCCTGCTGGCCCAAGCACCCGCACCTCGTCCACGAGATCGCCGTGCTGGCCGACCTGCGCCGTCGAGCCGGGCACGCCCTGACCGGGGACGCCCTCGAAGAGTGGCACCGCTACGCTCTGCCCGCCTTCACCGAACGGATGCGGCAACGGATGAAGGCGCACTGCGAGGACAAGGACCATCAGCCGTGGCCAGCGCAGGGCCGACACACCCGCCACGCCGGCCCCGCATCTGCGCAGGACCGATCGGCCGCGTTCGACAGAGACGTGGCCACACTCACCGCCCAGACCGAGACGTCGCAGGCACTCCTTGGTGCTCCCCGCCTGCACCCGGTCGACGGTCTGCGGGTCGACATCGATACGGGCGAGGTGAGCGACTAACGCCGGGGCTGCGCAGCCTCAGGTGGAGATCGAGAGATGACAGGTGCGTGGATGGGGGATGAGCGTTGCATTAGCCGCAGCGACCGGAAACGGAGGGTCGAGGAGAGTCTGCACAGTGTGCGGTGCCCCGCCCGAATCAGCCGCGCAGAAGATCGACGCCGCCCGAGCGTGCTCCGCAGTCACGCAGGCGACCGAAGCCGCTGGTACGCGTACGGGACACAGCGGGCCTCGGCCGGTTGAGCACAGGCCGCTGGGTCGCTCGCTGTGACCTGAGCCAGTGGGAGTGTCGGAGCAGCGGCGTAGAATAGTTACATGGTTGTAGTTCCCGCAAATCCGCCCGACGCCGGAGGCAACGTGCCCGGTGGTCAGCTTGAGGTGGGCGCACAACTGGACAGCGCGGGGGTGACCGGTCAGCTACCTGAGATGGGTTCAGAACCGTTCCAGATACTGGCACTGGACGGTGGCGGCGCCAAGGCGCTCTTCACCGCGCATGTGCTCGCAAGGTTGGAGCAGGACCTTGGTGTCAGCATCAGCGAGTCTTTCGACTTGATAGCCGGGACCTCGGCTGGCGGGATCGTCGCGCTGGCGCTGGGTGCCGGGCTCACACCTGCCCAGATCGTTGAGCACTACGAGGAGCTCGTCAACACCGTGTTCCCGGCCGCGCGGCGTCGGCTGTGGCGGCGTCCGCGTCAGCTGACCGCACCCATCTACGATGACGGTGCACTCCGAACCGCGCTCACGAACGTGCTCGGAGGACGGATACTCGGCAACAGCACCAAGCGATTGGTCATCCCAGCGTGGGACGTGCAACGGGGCAGTGTGCACATCTTCAAGACACCACACAACACGCGGCTTGCACGAGACTGGCGCATCCCGATGGTGGGCATCGCGATGGCGACCTCAGCAGCGCCGCTCTACTTCCCGGCCGCCCACGTGGACGGGCACCGACTCATCGACGGTGGTGTATGGGCGAACAATCCTTCCGTTGTCGCGATTGCTGAAGCCGTGAGCATGCTCAATCAGCCATTGAGCTCGATCAAGGTGCTCAACGTTGGCACGATCGACCAGCTCACGAACCACCCCAAGCGCCTCGACCGCGGCGGACTGCTCAACTGGGCGAAGCCAATCGCCCCACTCATCCTCAACGCCGGAAGCCGCGGTGGACAAGGCATCGCTGAACATCTGATCGGCAAGGATGCGTATACCAGATTCGACGCCCGCGTCCCCGGCGATCTGTACGCACTCGACTCGGCCGACCCGAGCGACATCGCCGGGCTTGCCGCGTCCGTCAGCCGCGAACTCAGCCCCATCTACACCGAGAGGTTCGCGGCCCATCGCGCAGCCGAATACACACCAGTGATCGGAGACCCACACGGCGGCGACCCGACAAGCATGTCTACAACGGAGGTCCCCCAATGAAACTCACCGACCACTTCAACGTCCTGCTCAAGGACACCGTCAACCTCGGCCAGGTGAAGCTGGACCTGCTCGACTCACGCGTCGAGTCGGTCTACAAGGCTTTGAAAGCCGACGAGCAGATCGGCCCGCTCATCTTGGGCAAGACGCCCCAGGGCTCCTGGGCACATAGGACCATCATCAACCCGGTCGGCGACAAAGAGTTCGACGCAGACTTCATGCTCGACATGAGCGAGAACCCGGACTGGGCCGACGATCCGAAGAAGTACATCGAGGAGGTCTACGCCGCTCTTCATCGTCACAGCACCTACAGCAACATGCCGAACTCACGGAAGTGCCGCTGCGTCCGTCTGGTCTACGCGAACTCGATGCACCTCGATATCGTGCCGCACTTGAACCTCGCAGACGGACGCGAGGTCATCGTCAACCGCGAAGACAACGACTGGGAGCTGACCAACCCCCAGGGCTTCACCGACTGGATGAAGACCAAAGACACCCTCGCGAACGGCAACCTCCGCAAGGTCATCCGGCTGATGAAGTACCTGCGGGACCACAAGAACTCCTTCACAGGCACGCGGTCCATCCTCCTGACGACCCTCCTCGGCGAGCAGGTAACCGAGCTGCGCACGTTGCTCGATCCTGGCTACTACAGCGACGTTCCGACGACCCTCCTGCACCTCGTCAACGACCTCGACAGTTGGCTCCAGGCCCGCCCGGTCAAGCCCTCGGTCCCGGACCCGTCGGGTTCTGGAGTCACGTTCGACCATCGGTGGGGGCAGTCCACCTACAGCTACTTCCGGGATCGCATCCACGCCCACGCGGCCGAGATCGAGAAGGCGTACAACGAGGAGAACAAGGACCGCAGCGTTGAGTTGTGGCAGGGCATCTTCGGTGATGGGTTCAAGGCCCCGGCAACGTCGTCGAGCAGCACTAAGTTCCCCGTAGCGCCGGTACCGGCTACGACCGTGGGGCGGTCTGGCCGCGCGGGATGAGCCGTCGAAGTCGGGGCACGCTGTCGGTCTGGCAGAAGCAACTTGTTGACGAACTGAGGGCACTCGCCAAAGACAGGCCCGACGACCTGCGAGTCGTCCAGCAACCGAAACTCGACGCAGAGAGTCATGCCACCGTCCGGGTCCGGCTCAACACTGCCAATATTCTGCGAAGTTCCGCAGGTCTCGTGCTTGAGAACCACGAAGAGTTCATCCTCCAGATTCGACCTTCGATGTTCGTTCCGCCGAGCGTCGAGGTTGACCACCCACGCTTCCTCGGCTTTCCACATGTTCTCCAGGGACAACGGCTCTGCATCTACCTCGACCCTTCGCGCGAGTGGCGTCCGTCGGAAGGAATGGTTGGTTTCCTCAACCGTCTGTGGGGCTGGCTAACTGACGCCGCTGGTGGAAAGTTCGACCCCTCAACCGCGATGTATCACGCGGTCGGCGGCGTGCTCCACCACGCGGACGACACCCCCACCATCGTGGTCCGCGAGCCTGGCCCAACGAAGCCGCGGCAGATCGCTCAGCTCATCGCCCGCTCGACCCATCGGTACGATCTCACCTACTCGACCGAGGGAGATGGACATCGCACGCCTGTCTTCACCCTCGCGAGCGACATGCCCTTCGGCGCCGCCACGACTCTCGCGTTGTTCCTTGCGCTCCTGGATGATCCGTATCTCGACCAGGCCGGAGGTCAGCCCCCACGAGTGGCGGCTCAATCGCCGGCGTTCATCACTTCCCTTCTTGCCAGTGCTCTCAGAAACCCCGACGGCGAGGAGCAATACTTCGTCCTCGCCGTTCCCCATCCTGCAGGCGGCCCACATCACCTGCTCGGCGGACGGCTCCACGCGACGACCGCCGACGCGCTTCGACGCATCGCCAAAAAGCACGGCACCGCGATCAACCTTGGTCCCGGGAGCATCAACGCCGAAATCCCCATTGAATGGTGCACCATGTCCGACGAACGACAAGCAGTCACGACGCGGCGCGACGAACGCCGACCAGTCAACGGCTACCAGGGCAAGATGGTTCACATCTGGGGGTGCGGCGGACTGGGATCATGGGCGGCCGAGTTCATCGCCCGCGCCGGGGCCGCAGTTATCACCGTCTGCGACCCAGGAGTCATCACCGGCGGACTCCTCGTACGACAGAACTACACCGAAGCCGACATCGGACAGACAAAAGCCGATGCCCTCGCGACGCGGCTGCGCTCGCTCCGCGACGACCTCACCGTCACCATCGCCGAAGGGAGCGTGCCAGACCTCGCCGAACTCCTGGCAGCCGACCTCATCATCGATGCGACCGTAAGCCACAGCGTGACCACCTACCTCGACACACTAGTCGGCGTCGAGCGAAAAGCCCTCATTGCCCAGATCGCAACCGACGCCAGCTCCGGCACCCTCGGCATCGCCAACATCAGCGCACCTGACTCCACTCTGACGCCATCGGGATTGGACGCACGCGCAGGTCGCACGGTACTCACCGACGGTGAGCTGGAGCTCTACCACCCGCTCTGGCAGGAGGTGGCCGACGGGGACGAACTGATACCAACAAGAGGGTGCTCCGTGCCCACCTTCCACGGTTCAGCCGCGGACCTGGCCGCCGTCGCCGCGACGCTCGTCAACATGATCGGCCGCCACCTGCAACAGCAGCCGTCCACAGTCTCCGGGACCCACCTCATCGCGCTGCCACACGCCCCCTCCGGGCCCAGGCAACACTTCGTGATGGCCGAAGCAGAGGATACGAGTCTGCTGTCTCCTGCTGTCGGGGATACGGAGTAGTTCAGCGGCAGGAACCCCGCGCCGACCGGCACACTTACAGCGTGCGTGTTGCCGACGCGACACATCCACGCCGTCGCCCATCACGATCCACCCAGCACGGTCGCGACAACGACGTACGAGGCGAACAGAAACGGTCCGAGCGGGATGGAGTCTCGCCTCCGAGGCACGTAGCTTGCGACAAGGGCGCCGGTGAAGGCCAGCATGCCCACCCACCACACGACGTGAAGGGAGAAGGCCCCGGCCGCCAGGCCCACGAGGGCTCCCGCCTTGACATCTCCGAAACCAAGCCGGCCGGCTGACCCGATGTTGAGGAGCCACAGGAAGCCGCCGAACGTCGCGCCACCAGCGAAGGCCGAGAGGATCGGAACGTACGGGGTCAGCAGGCCGAGCCCGACCAGGCTGGCTATCACCCAGGCCAACAGAGGCAGCATGACCCGGTCAGGTAAGCGGTTGACATCGAGGTCCACCGCAGACAGCCACAGACCGCCCAGCGCGACGGGTAGGGCGACCACGAGCAACAGCCATCGATCGGGCGCCAGTGCAACGCTCAGGGCCGCCGCCGCACTGGCGGCGACAGCGGTCACCCACGTCCGAGAACCAAGCGTCGGACGGTGCACTTCTTCGCCGAGACGATAGGGCGAGCCGGACAATCGCCGACGGATCAGCTCGCCGGCGACGGCTCCCGCGGTGGCTCCCGCGAGCCCAACCAACACGTTCATGGGCCCAGTCAAGCCTGCAGGGGTGACGGTTTCGCGCTGTCAGCGACCTTGCGACTTCCTGGCGGTCCAGATCGACGTCTTGGGCGAGGTGCGGAGAAGTGGGCTCAGGACCGTGGGGACAGGCGCGGTATCGCGGCCTACCTGCGCGGCGCGGGAGCCTGCGGGGTCGGGCTGAAATGGTCCGCCGGGATGGCTCGAGGTGCGTCCACGGCAGCGGTGGGCGGAGGGGTCACCCGGGTGCGGACATTCGGCAGGTCGGCGAGCTGTTCGCCGGTGACCTCTCGGGGGTCGTTGTCCCAGCGACGCACGGCCGCAGCCAGTTCGCGTCGAACTCGATCGGCCGGGACACCGGTGGTGGCGGCGACCCGGTCGACCGCCGCCTCCCAGCGTGTGGGGCTGTCGGCAGCGAGCACGAGAGCGGCTTGGCGCGCGGCGTCCAGGCCGTGCAGATGCGTGAGCCGTTCGGTCAGCAGTACCTCGGCGAGGGGCTCTTGGGTCTGCAGGGTTGAGCTGAGGGCTTCGGGTCCGCTGAAGGCGAGCAGGTCGGCCGGGTCGCTGCCTGGGCGCATCCGGACGGTGCTGGGGGGTAGCGCGTGCTGGGCGAGCAGCCAGTAGTCGCGGTGCGCGGCCACCTGCCCGGGGAGGTCGGCGTCGGTCGCGATGACGGGCACGGTGTGTTTCTCGTGGGCGAGCTGGGCCAGCTGGGCGGCCTGTTCTTCGGTCAGAGAGGTTCCCAGGGGCGCGACGCCGACGAACTGGCCTTGACCGGCGATGGTGACCGCGAGAGCGTCCATCGGACCTTCGACCAGCACCGGGGTGGCCCCGTCCGCTAGGAGGTTTTCGCGGACGATGTGCAGCTGAGCACCCTTGTGGAACAGCGTGGTGTCGGGGGTGTTGAGGTACTTCGGTCCTGCGTCGGCGCCCTCCTGGCGGGGGTTTCGGCGGCCCACGAAGCCCAACGGCTCGGTCCCGCCGTCGATTCTGGTGCGGGTGATGGGGAAGATGAGTCGGTCACGGAACCGGTCGATGATCCGTCCGTTGCGGGTGGTGGTGGCCAGCCCGGACTCGGTGAGCTCGAGGTCGCTTGCGCCGTGGCGGCGCAGGTGGCTGACGAGGTTGGTCCATCCGGCGGGTGCGTAGCCGGGCTGAACGTGAGGGTCGCCGGCCAGGTCGATCCCTACCCGTTCGGTGAGGTAGGTCTGAGCCCACGAATGGGGGAAGCGCTGGGTGTAGAAGTTCAGCGCGATGCGGTTCAGCTCGAGGATCCGGGCCGGGCTGACCGGGGCGGTGTCGGCGTCGTAGGCGCGGGTCAACTGGGTGTCGATCTCGCGGTCGGTGGGGGGCAGGATGCCGGCGAACTCCCGGGCTCGCGATGCCCAGGCCAGGGTGGCGTAGACGTCGTCGCTGTCCTCCGCCCAGTCCGGTGCGACACCGACGTCGTCGTGGTCGGCTTTGTCGGCGTGGGGGGTCTGCTTGTCTGGGGGATCCGCGGGCCGTAGGTGCTGCCACTCTTGGTCGGTGGGGGACCAGTGCGCCTGGTCGAGGTCGTCCCAGAAGGGGTTGGGCTCGTCCTCGTGAGGGTCGAGGTCTGGCCAGGTGGCCTGTTCGTCGTCGGTGGGTGGCGGATCGGTCAGGATCGACAGGCGCCACACCAGGGCCTGGCACGGGTCGAGGTCCTCGCCGGCAGCGGGTGGATTGGCCAGGAGTGCGTCGACGGGGGTGCCGCGGGCGATCGCGTGGTCGACGACGGCCACGAGGGTGGGCCACCAGCTGGACTCACGCACTGCTGCAGCCTGGTCGGGGCCGAGCAGCTCGGGTAGGCGGTCGGCCCAAGCGGTGGTGAGGTGGTGGTCGCCGGCGACCTGGCTGGCGACGGCGGGGGCCAGGCGCCCCGCGATCCGCCACCACAGAGCGGCCGCGTTGTGGTCGTCGGGTAGGGCTCCTTCGGCGAGGGCTCGTCGGACCATCGCGGGGGCGTCGAGCCCGGCGCGGGAGATCGCTGAGAGGCGTTCGGCGAGCAACGGGTAGAACGGGTCGCGTCGCGGGTGGACCAGGACTCGGTCCAGAACGTCGGCCCATTCAGCAAGGGCGGGAGTGCGGTTGCCGGCGAGGCGGGTGTTCAGCCCGGCCTGCCACCGGTTCGGTGCCTTGGCCAGTTGGGTGGGCCCGGTTGGGCGTCGGTCTGCCGGGTCGACCGACATGGCCGCACGCCACACCGCGACGTCGACGAGCAGGTGGGGTGAAGGCCTGCCTTGTCCCTGGCGGGCCCAGGATGGCAACTCGGCTGTAGCGGTGACCTGTTCGGCGATCTGGTCTCGCAGGTCCCGCACGCGGGCAGCGCGGGCGGCGAGGTAGGGGCCCCACTGCGGGTCGTCGACGAGGGTTTCGGGGATGCCGGGAAGCCACGGCAAGGGGCCGGTGCCGGCGCTGCGCAGCCCGCTGTCGTCCAGGCGCCAGTCCAGGACCGAGGCAACATCGCCAGCGGTGTCGACCTCTCGAATGGTGGCCGCTTCGTGAAGCTCACGGACCGGGTCTAGGCCTTGCGCCGACAGCAGCACGAGGTGGGCTCGGAGTGTGGGCCAGGCATCGGCGTGGGTGAGGTCGGGCACGATGCGGTCGGCGGCCGTGTCGAGGCGCGCGACCTGGTCTGGGCCGAGTCGGTGCTCCGCGGCGACGTAGAGGGAGTCCAGGTAGCGGTTGACCTCGTCGGCCAGCTGGTAGGCCGGGTCGTCGGCCTGGCGGCGCAGCGTCGTAGCGGAGGTGGAGGAGGCGTCGCGGGCCAGGACCGCCTCGAGCAGGTCGGTCGCGGTGCGGGGGTGGGTGTGGTCGGGTCGGACGATGTTGTGCTCGTCGCCGTCGCCGACGACCTCGAGATATAGGTGGTTGCCGAGGCGCCCGCGGGTGGCCGCGGTGTAGGCAAGTTGGCGTGGTTCAGACCCGGTGAGCAGGGTGTAGCTGGCGTCGGCGGTGACCCCTTGGGCGGTGTGAATGGTGCACGCATAGCCGAGGTCGACCGAGGTGGCGACGTAGGCCGCGGGCAGGTCGACGATGCGCCCGTTCCTGGCGTGTTGCACGGTGACCGATCCGTCGTCTGCGACCGCGGTGACGTGCCACCGGTCGCCGTTCTTGACCCAGTCGGTCGCTGCGCTGCGCAGGGTGCGGTCGTTGCTGCGGGTGATGACGATGTCGTCGACGGATGCGAGGTTGCCGTCGGCGAGCTGTGCCGCAGCAGCTGGGGCGTCGGGGGTGAGGTGGAGGCGGTGTTGGCGGGCGCGCTGGTTCAGCTCGGCCACGAGGTCGCGGGTGGGGGCGAGCATGATCGCGTCGGTCCCGCTGGCGTGGTCGTTCCGCCACGCGGTGAAGACCTCGTCGGTCATCGTGGCCAGGTCGCCGACGTGCACCCGGTCTCGATCGAGGTAGAACCCGAGAGCCTCAGGCAGGCCTTCGCGCAGGGCCAGTGAGGCAGCTCCTTCGGCGGGGTCGGCGAAGCGCATCAGCTCGCTCAGGTGCAGGCACCCGTGGGTGGCTTGGATGTCGCGCAGCACCCCGCCGGCGCCGACGGCTGCCAGCTGCTGGTCGTCGCCGATGAGCCGGACCGAGCCGCCCCGAGAGATGACGAAGTCGATGACGGTGTCCAGGCTGAGGGTGTCCGCCATCCCGGCCTCGTCGATGATGACCAGGGTGGCTGGGCCGATGGTCTGGGCCCAGTCGGGAAGCGGGCCTAGTGCGGGGTGCTCCAGGTGCCAGGTCAGCTTGGCCATGGTGTCGGCGGTGGCCTCGATGTTCGTGCCGAGAACGTCAGCGGCGGCCGCTGATGGGGCCAACCCGAGGACGGTCCCCCCGGCCTCGGTCCAGGCTCCGGCGAGGGCTCGCATGGCCGTGGTCTTGCCAGACCCCGCGGGGGCGATCGCCAGCTGCAGGCGGGCGCCGGAGGTGGCCATCTCGCGGACCAGCGCGGCTTGGCCGGCGTTGAGGGGCAGCCCGTTTGCGGTGGAGGAGAGCATGGCCAGGTCGACGGCGGTGGCCGGCGCGGCCATGCCGTCGTGTTGTCCGGCTCGAGCGACGATGCGGGCCTCTGCGGCCAGTAGGTCGGGGGAGGTGAACAGTTGCGAGCCGGTGACGGTGTAGACGCTGGAGCCGTCGCTGCGGCGCAGCGAGTCCGGCACCTGGACGGGGTCGCCGCTGCGGGTGAGCGGCACCGAGTGCGCGGTGAGAACCTCGTCGACCAGCAGGCCCACGACGCGGTCGATGTCAGCAGTGTCGAGCTCGACGCCGCGCACCTGCCGGAGCGCCTCAGCCTGCACGTGCCACCGCTGCCAGTGCGACCGGGAGGACTGCAGCGTGTCGCGGATTCTTGCCGCCGTGGTGCTCACCCAGGCTGCGTCGACTCGCTGCTCGCCGCGGTGGGCTGGGTTGAGTGCCGAGGCGATCATGGCCTCCACGGCCCGGTTCCCGCCGAGGACCTCGCGGGCCTGCCGGGACCATGCGGCGCGCTGCTCGACCAGGGTGCGAGGTGCGTGCTTGGCCTCGCGTGTTTCCAGGGTCGCCTGCTGCGCCAGCTGGATCGACTCGATCGGCGAGGGCGGTCGCCCGTGGGTGGACTGGAACGCTTTGGCGAGGTCGCGCCGGCGTGCCTCGATGCTGGCGCGGCGGGAGGACCAGCGTTCGTTCAGCAGGGGGTTCACGCCGATGATCTCGCGGATGGGCCGCTTGCGCGGGTCGGTGCCCGGCCGGGCCTCGAAGCGGACGCCGAGGGTACGCCGCAGGTGATGCTCCAGTCGGGTGTTGTAGACCTCGGAGGCGGTCACGGTGGCCTTGAACAGCACCCTGCCGTCGATGGCCAACCACTTGCCCTCGCCTCGGGTCTGGACCTTGTTGGCCACGGCGACGTGCGTGTGCAGGTCGGGGTCGCCGGCGCGGGAGTCGCGGTGGGTGAAGGCGGTGCCGATGAGCCCGCGGGTCTCGACCTGGCGGATGCCCTGCGCGCCTTCACGCGTGAGGATCGCCTGGTCCTGCAGGTAGGTCAGGGCGTCGTTGATCGCGCTCTGGTGGGCACGTTCGATCGCTGCCGCGACCGGCTGCGGGGCGATTGCCCACAGCGTGCTGACGCTCTTGACGGGCGAGAAGGTCAGGTCATAGCCGGCGACCGCGTTTGTTCTTGGGCGGGAGTTCCTGGCGATGGTCGCAGCGATCTCGCGGGCATCGACCGGGTCCCGGTGAAACTCCTCCCGGAACAGCTCGATCGCGACCTCGGTGCGGATCCGGGCGCGGTCCTCGAGGGTGCCTTCGGCATCCCGCCGCAGGCCGCGGCCCACGTTGGCGTCCGCCACCCGCGCGGCTACACGCCGGCGGAACTCCGAGACGTCGTTGGCGTACACCGGGTAGAGGTTGCCGAGCCAGCTCGCCCGGTCCGCAGCTCCCGCTTCCAGCCCAGCCTCGGCGGCCGCCTCTCGTAGTTGCTCGGCCAGTGGGTGGCGACCCGAGCCGAACAGGTTGCGCATCTGCTCCTCGGTGACCCCGTCGCCGGCAGCCAAGCCCTCCAGGCCGCTTAGCCCTCGCCCCACCCACACGCCGGGCGCCTCGCCTCTGGCGCTGTAGTACGAGGCCAGGCCGGAGTGACCACGTTCGGTCGCATCCGCAGCGGCGACCTGGCGGGTCAGGTAGTCGTACCCGCTCCCGGCCGTCAGCTTGTGGATGGTCATGGTCACACTCGTCTAAAGCGGATTTCTGTCCCTGGCGGGTCAGGGTTGAAGCGTCAACGACCGTGAGTGCAAGAGGTGTGTGGGGCAGTAGGAGGCTCGGAAACCGGGGGTCGGCGTCCTGACGAGCGATGCGTCGTGGCCGGAGGGGACGTTGCTCGGCAGAGGAACGTCGGCGGAAAGGAGGGGCGGTGGTGAGCACGGGAGCGTCGTTGGCCGCTTACGGGGGGTGGAACATCGTCGATGGAAGG
>APMI01031561.1_pt1 | contig 11747 bp, 7 predicted proteins | sample 667938 | NCBI WGS metagenome assembly APMI01 (sample SAMN01084076, study PRJNA167559) | wastewater metagenome | biome: Wastewater | place: Denmark: Ejby Moelle, Odense | collected 2011-11-28 | reverse complement strand
AGCTTCCACAGCAGCCAGGAGGCGAGCAGTACCGGAAGGACTAGCGCCAGACGCTGGGCGACACGGTCCGCGATGCGTTGACGCGCGAGTGCGCGCACGGCGCCCGCCTCTCCGAGGGACGGCCGCGTCGAACTGCCGTCCTCGCGCGATTCTCGCACAGCGGTTTCCCCTGAGCGCTGCCATCGCCGCCGCTGCATGACCCAGCCGGTGACAAGGACCGCCCACAGCACGCCTTGCGTGACGGCGAAGACCAGATGATCGACGAGGCTGTTGCCAGACAGGGCGAGCGTGTGCGCTGCCAGCAAGGGGTCGAAGAATCGCCAGAACCGCGGGCGCCGTTGAACGACGTCACCCGTTGCCTGCGAGACGTAGATATCCGACGTCCACGGGTCCGCGAATCGAAAACGGTACGCCTCCACCGGGCGATTCAGATCCGTCACGAGCTGTGGCCCGGATCCCACCAGGAAGAAGGATGGGCGTCCCACCACTTGCCCTTGCGCAATCGCGCCGGCCTGATCGGGCCGCAGTGTAGGCAGCGCCGTCGCGGTACGCGCGTCGTAGACGATCGGGGGACGGTCCCGGCGCCAGGAGACCATCCACACGTCTCGATCCCCGAGGCGGCGCCATTCGATGGCCTGCGCCGGTACGTCGCCAGTGGCCGAAGTGTTGGCGATGCGCGTGAGCACAGTGGCCGGGTCCGCCAATGGGGCGTCCGTTGGGAATCCGCCGTGCCAGTCAGCCGCGATGCTGGCGGTGCCGCGGAATGCGTGCTCGAGCGGCCCGAGGCACAGCCAGAGGTACATGCCAACGGCCAGCTGAATCACGAGCACTCCACCGATCGTGCCACCCGCCAGCCGATGCCACCAACGCGCATCCGTCCAACTCCCGGCCTCGACGGGAGTGACGCTGGTCGCGCGAAGCGCGTACCGCGATCGTCGCCGCCACAGCAACCACAACCCGAGTACGGTCGTCCCCACCAACGCCATCCCAAGGCCGTACAGCAGCGACGTCCACAGCGCGAGCCGCTCGGTGTACTGCACCACATGAAAGCGCCGATACCACCACTCGAAGGTCGCGGCGCGTTCGTCGAAGCGTCGAAGCGTACGCCCCTCGTCGCGCGACAGCACGAGCGTCGCGCGCTGCTGTCCCTCGAGCCGGGCCCGCACGCGCCGACGTCAGCTCCACGACACGGCTGCCAACCAACGCCTCGTTGGCCACGGCGGTCAGCAGCGAATCCGGTAACGGGTCCAGACGCTTCCCCGTGCGCGCGTCGAATGTGCGCGCGAGCGCATTCGGCCCCGTCTTCACGACGTACCACATGTAGGGGCCGCGTGACTCGAGTCGAAGGGAGAAAACCTTCGCCTCGTCAGGAGCGGCGAGCTTGAGAATGGCCGCCGGCGTCCACGGCGCGCGCTCGAGCGGTAGCGGAATCGAATTGGTGGGCCGGAGCGTGAACACACCGGCAAGACCATTCGACGCCCCGGCGGTAGCAAGCGTCATCGCGGTGGCCGAGACCATCCAGGCGAGCAGTGGAATGGTGAAGAGCATGCCGCCCCACCGATGCCAACGCGCGAGATGGGACGTGCGCAGGGCACGTCCCATCGATGATATCTCCGCCTCCGATGCGCGCGACCTACGCACCGGGCATTGGCGGATCCGACGCGCGACGAGCACGGGACGCGGTGTGCGAGTGGCGGACGACCCATCGGCCCGTTGTCCCGCTCCCCTTGCGCTCCAGGATCACCGTCCCGCGACCGAAATTATCGACGGCGCGATCACCCATCTTGGCCTGCAACGCATAGCTGACGGTGGCCCACGCGGTGGCACCGTCCACGTGCACATCGATCTCGATGGGACGATACCGAAACTCCTTCATCTCTTTGAGCTCGGGTCCGAGATGATGATCCCGATAGTCCGCCCACCCGCGGTTCACGCCGGCGCCCTCGAAAATGGTGAGCGCCTCACCCGCGTACAGCGTGTCCAACGCCGCCATGTCGCCTCGCTCCTGCGCGGAGAACACGGCCGTGATCACCGCGCGGACCGCGCGGTCGGCATCGGCGGTTGGGCGCTGTGCGGCGAGGGAGCCACCGCTCAAGACGAAACTGGCGAGCAAGACCGGCAACACCCGCCCCGAAATTCGCATGGCCGGCATCACTGGATCATGAAGGTGAACGACCCGCTCATCGGGTGGCCGTCCTCGCCGGCCACTGTGAACTTGACCGTATACGCCCCCTTGGCCAACGGCTTGACGACGCGCGCCACGAGTGTCTCACCGCCGTCCGCGGTCAGCTCGCCGAGGGCATGGGTGTCGGTAGTGCCCTGCCACAACGACACGCGCGACATCTTGAGCTCGATCGCTTCACTGAACGTCAGGCGCAGCTCTTTGGGGGCCGCGACACTCGCCCCCGCTGCGGGCAACGAACTCTTGAGCTTCGCGTGCGGCAGGATACGCAGCGTCACCGACATCGGCGTATACGGGACCGTCGGCAGTGGCACCGGTGAAAGCAGGAGCGAAAACGCGAGTCCAAGAGAAGCGAAGGCAAGCATGTATCGGGCCCGGAAAGTGTTTGAACAGAGTCTTGCGATGATGACGAGAAAGATACCCGACGCTTTACCTGCCGTAAAGGGAGCTGCCGGACGGGTTGTTCAAGCTCCAAGACGGCTCAATCCCGGCTGACAACCCTTTGCCGAGTGTGCACGAAATGTGTTGCAGACCGCGATGAAGCAGGGGAGCGGTCCAGCGCGATGCGCTGTGGAGCGGTGAGCCTTCTCGGTCGCAGGTGCCTCAGCCCGGTGTGCTGCCAGCGCTGCGGTTTCGTAGGGCCGCAGCGTCACGCAACCGAGGCGACGCAGGAGATGTCCCACCGTTGACAGGGTCAGCCTCCGCGATCCGCGATCTTCGGACCGCACAACCGCTGCTGGCGTCAACAGCACGCGCTGCCCGAGCGCCCGCCTCGTCGGGCCCGGCGACCGATGCGGCCCGGCGCGGTGACATCTCATGAGGATCATGGCGACCCGCGACTTTTTGTCACCAGCGGAGCGTTGGTCGCGGAGCGACTCAACTCACTGAGTCTCCGGAAAACCAGAATCGATTCCGGCCGACATGAGTTTCGCGATTGCCATCGCGAGAACTGAAGAATTCATTCGTCAGATGGGCATCGCGGCCGCTCTTTCAGCGTAGCGACACCGACCTGACTAGTGGGTCGTAGTTGATTTACGTGTAGCGGGCATGCGACGGGTGGGGTCGCGATACCGCCACACAAACGGCTGACACGTTTCGTTGTGGAGCTTGATGTAGCGGAGCAGCTTGCGCGTCAGATCGGTGGTCGAGGTGAAAATGCCGCGCGCGATGCAGTCGCGTTCGATGCGCGCGAACCAACTTTCCACCTGATTGAGCCAACTGCTATAGGTCGGGGTGTAGTGCATCGTCACGCGCGGGTGCGCGGCGAGCCAGTCTTTCACCGCTTGGGTCTTATGCGCCGACAGGTTATCGACGACGAAGTGGACCGCCTTGCCGCGGGGCGCCGAGCGGGTCACCGTCTCGAGGAAGTCCACAAACTCGGCGCTCGTGTGGCGCGCGGCGACCTTGCCCTGCACGTGGCCGGTGCCGACGTCGAGCGCGGCGTACAACGAGCGCGTCCCATGGCGCACGTACTCGAAGCCGTGGGCTTCAGCCCGGCCGGGCCGCAGCGGCAACACGGGATCGGTGCGATCCAGCGCCTGAATCGCCGTCTTCTCATCGACGCAGAACACCACCGCATTGACCGGCGGGTCGATGTAGAGCCCGATGATGTCGGCGGCCTTGGTCTCGAAGTCGGGATCTGGACTGCCCTTGTACCGCTCGAGGCGATGCGGCTTCAGGCCATGCCGCTTCCACACGGTCGTGACCGTCGTGTGCGCCACACCGAGCTTCGCCGCCAAGCGCCGGCTCGACCAGTGCGTCAGCGGGGTGGGCGGCTGGGTCTGCAGCGTGAGGCGGACGATCTTCGCCTCCAGCGCGGCCGTGATGCCATGGCCCCGTCCCGCTCGCGGGGCATCCGCGAGGGCCAAGACGCCGCCGTCCACGAAGCGGCGCTTCCAGATCGCGATGAAGCGATCCGTGCACGCGAACCGGGCGCCAATCGTGGCGTAGCGGTCGCCATCGGCCAGCGCGAGCACGACGCGCACCCGCTTGGCGATCGCTTGGCTCAGCGTCGTCTGCCGCAGCATCTGCTCGAGAGTGCGGCGATCCTCAGGGGCGAGCACGAGATCCATCGTAGGGGTAAACATACCGCCCGATACTGCAACTCTCGTGCCATCCACATTTCACCTACGACCCACTAGTCTCTATAGTCCCTACACGAAAATATTTCGTTGACCTTCGGTTAGGTCGCTATCAAAAGCGAAAAGACCTCGGATTGCCATTCGGCTCGCGCGTCACTATCGTTCCAAGTGCGGCGGCGAATCACTGAAGATGGTGACCAAACCGATCTGCAGGGCGTCCTCCGTATATCATGCTCTCTTCGCTACGCCGTACTATTCACAGCGTCTCACTGCGTCGCGCTATCGCGGCGCTTTTGGCGTTGGCGGTGATGCTCGGGGTCACGGAGCCAGTTTTCGGCGAGGCGCATGAACGCGAGGCATCGCGGAGTTCCGTCGCGGTGCGCACCTCCGCTTCGCCGGCAATTGCAGTGACCGCTTGCAGCGATGGTGTCCTTACGGCGCTGGTGCACATAGACGCCCGTTCCGACGTACCGCTGCACGCCGACGATTTCGGCGAAGATCCGCACAGCGCGCACGTGTGTCACTGCATGCATGTGCATGGCGGTGTGCCCGTGCGTGTCGGCGGGCTCAATGACTCCTCGAACGACTGGGCCACCGTGCCCACGACTGTGGATGATCTCCCGACGAGTGTCGAGCGAGCGCCGGGGCTGCGGCCGCCGGCCAGGGCGCTGATCGCCTGATCCACTGACGAAAGCGCGACCGAGGAACGCCCTCGGTCGACGCCGCTTTCGACAGCGTCGTGTTGGTCCCGCGTACATGCGGTCGACCGCGCAAGAGCCATCACCCGATAGCCGTTCATCGCACGTTCTTCGTGCCGGCCGCTTCTCGGTCGGGCGCGTGCGTGCGTTCTCTGGAGATTTTTATGGGGACATCCGTTCCCGGCACTCGCGTGCCGGTGAGCTTCCTGCGATCCACGCGAGCAAACGCGCCCTCGCACGCCGCCGGGTCGTTGTACCACGCGCTCGTCGTCTCGGCGCTCTTCTCGCTCCTGTCGTGGCCGGTCGGCGCAGCCGCTGCGCAGTCGGCTTTGCGGGCCAGCGCCGATTCGGTCGACCTCACACTTAGCGAAGTCCAGCGTCTCGCGCTCCAACGCAATCCGAGCTTCCTCGCACTACGGGAAAACTCGGCGATCGCGCGGGGCGCACTGCAGCAGTCGAAGTTGCTCCCGTTCAATCCAAGCGTGCAGATGCAGCTCAACGGATTGATCAGCGGCAATTCTGACGAGCCTGGAACGATCACGCTCGCGCAGGAGCTCGAGATCGCTGGTCAACGTGGTCAACGTGTCGCAGCGGCCAAGCGCGGAGTCACGCGCGTGGATGCGACCGTGCTCAACGCTGCGCGATTGACCGTGGCCGATGCCAGCGTGGCGTTTCTTCGCGCCGTCTCCGCACAGCGGCGTGAGACGCTGGCGCGCGATCTGCTCGTGCTGAACGAGCGGCTTGGAGTCGCCGTGCGCACTCAGCTGCGGGAAGGCGAGATCAGTGAGCTCGACGCGAATCTCGCGGAGATTGAAGTCGGGCGCGCTCGCGGTCGCGTACTCGCGGCGCGGCGCGAAGCCGCTGTCGCAAGTGTGGCGCTCGCGACACAGCTCGGACTGCCAGCGACGATGACCTTTCGTCTGATCGACGCTGAGGCCGAAGGCGTTAGCGCGCCACAGCTCTCCGCCGACTCGTTGCTCGTCGTGGCGGCATCGACGCGCGCTGATCTCCAGGCACAACGGGCTGCGGTGCAGGAGGCCGCGGCGCTGACGTCGCTCGCGCGCCGCGAGTGGATCCCGAATCTGCAGCTTGGGGTGTTCGCCGAGCGTCGGCCAGAAGCGGTCACCGGCGGACCTGCTTATCCGCGGTTCGGTCCATCGCTAGGTGTGTCGCTCCCGATGTTCAATCGCAACCAAGGCGTGATTGCACAGCGTCGCGCGCTCGAAACGCAGTCGCTTCGCGAGCTCGACGCGACGCGATTTGCACTGCGCGCCGATGTGAGCGCCGCGCTGCAATCGTATCAGGCGGCCTCCGCCGAGCTCGCGATCTACACCGAGACCGTGCTAGGTCCGGCGCGCCGCAATAGTGGCTTGCTCGACACGGCCTTTCAAGGCCGGTAAGATCGCCCTCCCGACACTGCTGCTTCTACGCAATCAGCTACTGGATGCGGAACTGGGTTACTGGGACGCGTGGTTGGCGCAACACGCCGCCCGCGTGCAGCTGGACGCCGCGACGGGCGCGCTACAACCCCGAACCCTTCCCGCATCGACCACTTCTGACACGACCAGGACTCGTCCATGACCTCGCATCGCCTTCTCTCGCGCGTCCACACGAACGCGTCCGCTCGGATCGGAGCGTCAGCGACGCGTCGACGCATCGTCTTTGTGCTCGCACTTGCCACCGTCAGCGTCGCGGGTTGCGGTAAGTCGTCGGATTCTGAAGAGAAGCCGTCTGCGGCCACCGCAAGCACCGCGGACAACAGTGCGGCGGCGCCGCATGCGGAGCGCGTGCAACTCGATTCGGCAGCGGCCGCCATCGCGGGTATCCGTGTCGAAAATGCGGATAGCACGCTTACCAATGGATTGCCGCTAACCGGCGCGATCACGTACGACCAGAATCGCGTAACCCATATCGGTGCCCGTACACTGGGTCGCGTGATTGCGTTGCCGGTAGACCTCGGTGCGCGGGTCAGTCGAGGCCAAGTACTCGCGGAGCTGGAGAGTCCAGAGGTCGGCCAGATTCGAGCCGATGAGAAGCAGGCTACCGCGCTTCTTCGCATTGCGCGCGAGAACTACGACCGCGAGCAGCGACTCGCCACGCAGGGCATTTCGAGCCGAAAGGAGTTGCTTGACGCGGAGGCCGAAGTCCGGCGCAACGAAGCGGCGCTCCGCAGTGCGGAAGATCGGCTGGCAGTCCTCGGCGCTGGACACGGTACCGGCGGCCACTTCGACGTCGTCGCGCCGTTCGGTGGCGTCGTCGTAGCGCGCCGTGCGAGCCTGGGCCAGACCACGACGCCAAACGATTCGCTCTTCACCATTGCTGACTTGAGCCGCGTGTGGATCGAGCTCGACGTGTTCGAACGCGATCTCTCGCGAGTGCGCGCCGGACAGCGCGCGACCGTGACCGTGGGCTCGTATCCGAATCGTGTCTTCAACGGTCGCGTCATCTACCTCGCTGATATCGTCGATCCGCAGCGCCGCACTGCACGCGCGCGTATCGAACTGCCGAACGACGATCGGGCGCTCAAGCCGGGAATGTTCGCGAGCGGAACGCTGCAAGTGGGTGGCAACGGAACGGCGCTCGCCGTGGTGCCGCAGTCAGCGATTCAGAAGCTGAAGGAAGGCACCGCGGTGTTCATACCCGGAGCCAAGGCTGGCGAGTTTCGCGCCGTTCGCGTGGAGGTCGGTGACACCATCGACGGCGGACGCGTAGTCATCCTCAAAGGGCTCGCACCTGGCGCACGTGTGGTGACAACTGGAGCCTTCGCGCTTCGCTCAGAGCTCGTGAAAGACGAAATCGGCGAGGAGGGCTGAGCCATGCGCGGACTAATTGGCTTTGTCCTCAAACAGCGACTACTGATCATGTCGCTTACCGCGTTGTTGGCGGGCGCAGGAGTATGGTCCGCGCTTCGACTGCCGATCGACGCGGTGCCCGATGTCACAAATGTGCAGGTACAGATCAATACGAACGCCGCAGCGCTTTCGCCGGTCGAAGTCGAGCGCCAGGTCACCCTACCCGTCGAGCTGGCGATGTTCGGCTTGCCGGAGCTGGAGGAGATTCGTTCGATCTCCAAGTTCGGCCTCTCACAAGTGACGGTCGTGTTCAACGAGGGCACGGACCTCTATTTTGCGCGCCAGCAGGTTCAGGAACGACTGCTACAGGCGCGCGAGCAGATTCCGAGTGCATACGGATCACCGGAGATGGGACCGGTGTCCACTGGCCTCGGCGAAGTGTTTCAGTACGCCGTGGTGGCGAACATCGCCGCGGCCGACAGCTTTCGCCAGGACTCTACCGCGCTGCGCACGTTGCAGGACTGGGTGATCGCGCCACAGCTGCGCACGGTGCCTGGCGTGGCGGAAGTCAACACGCTCGGCGGCTTCGAGAAGCAGTATCAAGTCCTCGTGCGGCCCGAGGCGCTGGTACAATACGGCGTCACGTTGCAGCAGGTGCTCGATGCCGTCTCGCGCAACAATCAGAACGCGGGTGGCGGCTATCTCACGCGTGGCGCCGAACAGCTGATCATTCGAGGCGTCGGACAGGTGCAGAGCCTGGATCAGATCCGTGGAGTCGTCGTCACCAGTCGCGATGGCACACCGGTGCGAGTCGGTGACGTTGCCGACGTCGTGATCGGCTCGACGATTCGACAGGGCGCGGTCACGAAGGACGGTCGGGGCGAAGTCGTGACCGGCATCGTCATGATGCGTATCGGGTCGAACGCGCGAACGGTGGTCGGTGCCGTTAAGGAGAAAGTGGCGGCGGCCGCGCGCACGCTCCCAAACGGTGTGTCGATGACCACGTTCTACGATCGTACGGACCTCGTGCAACGCACGATCGGCACGGTCGAGAAGAATCTGGTCGAAGGCGCGGTGCTGGTAATCGTCGTATTGTTCCTGCTACTCGGAAACCTGCGAGCGGCGTTCATCGTGGCGCTCGCCATTCCGCTCTCGATGCTCTTCGCGGTCAGCGCGATGGTCAAAGCGGGCATCGCTGGCAGTTTGATGTCGCTTGGCGCCGTCGATTTTGGGCTCGTCGTCGATGGATCGGTCGTGATGGTTGAGAATTCCATGCGACGGCTGGGACATCGGAACGAGAACGAGGGCTTCTTGCACACGGTGCTTGACGCGTGCGCCGAAGTCGCACGTCCCATCCTATTTGGCGTCGGCATCATCATCGTCGTCTATCTGCCGATCCTGACGTTGCAGGGCGTCGAAGGCAAGATGTTCAAGCCGATGGCATTGACGGTGGTCTTCGCGCTCGTCGGATCGCTGATCCTCACGTTTCTGCTCACGCCAGTACTGATTTCCTTCTTTCTCAAGGGCAACGTTGAAGAGAAGGATGTCTGGTTGGTCGAGCGTGCGAAGCGGGTGTACGCGCCAGCACTCGAGTGGACGATCTCACACGGCCGTCCCGTGATGCTGGCGTCGGCCGTCATGGTGGTCGCCGCGCTCGGGGCGGTGCCGTTTCTCGGCTCTGAGTTCATTCCGCGACTCGACGAAGGCTCCTTCGCGCTTCAAGTGCTGCGCTTGCCGAGCGTTTCACTCGAGGAGAGTACGCGTCAGACCTCTCAACTTGAGAAAGTGTTACGCGACGAATTTCCAGACGAGATCGTCGACGTCGTCTCAAAGACAGGGCGTGCCGAGATCGCGACCGATCCGATGGGCGTGAACGTCAGTGACATCCTCGTGATGCTCACGCCCGAAGACAAGTGGATCAAAGCGTCGAACAAGGCAGATCTGGAAGCCAGGATGTCGACGGCCTTGGCGAAGATTCCAGGCCTCGTGTTCAGCTTTAGCCAACCTATCGAACTCCGCGTGAACGAGCTGATCGCTGGAGTGCGTAGCGATCTGGCGATCAAGATCTACGGGGACGATCTCGCGACGCTGAGCAGGCTCGGCGACGAAGTGGTGTCGGCGGTCAGCAAGCTTCCTGGCGCGACTGGCTTCAAGGCTCAACAGCTCGAAGGCTTGCCGCAATTGCAGATCAGCGTGATTCCTGAGCAACTGGCGCGATACGGTGTGAACGCCGCGGATGTCATGCAGGTCGTGGAGGCGCTTGGCGGCTCCAACATCTCACAAGTGCTCGAAGGGCAACGTCGCTTCGCACTCACGGCGCGATTCCCGGCTGCCGTTCGGCAGAGTGCGTCCAGTGTCAGCGCTATTCTGGTCAGCACTCCCGGCGGCGAACGGGTGCCGCTCGGCCAGCTCGCCAGCGTCCAGGAAGTTGCCGGCCCTGCTGAAATCAGCCACGAGAACGGTTCGCGCCTTCTGATTGTGGAGGGCAATGTGCGCGGTCGCGACATCGGCAGTTTTGTCACCGATGTGCGTGCGCTGTTCGAGCAGGGCAGGGTGAAACTTCCGAGCGGCTATCGCCCGGAGTTCGGCGGACAGTTTGAGAATCTCGAACGCGCCACCCGTCGACTGATGCTCGTAGTGCCGGTCTCGTTGCTGCTGATCTTCCTGCTGCTCTTCGCGACGTTCAACTCGTTGCGACAAGCGGCCCTTGTCTTCACTGGCATTCCACTGGCGACGGTGGGAGGCGTGGTCGCGCTGCTGTTGCGCGGCATGCCGTTCTCAATCTCCGCTGGTGTCGGATTTATCGCGCTCTTCGGTGTCGCCGTGCTGAACGGCGTGGTGATGGTGAGCTACATCAATGAGCTCCGTCAGTCCGGCCGGTCGCTGGACGACGCCGTTCGAGAGGGCGGGATGACACGACTTCGTCCGGTACTCATGACGGCGCTCGTTGCGTCGCTCGGATTCATCCCGATGGCGTTGTCATCCGGGTCAGGCGCAGAAGTGCAGCGGCCGCTCGCGACCGTGGTCATTGGCGGGTTGGTAACCGCCACGCTTCTCACGCTGCTCGTGCTACCGCTCCTGTATCAGATGTTCGAGCGACGCTCTGACCTGACGACACCCTCACCGCTCGCGAGCTAACCCATGGAAGCGACGACTCGACTGGACTTGCCGCTCCTGCTCCCGGACCTACCGGACGAGCGCGACGCGTGTGTGGCACGCCTTATCTCATTGCTCGAGGCGCGTCCGGACGTCACACGCGTCCATGTGCTGCGAGTGGGGGATCCACACGGAGACTCGGATGGCGCGCCGAACAGCGCATCGGCGAACGGTTCCTCATCACCGGCCAGCGCGCAGCTTTGTCTGCACTATGATCCCGAGCGCTTGTCACTCTCGCAACTCACGGCCATCGCGAAGAGCGCTGGCGCGGACGTGTGGCAGCGCTATGGTCACGCGGTCATTGAGCTTCGGAAAGTGACAAGCGAGGATGGTGGAGGGCGGATCGAGGAACGCGTGCGCGTCGTGCCGGGTGTGACCTCCGTCTCCGTCAGTGTAGCGGCTCAACTCGTGCGAGTGGAATTCGATCGGGAGGCAACGACGCGCGAAGCCATCGAGTCCGCGTTGGTCAGCACGCCGCAATCGAGGTCTCCAGATGTCTCGCTTGAGGATCCGACCGGTACGTCGTGGTACGCGCGCAATCGTGAGCTCTCATGGAGCCTCACCGCGGGTGTGTTGCTGTCGCTCGGCTGGGTCATGCAGGCGCGCTCGGCGCGGACCGCGGTGGCGTTGTTCGCTGTGTCATGCCTCTTCGGCGCACGTGACAACGTCGGGCACTTTCTCAGGGACGTACGAAAGGGGCGCTTCAAGTTCGACATCGACCTGCTGATGATCGTCGCGGCCGCCGGCGCCGCGGGTCTCGGTCAGTGGCTCGAAGCGGCGTTGCTGCTTTTCCTCTTCAGTCTCGGCCACGCGCTCGAGCACTACGCGCTCCGGCGCG
>APMI01044667.1_pt1 | contig 11749 bp, 10 predicted proteins | sample 667938 | NCBI WGS metagenome assembly APMI01 (sample SAMN01084076, study PRJNA167559) | wastewater metagenome | biome: Wastewater | place: Denmark: Ejby Moelle, Odense | collected 2011-11-28 | reverse complement strand
ATGGCCTACCAGAAGTTAAACGATGATAACACAGTAGAGGCATTTATTTTTAAGGCCTTGCATACAATGAGTCTAATTAAGGATCCCTTGCCTGGATAAGATTACACTAGAGCGGGAAGAACCGACAAAGGAGTCTCAGCTATGGGAAATGTGATAGCTGTAAGATTACGATCCAACAATCTGAAAAATTAGGTTTAGAAAAACACCCATAAACGAATTGAGTACTGTTCTATGCTTAACGCAATTCTGCCTGAAGATATTCGAATTCTAGCATGTATATAGGTAGCAGACGACTTCAACGCAAGATACTGGTGCACTAAGAGATCGTACAAATATTTTTTCGCCAAGAACAGTCTCAACATCGAGGCAATGAAATAAGCTATTAAATCATTTGTGGGGACTCATAATTTTATCAATTATTGCAAAATGAATCTTACAAATACGGTGAATTTCGAGAGGACTATTTTCTCAGCCGAAATAATCAAAAGTTAAATAAATTAAGTATTTCAAAGTGACGCTAACGAAGTTTACTATTTTCATTTTGTGGGTAATTCGTTTTTATGGCACCAGATTAGGTTCATGAGCTCAGTGTTATTTATGGTGGGCTCTGGGCAGGAAAAACCGTCTTTGGTTGCATAACTGTTGGACCTAACAAAGTTTCCTAAGAAACCAAACTATCCAATGGCCCCTTAGTATTGCTTAATTCTTTAAGACTGTTAATATCCGTAACTAAATCTAGAACCGGATCTTAAGACAGTTGCCTCCTTTTACAAAACGTATTTCATGCTTACATATTAGATTCAATTAAATTGTAATGAAGAAGTCAACATAAAAAACACTTATTATAAATTGCATGATGATGGCCCAGAGAGATTTACTCGCCTCAAGTAAAATCAGTATTGATTCTTTCCTTGAATAGTATATTAAAATAAACAAAACAACACTGAATAGGAGTGGAAAAACTCTCTCGATGCACAAGTCTTCAGGGCGCAGTTTTTAAGAAGCTAAAAACAGTCTCAAAGGGAAAAAGCTTTAACTATTTCAGAAAAAAATGTAAAAACAAGAATAGTTTGAAAGGAAGCTCTTAAAGGAAAAAATAGAACAAAAGCAAAATTAAAACATATAGGACCGTGAGGAAAATTTAAAATAAAATACATAAAAATAGTAATAGGGAGTATAATGAAAATATTTATATTGAATTTTGGTCGGTTTGACTGTAAGCTATTGATTAATAAACATAAAATAATTTATAATTAATAATTTTAAGTGATTGCTACGCGAAAACAATGAATAACTCTAATTTAGTGGAGCTTATGGCACAAACCAAGTACTTACGGTTTTTATTTAGACAGTACGAAGCTCATCGCAAGAAGATCGCACAGATAATGAGTTCCTGCTCAACCACTAAGACAAAAATGGGAAGCTTCGACAACCAGCGAATAAAAAACATTAACACTTTCTACAATAACCGGGACAGGGCGACGAAGTATTCCTTGAAGAGCAAACAGGATGCCATGGAGAAGGAGAACGATCTGATACTAAAAAAGATCATATAGGTAAACAACAGAAAAACGTCAAGCTTTGCAGGTAGGCATCAGTCTATAACGCACAACAGCATGACAAATCTAAAAAGATCAACCAGAAACATTAACATGGAGAACCAAAAGATAGCTCAAAAGCTAGTATCGACTAACTCGGAGCTCAGACAATAAAAGCTATTCAAGTCCTTCAGAAAACACCTATAACGCAAAGAGAGGATTAAAAAGTACGAGTTCGATGATGAAGTTGGACTTATCATCCCTAAAAAGATCAGATCACTTCAAAAACTAATGACATTGGATCCCACTCGAAGAAGTCGACTTTCGGAAGACGAAAATTAATAAAAGTGAGTTTTGAATTTATATTATCATCACAATTTGACTTTTCATATACCAAATTTAATAAGTTAATCATATTTGAGCAATTAAATTCTTGGTTCAATTATAATCACGTAAAGTGTTTATATAATTTGCTCCTGCATAAAGTTCAGCGATTGAGCGAAAAATTAAATGAATAAATCATCAATAGATTTTTTTTCAAATGGACTGTATGACAAAAAAGCTCGACTTTCTGTACGTGTAATTAAGCTTCAAACGCAAAATTAAATAAGTCCCTGTACAGATTTTAGAAAAGTGAGCTTAAGTGGATCAAATTCTATAAAAATTCAGAGAAAAGCCTTCAGTAATCATATTGAAGGGCAAGATGTAAATAAACTTCAGAACGAGGATATCGGAAAGCTTAAGAAGTTAAATTTATCATCAAATTGCCTAGGTGACCTCGATATCCATAATCATGAAGAAAAAATATCTTTTTCAAATTATACGAAAAAAAATCATAGAAAGTTTTAAAATCTAAGCTTAGGAATAATGGAACTTCCAAGGAATAAAGAACAGAACGAGACTGCTTTAAGGTAAGAATTACAAGAGTCATTAACCAGAAATAATGACTTAGTTTTGTAGAATAAACATAAAGAAACAAAGCTGTTTCCACACAATTGTGAAAAATTGTACAGAAATATTTATTTTATCCGAAATGTTTCTTTAGAGGTTGAGACTGCTCGAAATCAAGAGAAAGATAAAATTTATAAATACACTCTTAAAAAGCTCAACCCTTTTCACAATGACAGAAAATATTCTTAAAAGTGGAAAATGAAGCTCTAAAATATAGGGAAGGGTGAAAACGAATCATAAAACTCTCTCAAAGCTGAGAAAATAAGCTATCTATCTTATCGTGAGAAACTAAAATAGATCAAAAATAAAAAAAAGTTAAGCCCGAAGATTAAGCTTTGCAAATCGCCAAAGATTTTCTAAAAATTAAATAAGAATTCAAACACAATATTGATTGAGAAATTGAATACTGATTAATAGAAGACTAATTGTAGAATGGATGAAAGTAAGACTCTTATAGTAGCAAAAAAGAAAATGGAGCATATAATAGGATAAATTAATAGATGGTAAATACAAGATAACTATGAGTAGGAGTTATGATTCTCTCATAGCTCTTCTTGCATAAGTTATGATTTACTGCTATCTTTTTACATTTCACTTTCCTTCTTCTATATTTACAGCAGTACTCGATTAATTTCGGCATCGCTGATTTTTTCATTCATTATATCAAATGCAACAAACTAAAGTTATGACCAATTAAGTCGACCATCTTTGTTAGTATCATAAGCTTTCATCATATACAATGACTATCTGGTGTAGTTATAGTTAGCCCTATAATTATTATTCTTCTTGTCATTCTCAATAAGCTTTGGCTCACATTACAGAAAGTTCACTGAGTCTGTTTATCCGCACATTTTCAACAGCTTAGCAATCAAGGAAGCTGCAATTTGCTGGTTAGTTGGCGATGATTTTGAACTCACTAGCGATAGATAGCACAGTACTAAAATGGTCAATATTAGTGAGCGTAGTATCATAATAGTATAACAAATTATTAACACAGATCATGCCTAAAGTTCGGCCATGAGATCTTCCCAGAGCTCATCGACTCGCTCATCACCGTGCTTATGGCATAGTCGCACGTATAACACTTTCAAATCCACATCTTTGTACAGCTTGTTATCCACAATGTGCGAGAGTATCGATTTAAATGTACATTCAGGCAGTCCGTGATCAGAATGAACACCCATGGCTGACCTCTGGTTTGCTGACTTCGGATGCATTTTAGTTTGCGAGTGTCGACTCATGTCTACAATGCTTTTTGCATTCGTTTTCTTTTGGTCATGCCAGTTGTGCGTGCCATATAACCGAGACTCCACTTCTTTCCTTGAAATACTGGAAGGGCACCCTGATTTTGGCCGATTTTTATGAAGTACTGTCGATTTGTAGTTCTCAATAGTGACAGATTTTAAATCATCACCATCTCGCATAAAGTAGGTCGGGTTTACTATTGGGTCAGTTTTGTCTTTCTTTCTTTGAGCTAAACTTTTACAGTTTTCAATTCTGTGAGCCTGGCTTTTCAGTTATCTCTCATGCTCCTTTTGGATGTAGTTTTAATTCTTGTTTTTCTTAACACGATCCTTAAGTAATTTCTTACCTGACTCGTAGCAGGTTGGGGCTTTATTGTCAAGCGTAGATTTGTAATTGTTACTTATAATTTTCTGGAACAACTTATTTACTTATTGCTGAGGTTGTTGGTTTATCTCTAGCTTGTTATTGCTACTTATAAATATATGTACTTGCTAACTTTTATTTCTTTTCTATGAGTGCTGACGACGGGCTTAATTTTTTGCATGCTCATCAAGTACTGGTGGTGAGCGTAGGCTTCTTTCCCCTGATGATCAGTGAATAGCTCAATGGCCTTGGTGTTATTAATGTGGGTCTTCATTGTTTTCGAAATTGCTTAATCCTCTATAATAATCTGTTATTATTTACCCAAAGACTGTACACTCCTGATTAAGCAATTGAATATTAGTAGAACGAGCTAATAAATTAAAAGAGATAGAACAATGAAATAAAAAAGGATACAAAAATAAAATAAAAGTTCAAAGCACCGCCGCCACTCAAGCTCACCATCTCGATCTTCTTCAAATTCGAGAGTTAAAAAATAAAATCGCAATCATAGACATAGCGAAAGTCGTAATAGCAAATTAAAAAAGTAGTACCGATATTAAGATGTTAAAAAATAGTACAGAAAGTCTAATCAAGCTGATCATAGTGGATGGTCCTCGTCTGAGAGAGAAAACTTTGCATAGCCAGAATCTAAGCTTAAATAACAGCTAGACGATTAAAATAGCCTTAAAAAAGAGTAGCCCAATTTTTAACCTTCTGGAATTTTGCTGCAGTTCTACAATGCAAGAGAGGGAGTGGCACTAAAGTTTACTCAACCACCGGAAGCACAGGCACCCACTGATGAGTGGCGTATCTACCCCTTTAAGAACAACGAGGCCATGCATCCAATAGTACTAAAATAGTCGTGTTATTTGGTGGGCAAGGACGATAGAGTATGCGATATCCTCTGTGAGAATTAGTCTATTTCGAGGCAGCATGCGGTGCTTCAGTTTCGAACAAGGCACACTCTCCAGCTTGATGGCAGCTACACGACTGATGTGCGACCCTACGTGATGGATTTGGAGTCCACAAATGGTACTCTCCTCAACAACGAGAAAATAGAACCTAGACGATACTATGAGCTTCTGAATAAAGATATACTTAAATTTGGACTATCATAGCGCGAGTATGTGATTTTCAAAGCAGAAAGTAGTCAATGAAACCATTTTCATTAATATGACTCGTGAGGGGTGTTTTAGTAAATTGATCAAGAGTATTATAATAATTGCATTAAATATCTATCTAAAGATGACAGCAAACCTTACATAATTTGACTACCTTCTTAAGATAGTCGTAATAGGAGGTAGCTATTTTCTAATTCAGACTCGGGCGTCGGAAAAACTAATCTGCTTTCTCGTTTTTCAATGGATGAGTTCAGTCAATAATCTAAGCCCACAATTGGCGTAGAGTTTGCCACAAAAGGTATCGAAATCGAGGGCAGTAAAATAAAAGCGCAAATTTGGGACACAGCAGGTCAATAGCGATTTAGAGCTATCACTCACGCCTACTATAAAGGTGCATCTGGAGCTCTACTCGTATTCGACATCACAAGGCGGACTTCCTACGACAACCTCACCAAGTGGCTTAAATAGCTTAAGGAAAACGCATAAGATAGCATCGTGTGTATTTTAGTAGGTAACCGACTTCTTATGTAGGCAACAAGTCCGATTTGCAGTAGAATAGAAGTGTTAAACAGGAGGAAGTTGCTCAGTTCGCTCAATAAAATAAACTATTTTACCTTTAAACCTCGGCTCTGGACTCCACTAATGTAGAAACTGCCTTCATGACTGTCATCAAATGTATATGTGAATTAATATTAGAAATATATCAGAACTTGAACAAAAAATAGAAAGCTACAGAGAAAATAACCCCGACATTTGTGAAAGACAAGAGCAAAGATACAATTGTTTTGGACGAAGGTAGAAAAGACAAAGGGAAAGACCGGAACAATAAAAAGAAGAAAAATTGCTGTGAGTGAAGTTTAAAAACGAAACCTGTAGGACTAACAAATTTATATTTATAGAATCAAGTTTAATTCTACCATATGATTTCAGGTTGTTTGATTTTGCAAATGTTTGGGCTTGCCCTTGATCACCATTTAAGCTTATTCCATGTCTCCAACATCTTCATCTTCTTATTCGACCTGTTCACTGGGGGTTTTTGGATTAGAGTGTAATATATTAAAACTGTTTGACTTCATTGAGCAAACTTCAATTTGTTAATTGTTATACTATTATTTATCCTGTTCTGGATGTGCTTGCAGACCCTAAAGTTGGATTAATTTGTTTTACTTCAGCTCATCAATCATTTGCTATTTGTTTGGATTAGTCATAATTTCGTTCATTATACATTAATTAATAACAAATGGGTATTTTATAGATGCGAGGCTTAGTTTAAATAAGTAATTTCTATATCAGCTCAAATGAGCCACTTTCAATCATAGGCGAGCCAGGGTGCGATTTCTTTTCAAGAAGAGTATGAGGCAAACTCCAAGTTTGTGGAGACTCTGCGACGACAGACTACCAAAGTATTTTCTAACCGATGTAGATTTAAGAGATGCTGGCTTTTATTGACAAGTTGAAGTTAGAGAACGAGCTGCAGGACAAGCTGATCCGCGAACTCAGAAGTATTTACTCTCTTATGCAGAAAAGTAGTCGGAACAAAAAATATAATTAATGAGAGTGGAAAGTCTGTTAAGTCAAAAGTATGAGGCATCTCTTGCATTTGAACGAGATAGAGTGAGAGCTTTGGAGGAATAATTAGTATGTCGTGATTAGTATATTCTTACCTAGCAAAATAAATTCCCACTCGTTAATAACTAAAATATGACCCTGGTAAATAAAGCCCACGCAGAAGAGACAAGAAGGCTGGGTGAAGATCTTGAAACAAGCAGAAAAGACCTTATAAAATGGAAGTAAAAATATAGTAATTGCAAATAAGATTGCAGAGTGTTAAGAACTTAAGTATATTCATGTTTATATAGCTTTAAACATAACAAAAAGTATCAGGGTAACTTGAGTTCAGCATAAAGCAACTGAACATTAAAATTCAACAGCTTGTGCAAATTCATGACTCCAAGTAGAGATAACTGCGCCAATAAATCAACAATTTGAAAATAAAGTCAGCTATGTTAACAGAAGACAAGGACTCCCTTGTTAAGCATGTTGGCTTCCTATAGACCGAATTGGCTTCGAAGATGGACTACTACGAAAATTAAATCCGCACTATGCTGATAACAATCGAGGGGATATAGGGCAAACAGAACCTATGGAAAGGCAAATACCAATAACTTCAATAAATGGTTGATTATGTTGAACTACTGAGGAAAGGTATAAAAACAACTAAAAACACTAATGAACAAATCTGTATTTTAGACGAATTAATAGAGCTGAAATAAGCAGATATGAACAGGGAAAATAAAACAAAGGGTAACAAAGCAGATACTTATGGCAGACTTATTGTTTGATAATATTAACTATTCATCATAGAAAATTCGATAGAGCTATTGATATTTCATTTGATATTAATATACGATCCACATGTAATAAGGAATTAAGCCATTCTTCTTTCTCTACACTGATCATGACTTCTTCGTACTAGTGCAATTATGAAGTTCAAAACCGTGGGGTCATTCTTCCCGAAGAAGGAGTGTCTTCGCATCAACAGACTTACATCTAAATGTGACTCATTAAGTGAATAAAAATTTCAGGAATAAACCAGTCAAATTTCAGCGAAGTTCTGCGAGGAAACGTATTTAATAATAGGCGTGATCACAGTACTACAGGAACCATACCTTTGTTTACTGTCTTCTTGTGTTCCTGTGGGCACCTTTATGAACGACAAAGTCTATCAGATTCGCAACGTTAAATTCGTACCCTTCAAATACAGGTTCTTATACGCTTCCACCGACCAGTCAGACTGCGAGAAGATATTGGAGGGAGTCCGTAGCGAGATTATAAATGATAACTTCTACTTTTGCTACAAGGAGGACCTCAGTCTTAGCTATGACAAAAAGTTGATGAATCCCAAGCTGATAACTGAGCGAAAATACTTTTGGAACGAGGATATGCTAAAAATATTCGCTCGTCACAAGTTGCCACTATGCTGGCGAATCCCTATAATGCAGGGCTACGTGTCATAAATCCATTGCCAAAATTAGCACTTTTCGTTCTATTACCTGAGTGTGAGCCGCAGGAGCAAGTACATGTCGGGCACCAGATTCAATAGTAGAGGAATTGATCACTATTTGAATGCTTCCAATTACGTAGAGACTTAATAAATTTTTATGTGCCACAATTTGCTATTCTCCCATATTAGTCTCCGTGGGAGCGTTCCCATATTCTGGGAGCAGAAGGGCTTCGGCGCAGATATTCGTTTTACTAAGTAAAAATAGGAGTAAAACGAACTAATAATAAAAAAGCACTATGAGGCACTTAAAAACGAGTATAATGCTGATATCATAACAATAAATCTGCTTTCTAAGTCCAAATCACCTTAAAAATAACTCAAAAACGTATACATTTATTAAAGCAGAGGTTTTAATACTATTACTATAAGGCTGTCAAAGGTGATTACTTGTACTTCGACCTTAACGAGGAAGTCAAGGACGATAAGGGACATCAGCTTGTTGAAGAATTTGTTAAGAACAACATTGAGTTGCTGGTAGGTAAAAATAATTTCTTCTGTCTTGAAAGAAACAACAATAAAATAGTATCACGTCAGAAAAAGTAAATATTTTATTATAAAGAATACCCCGTATTAACTGTCTAGACTGTATTGATCGTACGAATGTAGTGATGGCTCGCATCAGTGAACTGTATTTATAATAACTTTCCACTTTTATCAGTAAGGCATAATTAAATATTCAGACTCGCACACTAAATCGCCATAGAAGAAATTGAAGTTAACCAAAGAGTTTGACAGTTCTTTAATTAGCACTTGGACAGAGCTTGGCAATCAAGTTTCGAAAATATATTGTGGGACTGAAAGTGTGGCTAGCCATCTAACTAAGAAATAGAACAGCACTTTCCTGTCGTACCTTTCATCAGGTCTTAAGTCAATCAACAGGTACTATAATGCAAACATGAATGATTCCACAAAGCAGTAATGTTTGGATTACTTTTTGGGCAAGCAGGGCTAAAAGTCAGACTCTATGCTTTACTTTGAAGATAATATTGTGAGTGAAGTTCTTAGGGAAGACAAGTATTGTACTTACGAATAGCTCGGCATCTACATTATTACCTGGAACTGCAACATGGTTGATCCTGAAACCATCACTGCTAAAGAAGTATAAAGACTGTTCAACTTCTCGAGGGATGATGTCGACATTGTGGTCGTATGCTTACAATAAATGGTAGAGCTGAATTCATATAACGTGATCCTCGGCAACAATGAAACAGTAACTGAGGTTTGGAGGAAAATGCTTTGGAATCATATTAATTCACATGATAGTAGAATTATTGAAGGCAAGGCTCATCAGTCGAAAAGGTACGACTATTTAACAGGTCACGATTTGGTCGGACTATCAACTTTTGTATTTGTCAACGCCAAGATTACAGATCGCATTAATGACATTTAATGGTCGTAAATTAAGACAGGCTTCAAAGGTAATCTCGGCAACAAAGGAGTTATTATGCTTTTCATGAAAGTTGACTCCTCTATGTTAACAATCATGAATTGTCATTTGGCTGCTGGCGAATCGAAATCCAATTAACGAATACAGGATATTGAGTTTCTTCATCAATAGGCACTTAAGGAAAGAAGGTTAAGAAGATACTTTGATCAAAGTTAATTTCGGTTTTTCATCGGAGATTTCAACTTCAGGCTGGAAGCCAAAAACGAAATGGTGAGATAGCTGTTATATTCTATTGAAAAGCAAGATCAGCAGTCTAAGATGAGCAAGAACGAGCTCTCCATGATGCTTCAAACTTTGTTAGCCAAGGATGAGTTTAACTTAAATCGGCATACTGGATCTCTTTCTTCATACAATGAGGCGGAAATATACTTTCTGCCATCGTACAAGTACGTAAAAAAAGAGAAGCGCTACGACACAAAAAGAACTCCATCATGGTGTGACCGAGTACTGTTCTTTCGGAAAGATAAACTGAAGCTGGTGGTGCTCAAGTATAGCGACATCGATGTATTTCTATCGGACCACAAACCAGTATGTGGCGTATTTCGTTTCCTATGCAAGAAGGAGAAGGCGGAAGAGAAACAAAAAATAATACAAGCTTATTTTGAAAGTTGATATATATATTTTATGTCAACAAAATTGCATATATTATCAAGAAAGTAGTATTTTAGCTTGACTTCGAAACTCCACGCAAAGGTTGCTGTTCTTTTAAAATATTCTTCTAGGGATAAGACTGATTATTTGGTATGTCCCCAATATTTTGACTCTTAAGCTCTTGTAAGTCTTTAAAGTAATCATCAAACAGGCAAGCAAAATACAGAGCAGTGTTATCGTGAGCCAGGCAATTACGATTTTGGCTTATATGTCAAGGTGTGCATTATTTTCCTCTTTGTTTAAGTTTACTAAATTGAACAGTGAAGATTTAATATACTTGTCAAGCACTAAAATTTTAGACATTTATGCCGAAGCGGCTTCAGATAAAAGGTTTAGTGTGACAATATTTTTAATATTTTCAACATAAGCCACAATCGAAGCTCTTAATCCGTTAGTTAATACTTTATTGTCTGTTGTTTCGCACTCATTTTAGTCAAAACTGATATCTGAGAACTGAATAGTTTGAGCAAAGGCGGAAAATGAACAGATACTATGACTGTTGAAGTCAGCGATCGATTTCTCAAAGTTTGAACCTTTCTAATTACTGAGTGAGTTTAATTGCTGTTGCAGTTGATAAACTTGACTACTGTAGTTCTGGTAAAAGAGATCTAGGCTTTGATAAGACTGAAACTGAGTTGGATCGAGTGCATACTCTAGAGCATAATACTTTAGCAAGTCCATAGCAACGATGTTACCATAGAGCAAGTTTTGATTCCTCATTTTGATTCCCTTTTAGGTGGAGCTTCTTAAACTGAACAGAAAGACTATAATTACGAGGCCTAAAAGTAGGAGAAAACCTATAGTGATTGGAATGAACATTTTCAATGAATGAATGCTAAAATCTTCCTGTTAATCCACATCTATCAATGTTTCCTATTCTTCCTGTTACTGAACCGCTAGAGCTCCTGTTTATCTCAGCTCATCCTTCTTTTTAGACTGGTTATCGGCATTTTCACGGTTGGAGTTTCTATCAGTGAGTTCGACCAAATCGATTTCATCACAATCCATAACATCGACAGTTGGGTTTTAGAATTTATTTTATCCTCCTTATTTGTTGTTATCAATATCTTCGATACCGTTGTAATGTCCTGTCTTCATGAACTTAATTTGGTTGGCATTCCCATTTTTGGCTTGGTTACCTTGCTCAAAACTGTGTCCACGTAGAATTTCACTCTTTTTCAGCTGCAGCACTACCTCGTAGCAGTGCGAGAAAAAGTGCTACAGGAAATTATGGCACCTCGACACTTCTTTATCGATTTAGTGCGGGGTCAGCCAGTTGAACAGCGATGTAATCTTAAATATGGAAGACACCATCTTGTATAGCACATTCAGGATAAGTGCGAGGAATACAACAACCACTGCAGTAGTC